>JADMIO011346997.1_pt1 | contig 30363 bp, 24 predicted proteins | sample 8958161 | NCBI WGS metagenome assembly JADMIO01 (sample SAMN16585339, study PRJNA669376) | soil metagenome | isolation source: Crop rotation soil | place: USA: Cullars Rotation, Alabama | collected 2011 | reverse complement strand
GTAAGAATTAGGGTACATAGAACCGCTTGCTTACGCGCGCGGCTCAGAAATATTGGCGGGTCGGCGGGGGTGCGGCCGCGACCTACCGGCTCAGAACGTAAGCGATGATTCACTAGATATTCTGGACGACGGCCTCTAGTGTGCACCTGCGGAAAAAGCGCCGAGAAGAGTCTCGGCGCTGCAGACAAGAGTGTCTGCGCCACGCTGAATGGGAGTCTGGTCGAAGAGCAATTTTCACGGCTTCTCACTCTCACGGTCGCGGATCGGTAAGTGTCGGTCGGCAGGTCGCGAGCAAGCGCTTAGGTTGCTGCGTCTCCGCCGATCAGTTCGCGGGAGCCCAGGGAGCGCCAGAAAGCGAAGACCGCTATTCCAGCCAGCAGCAACAGACATGCCGCACTGGGCGCCGAAAACCAGGCAGTGTGTTCCGTGCCGACGTTCAAGTACTGATAGTTATCGAGGAAGAATACGGCCGAGATGGTTGCTACCAGTCCGAAACGTAAGAGGGTGAAGATCAGGGAGGCATACAGGACAATCCAGATACCCAGCAGCACCAAGAGATGGTCTTGTTCGTTGAAGATTCCCGGACGGGTCACGGTGAACAACAACGAGGCCGCGATCGCGGCTGCAATGTCTTTACGCAGCAGAACGCGCAGTCCAAAAATAGTAAAGAAACCTACGAGACCGATAAATAATGACGCGGCAATTTGAGTGGCAATCGCACTTAGAAAGTGGCGCGTACTCTCCGCCAGCCAAAGGTTCATGCCGGCGTCCAGTGTATTGGCAGGACGGATTACGACATCAATGAACATGACCGCGTTCCAGAGCGCACCACCGACGGCGGCTCCAATCAAGACGTGCGATCCCACCTGCGCGTCCAGCCAATTGCCGGCCAACAGGCGGTTCCAACTCACGATGGAGTGAGGCCAACGAGCTCGCACGGCAGGTTCGAGCGCGATATAGAGCAGCCACATGTTCAAAGCGCGAAGCAGCCAATCTCCGGCAGCGGAGAAAAAGAGCCCGATCATATCGCTGGCGGCGACGCCATGCACCTTTCCCACCCAATCCACAGCAACCAGGATCAGAGAAAGGCAAGCCAGTTTGAATGCGCCCTTCCGGTCGGCCCGGTTCTTCAGCCAATTCCTGCGCGCCAACACGATTCCGAAAAATACCGCGCTCGCCAGGGCAATGGAAACAAACAACTGGATGAACCATGATTGTTTGCCATCGTCCCTCAAGGTGTTTCCTCCAGGAAACATGGGATCGATGCGCGCCTGAGTGACGCGGCCCTTCAGCCAGGCAATTTGCACGTCGACATTCACATTGGGCAGCACCGCATGGGGCGCGGTCCAGGCTTCGACACGATCGTACGCGAGACGGTTCGCTTTCTTCGGGGGGCCCGGAGTGAACTTCGCATAGTCCAGTCCCGCGGCACGAAAGACCGCTTCGGCATCCACGGAGGATGTCCCCTCGTCATCAAGCGGAACGGCTTCAAAAGACAGCAGGCGGCCGGCCCCATCGATTTTCATCTGCAGCATGCCCGGCACGGTGGGAGGAGGATTCTGTTCGCTTATGACGCCGTCCGGTTTGGCGACCATCACGGCCGGGCTCTCCCGCACGCCAACATAAATCGGCGATTCCGACGCCAGCCATTCCTGCCATTTTCGCGGCTCGGGGAGCTTGCCCATGGAATCGATCACCTGATAACGCTTGTCGATCCAGCGGGCGGTATCGGCCGGTTTGCGGGTGTATCCGAATGTCGAAGCAAACTCGCGGGCTTTGTGCTGGAGCGCATCCGGAGGGATGTCGAGGGGGGCATGCATGACCGCGGCGGATCGCGAGCGGACGGGCAGCGAAACGATGAGGCAAGCGATGGCTACGATCAGCAGGGGGACTGAATACTTGCGGTCCAGTCCTTCGACCTTGCCGGATGCAGCTACCAGCTCCGGCGATGGCATCTCGCCAGCCGCCAGGGCTTCCGCCAGCGGGTCGCCGCCGGGGAGCGCGGCGGCAACGGACAGGGGGCTCGCGGGGCGCCTGGCGGGGTCGGGATCGAGACAGCGGCGGACGACCTTTTCGACGGAGTGGTCGACGTCGGCGGCGATGGACGTCATGCTGGTGAGGTCGGCGGACTCCTGGAGGTCGATCAACTGGCGGACGTTGCGCGCATCGTAAGGACGCTTGCCGGTGAAGAGTTCGTAGAGGACGAGGCCCAGGGCATAGATGTCGCTACGCTGTGTGACCTCGGCGCCCTTGAGCTGCTCCGGGGACATGTAGGCGGGGGTGCCATTGCGCGACTCCTGGCCGGTGAGCTGGGCGGCGACGGCGGCGAGGCCGAAGTCCATGATGACGACTTCGCCGCGCTTGTTGATCATGATGTTCTGCGGTTTGAGGTCGCGATGGATGACGCCGCGATCGTGCGCAGCCGCGAGACCCGCGCAGAGCTTGCGAGCGGTTTCAAGGGCTTTATCGGCGGGCAGGCGTCCGATGCGGAGCAGGAGGGAAGACAAATCCTCGCCGTCCACATACTCCATCGAGATGAACGGCATGCCGTCGATTTGACCGATGTCGTAAACGCGGCAGACGTTGGGATGCGAGACCTGACGCGCGACGCGGACCTCGCCGTGGAACCGCTCGAGCAGGCGCTGGTCGCGGGCAGCTTCCTCGGGCAGGAACTTCAGGGCGACGGATTGACCGATCATGAGGTCGGTGGCGCGATAGACCTCGCCCATGCCGCCGCGTCCGAGGAGTCCGAGAATGCGGTAGCGTCCGGCGAGCAGGGTTCCGGCGATGAAGCGGCCTTCGTCTTCAAACCGCGAAGAAGAGGAGATGGAGGACGGTGTGGAGACGGCGACCGGGTGCGCCACAGTCTCGATTAGCGATGGGTCGCTCCGTTCCATAGGTTTCATTCTAGCGTCGGAGGCAAGAGGGCGTACGCCGGGCGTGTGGTGCGCGCCGTGAGCCGGTGGGTTGGGGCTGGCGAGGGTCCGCAGCCGGGAAGAGGGTTTCATATTGTGTCTGATTTTTGAATTTGTGTGAAATGGGGACGGGATGGCCGCAGATAAACGCGGGGCGAATGCGGATTTGGGCATTTTCCGGTTAATCGGCGGCTAAAGTTCATGATGAATGGCGGTCCTCCGGGTCCGGGTTGGCATTAAGGAGAGATAAAGTAGGTTCGTTTGGTACGCAGACGTTTTGGGCTGGGGCAGGAGGTTCGGGGAGATCCCTGGATTCCGCGGGCGGATGGTTGGGAGCTTGCGGGCCGGGCGGAGTTTGCTCGATGCCGGTTTGGGGCTGGGACTGGGGCACTGGTTCGGGAGCGCGTTCCGGTTCGGGGTCTGGAGTTGGGGCGGGGGGAAATTGCGGCACCTGCTTCAACGCGAGCAAGACCTGGAGGGAGCGGTGAAAGTTGCGGTGGACCATGGTGTCGTAGCGCTGGAGGAGTCGGTAGGCGTCCTTGTGGGAGAGTTTTTCGAAGCCGAGTGCGAGGCGTTTGGCGTGCGTCGCGGAGGGAGCTTCGGCGATGGCGTCGTTCATCATGCTGGTCTCGATGCAGGCATGGCGCTGCATTTTCCAGGAGCAGTTGATGAGGTCGAAGACGAGGGTTTCTTCGAGTTGGTCCTGGGGTTGGAGACGGTTGTAGAAGGAGTCTTCCAAACCGAGGTAGCATTCGTGAGATTCACCTTGGACGAGGATGATTTTCGCAAGCAGACCGGGACGGGTGGCGTTGCGGCTGGAACGTTGTTCGCCAGCTTCGGAGACGTTTTGGGGAGAGGTTGCCGGTTGGTGGTTCATTTATAATCTTCCGGTTTTACGGTAGCAGGCGGGAAATGGGGGTTAATGGGATTTTAATGGGGGAGTGTTGAGGGGATTGGGGATAGATATTTGGAGATGACGTGAATAGCTTTCAGCTTTCAGGTGTCAGGTGTCAGCTTTCAGCTATCGGCTGGCGGAAGAATGGGCCGCGGATTAACGCGGATAAACGCAGATGTAATGAAGATGGATTGGAGATATTCGGTGGCTGCGTCCGGGAGACGGAAAATAACCGCGGAGTCGCCGAGAGCGCAGAGAAGACAAGAGGGCTCTACATTTGCTATACCAGTAGGAAACCTATGCGGATTCTCCTTTTTCTTGTGTTAGCTCTTACGCCGGCCTTTTCGCAGTCCGGCGGTCACTTCAACGTCGTCGCGCGGGATACTATGTCGCCCGGGGGGCATGGCCGGATCACCATGAATAACGAAGGACAGGTGGTCAGCGCGCTGCAGCTCGATATCACGGGCGGGCCTCTGAACATCACGCGCGTCGTTATTCATTTTGACGACCGCAAGCTGAAGCCGTGGGCCTCTCCTATTGCACCCAGGACCGATGTGCGATGGACCAGCCGCCCGATCAAATGGCCCAGCGGCAAACCGCATAAGGTCACCGCGGTGGATTATTGGTACTCCGGAGCGACAGGAAGAAAGCCGGAGATCGTCGTACTGGGATTGCAGTAGCGGCTGTGGGGGAGTCGATCGTCAGCTCGATGGAATTGCTTTTGTGGCCCGCGATGTCGAGCATGACCGGTACCTTGCCGGTGGGGGCGTCGGGCGGAATCGTTACGTTGACTTGATAGAGTCCGACGAAGTTTGGCGCAAGTCCGGCATACGAGGGAGTGGTTGACGCGACGTCCCCGAAATAGACCCGGGCGTCGTTGGTGATGCGGGCGAGAGGTTCCGATGCGGGCGCGCTCGATCCCGCGTCCACGGGAGGCGATACGGGTCCGAGGCCAAGGGCATAGAGGGTGACGACATCTCCTCTGTGCAAGGGACTGGTTTTGAGCGGGTAGAGCCGCGGGGCAATGGAATCCACGAGTGCGCTGATGATGTTGCCAGGCTGCCCGTCCACCACCGGTTGCACCAGCATGGTTCCGGCGGTCAGCCCGAATGGGACCTGGAACCTGGCCTGCGTGCCATCCGCGTAGAGGATCGGCGCAGGCATCCCGTTCACCAGAATCTGGACGCCGTTTAGCATGGTTGGCAAAGGAACGCCGGTGGCAGACGCCCCGCCTGATTTGGACAAGCCCGTTCCGAATACGGTCGCGAGGCTGCCGGATGCGACTGGCATGCCGGGGATCAGCGCGGCAGAGTCCACGACTCCACCGAAGGATACTGCCGGTCCGCTGGGTGTGGTTAAGTTCAGCCGGAGCGGAACTGGGCTTGCAGAATTGGCGGCATTTGATTCCAGCTGCAGCGTGGCGTTTTGCTTGCCTTGAAAGGGGAACGGGTTGAATGGTTTGCTGCTGGCGAGGCTTAGCAGCACCGCCGACGGACTAACCACATCTGCGCTGACCGAATAAAAGAACGAACCGAATCCCGGGAGGGAAAGGCGCACACCAGCGCGGGCGATCGAGAGAGTTCCCAAGCCAAGAGTCTGGAAGGTGAGAGTAGATGGAAGCTGCTGGATGCTCACTGGCGCGATTTGAAGGATGGGTTGCGAGGTTACGTGTAAGTTGACAGCGATCGTGCGGTTATCCGAGCCGGACAGAACAACCGTTCCCGAGTAGTTTCCCGACTGTCCTGGTTGGGCGGCCGCGCTGAGCTTATAGGAAGAGAAAGCTTGATTGCTGTTGGCCGCATCTTCAATAAAGGTGAGCCAATTGCCGCCGTCCGATGTGCTTACCGACGATTGCACAGGACCGCGCGTGTATACGACTGCGGAGGCTGTTGACATGGGACCACCCGCGGGTGTGACATACAACTCGATCGCGCCGTTGACCTGGACCGTGACTGTGACGGTCTGGGGCGCATCGATCGCCTGAGGGTCGGCGATGGTGAGAGCCTCTGTGTAAGTGCCTTGGCTCAGGTTGTCCGCGGAGACGCCGATTTGGATGGGAATGCAGACGGTTGCCTGCGCGGCTGGACAGGCGACGGGAGCGCCTACTGTTCCGCGTAGCCAGGGTCCTGATGATGAGATCGACAGATTCAGGGCGCCGTCGCCGATGTTGAACGCGTAAATGACCGGTGGGGAGATGGCGGCGCCCGGGGTCACGTACAGAGGGCCAACGGCGGCGGTGCTCAGGCGAAGTTGGGGAGCGGCGGATGATGCGGTCGTGAATAGCAGGAGAAGGATGCAGATTCGGAGGCCAGGGGGCATAAAGGACGTCCGAATCTGATTTTACTCCTCGTGGCGTGGACACCAAGTCTGAAGAGCATCGGCTTGGCAAGCAGGGTCGAGAGGAGTCTCGACCCTGCAGACAAGAGTGTCTGCGCCACGGCGGACACTCAAGTCCAGGTCATCAGGAACATCGTGTCAGAAGGTCAGTTTGGCGCCGACTTGTAGTTGGCGGGCGCTGGAGTAGGTGCTGGTGATTACGGTGAAGCCGTTGTAGCTGCGGATGCTGCCGTCGGCGTTCAATGTGGGCGCGTTAAATGTGGCTCCGGGATTGGCGAAGGACGGGGTGTTGGTCAGGTTGAAGGCTTCGCCGGTGAACTGCAATTTGAACTTCTCACGAATGGCGAACTCGCGGGTGATGTTCTGATTCATGCTGAAGTAGCCGGGTCCGCGCAGGATGTTGCGGCCGGTGCTGCCCAGGCGCGCCGGGACGTTGGTCGGTACCGCCGCGAAGGCTGTGCCGTCGAAGTAGGGCGTGTTGGCGTCGTGCCCGCCGAGAATGCGCACGTTGGGATTGATCTGGTCGGCCGACTGCGATTGGCCGCCGGCATTCACGGGGGTCGAGGAGCCGACGGTGAAGGGAAGGCCGCTGTATCGGCTCAGCCAGCCGCCGATGCGGAAGCCGCCGAAGAGCTGCGCGGCGAGACCGTGGCTCAACCATTTGTGACCCTTGCCGAAGGGCAGCTGATAGTAGTGGGAGATCTGGAGCGTGTGGGTGCGATCGAAGCCGGCGAGTCCTTTGTTGAGATCCCATGACATGGGATAAGTTCGGAAGAGCGCGGAATCCCCGTTGTCGCCGACGTTGAGGGCCTTGGCAAAGGTGTAACTCAGGCTGATGGTCGACCAGCCGATGCGTTTTTTCAGGCGCGTTTGCAGGGCGTTGTACTTTACGCTGCCGAAGGGCTGATAAGAGTTCATGTCGCTGGTGACGTAGGGGGCGAGTTGACGGCCGGCATTGCCGGTGCCGGGCGCGGAGCCATTGATGTTCACCGCCATGATCATGCGCACGGCGTGAGTGCCGACATATCCGGCTTCGGCGGCGAGAGATGGAGTTACTTCACGCTGCACGAAGAAGTTCCAACTCTGAATGTAGCCGCGATTCATGTTCTCGGGGAAGGTGGAGGTTCCGGTGCTCGGCAGATAGGTGGAAAGAGACGGGGTGGTGGATGGTTTGATGGTGCCGACAGAGATGTCCGGGAAGGTGGGCGCGGGAAGGCCGTTGCGCAGGGAGACCTGGGGGACGCCCGCGTAGGTGACGAACTGGTAGGTGTTGCCGGGGGTGAAGTCCTGGTTGATCACCGAGGGATAGGCATTGCGCTGGTTGCGCATGTTGTCGGGGTCGACGGTGATGCCGTAGCCGGTACGGATGACGGTTTTCGAACCCAGCCGGTAGGCGATGCCGAGGCGCGGCGCGAAGCCCTTCTTGGATGCGACCGCGCCGGTGTCACAGGGGACGCCGCCTTCGCAGCCGATCAGGATGTTCTTGCTCGCGACATCGTAGCGGACGGCGCCGTAGTTGTCGTGGGAAAAGATGGGGTAGTATTCCCAGCGCATGCCGTAGCTGACGGTGAGGTTGCGGGTTACCTGCCACTGATCGCGGCCGTAGAAGCTCCAGTCAGAGAAGCGCAGGGCGTTGGGGTTTTGGAATTGGGTGATCTTGCCGGCGCGGGACGGGTAGCCTAGCAGGAATTGCGCCCAGGAGTTCACGGGATTGCTGACGGCTGCTCCGCCGCGGAGTGCGGTGAGGGTACCGTCGAAGCCGAAGGTTCCGCGGGCAGTGCCGAAGGTTCCGCCCTGGGGCTGGAAGTGATTCAGCGCGTAATGGTCGTATTGGAAACCGAAGCGGAAGGAGTGCGCTCCGCGGTTCTTGCTGAGGTTGATGGCGCCGGTGTACTGGTTGTCGCGGAACTGGAAGGGGCTGCCGGTGCTGGTGTTGCCGATGTTGGCTACGCCGCTGACCTGGAAGCCGGGAATGCCTTTGTAGTTTTCGCCAACGCCGTTAGTGCCGGGGATTTTCAGGACTTCGGTGCCGAAGAAGCCGTCTTCAGGATCTCCATTGGCGCCGATGTTCTGTCGGGTGTAGCCGATGTTGCCATCCATGAGAAGGGTGGGAGAGAGCGTCAGGGTGAAGCCGGTCGCGGTGCTTTGGACGCGTCCGCCAGCGTGACCGGGGTTGCCTCCGTTGAAGGCGTCGCCGCCCGCGGGGCCCAGGACCAGCGGCGCGACGATATCCATTGGGGAGAAACTGTAGCGTCCCCAGACCATGGCGTTGGAGTTGGGATTGTAGTTGACCTTGAAGTCCCAGTTATCGCGGTTGAAGAGATAAGCGCCGTAGGCGTCGTAATTGTTGGTCAGCGTGGTGCGGGTATTGGTGGGGAGGAGGCTCGCGAGTTTGGCGGAGGCGAAATCGATGCGGGCGGCGGGGATGCTGTTGTTGGTGAAGGGAGTGCGGCCGGAGCCGTCGGCGTTGCCGGTGAGGGGGTCGTAGATGATGGTGCCCTGGGTGCTGAAGTCGCCGGAGCGCATGGCGGCGGTGGGGAGTGTCAGGTTGGTGGTGGCGGCGTATTGACTGCGGCGGGTGCCTTGCCAGTCGGCGAACCAAAACAATTTGTTTTTGCCATGAACAAGCTTGGGAATATAGACCGGGCCGCCGACTGCGAATCCGAACTGGTTGAACACGTTCTTGTTCAGCGGACTGGAGTGGCTGAAGTAATTCACGGCGGTCATGTCGTTATTTTGATTGCGTTCGTAGAGGACGCCGTGGAGTTCGTTGGTGCCCGATTTGATGGAGACGTTGACGGCCGCGCCGCCTGCTGCTCCTTGCTCGGCGTCGAAGGCATTGGTCACGACGTTGACGACTTCAATGGCTTCGGAGGGGGGAATGTAGGCGACGTTGACGGGCAGCCAGGGGTAGGAGATGGTGGTGCCGTCGAGACGGGTGCTGTTACCGGTGGAGGAGACGCCGTTCATGAAGAGGGTGATGGCGCGCTGGGGATTGCCGGCGTCGGAATTGGCTTCGGGGGCGGAGGGAATTCCCGCACCGGGGATCAGGTAGAGGAGGCTTTGGAAGTTGCGGCCCTGACCGCCGTTGTAGGGGATTTCGGAGACGTCCTGGGAAGTGATTTCGGCGCGGACTTCGGCGCGGTCGGTTTGCAGCGCGGTGGAGGATGCATTGACTTCGATGGTTTCGGCGGCCTGGGAGATCTGCATGCGGAAGTCGGCGCGGCGGACGAAATTGACGGTGATGTTGAGATTGTCCTGAACGACGGTGCGGAAGGATGGGGCAGTGGCGGTGATTTTGTAGATGCCGGGCTGCAGATCGGTGAAGAGGTAGATACCGCGGCTGTCGGTGGTGGCTTGTTTGGCGATGCCGGTGCCGGTGTTCAGGGCTTCGATTTTGGCGCCCGGTATGGCGGCGGAGCTGGGATCGATCACGTTTCCGGTGAGGGATCCATAAAGGACCTGAGCGTGGGCGAGATGGCTTGTCAGGGTTGCGGCTAGCAGGGCGATTGCACAGCGGAGTGCGGTGCGCGTTTTGGGCGTCATATAGTTTGACCAACCTCCTGGGGGAACGTGTCAGTTCCGAATTCGTTGCAGTATCAAACTATATATACGGTTGCGGAGTAAATGTCAAGCGGGTTTCAGGTGTCAGCTGACAGCTAATCAGCTTTCAGCTATTGGTTTCCAGGGACGGGGGCGCGGAAGGCGTCGAGGATGGCTCGGTACGCGGGCTTCGGGTGGTAGTCTGCGTCGAAGGGGAGGGCGGCTCCGAAGCCTTTGTTGTTGGCGGGAATCCAGGAATAACGGTCGGTGAAGCCCCACGTCTGAATGGCTGTGCAGCGGCGATTTGCAAGGCACATGGCGACGATGTCGCGATAGGTTTTGGCTTGCGCCTCCAGGAGGTCGGGTGATGGAGGGGTTGCGGGATCGATGGGCAATTTCACGTCGAGTTCTGTGATCTGCACCTGCAGGCCGAGCTCGGTGATGCGCTGGATGTTTGCGGCTATGCTGTCGATCGAGCCTGGCTTCAGGCCGACGTGCATTTGCAGTCCGATGCCATCGAGGGGAATGCCGCGAGTTTTGAAGTCCTGGGCCATTTTGTAGATGGCGTCGGATTTGCGGTTGACGACCTCAGCGGCGAAGTCGTTGTAGAACAGGAGCGCTTTGGGGTCGGCCTCGCGGGTCCATCGGAAGGCCTGCTCGATGTATCCGGGCGCGCCGCTCCAGATGGTCTTGCGGAGGCTGCCATCCGACTCGAAGGATTCGTTGACGACGTCCCAGGCGTAGACTTTTCCGGCATAGCGTCCGACTACGGTTTTGATGTGCTCGTGGAGGATCGCGGAGAGCTGTTCGGGAGTGAAGTTGCCGTTCTTCACCCACGCGGCGACCTGGTTGTGCCATACGAGGGTGTGGCCGCGGACGGCCATTTTATGGGCTTGCGCGAACTCGACTACGGCATCGGCGGGTGGGAAGTTGTAGGTGGATTGAGCGGGATGGATGGGGCCGAACTTCATGGCATTCTCCGGTTCCGCCTGATTAAATTCGCGGGCGAGGGTGTCGGCGTAAGCGGGTTCGGAGAGGTGCGCGGGGGACACGGCGGTTCCGATGTAGATGCCCCGCGCGTCGGCGAGGCTGCGCAGCGTCTGTCCCGAGAGAGCTACGGGGCCGAGAAGCAGCAGGATTGAAATGGTTGAGAGTCGCATAATGCTTGCCTGAATCTCCACATGGGAGTTAAATATAGTTTGGCACTTAAACTTTTCGCCGTCCGAGGGGCTGCCGTGTTGTCGGTGGCCGCCCTGGGTTTCGCGCAGCCGCGTGCGCTGTACGAGAATCCAGCCATTCCGATGGAGAAGCGCGTGGACGATCTGCTCTCGCGCATGACGCTGGAGGAGAAGATATCACAGCTGATGAACGACTCCGCGCCGATCGAGCGGTTGGGCGTGCCGGCGTATAACTGGTGGAACGAATGTCTCCATGGCGTGGCCCGGGCGGGGCGTGCGACGGTATTTCCCGAGGCGATCGGCCTGGCGGCCACGTGGGATACGGACCTGCTGTTTCGCGTGGCGTCGGCGATCTCCGATGAGGCGCGCGCGAAGCACCACGAGTTCGTGCGACGGGGGAAGCGAGGCATCTATCAGGGGCTGACCTTCTGGACGCCGAACATCAATCTCTTCCGCGATCCTCGCTGGGGACGGGGCATGGAGACTTACGGCGAAGATCCTTATCTTACCGGACGGATGGCGGTGCAGTTCATCAAGGGGCTGCAGGGCAGCGATCCGAAATATTTCAAGACGATCGCGACGGCGAAACATTATGCGGTTCACAGCGGACCCGAATCGGAGCGACATACGTTCGATGCGGTGATCAGCGAGCAGGATTTGCGGGAAACCTATCTGCCGCATTTCGAAATGGCGATTAAGGAGGGCGGCGCGTATTCGGTGATGTGCGCGTACAACCGGGTGGACGGGCTGCCGGCGTGCGCCAGCCCGCGGTTGCTGGATCAGATTCTACGCAAGGAATGGCGGTTCGATGGTTATGTGGTGTCGGACTGCGGGGCGATCGGGGACATTTATCGCACTCATAAGAGCTCGCCGAATCCGCAGGAGGGGGTGGCGGCCGCGCTCAAGGCAGGGACGGATCTGGCGTGCGGAGGGGAATACAACAATTTGCTGCCGGCGGTGAAGGCTGGGCTGGCGTCAGAGGCGGATATCAATCGGTCGGTGCGCCGGTTGCTGCTTGCGCGCTTCCGGCTGGGGCTGTTCGATCCGCCGGAGATAGTGAAGTATGCGCAGATTCCGTACAGTGTGAACGACAGCGAGGCGCATCGAAAGCTGGCGATCGAGACGGCGCGGAAATCGATCGTGCTGTTGAAGAACGATCGGCGGACGCTGCCGTTGAGCAAGTCGCTGAAGACTATCGCTGTAATCGGACCGAATGCGGATGATGCGGAAGTGATGGTGGGGAATTACAACGGTGAACCGAGCGCGCCGGTGACTCCGCTTGCCGGGATCCGGCAGAAGGCGGGGTCGGGCATGAGGGTGCTGTACTCGCGGGGCAGCGACCTGGCGGCGGGTCTGCCGTATTTTGAGGTGGTTCCGGCGTCGGCGCTCTCGGAGCTGAAAGGGGAGTACTACAACAGCGCGAATTTCGACGGACGGAATCATCGCCCGCGGGGGACGAGGCAGAATGCGGGTGGGATTCCGCAGGATGCGAAGCCTGTGTTCACGCGCGCGGATGCAACCATCAATTTCAAATGGTGGGATGGATCGCCGCGGGCCGATTTGAAGGATGACGACTTCGGAGTGCGATGGACCGGGTATCTTTCCGCGCCGGTCACGGGCACGTATCAGCTGGGCGCGATCGGCATGAACGCGTTCGAATTGTACCTGGATGAAAAGCCGATCGTGAGGTTCAACAATATTCACGAACGCTCGTATCAATATCAGGGGGTGGAACTGCAGTCCGGGAAGAAATACGCGGTGCGGCTGGACTATCACGAGTTTCTGAACGATGCCGACATACAGCTGGTGTGGTCGCGGCCGCATGAAACACAGAGTGCAGATGTCGACGGGATTGTGCGGCAGTCGGATGCGGTGGTGCTGGTGCTGGGACTTTCTCCGCGTCTGGAAGGTGAAGAGATGCGTGTTCCGGTGGCGGGGTTCAAGGGCGGGGATCGCATTGATCTCGGGATCCCGCGGGCGCAGCAGGATCTCATGCAGCGAGTGGCGGCGAGCGGCAAGCCGGTGGTGCTGGTGCTGTTAAACGGCAGCGCGGTGGCGGTCAATTGGGCACGCGATCATATTCCGGCGATTGTGGAGTTGTGGTATCCAGGGCAGGCTGGGGGTACGGCGCTGGCCGATGTTTTATTCGGGGATTACAACCCAGGGGGCCGTCTGCCGGTAACGTTTTATCAGTCGGCGGACCAACTGCCGTCGTTCACGGAATACAACATGAAAGGACACACCTACCGATATTTCAGTGGAGAGCCTCTATTTCCCTTTGGGTACGGGCTGAGCTACACTACCTTTGCATATCGAAACTTACAGGTTCCGAAAAGGGTTCGGATTGGTGACGAGGTGAAGATATCGGTGGAGGTGCAGAACACGGGAAGGACGACTGGGGAAGAGGTCGTTCAACTGTATGTGAAGCGTGCAACTGCACCAGCGACGGCGCCGATTCGTGCACTGGAGGGATTCCGACGCGTGTCACTCGCGGCCGGCGAACGAAAGAAAGTCGAATTTGTCCTGGTTCCGCACCAATTATCCGCTATCCAGAATGATGGAAAGCGCGTTATAAGACCAGGGATGATCGATGTAAGCGTGGGCGGCAAACAGCCTGGTTTCCAAGGTCCCGCGGATGCCTCTACCACGGGAACGATTGCGGGCAGAGTGCAGTTGGACGGAACGCCAAAGGAGATCGATTAAGCAACGCATGGAGGCACTCAAGTCCAGGCATGCACAAGTTGCATCGACGGAAGTGGTTCGCGATATCAACCGGCGGATCGTACTGAACCTGATACGGACGCGTCACCCGATTTCGCGGGCCGATCTCGCACGTGTCTCGGGGTTACAGCGCAGCACGGTATCGTCGATTGTCGAACAACTGATCGAGGAGCGATGGGTGCTGTATGGGGCCACGGGGCGCTTGCCGCGCGGGCGGCGTCCGACTTTTCTCCGCCTGAACGATGAAAGGGTGATTGTCGGAGTGGACATCCGGCCCACGCAAACGACCGTCGCGGTGGCGGATGCCAACGGCAAATTCATTTCGCAGGAGATGGCGCCCACGCCGGGCGATCCGCAGATTGCGATCCGTCATTTGATCGAATCCATCGAGCGGATCATGCGGACGTGCCAGGGGAAGAAGATCGAAGGGGTGGGAATCAGCCTGCCCGGCCGGTTCAGTCCAGCCTCCGATCGCCTGGTATTCGCTCCCAATTTGCGGTGGGGTGATTTCGATATTCACACGCCGCTCGCGAAGGCGACGGGGCTGGAAGTCGAGATGGAGAATGCCGCGAATGCGTGCGTCCTGGCGGCGGTGTGGTTCGACCAAATGGAGGATTGCCGGAACTTTGTCGTGGTCACGGTTTCCGAGGGCATAGGGACGGGGCTGCTGGTGAACGGCCGTTTGGTTCATGGCATGAACAATATGGCCGGCGAATTCGGACACGTACCTCTGGAATCGGACGGCCCGGTGTGCGGATGCGGGAGTTTGGGGTGCTGGGAGGTGTTTGCGTCGAATCGGGCGGGGCTTCGCTATTACAGCGAGTCGGGGAAGGAGTCGGAGGGATTGAGCTTTCCGGACCTGCTGAGCCGTGCCGACCAGGGTGACGTGCATGCGGCGCAAGCGATCGATAAGATGGCGCACTATCTGGGGCGGGGAATGCGCATGGTTGTGGCGGGTTTGGCTCCGGAGAGAATTATTGTAGTGGGCGATCTTACGAGGTCGTGGCACCGGTTCGGGCCGGTGATTGAAACGGAAGTGCAGAGGCAGGTGTTGCCGGGAGGGTGTCCGCCGCGGCTCGTACCGGCGCATGAGGATGGCCGGGCTCGACTGCGGGGCACTATCGCGCTGGTGCTGCAGAAGCATTTCGGGGTGTTTGAGTGAGCTTTCCTGGGCTCGCTAGTCTTCGAAAAATGACGGTTATTTAGTGGTCGCTCTTTGGGCGGCCCAGCCGTCGGACACCACGACGTCTGTATGGTTCGCGCGGGTGGTTACCGAGAATTCCGTTTTTTCGCTGCACTTGGGTAGTCGTTGTCATTGCGGAGTAGCCGTGATTCCAGGGACAACCGAGGGATCACCCAAAATATCTTCGTCGGCTATGAAAATGCTGATTTGAGGGACGGTACGTGTTCGGTCTTAAAGAAGGAACGTTGAGCAACTATCAGGATTGAGGTATGATACTTGCTGCCATTGATTCTCCAGACGTTTAGATCGTCTGATTATTGTTACAGGATTCACGCTCAAGACAATGGATTCATCCAATCAAAAGCAGGTGTTTGTCAGCTATAGCCATAAAGATAAGCGATGGCTAGACATCGTGCTATTAAATCTTACAACCTATGAGCGAGATAGCGGATTGACGTTCAAGGTCTGGTCAGATAAAGACATTCAACCCGGACAATTGTGGCGAGAGGAGATAGAGTCGGCGCTGATGCGCAGTTCGCTGGCGGTTCTGCTGGTGACGCAAAATTTTTTAGCGTCGGATTTTATCGCACGCAAGGAATTGCAGCCGCTGCTTGCACTGGCCCAAAAGGACGGGGTTCAAATTCTTTGGGTCGCGGTCAGTCACAGCACGGTGGAGGACACGGTTATTGCAAGCTATCAATCGCTTAATAACCCGGATAAGCCTCTAGACAGGCTGCAGAAGCCGCAGCGGAATCAGGAGCTCACACGAATCGCCAAGAAGATCTACTCCATAGCATGCGATCAGCCGCGAAACGAGAACGCGCCGCAGGTCTGGATCGGCAGCAACACGGCTGAACCGGCACCAACGACTAGCGGAGTTACCGAGCCAAGAGTCGCGCTGCAATCACTTGGGCAACCTCTATTTCGTAAGCACAATTTCGATGTATTTCCTGAGATAAAAGAATACATCGATCAAAATCGAGTACAAAATGCCACGATTATTCAGATGAGCTGCCTTAACGAGATGCACGTGGTTCGCGAATTGTGGAGTACGAATGCCACGGTTGAAGTGTATGTGTCTTCGGGCCGAAAGAACTTTGGCGTAAGCGCCTGGCAGCAGAATCGGGTGCGCAGGTTTTTGAAGGAACTGCCGAATGAGTTGCAGAATATTCCATGCTCAGGCGCCTGCGGTCAAATCGTCGTATACAAATACGATGCTCCGGCTTCCATACGTGCGATCTTGATCGACGACAAAGTGCTCACCTTGGGCTGTTATCTCTATCAAAAGCACCAACTGAACAGCCGCAGTAAGATTCTCGACGTTCGCGGAGGCGAGCTTCCGCTCATGCTTCTTACAAAGAAGGACTCCGATTTTGAGATCGTGAGAAATATGTTACTTCGGTTGATTGACAACTGGAAAACCGAGCGTGTCGTGAAGCTTTATAAGACATATCGACATGACGACTTCTCCGGGGCGCCCCCTGATCTTCTCCGCAGAAGCGGTTAGAAGCACGAAATTCTCAATGGCGATGGGAGGCGGTGGTGAATCCGTCGTAGGCTGCTGATGCGATCTCACCCAGGGCTTGTCCTACCTTTCTGGTCGACTCTTCATTCAGCTCGGCGAAGGGCACGAAGTTGATGTAGGCAGCGAATGCCAGGCGGTGGCCATCCTTGGTGTCGATGAAGCCGGCGAGTCCCTTGCCTTGGATCACTCCTCCTCCCGTCAAGGCGTTGCCGCCAGCATAGGTGCCCGTCTTGGCATAGACGTGTCCGGCCGCGGACGAATCGGTCTGAATGTCGAAGAGTGTGCCGTCCTTGCCGAGAATGGGCAATGCCTTCAGAAAATCCGGAAAGAACGGCTGCTGCGACATGTGCTGCAAGAAGCGGACCATGAAATCGGGGGCGAAAAGCGCTGCACCGCCCGCGCCGTCATTCTGCACGGCACCGGTGAGGTCCAGGCCGGCCTTCCGCAGGAGATCCGCCTCGCGCTGGAAGCCAGCTTCGAGGGGCTCGGCATTCCGCACGGGATATGCGCCGAGAAGATACGGCATCATGCTGGCGTGCAGGTTCTGGCTGACCTTCAAGGTGACCTTGGCCTCTTCGCGCAGAGGCGGCGAGATGTGCTCGGCAAGTTCGGTCTCGCGCGAGTAGGCGTTCGCTGCGTTCTTCACGCCATTATCAATCCGAATGCCGGCTTTCTCCAATGCTTCGCCGAGCACGATTTCCGCAAATCGCGATGGGGCAGGCACTTTGTAGACACGCAACCGGGGCGCCGTCCCCGCGACGATGGTTCCCATCAGCGTAACCGAGTGGGCGCCGTCGGGATTCATGACGTCGCCGGTCCACCCTATTTCCGTCGATCCGGTCGAGACGGTCTTCACGCCGTTGAGGACCGTAACGTAGCGCGTCGGCGGCGATACGACAAGCTTCGCCGGTTCCCCCGCGGCGCCAGGAGTGACCATGACATCCACGAGATTGTCGTTCACCACGACAGGCGAGATCACGACACGCGTCCCCAGTTCCCGCGCACCCTCCTGAAATAGAGATGCATCGACTTTCACTCGTCCAGCAATTCGCTTGACGCCCGCGGCCGCGACCTTGGACGCCAACTCGCGGATCACAGCGAGCGGATCGCCAGGCACGGGTCTCGCGGCCGAGAAGCCGTCGTAGGAATGATCCTCGTTTTCGAAAATCATGGAGCCATCGGGCTGGATGCGATTGGAGAGGTTCGGGTCGCCGCTCGCGACGAGCACCAGGTCGCCGTCGAGCGTTCCATCCACCAGAGGTCCGGTCCGATAAATCCGGGTGTGGAAGCGAAAGTCCGGACCCAGGAGTTCGAGAGCCGTGCCGATGGTCAGGAGTTTGGTAGTTGAACCGGGAATGAAAAGCTCCTGCGGGTTCCAGGCGTAGACGACTTTGTTCTGATCGAGGGAATAGAACTCCACGCCGAAACGCGAGTGGCGGTACTCGGGACGGCTCATGATGGCCTTGAAGCGCGTCTCGAAGGAAGCGGCGCGTTGCGCGTAGGAGAGGGACGAGAGAAGGAAGTGCAGTACAGCAGCAGCTACAGCCAAGCGGCGCATGCTGTATTATCGCCCTACCGGCGGTTGGCAAATCGACTGGCGAGTATCGCGTCCACGGAGAATTTGCCGGGGCCGAAGATCAGCACGATGAGTGACGCCATGAGGAAGGTAAAGGGCGCCGCGGCGTAGAACTTGTCGGGATCGGAAAGAAACTTCAGCAGCGCCTCGCGGTCGGCCGTAATGTAGGCGACGATCATGTCGATGACGAGGGGGAGCGCGATGAGCCGGGAGCCGAGTCCCAGGATTAGGAGGATTCCGCCGACCAGTTCCAGGCCGCTGACAAACCAGGCGTTCAATGCGGGCGCGGGGATTCCCAGGCTGGTGAAGAAGTTGATGACCTTGTTGATGTCACCCAGTTTGCCCCATCCGGTTTGGGCGAACTGCCATCCCCAATAGAGCCGCACCAGGAGGAGAAAGGGCGATTGCAGGCTGTTCGCGACGCGGATTAACAGCCGGTACAAACCGATAAGTGTCTGCATCATAATGACGGCCGGCAAAGCCAGCCAAGCTCGGCCCACATGGCGAACCACTGTGCGATGCCGGCTTGATATTCGTCCGCGGAGAGCCTGCTTCCGACGGAGCCGTTTTCAATGGCGGTCCCGATCGTCTCGCCGCGGCGCAATGAATGAAGAATTCGACAGGCTTCCGGTTCGAGCCGGCGGTAATAGACCATGTCGTCGAAGCGATGGACCGCAAGATAGATCGGCATCTTCTGACGCCGCGCGGTGATGCGCCTGGTTTTGCCGTGCCGGGGAGCCGTGACTGCATTGCTGGCCGTGCCGTGAATGTCCTGCGGGCGGCTGACGCGGATGCGCAAATCATCCACGGGGTAATGCAGTTCGAGCAAGGCGATATAGGGCTGCAGACCCATGCGAAGTTCAGGGCCGAGTTCGAGCAGATCTTCCGGTTCCAGAGGCTTGGCGGCGGGTCCATCGAAGGCTTGGATGTGCGCCCATTCGAGGCGAACCATTTCGAGGGCGAGATCGTGCTGCTGCCCGGCGTATTGTCTGCGCCGACGCAGCCAGCCTTCCAAGGCGTGGCCCAGGTTGCGCATGGTAAATGAAGTTGAGGGATGCGCGGCGAGATAGGCTCGCGACATCCTGTGGAAAGCCTCGTCGCCGATGATGGCGCGCAGGCCGGGAAAGTCTTCGTAGAGAGAATCGAGGATGCGATACCAGTAACTGCGGCTGTAAATCTCCAGGCGTTCGTGGGAGGTCAGGCGGTCGTTGGGGGTAATGTACTGCGCGGCATTCGACTTGCGCGACAGGTTGTCGGCTGGAGTCAATGGGCGCATGATATCCGCGGCCATCTGGCGCTGGAGTTCGGCCAGTTTCACGAAGCCACCTCGGGGGAGGGGTTGGGCTGCGACCTCTTGAAGTGAGGGTCGAGAAGAGTCTCAACCCTGCAGACAAGAGTGTCTGCGCCACGACGGATGATCATGAATCTCTCCACGAGGTCACGAGTTCGGAGTCTCGACCCTGGCTCATGGCGACCGGCGCGGGCAGGAATCTCGCGGCTTTCCGGGCCTCGGCATGAACTTCGTCGAACGAGGGAATATGGTCGTCCCATTCGAGCAGCGTGGCGGTGGGGCCGACGCGGCGAATGGCATGATCGTACAGCTTCCACACAGGATCGATGACGGGGTGGTCGTGAGTATCGAGGATGTATTTCTCGAATTTCGAATGGCCCGCGATGTGGATCTGGGCAACGCGGCCAGGGGGGACGCTGTTCAGATATGCGTAGGGATCGAAGTTATGGTTGTGGGAGGATACATAGATGTTATTGACGTCGAGAAGAATTCCGCAGTCGGCGCGCTCCACGACTTCGTTGAGGAATTCCCATTCGGTCATTTGGGATACATGGAACTCGGCGTAGCTGCTCACGTTTTCGACGGCGATGGGCACTTCCAGAAAGTCGCGGGCTTCGCGAATTTTGCGGGCGGTGATACGGGCGGCTTCGAATGTGTAAGGCATGGGAAGCAGGTCATGGGTGTAGCGTCCATCTACGCTGCCCCAGCAGAGGTGGTCGGTAAGCCAAGGGGTTTTGGTGCGCCTCACCAATGTTCTCAAGCGACGCAGGTGATCGCGATTGAGCTTCTCGGCGGAGCCGAAATACATCGAGACGCCATGCTGCACGACGCGGTAACGTTCGAGGATCTGGTCGAGCACTGCCAAGGGCCGTCCGCCATCGCACATAAAGTTCTCCGAGATTATTTCGAACCAGTCGACCACCGGTTCGTGCTCGAAGATGTGGTTGTAATGAGGAATGCGAAGGCCGATCCCGATGCCATAGTCGGTAAAGCCGTTGAAGGAATTGGCAGGCATTTTGGTTACAAAAGAGTTAAGGCCGGGCATGGTCAGCCCGGCCCAGGGAAGTTATCAGAGACTACTTCTTCTTGTCCATGGAGCCGTCGGTGGCGCAGCCGCCCTTACCTTTGCAGGAGTTCTTACCCTTGCAACCTGCGTCGCCGGTGGAGCATCCGCCTTTGCCTTTGCAGGAATTCTTGCCCTTGCAGGCGTGTTTGTCGGCATCGGCAAAGCCGGTGGTGGAGCCGGGAAGGGCTGCGGCCGATGACATGCTAACGCCGGTGTTTCCTTTCACCGGGGCTGCGTTGACGCGATTCATTGTACCGCCGAGCAGGCCGGCGAAGGCCGCCGTCAGAACCATAGAGCTTTTCGAAATTTTCATAACTAAATCTCCTTGAACTGTCGTAAAGTTGAGCACAGCATCGGCTGAATGAACTTTTTAAGAAGTACAACCGCCGCCGGCGTTTTCACTATCATAAAGGACTACGAAACCGAGCGGCAGCCGGATGTGTGCTGTACATTCCGTGGGCGCCTCCGGACTCTTAATCCTCACTTTTGACTTAGTGGCATGTAACCCGCTAAAACTTCCGCACGTGTAGAATTAAGAATCTTCAATGAAAGAATCTGTCATTAACCGGCGGGGCTGGATTCGTGAGATCGCTTCCGGAATGGTGGGCGCCGCGGTATGTTCCGGGCAAGCAGCCGGGCCGGAAGTTGTGCGTATCGGCGCTTCGGAGGTAGAGGTGACGTTTGGCACGGCACCTTTCGATCTAAGCCGGGCAGAATTGCTGGAATGGGTGAATCACTGCGCGACAGGCGTGGCGCGCTATTTCGGACGCTTCCCGGTGCCGAAGGCGCGGTTGATGGTGATCTCGCGCGAGGGGCGGGAGGGAGTAAGCGGAGGCCGAACCTGGGGAGAGCGCGGCGCGCACACGAGGATCTCGGTAGGCCAACATACCCGCGTAAGTGGTCTAAAGGGCGATTGGGTACTTACTCATGAGTTTGTCCACTATGGCTTTCCGGACATGCCCGAGCGCCACCATTGGATTGAGGAAGGACTCGCCACCTATGTTGAGCCGATCGCACGTGTGGCAGTGGGGACGCAGGATGTGGGGACCGCGTGGTTTGAAATGATGCGCGACATGCCGAAGGGGCAGCCTCAAGCTGGCGACGAGGGTCTCGACAACACGCATACGTGGGGGAGAACCTATTGGGGAGGCGCGCTGTTCTGTCTGCTGGCGGACGTCTCAATCCGCAAGAACACGAGGAACGCCAAAGGACTGCGGGAGGCGTTGCGGGGGATTCTCGCGGCGGGAGGAAGTATCGAGGTGGGATGGCCGATTGAGCGAGCGCTGGAGGTCGGCGACAAGGCTGTCGGAGGGACATCTTTGATGTCGCTGTATGAGCGTTTCCGGGGGAAGGCGGAAGCGGTCGATCTGGCGGCACTGTGGAAGGAATTGGGAGTTGAGCGTCAGGGCGATGGCGCGGTGTTCGACGATCATGCGCCGCTGGCGGCGATTCGGCGGGCTATCTTGAGTTAAGGGCGGACCTTGCGGGGTGAACTGATCGGGAGACGCATCCGTATGCCGGCGCCGCCGTCTTCGTAGTAATCGGGTACTCGCGCGACTGGGCGAAATCCTTGCTGGCGGTAGAATTTGGCGGCCGCAGTGTTATTGACGTGCACCATCAGGCGGACCGAGCGTGCATCCCGGCGCACCATGCGATCGATCGCGGATCGGAGGAGCCGGCGTCCGACGCCGCGGTTGCGATGGCCTGGATGGACGGCGAGCGAAACAATTTCGGCGCCCCAGCGGTCGGCGCGAATGACGATGTAGCCGATGATTCGCGCCATCTTCATGGCTCCGGTGGTGGCAACCAGAAACAGGCTGCGAGGATCGGCGGCATACAGGCGAAACAGAGATTCCGGGTACGCGTCGGCGGCAAACGACAACCGCTCGATTTCCAGAACCGAGTTCATGTGCGAAGCCCGGAATTGACGGAGGTGGATTCTGATAATTGCTATGCCGCTCGATGATTGCGCAATCCGGAGAGGAGATTGCCGACCACCTGACGGCCCCTCTCCAATGCCGCCTGATAGTTCTGGCGGCGTTCGCCGAGCGTCAACTTGATGCCCTGGAGATGATAGCGTTTGAGGCTGGCGCCGACCGCGTAGGTTCCGGCGTAGGCGATGGCGCCTTTGGGAATCAGCCCGCCGCCGAGCGGAATCTTGCCCGAAAGTTCCCGCGCAATGGCGCGCCATCCCAGCGCGCCGCCGATGATCAGACCGATCTGGGCCAACTGCTCCTGGTAGCCCACGGGGTCGCCGCATGCACCTGCCATGAGAAGAGCCATGCGTACCTGGTTCATGGTCAAGAAGGCGGTGTCGGTGGCAAACTCTCCGATGGACCAGGGTAGCTCGAAGAACGTGGGGATCACGTTGGGCAGCGCTGACGCGACGGAAAACAATGCGTTCTCTTTGGAAATTCGCTGGATGATGTCGTCCAGCACGGCCTCGCGAAAAACGTCGAAGTTTCGGGCGAGGGGCAAATCCAGTTCCGGACGTGCGTCCAGGATTTCCTGGACGGTGCGTGCTTCATCCGTGCCATAGAACACGAAACCGTTCTCCGGGCACGCAACCGCACTGTCATACAGGACGAAGTGATAGCTCTCGGGCCGGTCGGGATCGTCGGCTCGTACGAGCCGGGCGGCTACCGAACCTTCCAGAGGCGGCCGGAGGAAACGTTCCATGGCGCTGTAGGCGCTCTCGCTTACCGCCACCAGACCGATGGTGAGGTTCTGCTCGGCGGTCTGACGAACGGCTACCGCGTTCAGGTTGCTGTAAGCCGCCTTAAGATCTTTCAGGATGTTCAACGACATGATGTCCTTCCGTCATTTTAGCCGCTCATCAGGAAGGTACGTGTAGACCGGAGCTGAAGTTCGTTATGGCGATCGGTACCGTAGCCGGCGAAACACCATTCCTGCGCCGATCAACAGAGCGAGTCCCACTCCGGCGAGCAGCGGCGGTTCGGGAGTGGCAATCGTTTCGGTAAAGCTGCCGGCCAGGGGTGGAGAAGACGACGGATAGATGGGCATTGAAGGGTCAAGCAAGGTGAGCAGTTCCTGCACCTGGCCGTTGGGCAGCACCTGCCCTGCATTGGTCACCACAAAAAAGTGGTCGTAGATTCCCGAGGCGTAGTTCGATTGCGCCATGCTCAGCCAGTACCCGGTGGAAGGGGAAGGCGCGGAGCGGTCGAAAAGCTGCCAGATGGTGGCTTGAATATCCGCGTATTGCGAGGCGGGGTTCAGCGAATATTGAAGTGTCAGCCAGGCCGCTTCCTGGTACAGTTGCAGGGCGTTTGGCAGCCCACCGAAACGGGTGTTGGCGAGGTCAGACTGGGTATTGATATGGCTTAGATTGGCAGTCCAGCGCTGTCCGATGCTGACCTCGTTGGCGAAGTCCACACAATCCCAGATGACGAACTGCTGGTCCAACTCGCCGTAATAGGGTCCCACATAGTAGCCGAAGGCTGTCGTCCCATTGACGCCGAGGAACGTTGCCTGTATCGGGTTCGCGGAGACGGACTGGGTGGCAAACAGGAAAAGCAGACTGCGGAGCAAGTTCTTCATACAAGTCGTCCTGTGTAGGTATCGACTGATCTGTGGCGAAACATTAGCCCGAATCGTCAGATTTTTCCGCGTTTTCGGCTCTAAACTTTCTCCGCGGCCATGCCGATAAAGAGAGAGAGAACTGGATAGAGTACTTCAGAAAACAAATGGCACGCATGACACTTCGCACGAAATTCGCATCAGGTTTTGGTGCGCTACTTCTTTTAACCGGCGCATTGGCTGTCACCTCGGTACACGCCATGAATTCCTTGAATTCGGAGATCGACCGTGTCGTGCATCATATGTGGGCACAGGCCGATCTGACGAGTCAACTGGAAGGCAAACTGGCGGAATTAGCTGGTTACCAACAGGCGATTCTGCTCCGCTCGGTCCTGAGCGATACCTCCGGGCTGGAGCGCAACCGTAACGCGGCAGCTTCGGCGGAAGCACGGGTCGCGACCCTATTTTCCGAGTTGATTCCCAAACTCGACGATGCAAAGGATCGGGAACTGATCGGTAATTTACAGTCGAAAGCAAATGCGGCTAAGGGTACTCGCGAGGAGGTCATCCGGCTGATGTCTGCCGACCAGATGAACGACGCGTTGAAGATCGTTGGTGAGAAACTAATCCCGGCTTACGAGGAGATCCAGCAGGCGTCGGCGAAGTTCCTGGACGATCAGCGCCGCGAAATGGCTGCCGCGGCCGAAGAGTCGCGGTCGAAGGCCGCGAGCAATCGTCTGATTGCATTCTTTGCCATCGCCTGTACCGCGGTCTGTGCCGTGCTGATCGCGCTTTATATGCGCCGGATGCTTGCGGAGTTGACCAATGTGACGGGTGAGGTCGCGCGGGGCGCCGACCAGGTAGCGCGTGCTGCGGTACAGATGAAGTCTGTCAGCGATTCCCTATCGCAAGGCGCCACGGAACAGTCGGCATCGCTCGAGCAGACGTCGGCTTCGGCGGAGCAGATCAACTCCATGGTCCACAAGAACGCCGAACACTCGAAAACGGTTGCCGAGTTTACGACAACGGCAAACCGCCTGCTGACGGAGGCCAATCAGAAGCTGAACCAGATGCTCGAGTCGATGAAGGATATCTCCACATCGAGCGAGAAGATCTCGAAGATCATTCGGGTGATTGACGAAATCGCTTTTCAGACCAACATTCTGTCGTTGAATGCCGCAGTAGAAGCTGCGCGAGCGGGGGAGGCGGGCATGGGATTCGCGGTGGTGGCGGAAGAGGTCCGGAATCTCGCGCAAAGATGCTCGCAGGCGGCTAAGGACACGTCGGTACTGATTGCCGAGTCGATCACCCATGCCCGCACGGGCAAGGTGCGACTGGACGAGGTCGCGCAAGCCATGCAACAGGTGACGTCGAGTTCCTCCGAGATCGGAAAGCTCTCGGAGCAGGTTAGCTCGGGAAGCGACGAGCAGGCGCGCGGAATCGAGCAGATCTCCCGCGCAATTGTACAGATCCAGGACGTGACGCAGAAGACATCGGCCAGCGCGGAGGAGGGGGCATCGGCAGGCGCGCAGATGCGGACGGAATCGGAACATCTCAATGCGGCGGTGCAGAGGCTGCGCGGAATGTTGGGATTGTCAGGCCAGTCTGCAATCGAATCAGAACCGGAGGCTGCCGCGATATCTGCGCCGGCGACTTTTGAGTCTTTCGCAAACGAGAACGAATGGAGGTAAGCAGAATGAGCACGCAACGATTTGGATTGCCATTAGCGGCGCTTCTCATCTCGGCGATGTCGACCTTGATGGCGCAAGGGCCAGTCCGTCGTCTCACACAGGAAGAGGCGTTCAAAGCGGCCGTCACGAAGCCGCAGCCTGAATATCCATCTGTAGCCCGGCAACTGCGGATCCAGGGTCAGGTCGAGTTGGAGGTTTCCATCGACACGGCTGGAGCAGTGGATAACGTGAAAGTGATGACCGGCAATGCGGCGCTGACCGGCAGCGCAGTCAGCACTCTGAAACGCTGGCGGTTCGAGCCGATCCTGGCGGATGGGAAGCCGGTCCGGGCGGTAGCGGTTCTCAGCTTCGCCTTCAAGCTATGAGAGCGACTGGAGACGGATGGATGGGAGCGGCGTTTCACATGTATTTGCGGCGGGTGATTTTTCCCTACTAAAATGAAGAATTGCAGACCCCACAAGGCAGACTATCCGGCAGGTTCCCGGGGCAGTGAGAAAGTCTCCGCTTTTTCCGATTTTTCTCATCGTACTGGTGGACATCCTCGGATACACCATCATTCTTCCCTTACTTCCGTTCTACACCGAACGGCTTGGCGCATCGCCGTTTGTCGTCGGCTTGCTGATCTCGACATACGCGGTGTGCCAACTGGTTTCGGGCCCGATCATCGGCAGTATGTCCGACCGGGCGGGGAGGCGGCCGCTGTTGATCGTCAGCCAGGTAGGAACGCTGATCGGTTTCCTGATCCTGTCGCAGGCCACAGCTCTGTGGCTGATTTTTCTTTCGCGAATTATCGACGGCTGCACGGCGGGAAATCTGTCGTTGGCGCAGGCTTACATCGCCGACGTGACGGAGCCGCACAAGCGCGCACAGTCTTTCGGCGTCATCGGCATCGCGTTCGGACTCGGATTTCTTGTCGGTCCGGCGATCTCCGGCTTCCTCGCCGGTTTCGGCTACGCGTATCCAATTTACGCCGCGGCCGCGCTCTCCGCCACCAGCATCCTGTGCACGTGGGCGCTGCTTCCGCAGGCCATTCCGGGCGAGTCGGGCGGTTCGGCTGGAGAGACGGGACCGGGCGGAAAGCGGCTTGGACTGCTCGAGTGGTCCGGTTATCTCGAATTTTTTCGGCGTCCCGGTCTCAGGGATCTTCTGCTCGAGTTCTTTTTATTCGCGCTGTGCTTCTCAAGTTTCACCAGTGGTTTCGCGCTCTTTGCCGAGCGCCGGTTCACGTGGGAGGGGCAGGCGTTCGGCGCTAAACAGGTCGGCTACGTATTCGCGTATGTCGGCTTTCTCGGCGTCATCCTTCAGGGGGGACTGATTGGCCGCCTCGTCAGGTGGCTGGGCGAACCCAAACTCGTCAAGTCGGGATTCCTCTGCACGGCAATCGGCTACGCCACGCTGGGATTTATTCGGGAAGTGCCGCCTCTGCTGGTCGTGAGCGCCATCGCCTCCTATGGAACTGGAGTGCTTCGTCCGGCGGTCACCAGCCTGATCACCCAAAATGCCTCGCGGCAGGAGCAGGGTGTGGTGTTGGGTCTGACTCAATCACTGACATCTGTAGCGCAGATCGTGGCGCCGCTGCTCTCTGGGTTTCTAATCGATCGCGACTGGCTGGCTGCATGGGCACTGCTCGCCGGGGGCATCGCATTCTGCGGTTTCGTTCTCTCCTCGCTCTCTCGGACGCAACCGGCAAAATAGGCTGAGAAACGGAGAGGGTTTGCGCCTGCCACTCTGCTACACTGTCCTAGATCGCTTCAATCCGGAGCCGACTAACAGCGGATGTTGCTAGCCCGAGAATTCATTACCTATTTGTCCCGGCAGATTGTGCGCAAACTCTCGCCGGGATTCATCGAGACACCCGCACCGCAACGTGTCGTCGAACTGATCGACGGTGTCATCTCTGAAGATCTGCAGGTGGAAGATCGCCTGAACGATGAAGTGCGTGACATTCTCGGCCAGTATGCGGAATACATGCGCCGCGAGGGCGTGAGCTATCAGGACATGTTCCGGAAGACCAAGAACACCCTGATTTCCCAGCGGAAGATCGTCCGGGCGTCAGGCCGTGACACCGGCGACAACATGAAGCTTTCGCGCGACAAGATCACCGAGATCTCGCACAAAATCATCTCGGAGCTCAAAAAATCGCGCGATGCGCGCTTGCGCAAGGACGCCAACGAGATCCGGCTGGGAATCGTCAAGGCAATTTCGGAGATTCTCCTGGTGGAGGAAAAAGCCGAACGCGCCGCCCGGGATAAAATCCGCACGCAAAAGCGGGATATTCCGGAGGGCACCGAGGAGTGGGATTTGCTGCATCGCCGCTACTATGCCGAGGAATTGAAGAAACTCGGCCTCGATCTGACGAACTAACCGGATGCCTACTCCCGCGATTATTGTCGTCGGTAGCCTCAACATGGATTTTGTGGTCTCCGTGAAGCGATTGCCATCGCCCGGGGAGACGGTTTTGGGCAGCAACTTCACCATGATTCCCGGTGGAAAGGGCGCCAACCAGGCTTGCGCGGCGGGTAAGCTCGCAGCCAATTCGGCGACGGTAAGGATGATCGGCCGGGTCGGCAAGGATCTGTTCGCGGACCACCTCAAAGCCAGTCTCGCGGCGGCGGGGGTGGATGTGTCGGGGATTCATGCGGCGAAATCTCAGCCGACCGGTTGCGCGCTGATTTCCGTCGACGAGAATGGGCAGAACTCGATCGTGGTCGCTTCGGGAGCGAATTTCGAGCTTGCCGCGTCGGACGTAGAAGCAATGCGCAAGTCGTTTCACGGGGCATCGGTCGCACTTTTTCAGTTGGAGACACCTCTGCCGACGATTGCGGCGGCGCTTCGGCTCGCCCGGGAGGAAGGAGTGGTCACGATCCTCGACCCCGCGCCAGCGCAGACATTGCCTGCGGATGTGTTGCAGAATGTTGACATTTTGACTCCGAACGAGAACGAGGCACTGAAACTTCTGGGGCGCGACGGCGAGGGAATCGCTCTAGCGGATGCCCCTGCCGTAGCCGCACGACTGCTGGAACTCGGTCCGCGAACTGTGGTGCTCAAACTCGGCTGCGAAGGCTGCTTTCTCAAGCGCCCGGAATGGCAGGACCACGTGGCAGGGTTCCCTGTGAACGCTGTCGACACCACCGCGGCAGGCGACACCTTCAACGCCGGTCTGGCGGTGGGGCTGGCGCAGGGACAGACCCTTTCTGAAGCGGCGGTTTTCGCCAATGCTGCCGCAGCCATCTCAGTCACCCGGCTGGGCGCGCAACCTTCGGCCCCGACACGCGAGGAAGTGAACGCGTTTCTGGAGGCGCGGCGGGCTTGACATCGGGAAGGCTTAATAGCCCGGATGGTACGCGTCGCTAACGCATTTTTTGACGGGAAAGATCGGCCTTCGCTATACTGTAGTATTCGTGTAATCCATCTTTTCACCATCTTTCAGCATTAAATAATCCAGGAGTTTTATGGCAGAGACACCTAAGCACCTTTTTACGTCCGAATCGGTTACGGAGGGACATCCCGACAAGATTGCGGATCAGATTTCAGACGCAGTACTGGACGCTGTTCTCGAACAGGATCCATATGGCCGTGTCGCTTGTGAAGTGTTAGTGACGACCGGTATTTGCGTGGTTTCCGGGGAAATCACGACCACCTGTTATGTCGACGTTCCGCGAATCGCACGACAGACGATCGAAGAGGTCGGGTACACGGATGCCAATTTTGGCTTCGACTGTAAGACTTGCGGCGTGCTGAACACCATACAGGGCCAGTCACCGGATATCGCCATGGGTGTCGACCCGGGCGGGGCCGGCGATCAAGGTCTCATGTTTGGTTATGCTTGCAATGAAACTCCTGAACTGATGCCTCTTCCCATCATGCTGGCCCACGCATTGACGCGTCAGCTGTCGGAAGTGCGCCGCGCCGGAACGGTCGATTTCCTCCGGCCGGACGGCAAGTCGCAGGTCAGCGTGGAATATGTGAATGGCAAGCCCAAGCGGATCGACGCGATTGTCGTCTCCACCCAGCATGGCGACCATGTCACGACCGAGGAACTGCGGGCGCAGGTTCGCAAGCTGGTGATCGACCCTGTAATTCCGGCGAACATGGTGGATTCGGACACCAAGTATCACATCAATCCGACTGGGCGATTCGTGGTCGGTGGTCCGCACGGCGATACCGGTTTGACCGGTCGCAAGATTATTGTGGACACTTATGGCGGAATGGGACGTCATGGTGGTGGGGCGTTTTCGGGCAAGGATCCGACGAAGGTGGATCGGTCGGCGTGCTACATGGCGCGTTATATTGCCAAGAACCTGGTGGCTGCCGGACTAGCGGATCGCGCGGAAGTTCAGCTGGCATATGCCATTGGCGTGGCGGATCCGGTGTCGGTGATGGTGAACAGCTTTGGCACGGGGACGATTCCCGAGGCGCAGATGACGGAGCTCATCCGGGAGAACTTCCCGCTTACGCCCAAGGGCATCATTCAGCACTTGAACTTGCGTCGGCCTATTTATAAGAAAACAGCGGCTTTCGGTCACTTTGGCCGGAATGGCGAGAGCTTCTCCTGGGAAGCTACGGACAAGGCGGCAACGTTGAAGGCAGCAGCACAGAACCACGTGCTGGCGGAAGCCGTCGCTCAGTAAATCCACTCATTTGCGGAGCGGGCACCGGCGGTATGGATGCCTGCTCCGTTCCCCTCCTTTGTTTCCGCAGGCATCTCTCAGAAGTTTAGATCAGAAGGCTTATCTCGCAGATAACAGGTGTGTTGTCGTTTTGGTGGCACGACGTCGCGCTGGGGTTTGGTGGAGCGCGGGGTGTGGGCAGGGAATCGGTGCGTTCGTGTTTTGGCGGCCGGGCAGGGGATTGGCGCGTCGAGCGGGGGCCGGTGGCGCGTTTGGCTGCGGTGGCGGCGGTGTG
>JADMIO011418008.1_pt1 | contig 30365 bp, 32 predicted proteins | sample 8958161 | NCBI WGS metagenome assembly JADMIO01 (sample SAMN16585339, study PRJNA669376) | soil metagenome | isolation source: Crop rotation soil | place: USA: Cullars Rotation, Alabama | collected 2011 | reverse complement strand
GCCGCGACTTCAAGTCACGTGAATTCCAAGCTTCGGATCCCACTGTGCTGGAAAGACCGGACGGCTTACAAATTGAAGCAATTTGCTGACATTGAAAAACGAGCTTCCCATCTGGATCAATCCCATGACGATAACGAACTGCATCAAGATGTGGAGAACAAGAGCATCGCGAGTTGGCCCTATAGCAGCGGGGAAATAAGTATGAAGGACGTTGGCAATAGAGGTCTGCAGCAAGATCGCAATACCAGTACTCGGCCCTGAGACAAGCAGCCGCGAGGATCCGAAAGCAGCGGAAAAAATCGTGCCGAAAATTGCGGAAAAAAGACCAGCCGTTGGAGGGAGATCCGCGAGAAGCGCATAAGCGATCGACTGGGGAATCGTCATCAAAGCAACCGCCAAAGCAGCGAATAGATCATCGCGGAATATAGAGAATGTGTAGAGCTTTACCTCTTCGATGAATGGGATAAAAGAGATGGATCGTGGAGGCGGAAGGCGCATGAAAATGAGTCCTGAGTATAGAGGGGGAACTCTCTCTCATTGTAAGGGAAAATCGGTTAAGCGTCCACCGGCGCTTGAACAACGACCTCTCTATGCACCGCCTCATTCCCAATTTTTTCATGGGATAAGCGCTTGCCCCTAAGCTCGAAAAAAAGAGGGCATCCGGTGAATGGAAAAGCCCTTCGGAGTTGATTGATAAGAAACTTTTTATAGGTTTCCGTCATCAAATCAGGCTTGTTGACGAAAAGGACAAATTTCGGCGGGTTTGATTCCGCCTGGGTGAGATAGTAAATCCGCAGCCTCTTTCCCCAGATGAGCGGAGGGTGGTATTTCTGGAGGCAGGATTCAATGAATTTATTTAAAACCCCCGTCGTCAGACGCAAAAACCGCTGCTCATACACCTCTCTTGCCAAAGGAAAAATCTTATCCAGGTTACGTTTAGTCAGCGCCTCAATAAAAAGAGCGGGGCAATGTGCTAGGAAGGGCGCCGCTTCCCTCACGCCGCGAAGCGCGTGTTCCATCCGCAGGTTTTGGATCAAATCCCATTTGTTGAACACGAGGATACAGCTTTTTCCTTTCTCTTCGATCTCAGCCGCAATACGCCTCTCCTGTGTGGTGAACCCTTCGAACGCGTCCAAAACAAGTAGACAAACATCCGCTCGCTCCACAGCCTCCTCCGTACGAATCGCCGCGAATTTATCGACGACTTCCTTTTCACTTTTCTTGCGCCGGATGCCGGCGGTATCGATCAGCAAGTATTTTTGTCCATCCTTCTCAAATCCTACATCGATTGCATCGCGCGTCGTCCCTGCGATGGGACTTACGACTGAGCGTTGCTCAGAAAGAAGTTGGTTCAAAAGCGTCGACTTGCCAACGTTCGGACGGCCAACAATGGCAACTTTAATGACATCTGCCAGGACAGGAACCTCTTGCTCGATATCATAATTATCATGAGAAATATGAACCGCCTTGCGATCGTCTTTCTCCTGAACTTTCAAAGCGATCCCAGTCCAAGTGCCAATAGAATTCAGAGCCGCTTCCAAAAGTTCGGCGATTTGGTGGCCCTGCATGGCGGAGATGCCCATGACTTGCGGGATGCCGAGCCTCTGAAACCTGGCGACTTGAGACTCTTCGCCCCATTGATCGATCTTGTTGACCGTTACGATCACTGGCTTTTTCCCTTTTCTGAGCCGTCTCGCCAGCTCCTCATCCAGGGAAGTCGGACCGACTTGCCCATCTACGACAAAAAGAATCGTATCGGCCTCTTCGATAGCAACCTCCGCCTGGCGCTTGACCTCTTCAGCAAAGGGAATTTTTCCCGAGAGATCGATCCCCCCCGTGTCGATTAAAAGAAAAGAGCGCCCGAATAAATCGGCCTGAGCATACAAGCGATCGCGCGTGATCCCCTCTGCTTCATCGACGATGGAGAGCCGCTTCTGGCAGATTCGGTTAAAAAGAGCCGACTTTCCCACGTTTGGACGGCCGACGATCGCAATTTTTGGCAGCATATAACGGAAAAGGATACAACATCCCAGAAAGAACCGCAACCCGCTAAAAATCAGAAAAGGATTACTTTATACTTGATAGCTATAGAAGCTTCGATCCAAAGGAACAAAATATTTTACTACGCGAAAAAATCATGTTTACAAAAGGAGGGAATTAACTAAAACTCCGACTCTGTCGGGCTTTTATCACAAATATATGGCTCAGCCGCGTCTTTTGAAAAACTGTACTTCTCTCTCGTGTTGTTTTGCCGCAGCAAGTGTAGAAAACGTACCTAAATTTCTTCGTTTTCCTGTTTTTGGATTTTTTTTACGAGAATAGAGCCGGTACTGACCTGTAGAGAGCTTTCTAATCACCGTGAATTTACCTTTTTTTTCTACCAAAGGGGATCAGAATGATGCCAATTCCGACGACGATCACGATAATTCCCGCGATCATAAACTGGCTGGCTTTCGCTTCGTAACTTGAAATCTCTTGTTTGCCGGTATCGATCTTCTTCTCTGCTGGGTCGAAGATAATCTTTTGACCTATCGCTTCGGTATAAGGATTCAGACCAAAGAGGGTCTTCCCTCGTTGGACCTTACTTTCCGCATCCGATATTTCCTCTTTTCCCTCTTCGACCTGGCTCTTGATATAATTAGAGATCAGAATCAGGACAATACCCCCGATGCAAACTGCGATGCCGATAATCCGCTTGAGATTCATAGATCAGCCTCCCCTAGGCGGCCAGCAAAACTCAGAATTTCATAATCTGAATTTTGCGAGCTACCGCTATTTCAGTTTTTCCTATATCACGACCAAATTTTTTAGTGCTGAAAAAAAATGTTTAGCTATACCCAAGAAATATGAAAAGTTGGCATTTGGACCGCGCCAAAACCCCTAGAATTGACGATTGAAAATGGGTTAGTATAAAAAACATACAACCCCATTTTCAATCGTCAATTCTAGGGAGTTTTCGCGTGGGTCCAAATGCCAACTTTTCATGTTTCTTGGGTATATACCCAAGAAACATAGGATAATTTAGGGTTCTCTCAGCATTTCATAATCGATTATGGTAAAAGAACAGGAGAAGACTTGGTCAAGCTCTCAAACAAATTGGCTCCATTAAAAGAACCCCATCCTGAAGCATTATCATACCCCATGCCTGCAGAATAATATAAGTTGTCCTTCAATATCACGTCATGAAAATTGTCCATGCACGAGGTTCCTGCTCCAATCGAGTATAGCAAAGGATTCGCAAAACCCAATACGGGCTGCATGCTAGCCGTCCGCGCCTGATTGACCCTCGCAGTAAAAGCGGCCCAAAGAGGGGCTGCGCAGCTAGTGCCGCCATAAACTTCCCATTGCCCATTATAATAAATAGAATAGCCTGTACTTGCATCTGCGTTCAGTGAAACATCAGGAACGTTTCGCTTGGTTGTTGAAACTATAGTAGACACATTTTTTTGCCATGCAGGGATCGGCCAAAAACCACTAACCCCTCCTCCACCAGCTCCCTTGCCCAATCCATTATTCCAAACTGACTCTTGTTCATAGGTGCCACTTTCTGCATTAACTATAAGTCTAGTTCCCCCTACACTGACGACATAAGGTTGGGAGGCGGGATCATCCACTACTAAAGAGGAATTAGAGGGATACCCATCATAAGCGCCACTGTCGCCAGCTGCTGCATAAATTGTCTGTCCATGCGACGCCATCTGAAGAAAAATCGCATGCTCAGCGTGAAGAAATTGAGGGGAAAGAAAATTCTCACCCAATCCCCAGGAAGTGCTTACTTGCTTTGCGATGTTATCTGTAGCGATTCGGTTATATGTATTCAAGACCCCTTGACTCGTATTAGGGCCTTCGTAAACATAGATCTCGCTTTCTGGAGCAAGAGCTAAGGCAAGCTCGATATCCAGCGTAACTTCCGCATTAATCCCTATTCTAGAGCCCCCATCCACTAAAACATTGGTCAATTTAGCAGGAGGCAGTCCAAAATAGCTTGTATACTGATTGATATCGCTTTCTTGGTATCCTCCAAGCTCAAATAGAGCAATGATTTGATTACACCCATTTTCTGATATCCCATTGAGATTATAAGCAATCAAAAGATCGTTCGGAGAAAATCCTCCTCTAGGACCTGAAGGGTATGTGTGTGATACAATGGTCGAGGGCAAAAGTCTCTCCGTCGTTTTTCCTTGTCGATTGTACGTGCATCGTACAGCATGGTTGTCCAAACCCACTATGCTGTGAATCTTGGCAGCGATCAGGGATGGAACTTCGGGCTCGTTATCAGGAGCATGAAATATCTGACCATTTGGCTTCTGATATTGGTGAAGGCGAAGGTTAAAAACCGATTCTAAGGAAGCCGCAGAGCTTGAAACATTTAAAAGAATGCGATTCGAATGGGTCCCAGTAACGATCAAACCTAGACTTTTTGCATACGCGGCGACATGATCATAATCCTCCTGAGTCGGTCCGAATCGCTCAGCAAATTCCTCAGGCGTTAGATATTTTCCGTAATATTCCTCATCACTTGGATCGTAAATACGCTGTACTAATTCCTCCAATGCTTCCTTATCGCGCAGCGGCAAAACGAAAGTAACAGGAACTTCGATAGAGGCATCTAGCGGATTTAAAATATCCGCGTTAGATAATGCCTTACTCGGGATATGTCCAGAAAGTCTGACAAAAGAAGTTTCCAGCGGATCGGCATTCGCCAAAGCAACGAACATTAACATCAACGACATACAACATCTAACACCACATATGAGAGAGTTTTTCATATCTAACTTCCTTTTTTTGACCATCTCAAGATTAAAAAATAAAATTTTATTTTACAATAACTGATTCTCTTGAAACTGAACAAGTTTCTCACTCAAGACAGCTCATTGATTATTCTCCCCTTAAAAAAAATTGAAAAATCGACCAAAGTATACTCAACGCAACTCAAAACTTGGGCACACAAGCGGTTGTATTGAAAACTATTCTGCTGAAAGCGATCCTCGCTATAATCCTCCCCTTCATCTCCCGACATCCTCAAAAGAGGAGGAAACGAATTCTTGTCGTCGCTACAACTGGGCTCGGAGACACGCTTTGGTCTACCCCTGCCCTCGAATCGCTACGCAAATCCTTCCCCGACTGCTATCTTGCCGTCCTCACTTCTCCCATTGGAATGCAAATTTTGCAGCATAATCCGCATGTTGACCAACTCTATCTGGCGGACGAGCCCTTTTTACCCAAGTTCTTTCGCCTCAGAAAAGCGCTCTATGCCGATCGCTTCGATACGGCGCTAGTATTCCACGCTTCGCAACGCCTCGCGCTTCCTTTAGCCGCTACTATTGGCGCATCACAAATCGTCGGCACTAAAGATTTCAATAAAGGCCTCGACTTCCTTCTCACTGACCCCCTCCCCAACATTCGGCAACATGAGATCGCCCGCCGTCTTCAAATAGTCGAACGAATTGGCGGCGTCGCTATGTCTCAAAACCTCTCCCTCTTTTTGCAGCCCGAAGAGCGGAGCAAAACTCCCAAACAAGGTTGTTGGGTCGCCCTGCACCCGGGATCCAAAGATAGCTTCAAACGATGGCCAGAGAAAAATTTTGCCGCGGTGGGCCGTGGCTTAAAAGAACGGCTCGACTGCGAGATCCTCATCACCGGGACCAAAGAAGAAGAAGAATTAATGCGCCGTGTAGCAAGTCTTATCCCTGGTTCCCACATTGCGGAACGCGAGCTTCCCTTTCGCTCCTTCGCGGCATTGATTGAACAGATGGATCTCCTCATCTGCAATGACACAGGACCGCTCCACGTTGCCTCTGCCTTGGGGACTCCTGTGATTGGCCTTTACGCCGCGACCGATCCCTTCCTCTCTGGCCCGCATCTTGCAACGCATGTACTGCCGATTGCGAAAAAAGCCTCTTGCACCCCTTGTCTTAAAAGAAAATGCCGCTCTCCTTTTTGCCTTTTACAGATTGGGACTTGCGAAGTTATTGATGCTGCGATAAAAATACTGTCGTGACTTCTGTTTTATCTGTCCCCACTAATACTCTGATAGGATCCGACCTCATTTCGATCGCCGACTTTTCGCGCCAAGATTTGGAACTGATGATACAAACGGCGCAATACCTCGAGAAAAATCCGCAGCCCGACCTCTTCAAAGGGCTAATCCTTGCCGTCTGCTTTTTTGAACCATCGACCCGTACCCGCCTTTCTTTCGAAGCTGCAATGCTACGAGGCGGAGGCTCCGTCATTGGATTTTCCGACTCCGCTAACACCTCTTTAAAAAAAGGAGAATCCCTTATCGATACGATCCGCGTCATCGGCTCGTATGCAGATATCATTATCACCCGTCATCCGCAGGAAGGCTCGGCCCGCGCCGCAGCGGATGCAACAGAAACGCCCGTCATCAATGCCGGAGATGGAGCAAACCAACACCCGACGCAAACCCTCATCGATCTTTACTCTATCCTAGCATGCCAAGGAAAAATCGAGACGCTTCACATCGCCCTGGCGGGAGATCTTAAATTCGGCAGAACCATCCACTCTCTCAGCCAGGCCCTTGCCAAGTATTATGGCGTCCGCCTCTACTTCGTCTCTCCCGAATCCCTTTTCCTTCCCTGTGCTGCCCAGCACGAATTAAGAAAAAAAGGGGTGAAATTTTCTTTCCATTCTTCTTTAGAAGAAGTGTTGCCAAGAGTCGATATCCTCTACATGACCCGAATCCAAAAAGAGCGATACCCCCCCGCATTGAAAAACCCGTATTCGAACCCTTGCCTGCTCAAGAAACGGCACCTCGAAACAGTCAAACCCAATTTTCGGATCCTCCATCCCCTGCCACGCCTCAATGAGATCGAGGAGTGCATCGATTCGACTCCTTATGCTTATTATTTCCAGCAAGCGGCACACGGAATTGCAATCCGAATGGCCCTTCTATCTCTCATCCTCGATCGAAGACCTCTATGAATGACAAAACACTCTCTGTTTCCGCTATTAAAGAAGGCAGCGTCATCGATCACATCACCGCCAGAAGGGCTCTGAATATCATCAGTCTCCTGAAATTAGCAGACAATGAAATGCGTGTTACCGTGGGACTAAATCTGAAAAGCCAATCGATGGGGCTGAAGGACCTGATCAAAGTAGAAAATTTTTTCATCTCCCCAGCACATGCGGCTCAAATTGCAATCTTTGCCTCTCAGGCCACGATCAATGTCATCGAAAATTACAAGGTCATCAAAAAATTCCAAGTGCAGCTGCCCGAGGCGGTTCACTCGATTCTCGTATGTCCAAACCCCCACTGTATCACCCACAGCGAACCCGTTCGGACTGTTTTTACTGTGGAGGAAAATAACCATTGCGTTATTCTCCGCTGCCGTTTTTGCGAGAAGCTTTTTTCTCGCGATGAAATCCAAGAAGAACAATCCGGGACTGTCACCCGATAAGCACACAGTCCCCGATATATACTCCTACACAGACGTAGAAACCGGCTCAGTTATTTCATTCTTTTCCATATCTGCAAAATGTTTATCAATTTGATGCGATTGGACTTTGTCCACGCTCAAATTGCGCAATAAATAGGTAAAGTCCAGGAGCGGGTCGAGCTGAAACATTCTCTTAAATACTATTCCAGCTTCTTCATATTGGTGTTTATTGAAATATTCCAACCCTATCTTGTAAATTTTTATCGCCAACTCTTTTTTTTCTTGTGTATTAAGGATGTTCGGCGTAATATGCTTTGAACAGCATCTCTTGTTCTCTAGGATATGCTGCTCCATTCCATCTAATCGAGCAATCAACGATGTTCTCGATATGTTCCTCACATGATTCGTGAGTGTTGCGCGCGTGAATACGGTTACATTTCCCCTGCCATTCACAAGCGCTGTGCGCATAGATGCGTTAAAAATGAATTGTGGCAACATGACAAAACCTCCTTTTTTTTCAAGAAGAAAGACCTTAACAAAACGCTAACAAAACGACAAAAAATCCGCAAGCCCTTCTGATTCGAGGTTCCAAAGAACAGCGGATCCAGTTATAAATAAAGGTATGAGCTTAGTCATGCGCTGAGAGAGACGAACCCAAAATGCAGGTTATACCAAACGCAGGAAATACCTTCACATTTGACCACGCCAAAACGCCGCAAATCGACGATCGCAAGTGGCATTGTATTGCTTAATACTATGCCACTTGCGATCGTCGATTTACGGCAGTTTTCGCGTAGGTCAAATGTGAAGGTATTTCCTGCGTTTGGTATTAATAAAATGGAGATAGGCTCATGATTGAAATCAGAAAAGTTCAGACTACAGATGGCCACCGGATCGATCATTTTGTAGAAAGCGACGCTCAAATTTCGATCGAGGCTCGCAACCTGATGCTTTTTCCCGCCCTAATCGATCCGCACGTCCATTTCCGCGTGCCTGGAGCAGAGCATAAAGAAGACTGGGAGACGGGAGCGCGTGCGGCAATCGCTGGCGGCGTCACCACCGTTTTCGATATGCCGAATAACAACCCGCCTTGCACGAATTATGAACGGCTGCAAGAAAAAAACCGGCTCATCGAAATGCAAATCGCCCGAGCCTCTATCCCTCTCCGCTATCGGCTATTTTTGGGAGCCGATGCCCATCATCTTCACGAATTGCCGAAAATGAAAGGCCAAATCGCCGGTTTAAAAATCTACATGGGTTCATCGACCGGCAATCTTGTCATGTCTGATCGAGACGCTTTGGCAGAAGCTTTCCGGATCGCGGCAGAGAACAACATTCTCGTCGCCGTCCATGCTGAAGATGAGCATTTCATCCAATGCAACAGCAAAAAACATGAACACATCTCCGATCCCGCTGTTCATTCCATCATTCGAAGTCCTCTAGCAGCGGCACGCTCGGTTGCGCTCGCAATCGAACTTGCAAAAAAATATAAGGCAAGACTCTACATCGTCCATGTGAGCAGCAGTGAAGAGCTCGCTTTGATCCGCGATGCGAAAAAAGAAAGGCTGCCCGTCTATGCAGAAGCAGCGCCCCACCATCTATTCCTCTCTGATAGTGCCTATGCTCATTTGGGTACAAAAGCTCTTGTCAACCCTCCGCTTCGGACCTCGAAAGACTGCGAGGCGCTTTGGGAGGCGGTGAGAGACAAAACGATCGATACGATCGGCACCGATCACGCTCCTCACACAATCGAAGAGAAAAACCGCCCCTATGGTTTTGCCCCTTCGGGATTTCCCTCAGTTGAGCTCTATTTCCCGCTCCTTTTAAACGCTTACCACGAAAAAAAAATTTCCCTTGAACAGATCGTCTCCTTAACTCATACTCGCCCCCAAGAAATTTTCGATCTTCCTCTCAATGAAGATATCGTGCTCGTTGATCTAAACAAAAGAAAGACGGTTGAAGATGCCTCTCTCAAAACAAAAGCAAAATGGTCTCCTTACACCACATGGAATCTCCAGGGATGGCCCCGCTATACGATCCTGGCGGGAAAGCTCTTTGATCTCGAGACATTTTAATGATTTATGATATTAGCAAGACCTACTTTGAAAATGGAGTCCAAGGCCCCATTTTTTCTGGAGAGATCCCAAAATATAAGGCAATCGTCAACCCCGTTGATTTTCTCGGATTCAAACTCAACTCTCCTTTAGGAGTGCCAGCCGGCCCGCTTCTCAATTCGCAATGGATCGCCCTCGCAGCAAAGCTCGGGTTCGACCTGCCTACCTATAAAACCATCCGCAGCTTCCCTCATCCCGGCCATCTCCTTCCCAATATCGTTTTTGTAGAAAGGCTCTCTCAATTTAAGGCGCGAAAAATCGAACGTCCGGCTAATCTCGCAAATCTATCAATTACCAATTCTTTTGGAATGCCTTCGATGTCTCCTGAATATCTCATGCAGGACATCGAAAAAGCGAACGCTTCGCTTGCAAAGGGGCAAGCGATGATCGTTTCAGTCGTTGGGACACCGAATCAGGGCATCAGTTTGCTTAACGATTTTGTTCGTACCGCTCAACTCGCAAGAGCGGCAGGCGCGAAGATCATCGAAGCCAATTTCTCTTGTCCGAATGTAGATAAAGCAGAAGGCGCCCTCTATATGAATAGCGAGATGGTGTATGAGTATGTCAAAAAAATCGCATTTGCCATCCGTCCGGTTCCCCTGCTCATCAAAGTAGGTCCCTTTTCCAGTCGCATAGAAATGCGCAGCGTCTTTTTAGCCGCTCAACGCGCTGGATGCGCAGGGATCTCCGGCCTCAACTCCGTCAGCATGGAAGTTACAGAAATTCATGGCGGTCCTGCCCTTGATTCAAAGAGAAAGACCAGCGGCGTTTGCGGCGATGCGATTCGAAACGATGCCCTTCGCTTTATGCAAGATGCCGCGGCTATAAAAAAGTCTGAAAAATTAGATCTCGTTCTTCTTGGATGCGGAGGACTCATGCTTCCTGAACACTTTGTAATGATGCTCGATGCAGGTGCCTCGATTGCAATGAGCGCGACAGGGATGATGTGGGATCCACTTCTCGCCCAACGCTACAGGGACTATGTCAACACTCATCGATGAGCTTTGCAATTTAGGCGCCCTAAAATTCGGCACCTTCACTTTAAAAACCGGACTCGTTTCTCCTTTTTACATCGACCTGCGGCCAACCATCTCCTCCCCACAACTCCTCATTAAAATCGCCGATGTGATCAAAGAAGCTGTCAAAGATAGCTCCTTTGATCTTGTTTCTGGCGTTCCCTATACCGCGCTTCCCTTTGCGACCGTTTTTTCGATCCGCCAAAATATTCCGATGATCTTGCTGCGCAAGGAAAAAAAAATCTACGGAACGGGCAAGATGTGCGAAGGGATTTTCCGGCAAGGCCAAAAATGCCTTGTTATCGAGGACGTCATCACTTCGGGCCAAAGCATCTTGGAAGCCATAACAGCCCTCGAAGACGAAGGACTTATCGTCCAAGACATTGTAAGCCTAGTGGATCGCGAGCAGGGCGGACGCCAGCTCTTGGAAAAAAAGGGATATCGACTCCATGCTGTTTTTACGATGCAAAATATTGTGACATCGCTATTGAATACGAGGAAAATCGATGCAGCCGCAGCCGCTACGATCTATGAATACATTCGCCGATAGGGCCCCTCTCGCAACCCACCCAATAGCAAAAAAACTCCTTGCGCTCATGGCAAAAAAGCGAACCAATCTTTGTCTTGCCTGTGATGTGTTAACGAAAAAAGAACTGCTCCTATGGGCTGATTTGATCGGGCCTTTTATTTGCGTTTTGAAAACGCATATCGATATCCTGGAGGACTTTACACCCGATGTCATTGACGAATTAAATTTTTTCGCAAAAAAACACGATTTTCTCCTTTTTGAAGACCGGAAATTCGCCGATATCGGCCAGACTGTCTCTCTTCAATACGCCAAGGGAATGTACCGCATCGCCGACTGGGCCGATTTGATCAATGCCCATATCATTTCTGGCCCCGGCATTATCGCTGGCTTACAGCAAGAAGGAGGATCGAAGGGGCGAGGACTTCTTCTCTTGGCCGAGATGAGTTCGGCCGGTACATCGGCGCGAGGTTCCTATGCCGAAAAAGCGCGTCGGATGGGAGAGGCTCATGCCGATTTCGTATGCGGCTTCGTTTCGCAAAGACGCCTAAGCGATCAACCTGGCATGATCCATTTCACTCCTGGCGTAAAGCTAGAAAAAGGGAAAGATTCGTTTGGGCAAAGATATCGGACGATCGAAGATGTCCTTACAGCGGGAAGCGATATCATCATCGTCGGCCGCGATATCCTACAAGCGGCCGACCCGGTTGCAGCGGCAGCTCTTTATCGGAAAAAAGCCTCCCATTTTTATCCGTAGACGCGAGAAACCTCGACCGTTTAGAGCCGAGATAAATCGCGCCTCTTGTTCTAAATTTTTCCGCTGTTCTTGACAGAAAACGACGCTTCCTTGCGGAACAGAACCGCAAGTCATTGAGCCATCTAAACAAATCGGGGGCTTGACAAAACGCCATTTGGATTAGGTGTCAAGCCCCCGCTTCGCCCGTCTGACTTAAACACTTGGATTCTATACCCACGATTAAGCGCTGCTTCTAGGATTAGAAATATTGCTTATTCATTTTCAAAATGATACCGTTTTTCTCCAATTTTGAAGAATATGGTCACATCAGTCGATTTTGCACATAATACCATTTATGAAAAATAACGTTCAGTTTAAGCAGCGTGAAAGCTGCCGACAAATTGAATCAAAAAGATGGGGCTAGTATTGAGAAATACAACCCCATCTTTTTGATTCAATTTTCGGCGCTTTGACGCGCTTAAACTGAACGTTATTTTCCATAAATGGTATAACTTTGCGGCGATTAGCAGCAAGCTGTATTTAGACCTTTCTTCTTCTGCCCCAGGAACGCTTCTTGTTGGAACGGACGGGGTCGGAATGCAAGGAGACCCCAGGCATTTGTGGGAAGCCACAAAAGAATTGTTTGGGAAGGGAAGAAGATATCACGTCAAGAAAATCTTTCATAAGTTGAATAAATATGACGCAGCATTTTCTAGAGCGCTCGTTCAGATGAACTCTTGATGTCAAGAGATCTCTCTCTGCTTACAAAATTTGAAAAATAGCCAAAGCCTTGAAGAATCCCAACTTCATGCGAATATTTACATGGATTTGACCTCTCAACTAACCCAAACGATCGACATTGATCAAAGATAAGATAACACCCCTCTTTTAGCTCCGGCCTTTGTCTTGTTTCCAATGAAACACAAGTAAATATTTTAATATTAATAGCATTCGTAAATCGCTGAAGTTTAGTTTGTTTAATTTTTAAATGTAAGGAATAATTTTAATGTAGAAGGTAAATATTTGCATTGGCTATTCTAGTCGAATCTCTAAAAAAAGAAGGATCTTATGGAAGCGATAGCCTATGAAACAGCAAGAGCGATCGGCACCGGTGTTGGCACATATCTCGGATATAATGTTGTGGGACCTTCCATTACAGAAACAGCTAAAAAAACCGCTGAATTTGTCAAAAATAATCGAAACCAAGTCATTGGGGCCGCTTTTATAGCAAGTATACCCGTTAGTTTTGGGCTAGGCATCGTTTATCCTATTGCCGGAGCGACAGTTTTTGCGACGACATTTACAGCAGCATGGGTAAACGTATGACGGAAAACAAAATACGCAGATGAAATATTCAATAAAGGAGAAAAACATGACAGCAGTTCAAATAGCAAAATCAGTCGGAATGTGGTTTGTGGCGGGGGTAGTCGCAGGAACAGCTCTTTATTGTTTGCGCGAAATCGCAAAAAAAGTGGCGGAGGTTGCGAGAAACAACTGGCCCATATTCACAAGAGCCGTTGGAGTAGCAGTAGTACTCGTCACTGTCTCTGTTGTAGTTTTAACAAATTTGTAAGGAGTTTTACTATGAATAGTATTTTGAGTTCTTTTTTTTCTGGGGTTGTTGCCGGGGCGGTTGGATCACCCACAGGGCCTGCTTCCAATAAACTGGGAATAGAAAAAAAAACGCATGAAGTTGCTACACCCAAATTCAATGCTCACCGAACAAGTGATGAAATCATATACAAAACAAGTAAAGTAACAAGAATGGCCAAAGTGGAAATTCATTTCCATGACAGCTCTGCTTTTGTCAAAGCAGAAACCAACACCAATACTGGCAATGGAAATATAACTACAAATGTTCCTCCGCCGGCGCCTCCACCATCGTCTTCAAAAGATGCTAAATAGAGAGAAATTACATGGGAATTTTTAAAGAAAATCCATTGCTGTTGTTCTGGCTTTTTGTCCTTACGGCAGCTTGCACATACGGCGTTTTTTTCTCTCATGGACTGATTCAAGTCCATATTACCGTCCCGAAATTCGGCGATGTAAAGGTTGAGAGCGAATCTCAGTAGTTGGTGCTTCCCTGGGGCGCAGTTTGTCGCTCTAGGGTTTTTTATCCAAATCGCAAAGTTCGTTGATCTGATTGCCCACACACGTCATTTAGTCTCTTCCCAATTTGGACTTTTCTCTGCCGGCCAATGCGCCACTACTGCTTGCTTTTGCTAAATTGCCTGACCCTCGCAAAGAGAGAAACAGATTATACCATTTATGGAAAATAACGTTCAGTTTAAGCGCGTCAAAGCGCCGAAAATTGAATCAAAAAGATGGGGTTGTATTTCTCAATACTAGCCCCATCTTTTTGATTCAATTTGTCGGCAGCTTTCACGCTGCTTAAACTGAACGTTATTTTTCATAAATGAACCTATCTTTTGATTCTTAATAAAACCCACACGCCACAGCCTCTCGAATCCAATACACCAAAATTCCCATCGTCAAAAACCCTTCCCAATATTTCATCCGTCTTTCCCAACGCACGACCAACCGGCGATATTTTCTTTGGAGCCAGGCTATTCCTCGTTCTACCTTCCATCTATGTTTTTCAAGCACTTGCATAGGTGTTTCTGATCTATGTTTCCCTATGCGACGATATGGGATGTATGGGAAGAGCTTCAGATGCAAAATCTGGAGGCGTAATTCTTCTGCATCATACCCCTTGTCTGCCTCAATAATCGGGGTTATTCCCCGAGCAATCATTGGTTTTAGCCATCCGCTGATTTTTTTTTAGCAGCGGCAGCACTTCTTTTCGCTCATCCCCGGAAGCCCCTGTGCTGGCAACTCTCAGCGGTTGCCCAAGACCATCTACGAGGAGATGGCTTGTTACTCCTTTACCTTTGTATCCATGATCTACCTTTTCACCGCCTCCCTTTCCAGCAGAGAAAAAGCCATCCACTGCCAGCCGGGTAAGGTCAATCGCTTTTGCATCTATGCAAATCTTCTGCAATGCGGTCAGCACTCGTTCCAAAAGACCGGTTTCTTTCCATAAACCGAGATATTTATGTGCGCATGCTCTCGACGCCCATTGCTTGCCTACCGGAACATCGCACCAACGTGCCCCAGTGATGAGCATCCAAACTAGAGTATTTAGGATTTTTCTTGGATGAAGTGGGTGTTTCCCACGCCCTCTTGCCCACCGATAGGGGATCAACAATTCAACCGCTGCCCACTCATTATCTTTCAGACCATTAAACCTTCCCAATGGATAACTCCTTTGTTGTAAGGACGATATCATGCAATGCAAAGATTTTATTGTCTACTGAAAGATAGGTTCATGGTATTAGAGGGTGTTTTAAAGTTTAATTTTTATCAAAATTTCAATACATTGCTTTTGATTTGATAATCCAGAGAGGTGACAAGTAGTGCGCAAAAACTGTCCTACAGATTCAATCGGTATCAATTATATGGGCAGACTCAGCATATCGACGCGCCTTTTTAAAAGAGGGATTGATGCAGTTAGGGATTGAGCTATCTATTGTCGGTGGAGGCATAAAAGAAGGATATTGGGTTCATAAAGATCAATCGGAGGAACCAAAAATTCCTTCTAAAACTTTTGAAGTGCAACCAAGAAGATGGGTAGTTGAACGTACTTTTGCATGGCTCAATAGAAATAGACGCTTAAGCAAGGATTACGAATATCTTACTGAAGTGAGTGAATCATATATGTACATTGGAATGGTAAGGCTTTTACTTAGAAGAATGACTAAAAATTAAACTTTAAAACACCCTCTTAGGTAAAACATCCACTTGCAATCCCGATAAACCCAAAGTGCGGTGGTTTAAAAACTGTGTCACGGGCGAGGTTTGGGAGTTGGGGAACCTAACGACGCGATTAACGGCAGCTTTAAATTCATGAAATCAAATCAATAATAGAAGAAAGCAATGCGATCGACGAAAATCTATATTATCATCCTCAACTGGAATGGGAAAACCGACACGATCGAGTGCTTGTCATCGCTTGCCCGCGTCTCGTTTTCCAGTTTTCAGCCTCTTGTCGTGGACAATGGGTCGAGCGACGATTCTGTCACGGCGATCCGCGCCGCATTTCCCGATGTCCCGATCCTCGAAACAGGAGCCAACCTCGGCTTTGCCGGAGGAAATAATCCCGGGATTGAATGGGCCCTTTCAAAGGGAGCTGAGTGGATCCTTCTTCTCAATAACGACACGATCGTCGCGCCCGATTTCCTCACGGCCTTCATGCAGGCCGCAAAGCAGCAGCCCAAGGCGAAAATCTTAGGCGCCAAAATTTACCGGTATGAAGAAAGGGCGATCATTGACCATCTCGGTGGCTTTTGGAATCCACAAATCGGAGATTTCGAGTCCCCCGCGCAAAACCGAATCGATGACAGCGTCTCGTTCGAAGAAATGCAACAAGCTGAAACTGTCTGCGGTGCCGCGCTCTTGATGCACCGCTCGGTACCACTGGCAATTGGCCTGCTCGAGCCCCGTTTTTTCCTCTTCTGGGAAGAGACCGATTTTTGTACGCGCGCAAGACGAAGCGGATTCGAAGTTTGGACGGCACCACAAGCAAAGGTCTGGCACAAGATTTCCTCTTCCTTTGTCGGTGGAAAGCCGCATATGCACTATTTTTGGTGGAGAAGCCGCCTTCTTTGGATCGAACGGAACTGCCCATTCGCGGAAAGAAAACGCCTCTATCTGAAACTCATTTTCCCCGAACTGTGGAAAACCTCTCGCCACTTCGTTCTGAAATCTATCCAATATTTGTTCACCCGCAATCCTACGGCGAGAAAAAAACTTCTCCGCTATAGAGCTGGCCTTGTCGCAGCCCTCCACTATCTCTTCGGCCGTTTCGGCCCCTGTCCAAAATGGCTATTGAAATAGTCCTCTCTTATGCTATAAACAAATCAGGAACTGTCTACGAAATCGACTCCAAAGAGAGGCAATTGCAAAATTCGCTTCGCGGCCAAAATCTGTGCTTTCTTCACCGGATTCGGTCCCGAATGGAGTGTTGCAATTGCCTCAAGAGCTTAAAAATTAACAAAAGCTAATTCGTAGATAGTCGAGGGCGGTTTATTCATGTCGGAAAAGATTGTTGCGAAGCTCAAGTTCTGTCGACTCATGTCGCTTTTGACGATTCTTCTTCTCGCCTCCTGCGAAACAAACCACACGATCGTCAGTAACGTTACCGAGCGAGACGCGAACGAAATCCTCGTATTTCTGGCTTCCAAAGGAGTCGACGCCCAAAAAGTCGTTGCGCCAAGCACTGGGATCGGCGCCAACGCGCCCTCCAATCACTACATGATTACGGTCGCATCGGGAAGAGCCGTCGATGCTATGGCCATCTTAAACAAAGTGGGCTTGCCACGACGGCAAGGGACAACTCTATTAGAGCTTTTCGCTAAATCTGGATTGATGTCTTCCACTCTGGAAGAAACAGTCAGATATCAAGCAGGATTGGCGGAAGAGCTTAGAAATACCATCAGAAAAATCGATGGGGTAATCGACGCCGATGTCCAAATCTCATTCCCGAACGTAACTGGCGGCGGAGGCGGAGCGCCAGCTCCAGGAGCGCCGCAGCAAAAAATCACCGCTGCCGTTTACATAAAACACCAAGGGGTTCTCGAAGATCCAAACAGCCATATCGAGATCAAGATCAAGCGGTTGATGGCAGGAAGCATCAGCGGACTTAGCTACGATGATGTCGCGGTCATTTCCGACCGATCGAAATTCGCTGATATCACACTGACTCCCGAAGGGGAACCGATTGGACCAAGGACGCTGCAAACACATGTTAGCATCTGGGGTCTTGTCATGACGCAAAGTTCAATCGCCCGTTTCCGCGTGATTTTCTTCCTTTTCATTCTCTTTCTCTTGCTCTCTCTCGGGTTATCGGGCTGGCTGATCTACAAATTTTTTCCCTACTTGCAGATCCCTTTTGTGAAGAAGAAAACTGAACCGGCAGCGTCAGAAATTCCGTCTAATAAACCTCTTGCGTAGGCAGGGTTTGTCGATTTTTGAGGTTTTTATGATGAATTCTAACGAATGGGTGTTAAAAACCATCTTAAATCGCTATCCAGCGCCTTATCAAAAATCGCTAGAACTTTTTTTGCCGCAAGATGAACGAATACGACTCGAAGCCATGCCCTCATCAGGAGTCGATACTGATATAGAAGAACAGCCTCTTCTAAAGCGGGTCCATTGGTCATGGCTTCTCCCCATTTTAAAGACCCTTACGCTGCAGGAGCAAAAATTATTCTTAAACGCTCTCCCTTCTCAGTCAAAAGAACATTTACACCATGAATTAAACATCAAGATGCTTCCAAGAGAGCCTTTAGCGAGAATCGTCCAAGAATTCGTAATGCAAACTCTCGAGGAACGTTTAATCGGAGAATCTCTGCAACTTTTGCCGGTTTATTTTCTGCCTCCATCACCTTTAACTCCTTTGCTTCATCTCAACAAACAACAGTTCGTCCAGCTGATCGATTTTCTTTCTCTCAATGACCTCGCGACAGAACTCATGCAAATTGTAGAGACAAAAATCCTTAAGAAAATCTACAGTTTCTTATCTGAGGAGGAAAAGAAGTTCTTGAAAAAAGCGGCGCACATTAAACAACCTTTTTCTCTACCAAGGCTCCCACTGAAAAAATGGGATGGGACTGAAAAATCCTTCCGCCACCTTTTACATAGAAGAGGATTAGCCCGCCTTGGCATTGCCCTTACCGCCGAGCACCCCGATTTTATCTGGTATATATGCCGCCAACTTGACATCGGACGAGGAAGAGCGCTTGAGAAATTCTCCAAATCGGAGCTCGCTCGGGGAACAAGTCCACCGATCGCGCACCAGATCGAAAAACTTCTCAAGGAGATCGCATGAGATTCTTTTCTCTCATCTCTGGCCAAGAAGTGCGAATCGCTCCTGGGCAAAAAAAAATCCCGGCTGAAGAATTTTCAATCCTTCAACAAGCCTCAGAAGTGCTTAAAAAGGCAAAAGAAGAAACCGAAGAACTGAGAAAAAAAAATACGATCGAGGCCGAAGAACAAAAAAAAATGGGATTCGAACAGGGATTTCAGCTGGGACTCGAATCATTCAATAAACATCTGCTCGCCCTTGACGAAGAGTTAAAGGAGCTGCGGATAGAAATTCAAAAAAAAATGCTTCCTTTAACGCTATCTGCTGCTCGCAAAATCATCGGAACAGAATTAGAGCTCCACCCCGATAGGATCGTTGAAATTGTTCTCAATTCTCTCAAACCGGTTACTCAACATAAAAAAATCATCATCTACGTAAACAAAGTCGATCTTGAAATTTTAGAGCAAGAAAAGCCGAAAATCAAAAGCATTTTCGAGCATCTTCAAAGCCTATCAATCCAAGAACGGGACGACATCGAACCGGGCGGCTGTATCATCGAAACAGAAGCAGGCATTATTAACGCGCAACTCGAAAATCAATGGCGGGCCCTCGAATCGGCCTTTCATTCCTTCATGAGCAAGTAAATGATTAAGTGGTTTGTATATTTCTTTTTCTTTTGCGCAGCATCCCCGCTTCTCGCGCAAAATGCGCCTCCGGCACAAACTCCCGCAGGCCAAGCCGTGGCCCAAGCCGTACAAGCCGACCAAACGGGGCAGCCCAATCCAACGCTTGTCACAAAACTCGCTGTTTTAGCAGGCCTCTCGCTACTTCCCTTTGCGATCATGTTGCTTACCTCTTTCATGAAGATCGTCGTTGTTTTGTCTATGTTCCGACAGGCGTTGGGAGTTCAACAAACCCCCCCTAATCAAGTTATAAACGGCATCGCCCTTCTCATGACCCTTTACGTCATGTTCCCTACAGGACTTGCGATGTATACGGCGGCGCACGAAGTCATTGAAACCGCAGGGCCGCTCCCCGTGATGTCGAGCGCGTCTGCATTCTTCGTCGTCAATGTTGTCGACAAGGCCAAGGAACCTCTACGGGTTTTTCTGCAGCGCAACAGCAGTGGAAGGCACATTCAGAATTTTTATCAGCTCGCCTACCGAATCTTTCCTGAACCTTTTAAAAGCCAACTAAAGAGCGATGATTTTATTATTTTAATCCCCTCTTTCGTCACAAGTCAGCTCAAGAGCGCATTCGAAATCGCGGTCCTTATTTACCTTCCATTTTTCGTGATCGATATGGTCGTCTCAAATATTCTCCTCGCCATGGGGATGATGATGCTCTCTCCCCTCACAATCGCTTTGCCCATCAAGCTGCTGCTTCTCGTAATTGTCGACGGCTGGACGGTTTTGATTCAGGGTCTTGCAATGTCGTTTAGGTAACAAAAATGTTCCAAAGTGAAATTTTCCAACTGAGCTATCAAGCGCTGATGCTCATCCTCATCCTCTCTGGGCCCCCCATCCTCATCAGCATGATCTTAGGGCTCCTTGTAGCGATTTTTCAAGCAGCCACTCAAATCCAGGAGCAAACTCTTTCATTCACCGTCAAACTGTTTGCTGTGGTCTTCACCCTCATTGTTTTAGGAGGATGGCTCGGAGCACAGGTGATGCAGTTCACCAATGCGATTTTGATCAGCATTCCTCGCTGGGCGGTCCCATCATAAATGGTATACCTCGCAAAGGAATTCGATGAGTACCCTTACCGCTACTGAAAGCTATCTTTCTATGCTCTTGTTGCTCCCCAACTTACAGCCTATGACTGTTCTCAGTGTATTTTTTCTGACTTTGGGAAGGGTTTTGCCCATTGTCGGCCTTGCTCCTTTTCTCGGTTCGACCAATGTGAAAGGACCAATGCGCATCGGCTTTGCCCTCGCTCTTGTCGCGATTTTTCTTCCTCAGAATCTTCTCATGGTCCACGGCGAAATTCCTTTCTCTCCGATATTCATCGGATATTTTCTTAAGGAGCTAATCATTGGATTCATCTTAGGGTTTCTCGCTACGGTTCCTTTTATCATCGCCCAAATGGCGGGTAGCCTGATTGATTTCCAACGGGGCGCTTCCTCGCTTCAAGTATCCGACCCCACAACGCAGACGCAAACAGGCCCCATCGGCCTCCTTGCCAACTTGATCTTAGTCGCTCTTTTTTTTTCTTTCGATGGACCGTTCCTCTATCTCAACGGAGTTGCCGATTCCTATCGGCTGCTTCCAGTGGATGGTCTCATCAGCGCTTCTGTGATAAACTCCCAAATCCCGTTTTGGAAAGAAATTTACGGCTTGGCCGGCATGATGATGAACATCGCGACGCAACTGGCAGCGCCTGCCCTGATCGGCATCCTGCTCTCCGACCTATTTCTCGGCATCGCGAACCGCCTGGCGCCCCAAGTGCAGATCGTCTTTCTTGGAATCGCGTTAAAGTCTTGGGTCGGCATCGCCCTATTGACTGCTGCGTGGGGCATGATGCTCCAAGTAATGAGCAAAGAAGCCACCAATTGGTTCCAAGCTCTAAACTGGATGATCCAATATATGGGATTGTATAAAAGTGGATGAAGCCTGGTTGCATAGACAATCTCTTACCCTCCCTCCTCAAAAGATTCAGGTTGAGATTGCTCTCGGAGAGGGTCTTTTGCAAAGCGGCTTAACTAAAGTTTGTCGATCTACTGGACGACGGATCGCGATTGTCGCGGATGCCGCAATCGTTTCCACACATGGAAAATTACTTAAAGAAATGACGAGAGGCACACTGCTCCCGTTTATTGGGGGAGAAGGAGCGAAAACCCGCGAATCGAAACAAAAATTCGAGAATGAACTTCTTCGCAAGCAATTTGGCCGCGACACGCTTCTTATCGGACTTGGCGGCGGCGTTGTCACTGATTTTACCGCCTTCCTTGCTGCAACCTATATGCGAGGTATTCCATTCATCCTTGTCCCAACGACTCTTCTCGCTATGGTCGATGCCGCAATCGGCGGTAAATGCGGCGTCGACACTCCCTTCGGAAAAAATTTGATCGGAGCCACCTATCAGCCCACCCACATCTTCATCGACCCCTCCTTACTCGCATCTCTTCCCGAACAAGAGTGGACCTACGGCCTTTCTGAAATCCTCAAATACGGTCTCATTGCCGACTCTTGCCTCTGGGAACTTTTGGAGCAGAATCCCTTGACTTGGAAACAGTCGCTCTCCGCGCTCCTCCTTTCTTCTATCCGCGTCAAAAAGAAAATTGTCGAACAAGATCCGCTAGAGACGGGTCTTCGGCGCATCCTCAATTTTGGCCACACAATCGCCCATGCATTGGAATTGCTCTCCCATTTCAAAATGCCCCATGGAGAAGCTGTAGCCATCGGTTGTATCGCGGAAAGCTTCCTTAGCCATCAGCTGGGATACCTTAGCTTCGATGCATTTACCCGCATTAAAGCTCTCTTTCAGACATTCTCCTTTTCCTTTAAGCTCCCAAGACAATTTGCCGCCAAGCCTATGCTGGATGCAATGCAAATCGATAAAAAAGCAAAGGCCCGAAAACCTCGCTTCGTCCTCATTGACCGGATCGGCCATGCCATGCCTTTCGATGGCACATATTGCCGCACGGCGCCTGCCGCCGTATTGGAAACGCTGATCCAGGAGAGATTATGTATAAATATCTAATCAAACCGAGCCGTCTTTCCGGCCATCTCGTTATTCCTCCATCGAAATCTCATACTATGCGAGCCCTGATATTTGCCCTTATGGCCAAGGGCACAAGCCGCATCCGCAACTATCTCCCTTCTCCCGATACCAATGCCATGGTCAGGGCGCTAAGGCTTCTCGGAGCAGTCGTTGACGTAATGGAGAACGAAATTTACGTCGACGGGACAGCAGGCAAACTGGAAAGCGCCGAAGATGTGATCGACTGCGGCAATTCTGGCCAAATGCTTCGCTTCATCGGCGCTCTTTCCGCTCTCTTACCGAGCTACACTGTTTTGACCGGAGACCACTCGATCAGGCATAACCGCCCTATCCAACCTCTTCTTGACGGCCTCACACAGCTCGGAGCCTTCGCCGTATCGAGCCGTGGGCATGGATTTGCGCCCATCGTCATCCGCGGCCCTCTCACAAAAAACAAAGCGACAATTTTAGGCACCGATTCGCAGCCTGTCTCGGGCCTGCTCATCGCGGCAAGTTTTGGACCTAATCCAATCGAGCTACATGTAACAAATCCCGGCGAAAAGCCCTGGATCGCCCTGACTCTTCATTGGCTTAAGCGATTCGGCATCCCTTATGGAAACGAACATTTCGAGCGCTATACCCTGCAAGGTGGAGCAAAACTCAGGTCGTTCGACTACACCGTCCCAGGAGATTTCAGTTCCGCTGCATTCCCAATCGCCGCTGCTCTTCTGACCCGCTCAGAATTAACTCTTAGCCCCGTCGATATGGACGATCCGCAAGGCGACAAAGCGATCATCCCCCTTTTCGAACGAATGGGCGCCCGCTTTGAAACCGATTCTATGCAAAAAACACTGACCATAAAACAAGGCGGATCTCTCAAGGGAACCCGCATCGACTGCAATGATTTCATCGACGCTCTTCCCATTCTCGCAGTGATTGGTTGCTTTGCAGAAGGTCAAACCGAACTTGTAAATGCCGCGATTGCCCGCAATAAAGAATCCGATCGGATCCATTGTACCGCCCAAGAGCTGAAAAAAATGGGCGCCGACATCGAGGAAAGATCCGACGGCCTCCTCATTCGTCCTTCCAAACTAAAAGGAGGGACCCTCCAAACACATCGCGACCATCGGCTCGTCCTTGCTCTATCGGTTGCTGCGTTGGCTGCCTCGTCCGGAGACAGCACGATCGAGGGTGTGTCTGCTGCTGAAAAAACCTACCCGGAATTTTTAAAAACCTTCACATCTATTGGCGCCAATATTGAAGAATATACGATGAGGGAACCCCGATGAATATTCTCCTTTTTGGCTTCAAGGGCTGCGGCAAGACCCACTTTGGCAATCTCCTTGCCCAAAAGATGCATCGCCGCTTCATCGATACGGATAATCTGGTCATGGAATATTTTGCCAAGCAAGTCGGCAAACACATACTTCTTCGCGAAATCTACGTCCAACTCGGCTTTGATGCCTTCCGCACCCTCGAAAAGAAGACCCTGCAGTCACTTACACATACAAAAGACACGGTCATTGCCCTCGGCGGCGGCGCTGTTCTCGACCCGAAAAATATCAAGTCCCTTCAAAAAATTGGCTGTCTCGTCTATCTTTCAACCAGCGCCCAAACCTTGCAACAACGCGTTTTAAAACATCAAATTCCTGCGTTTCTCGATGCCAAAAACCCGCAAATGTCTTTTCTTAAAATGTACCAAGAAAGACGGCCGATCTACGAATCGATTTCTGCCGATAAAATCGACTGCGACATTCTCGACGAGGCCGGAATTCTCGCCGCTCTGCAATCCCTTCTTATCCGTCAAGATCCCCCTAATACCCTCTTGAGGAAACAGCCGTGAATGTCCTTGGATTTGTATTTTGCATTCTTACCATCCTCTCTTTTGGTGCAATGCTCGCCCTCGAAAAACAGGTCAGCGCGCATCGCCTTCGATCGAGCTATCTCGGACACATTACAGCCAACCGAAAAATCTTCGAACAAACGACAAGCGAATTCTATGCCGCCCTAAAACATACGGTTATCTCGGACAACAAGAAAAAAGGCGAGCAGAAAGAAGAAATCCAAGAGACAGCAGTCTCTCTTCCACCCGCCATCAATCCCCGCTGTGCTCGGCTCAATCTCTTTCTGCTGGTTGAGCATGGTCCGCAAAAAGAACCCTATTTGTATGAGACAACGGCAAAACTTCTTAGAATATTCTACGGAGAACTATTATTCGACAACAAGGTGCGGGCTGAATACAAATTTCTCGATGCATTTCTGAAAGCAGTGCGTCTGCAAATCATGAACGAAAAATTTTCCGTCCTCGAAAAGGTTGCTTTCAAAGATCCCCATTTCCAGAGGCTCTATTATAAAATGTTGAAAGGCACGAAGAAAAATGATCTTCTCGAGGGGATCGGCTACCCTTCTCTTCTCGACTATATCACAATTGAATCCGCCAGCTCAAAAATTTGCCTTTTCCACGCCCATCCCAACCTTCTTTCTGTTTTTTTTACTCCCAAAGGCGCCAAAAAACTCTACGCAGCTCTGCATACCGCAAAAGCTCCTGCCGTAACGCAGGAGAGCATTGAACGGATTTGTCAAGAAGTCCATGCTCCGCTCCTGGATTTTGAAGTTTTCAATCTCTTTGAAATTCATCAAAAAAACCACAGCCGCGACGGAAAAATAACTCTTGTAGGGGAAGACTCGGAAACTCAGATTTCCCTAAGAAAAGTGGTCTCGATCCACACACCGGAGTAGTTATACCAAACGGAGGAAATAACTTCACAACTGGTCTTTACAGCAATTTCCAGGCTCTTTACCATCTTTCTTTTTATTTAAGGTGATCATGCGCTGGCTGTTGCTATTTGCTTTCTGTTCGCGTGTATTTGCTGCTTCGTTTGAAGATGCCGTCCCATCTTCTCCTGATGAAATTGCTTCCCTTAGCACAAACCTTCTTATAGAAGGGCTCATTTCTCCTTTATCCGGCCAAGTTTCTCTTTGCGAGACGGATCTTCATGTGAAGGGAGCCCAAGATCTCTATCTCAAACGAACCTATATCCCTCCGCAAATCTATGGGCGGTATGAAAACAAAGATGAATCTGATCGGCTGCAGTTAGGAATGGCTCTTGCGGGGCAAGAGAGTCGGCGCTGGACCATTTTGCCCCATCTTTGGGCCGGCTTCAATTATCATTCCCAATTTTTTCAGGTTCGCGATCCCAGCGGTTTTGTTTTAGAGTTTGAGATCCAAGGCAATCAAGGGATTTTGAAAACTTCCTCTTGCGGCTTAAGCAATTTGAACCAAGGCCAGCCCGATGGGTCTGCCGATCTGCGCAATATCGAGTTTTCAGTCGAAACGGAAGGGATGCGTATCACTTGGCCGGACGGACTTGAGCGTTATTATCAGAAACAATCCCCAAATAAGTACCGCCTTGAAAAAGAACTTCTTCCCAATGGGAAAGCAATTCGCTACGAATATGGGCAGCAAGAACTTGTTAGAATCGTTTCTTCAGACCCGAATGGCAAATATACTTATGGGGTTATTGAAAAACTCGGAGATACCCATTACGTTGGAACGGATGGGAGCGAGGCTCGTTTTGACTATGAGATGGTTGAGGTCAAGGGCAAGGTGAAAAATGGAAAATTGAAGCAGAGGTTTGGTTATAGCACAGCCGTCCTTATCAAAGCCTCAAATCCTATCTATTCAAATTCCATCCAGTACAATGATAGAACCCTTCTTTCTTCCTACGATCGAAAAGCTTACCCCGTCTCATTCGATTATTCTAAGCAGAAAGGTTCTGTTGCGCGAGTAGAGCGCTTTTCTACCCCCTCTGGGTCGATTTCTCTTTCTTACGATTCACCCATTGCCGGACAAAAAGGAGGGTCTACGACGGCCATGTATCCGGATGGAGCGCAAGTGGTTTATCGGTTCGATAAAAACCTTCTCCTCACCGCGATTGAAAATTGGCTGAATGATCTCCTCGTGAACCAAAAAATTTTCGCCTATGATGAAAAACAGCACCTCGCCAGCGTGGAAACGCGGGATGGAGATAATGGACTGCTCGTTGCCAAACGTTATACCTGTGACACAGCAGGGAATCCTCTTATAGAACGCATTGAAGGGGATTTTGGAACTTTTACGATTCATCGGTCTTTTGCGAAGAATCGGCTCATTAAAGAAGAACGCGATGATGGACTTGGGAATGAATATACGTATCTTGGAAATACCCGCCTTCCCACCTTGAAGACGATGCTCAAAAATGGGCAGCCGATCCGGAAAACGACTTATACCTACGACGAAGCTAATAATTTGATTGAAGAGTCGGAAGAAGGACGAAAGGTCACAAGATATACCCTCTATGTAAACGCCCCTCATCTTCATCGCGTTGAATGGAAAGAGGAGCGCGACTGGGAAAATCGGCTCATTATGAAAGTCCGCTTCTTGTATGACGCCTATGGGAATTGTACTGAGGAGCAGCATTACGGTTCAGATGAAAAGCTCGGCTTTGCGATCCAACGCACGTATGCTCCCAATGGAGATCTTCTTGAAGAGACCAACCCTATCGGTCAAAAAGCTTTTTATAAGTACAATGCCAGAGGCAATTGCATCCAAGAAATTCCCTTTTCGAATCGATTGGCCATTGACCGAGAATTTGACCAGAAAGGGCGGTTGACCTTGCTCAAAACTGGTGGTCATGCCTCCCATTTTGCCTATAATGCATTGGACAAACTCACCGAAAAAACCGATTATCTTGGATTGAAAACGAGTTTTGCCTATGACCCTGTCCATGGGCAGCCCACGGCCATTGAGGCCCCTCCTACAATTGTTAATCGCGTCTATGACGCTTTTGGACGGGAAGTTGAGAAAAGCAATGCCTACGGGGCAAAGACGCGCACTCGTTATAACAGTTATGGAGATCCTCTCGAAATCCTCCACCCAGATGGCGGAGTGGAAACATTTGCTTACGCTTCCGATGGCTCCCTCATCCGGTCCACTGATCAGGAAGGAATAACAACTCGCTACGTTCGCGACTGTTTGGGAAGAGTCCTTTCCAAAACAGTCGGCGCTTACACCGCTTCCTATACTTACGACGCTTATCAGCTTATCGAGAAGATCGATGCGAAAGGGTTTTCGACACGCTATCGCTATGATTCGGTAGGAAGAAAAATCGAAGAAAATAGAGAAGGCCGTGTAACGAGGTTCGGATACGATCCGCTTGGCTTTCTCGCTTGGGAAGAACAAGGCGCTCGTAAAATCTCTTACCAACGTGATGTTTTGGGAAGGCTGCTCGAAAAATCGATTGACGGCAGTGTAAAAACTTCGTGGACTTACGACGCGTTTGGAAATATCGCTTCGATCTATAGAGGGGCCGCGACCTATTTCACTTACGATGATTATAATCGCCTGATTGAAAAAATCGATTCGGAAGGCGCCAAAACTACCATCAGCTATGAAGAGGGCAGTCAGGTCCTGACGAAAAGGATGTTAGACCCAAGAGCCATTGAGACGACCGAAATCTACAATGCCCATGGATGTCTCCTTAAAAAAGAAATTGCAGGCCAGCGGTTGGAAGAGTTTGCTTATGACGATGCGCTTCGAGCTATTGCTCAGGATCATTTGGCGTTCACCTACACGCCCGAGGGGCATAGAGCGTCGATGACAGAAGCAGGGATGCGGACAACGAATTGGACCTACACGGCCGGCGGCAAAGTGCTTGCCAAACAAAAACCGGACGGTACGATCCTGCGTCATGAATATGACGCCCAAGGGCGGCTGGTTAAGATAGGGACAAGAGAGTTCCGGTATGACGAACTCAACCGACTCGTCGGTGGCAGCGGGTTTGCTAGAACTCTCGATCCTTTTGGCAATATTCTGCGGGAAGAGTGGTCTAACGGCCTTTGGATTGAAAGTGCTTACGATGACTGGGATCGACCTTTACAAAGGACGCTTCCCGATCAGAGCCAGATCCGCTATTTCTATGAAGGCCCCTTTTTGAAAGAGGTCGTTCGTATAGATGCTAATGGAAAAATCTCCTACACCCATCGCTATGATCGATATGATGAAGCTGGACGCCTTCTTGCCGAAACACACCTCGGATCATCTACCTATGTTTTTGATGCCATGGGCCGTCAAATTTTAAAGGACGATCCCTATCTGACGGAAAGCTGCTCTTACGACCCAATCGGCAACCTGATTCAGAAAAACGAGGTTCTCTATAGCTATGATCCTCTCTCCCAAATTACTTCCGAGTCAGGCCGGTTTACCGCTCGATATGACGCCCGATTCAATCGCATCGAAAAAAACGGCTTTCCAATTTCTATCGACGCTCTCAATCAGATCGAAACGGAAGAGTACGATGCGAACGGCAATCTGATCCGCCCTGGCTTTGTGTATGATGCTTTCAACCAACTGATAGAGGCGGGAGGGGAACAGTTCGTTTATGACGCTTTAGGCCGGAGAATTCAAAGAGGGTTTCAATCTTTTCTCTACGCTGGAGAAGATGAGATCGGCGTCTTTGAACAAGGCAAGGCTGCCGAGTTGCAGATTCCAGGATATAAGAAAGCTGTAGGTATCGAAATCCAAGGACGCTCTTATTTCCCGATCCACGATGTTCAGGGGACGATCCGTTGTCTTATCGACTGGAAGACAGGCGAAATTTTTCAACGCAATCAATGCGATGTGTTTGGCGTAGGGCTTAATCCGAAAATTCCCTATGCCTATGTCGGCAAATGGTACGATGCTCAGACTGGGCTTTTTTACTTCGGCAAGCGATATTACGATCCTCATCTTGGCAGATGGCTCACGACCGATCTACTCGGCCCAATCGATCATGCGAACCTATATCAGTACGTCTACAACAATCCGTTTCAATATGGCGATCCAAGCGGGATGTTTGTCGTGCCATTAATCGGAATAGCATTTGGAGCCGGATTATCGATTACTCCCGTAGGCTGGGCTATACTCGGTGCTGCCGCAGTCAGCTACACGACGGTGTGGAGCGTTCAAAAAATGACAGAGAACGGAATCATAAAACCAGACTACGCTTCCTCCGTCACCTCGCTGGTTGGCGGAATTACAGGTTCGATGGTGAATAGGATCCCCCAAACATCATGGAATTCTTCAACAGGAAGCGCTTATGAAGTTTCGCCTTATATTTCAGAGTTTGGATATATCCCCGAACGGCCGTGGGTCTTAAGTAGAACTCATGAAGGAAGCGTTGATCCAAGCTTACCCGCGAATCCGAACGATCTATTAAATCGACCTGGTTGGCAGGAAACAACCCATCCTGATGCTGGGAAAAAGGGTCATAGAACGTTTGAAAATGAACAAACTGGAGAGAAGCTAAGGTATGATGAAGGGAAACCTGGATGTCCAGGACATAAAGCGCACGATCATTATCATCGACCTAATCCAAATAAAACAAACTGGAAAGATGAATATTTAGATGGGCAAAGAAACCCAGTGTCTGATGGACATGATCAATCTCATATTTACTCTCCAGATAAAATTTGGTGGGATTAAATCTATGAAACAAATATCAATCGCTTATTATGCTCCATTTTTTCACGATGGTTCTATTATTAACATAAATCATTATTTAGATAAAATAGAAATTTTCATGCAAAGTGCTCAAGTGGAAGAGGAGGATTTGAAAGATAATATCATTCTTTCAAAATTTCATCGAATTAAGGGCGGGCTTAATTTAGAAAATGTAAGTAGCATTGAGATTAACGACATTTTATTTTTTGGAAAATTAAAAATGCTATACGATAAAGGGAGTATATTTGATTTTATATTACAGGAAAAAGAGATTGAGCTTCAAATAGCATGGGTAAATTTCCCCCCCAATCCTAATGTAAATGAGTTTTCTGTCATTAGGATATGTGCGGAAAAAATATGGTGGGAAAACATTCCTGACCTCTTTGATCCCTTTTGGTAAATGGAGACCATGTCAGGCCGGTTTACCGCTCAATATGACGCCCGATTCAATCGCATCGAAAAAAACGGCTTTCCAATTTCTATCGAC
>JADMIO011409323.1_pt1 | contig 30365 bp, 26 predicted proteins | sample 8958161 | NCBI WGS metagenome assembly JADMIO01 (sample SAMN16585339, study PRJNA669376) | soil metagenome | isolation source: Crop rotation soil | place: USA: Cullars Rotation, Alabama | collected 2011 | reverse complement strand
GACCCGAGGTCGTTCGTTTTTCGCGACGCGCCCGCCGCCCGCCGCCCGCCGCCCGCCGCTCGCCGCTCGACGCCCGCCGCCCGCCGCCCGCCGCTCGCCGCCCGCCGCCCGACGCCCGCCGCTTCCTGTTGACATTCGACAAGACCGCGCATACACTCTTGTCGAACGTCTAGGAGAGAGACCCGATGCCACCGTCACACCCGGCCACTGATCTCCTGCAGGGCACACTCGACCTCCTCGTCCTCAAGGCGCTCTCCACGGAGCCCATGCACGGATGGGGCGTGTCGCAGCGGATCCAGCAGATCTCGCGCGGCGTGCTCGAGGTCAATCAGGGCTCGCTGTATCCCGCGCTCCACCGCCTCGAGAATCGCGGATGGATCGATTCCTCGTGGGGGACGTCGGAGAACAACCGCCGCGCCAAGTACTACCGCATCAGCGCGACCGGGAAAAAGGAGCTCGCCGAACAGACTGCGACCTGGCGCCGCTACTCCGGCGCCGTGGAAGCCGTACTCGCCATGGCCTGATCAGGAGGTTCTCATGAACCGCTTCGCGCGCCTGTACAAGCGCCTCAGGAACGCCCTGCGTCCCGCGCACGCCAACGTCGACCTGGGCGACGAGCTGCGCTTTCATCTCGACATGGAAGCCGCCGCGCTCGAGCGGCAGGGCGTCGCGCCCGCCACCGCGCGCGCCGAAGCCCAGCGCCGGTTCGGGGGCGTCGACCGCTACGCCGAGGAGTGCCGTGACGAACGCGGCGGCAGGCGCCTCGAGGCCATCGGGCAGGACGCGCGCTACGCCGCCCGCATGGCTCGGCGCTTTCCCGGCTTCACCGCGATCGTCGTCGCCACACTCGCATTCGCCATCGGCGCGAACACGGCGATCTTCAGCGTCGTCAACGCCGTGCTGCTTCGTCCGCTGCCGTTCCCGAACCCCGACGAAGTGGTCGCGTTGTACTCGCAGAATCCGGATCGCTCGGTGCCGCGCTTCAGCATCTCCTGGGCGGACTTCGAGGATTGGCGCCGTACGACGACGAGCTTCGCCGCGATGGCGGCGTTTGGCGGCAGCACGATGACGCTCACCAGCGATCAGGAGCCCGAGCGCATTCCCGGAGTGACCGCGACCTCCAACCTCCTCGACGTACTGGGCATTCATCCCGCTCTCGGCCGCGGATTCGGCCCGGAGGACGAACGGGGCGAGGCGAGCCAGACCGTGATCCTCAGCGATGGCTTCTGGCGGCGCCGATTCGGCGCGGATTCGTCGGTCGTCGGTCGCACGCTGCAGTTCGCCGGCGGACCGCGCACGGTCATCGGCGTGATGCCGCCGGAGTTTCAGGTCGTGGCTGGGAACACCGACGTCATCACCGTGCTCACGCCCTCGTCGATTCCCAACGTGGCGAGCCACGCGCAACACATGCTCCAGGGCATCGCGCGCCTGAAGCCCGGCGTCACGCTCGCCCGTGCGCAGCAGGACCTCGCCGCCGTCGCGGCGCGGCTCGCCGAGCAAAACGCGGACATTGCCGGCTGGAGCGCCAATGTGTTCGGCTGGCGCGATGAGCTCGTGCGCACCACGCGTGGTCCGCTATTGACCCTCCTCGCCGCGGCGGGCTTCGTGCTGCTCATCGGTTGCATCAACGTGGCCAACTTGCTCGTCACGCGCGGCGCATCCCGCGGTCGGGAGATCGCGCTGCGTCAGGCGCTGGGCGCGTCGCGCAGGCGCCTCGTGGCTCAGCTGCTCGTCGAGACGATCGGCCTGGGACTCGTGGGAGGCGCGTTGGGCGTTGCGCTGGCGGCGGCCGGCACACGCGGCATTCTCAAGCTCGTCCCCGCCGGCGTCATCCCCGGTCTCGACACCATCCGCTTGAATCTTCCGGTGCTCCTGTTCGCGCTCGGCCTCTCGCTCCTCACCGCCGTGCTCGTGGGCTTGTGGCCGGCATTGCGGGCCACTGGAGCGCGGCTTTCCGGCGCGCTGAGCGCCGGCGGTCGAGGCTCCAGCGCAACGCATTCGCCGCGCGTGCGGCGCGCGCTCGTCGTCACCCAGGTCTCGCTCGCCCTGGTGCTGCTCGTCTGCTCCGCGCTCGTGATTCAAAGTTTGCGCAACATCATGAGCGTGGACCCCGGGTTCCGCGTGGATCACGTGACCACCATGCAGATCACGCTCAGCTCAGTCGCGTATCGGGACTCGGCGCCGATTCGCTTCTACCGCGATCTGCTCGGCCGGCTGAGCGCGCGCTCCGGCATCGAAGCGGTGGCGGCGGCGAATACGCCGCCCATCTCCGGCGGCGGAATCATCGCGCCCATACGGCTGATGGGAAAAGCGACGGCGCCCTCGCAACAGCTGATGGGCGCCACGACCGCGGTGACGCCAGGCTTTTTCAATACCGTCGGGATCAGGATGCTCCAGGGCCGCGACGTGTCCTGGGACGATCCCGTGCCAACGCTCGTGCTGAGTGAAAGCGCGGCGAAGACGTATTGGCCGGGCGAAAGCGTCATTGGCAAGCGCATCGCGTTCGGACGGGCGGACAATCTTGGTCTCGAGATCGTTGGCGTAGTCGCCGACTCGCGCGCGCGCGGCCTCACCGTGGATCCGGCGCCCATGATCTACATGTCGTTCCGCGGCGCGACGAACGTCGCGCGTACGATGACGATCATCGTGCGGAGCCCGGGCGACGCGGCATCGGTCGTCGCCACGGTGAAGAGCGCGCTGCAGGACGTCGATCGCACGCTTCCCATCTTCAACGTTCGGTCGGTCAGCGACATCGTCGCTCAGTTCCTCGCGCAGCCACGACTCAACACGACACTGCTGGGCGTGTTCGCCGCCATGGCGCTGCTGCTGGCCGGCCTGGGCATCTACGGCGTGGTCTCCCACTCGGTGTCCCAGCGGACGCAGGAGTTGGGCGTGCGCGTCGCGCTCGGCGCACAGCGCGCCGATCTCCTGCGGTTGGTGCTGGGCGAGGGCACCGTGCTCGCGGTGATCGGCGTGGTTATCGGACTGGGCGCGGCGCTCATGGCCACTCCGCTCGTTCGCACGTGGCTGTACGGCATCGACACCAACGATCCGCTCACGCTCTTGGTCGTGCCCGTGGTGCTCGTGGCGATCGCGGTGGGGGCGAGTTACGTCCCGGCCCGCCGCGCCACTCGCGTGGATCCGATTTTGGCGATGAGAGGGGAGTAGTTGGGCTGTTGGGCTATTGGGCTGTTGGGCGATAGAGCAGCCCAGCAGCCTAGCACCCCAGCGGCCCAACCATCACCCGCCCCTCAGCCACTCCTTGCCAACAAACGCGACCGCCAGCGCGATGTACTGGAGGAATGTGCTGATCTCGCTGCGCCAGGCCTCGGCCCAGTCGATGGGGCCGGACTCTCGCGTGCCCGACGGCGGATGCGGGATCCACCGCGGCGTGGTTCGCTTGTAGGCGAGGTATTCCTCGCCGAAGATCGATTCGAGGACGCCCTCCTCGTATGCCACGATCAACGAATACTCAACGGCGAAGAGAAGAATCGCGACGGGCAGGAACCAGAGCACGCCGCTGATGACCACGAAGCCCATCCAGATGAGGAAGTTGCCGACGTACAGCGGATTCCTCACCCAGCCGAAGATGCCGTAGGTCACCAGCCGCTGCACGTCGCGCGAGCGGCGCCGCGTCACCGTACCCGCCGCGGCCACGCCGGCGAGGCGAATCCATTCGCCGACGAGAATCGGGATCGCGCCGATGAGCCAGTTCGCGCGCGACATGTGCCCCGGCGCGAGCAGCGCGATGACGACAAACGGCACCGGCAGCCAGCTGCGATTTCTGAACAGCACGGCGCCGATGCGCGCGGCCGTGCTCCGCTCGGCGGGCGACGGCGCGGAGCCGGGTGCGGATGAGGAAGCGTGTGCGCTCAATGGTAGATCAGGCTCGCCAGAAACTCGCTCACCACGGCGGTGAACGCGGCGGGCCGCTCCACGTTGGTCAGGTGGCCGGCGCCGGCGAGAATCTCGAGCCGGCTTCCGGGAATCGCCGCGTGCATCGCCTTCGCGTCCTTCGGCGGTGTGACGACATCCTCGTCGCCCACCACGATCAACGTCGGCACATCGATCGTGGCCAGCGTGGGCGTCGAGTCGGGGCGCCCGAGCATGGCCTCCGAGGCGCCGACGATCCCTTCCACCGGCGCCTGCGCGATCATGCGATGAATCGCGTCGTAGATGTCGGGCCGCTTCTCGCGGCTCGTCTTTCCCATGAGGCCGGCGATCTGGAGATTCGCCACGGCCGTGCTGCCCTGCGTTTGTGCCAACGCGATGAGATCACGACGCCGCTGCTTGCCCTCTTCGTTGTCGGCGGTGGCGCGCGTGTCAGCGAGCACGAGTGCGCGAAAGCGGCTCTTGTGGCGCCGCCACATCGCGAACGCGATATACCCGCCCATCGATAGCCCAACGATCACGGCGCGGTCGATCTGCAATGTGTCGAGCACGCCGACCACGTCGTCGGCAAAGCGATCCATCGAATACGGATCCTTCGGCGGCGATTCGCCGAATCCCCGGCAGTCCACGGTGACGCAGCGGCATTCGGCGACCAGCGCGCCCACCTGCGGATCCCACATCGTACGATTCAGCGGGAACGCGTGCACGAAAACGACCGGCAGACCAGAGCCGATGTCGTCGAAGGCGATCTCTGTGTCACCAACGAGGGCGATCACTCGCTCGCGCCCTCTTCCGGCCAGTGCGGAAGCAGCTTGTTCCATCCTTCCGGCACCGGCACCGGCTGTCCCTGGCGATTCACCGCCACGAACACGATCGACGCCTCGGCCACGAGCACGTTGCTGCCCACTTTGCGCACATCCTGTCGCACGATGTAGCTCGTGCGCTTGATGGCGAGCAAACCGGAGCGGATGACGAGATCCTCGCCCGGCAGCGACTGCGCGAGATAGCCGATGTCGACGTGCCGCACCACCGAGAACACCGGCTGCTGGGCCCAGTCGCGAATGTTGATCTGCGGCTCGAGCAGCGCCCACCGCGCCCGCTCGAGAAAGTTGAGCATCGTCGCATGGTTGAGATGCCCGAGCATGTCGCAGTCGGTGGGATAGATGTGAAAAACCGCTTCCGGCAAGGCGCTCATTATCTCTCGACGATACGGGAGTCGAACGTTAACCAGAACAGCACCGGCGCGCCCTCGAGCGTCAGCGCCAGCGCGCAGGCCTTCGCGCTGTAGGTCGCGTCGAGCGTGAGGCCCGACGAGCGGCGAAACTGGCCGGTGGCCTCCATGCCCGCTTTGGTCTCGCGTCCGTACGCGCCCCCGAACGACTCGTGAGCAATCTCGAACGCATTGTGATGCGGCCGCGGAATCTTCTCGCCGGTCACCTCTTCCATGAACTTCGCCGTCCGCTCGATCAGTCCCAGCACGCGGCCCGTCCGGCCGATGACGCGCGGCACCACCCGCGCGCCCATCACGCGCGTGTGGACGCCGGCGATCGCGAAGCCGAGCGTGAGACCCGCCGCCGTTCCACCGGAGCCGAGCGGCACGACGACAACGCGCGGCAGCGGCAGCTCGCCCGCCTCGAGTTGCTCGGCCAGCTCCAGCGCGGCGTCGACATGGCCGAGAATCCCAACCGGCGACGTGCCCCCCGCCGGTATCCAGCGCGCGCCGTTCATGCGGTGCTTCCAGGCGTAGAAGTACGCCTGCATTGGCGTGCGGAAGGTCGGCGCGTCCTCGGCCTCTTTCGGGATCGCGTCGTCGACAATCGTCGCCGCGACGTTCATCTCCTGGCGCCACCGGCCGATGAACGCGCGCCCGCCGAGCAGCTTGGTGTACGTGGCGAGCGAGAGCGCGTGTGTCGACCCCGCCGGTCCCACCGTGACCACCTTTTCGCCCAGCGGCATGTTCGCCAACTGAAACTCGAGCGACCGAATCTTGTTGCCACCGAGGGGATCGGCGGACCGGTCGTCACGTTTCACCCACAGCGTGGGCGAGAGCTCCCACGCGTGCAGGACCGGCGTGGGGAACCGGCCGATCGGCACGTGCGGAAGCTTGGCGAGAGCGGGGTAGCGCTTGAACAGCGGTCGCGAACTGGTGCGAGGTCCGACGGCGCCGGACAGTCTCACGCATCCACTCCTTTTTCAGGTTGCTCATCGGGGGCGAAGGCGGGATCGCCCACCACGCCGTGAACGTACAGCATCTTCACCGCAACCATCGTCGCGGCCAGGAGCGGCACCGCGCACATCAGACCGAGGAAGCCGAACACCATCGCCATCAACGCCTGCGACAAGATGGTGAGCGCGGGCGGCAGATTCATCCCGCCCTTCATGAGCAGCGGAATGAGCAGGTGGTTCTCGACGAACTGAATCCCGGTGTACGCGATGATCACGTACAGCGCTTTCTCGGGCGAGTCCAGGAAGCCCATCGCGATCGCCGGCAGCGCGCTGATGATCGGGCCCACGGTGGGAATGAACTCCAGCAGGCCGGCGAGGACGCCCAGCGCGAAGGCCGCTTTCACCTGAAGTATCAGCAGCACCACGGTGGCTACGGCGCCAATCGATATCATCGCGATCAGCTGAGTGACGAGCCATTTTCGCAGCACGTCCGCCATGGCCGAGAGCACCTCGCCGGCGCGTTCTCGAGCGCCGTGCGGGAAGAGATGCATGATCCCGGCGTGATACAGGCTGGGATCGGCCGCGATGTAGATGGACAGGAAGACGATCAGGGCCAATCCCGCGAGCACCTCGAGTGTCGACGAGATGAACGGGAAAAGAAACCGCGTGCTCCCGCCCATCGTTTGGCCGATCCGATCACGTAGTCGGCCGGCTGCCGTGGCCGTGTCGGGTGCGGCGGGTTGTGCGGTCGTCGGTGGCGCGGCGGTGCGCGCGCCAGCCGCGGTGTCCGTGGCTGGTCCGGACGAGATCCCGTTGATGATGAGGCCGATGAAACCGCCGCGGCGGCTGTTGACCCACGTCTCGAGGCGGTCCATCGCCTGAGGCAGGCGATGGCGTAGCTCCGCGCTCTGCTCGCGCAGCGTGGGCGCCACCCAGGCCCCGAAGCCGACAAGCAAACCGAAGAACGTGATGACGATCATCGCCGCGCCCACGCCGCGCGGAATGCGATAGCGCTCGAGGAGGTCGGCGCCGCTCGCTACGGCGAGACCGAAGAGCACGCCGAGGAACGCCGTCAACACCAGCGCGTTGGCGAACCAGAGCAGCCGCAGCACCACGTAGATCGCGATGACCAGCGCGGCCGCGCGCATCACGTCGCTGCTCTGCCACGCCGAGGCGCGCCTGCGCTGTCGCGGAGCGTCCAACGTGGGCGGCGCCGGCTCCGTAGGACTGACGTCTTTTGTTTGCGGTTGCGGCTCGGTCATGCGTTCCGCTTCACCAGGTGGCTTAGATTTCCCGCCGTGCATACGCCGTTGTATCTCGACACGCCGCGAAGCGTCGAGAACTTTCTTCGCTCCGTAGCCGGCGCGAGCATTATCGCCCTCGACACAGAAGGCGCGAGCTTTCACCGCTACGTCGATCGAATCTACCTGCTTCAGCTATCGACACGCGAACAGACGGCGATCATCGACCCGCTGCCGATCGGAAAGCCCGACGAGCTCGGGGCGATCCTCGAGAGTACCGCGGTCGAGGTCGTGTTTCATGACGCCGACTACGACCTGCGGCTGCTCCAGCAGGACTACGGCTGGCATGTCCGGAGCATCTTCGACACGCGCATCGCCGCTCAGCTCCTCGGCATCAAGGCGTTCGGTCTGGCGGCGCTCCTCGACCGCTATTTCGGCGTCAAGCTCGACAAGAAGCACCAGCGCGCCGACTGGTCCATGCGCCCACTGTCGCAGGGCATGCTCGACTACGCCGCGCAGGACACGATTCATCTGCTCGAGCTGCGCGACCGGCTGCGCCACGACCTCGAGCAGGCGGGTCGCTGGGAATGGGCCTCGGAAGAATTCGCGCGGCTCGAGGGCACGCGCTGGGACGAGGACGACGGCGCCGGCTTTCTTCGCATCAAGGGCGCGCGCGACCTCTCGCGTCGCGAGCTGGCCATCCTCCGCGAGCTCGTTCGCGTGCGCGACGACGTCGCCCGCGGGCTCGACCGCGCCACCTTTCGCGTGATCGGCAACGAACAGCTGCTGGAGATCGCGAAGCTCAAGCCCAACTCGCGCGAGGGCCTCGCGGCCATCAAGGGCGTTCCGCGCGGTCTACTCGAGACGCGAACCGATCAGCTCATCGCCGCCATCGCCGCCGGTCTCGCCGTGCCCGAAGCCGATCTCCCGCGCTTTCCCAAGTCGCCGCGCTGGGACAAGGACCCGGACTTCGACGCGCGCGTCGCGGCGCTCAAGACGGTTCGCGATGAAGCCGCCACGCGTCTCGATCTCGACCCCGGCGTGCTCTGTTCACGCGACCGGCTCGAAGCGGTGGCCAGGCGGAAGCCGGCTACCATCGAGGAGATGGGAAGCATTCCGGAACTGCGGCGCTGGCAGCTTGCCACCGTGGGACGCGACTTTCTTAAGGCACTCGATCGGCGGGTCTGAGAGAGGCTGCTGGGCCGCTGGGCTGTTGGGACGCTCGTGATTCCGCGCGCAACGAAACGCCCAGCGGCCCAATCGCCCAGCAACCCTACAGCCCCATGTAAGCCCGCACCCTCGGCTCTATCCGCTCCGGCGTCCAGAACGGCGACCAGACGAGATTGAGCTCGACGTTCTCCACCCCAGGCATCGCCTTGATCGTCCGCTCCACGTCGCCCATGATCTGCTGCCCCGCAGGGCATCCCGGCGACGTGAGCGTCATGTCGACGTGTACGTCCGCGCCCTCCACCGACACCTCGTACACGAGCCCCAGGTCCACGATGTTCAGGTTGAGCTCGGGGTCCTTCACCTTCCGGAGCGCGAGCTTCACCTGATCGACGCTGGGTGTCTCGGTCGGCGGCGCGACCGGTTCGGGCGTGGGCTGCTGGTCATCCATGGTCGGAAGATCGAGACGGGAGAGGGGCGTTACAAGGGTTCATTGCGCCTACGTAGTCCGCTGGTCCGCATACGTCGTCCAACGCATCGCCCCGCCCGGACGACCCCCGTAGCCTTGCCCCATCCTCAACGGCGACTCCAAATGCGCACATCTGTCTCGCTCGCGGCCCTCGTTCTTCTCAGCACGATCGCCACTGCTCAGCGACCCACCGATCGGGCGCGTGGGGTGGAGCTGTCCGGCCTCCCGGCCCTCAACTTCGATGCCGACGAGGGCTTCGGGTACGGAGTCATTCTCGCGATGTACGACTACGGCGCCGGCGCGGTGCCCTATCGCTACACGCTGCAGCCCACCGCGTTTCTCACCACCAAAGGGCGCCGCGACCTTACGGTCTTCCTCGACGCACCGGCGCTGCTGCCCGGACGCTGGCGCATGAGTGCGTTCGCGGGACGGGAGCAGCAGCTCGCCACGCCGTACTACGGCGTCGGCAACGCGACCTCGTACGACCAGAGCATCGAGCAACGCGGCGCGCCCTATTACTACCGCTTCGGCCGCGACCGTCTGCGCGCCTCGGCGGACTTCCAGCACACCATCGGTCACCCTGCGGCGCGCGTTCTCGTAGGCGCCGGCGCGTCGCGCGAGATCATCGATCTCACGCCCTTCGACAGCGGCTCCACGCTCATCACCTCCGAGCGCAGTGGCCGCGACGTGGGCACCGGCCACACCAACTACGTGCGCGCCGGCCTCATTTGGGATACGCGCGACAACGAGATCGGGCCGCATTCTGGGACGTGGGCAGACGTCATCGTTCAGCGCGTCTCCAGCGCGATTGGAGCCAGCTCCGACTACACGCGGTATACGGCCACCTATCGCCGCTACCAGCCACTCGGCGATCGCGTCACCTTCGCGCAGCGCATTCTGGGCCAGGACACCGAGGGTGATGTGCCGTTCTACGACCTCGCCTCGATTCAGACCGAGTTCAAGCCACAGGACGGTCTCGGCGGTTCGAGCACCGTGCGCGGCCTTCCGAAAGACCGCTACGCCGGCAAGGGTCTAGCGATGTCGAACAGCGAGCTACGCTGGCGCGCCGCCGACTTCAGCCTGCGCGGCCGGGCCTCGTCGCTCATCCTGAGCGGATTCGTCGACGCCGGCCGCGTTTGGCAGGATCGAATCGCGCTGTCCACCGCGTTCGAAGATCTGCACGTGGGCTACGGCGCCGGAGCGCGGCTCGGGTTCGGCTCGAGCTTCGTGGTGGCGTTCGATGTTGGCCACTCGAATCAGGCAACCGCTCCGATCTACATCGGCCTGGGCTACCTGTTCTAGTCGCAACTCGATTATCACCCGGAACGAAAGCTCCTCGCGGCACTCTGGCTTAACCCCGTTGGTGTCCGTGTCCCAAGTGGTTGAAGCCAGGGTCGAGCGGACCCTCGTGACCGGACACGAACGCCCATCGCCCGGGCATCCCCGAAGAGCCAAAAAAGCCCCCGACCAAGTGGTCGGGAGCTTTTGCGTTTTCGCGAGCGACTACTTCTTGGCCTTGCTGCTCGACTTGGAAGTAACGGCCTTCGTGGTCGTGGGCTTCTTGGCGGCCGTGGCTTTGCTCGTCGGCTTCTTCGCGGCGGCGGCCTTCGCCGCGCTGCTCTTGCTCCGCGACGATGAGCTGCGAGCCTTGCGCGCTTTGCGAACCGGCTTGTTCCAGTCCACCGCCTTGTCGGCGCGGAACGCGCGCGGCATCGTCATCATGCCGTCGGCGTAATCGGTCACCGCGAGCGCGGCGGCGTCGGCGAGATCGGCGCGAACGTCGGAGATCACTTTCGCGGGGCGACGGGCGCGCGCGTCGTGCACACGGTTCGTCAGCAGAACGACGAACATGTCGCGGTCCGGATCGATCCACATCGACGTGCCGGTGAAGCCCGTGTGGCCGTAAGCGCGCTCGTCGAGATACTTGCCGCAGCTGCCCTTCGCGTCGCAGGTGTCCCAGCCCAGAGCGCGCGTACCCGCCGATCGCTTGCTGAACAGCGCCACCGTGGAGTCGGCCACGATGCGCGTGCCGTTGTACTCGCCGCCATTGAGCATCATCTGCGCAAACACGCCGAGGTCGGCGGCGGTGCTGAACAGACCGGCGTGGCCGGCGACGCCACCAAGGGCAAACGCGTTCTCGTCGTGCACTTCGCCGCGGAGCGGATAGCCGCGGGGCGGCGCGATCTCCGTGGGCGCGATGCGCGTGCGCAGCGAGTCGCTCGGACGGAAGAACGTGTCCGTCATTCCGAGCGGCTCCCACACGCGCGTGGCGAGGAACTGATCCAGGCGCTCGCCCGACGCGGCTTCCACGATGAAGCCCAGCATGTCGGCGCCGAGGTCGGAGTATTCGTAGCAGCGGCCCGGGGCGCAGATGAGCGGCGTGGCGATCACCGCCTCACGCGCCTCTTCCGGCGAATGCGCGATGCGCCAGAGGTCGCGACCCGCCGGCAAACCAGAGCGATGCTCGAGCAGGTGGCGAACGGTAACGTTGTCCTTCTCGCCGCCAACGAAGCCCGGGATGTACTGGGAGACGCGGTCGTCCAGGTGAATCTTGCCCTGGTCGAAGAGGATCATGACCGCGGTCGTGGTGCCCACGACTTTGGTGAGCGAGGCGAGATCGTAGATCGTGCGGTCGGCGGAGACGCGGGACCCGTCGCGACTCCAGCTCAGTTTGCCAAAGCCCTTCTCCCACACCGCCGCTCCGCGCCGTCCGACGACCACTGCCGCGCCGGGGTACCCACCGGCCGAGATACCGCGCTCGATGACATGGTCGATCTTGGCCAGGCGTTCCGCGGACATGCCGGCCGCACTCGGCTTAGTGACGGGGAGACCGTCACCAGGGCCGGCGAGGAGCGTGAACGCGGAAACCAGCAGAGACAGCACTAACGATTACTCCGTGTGACGGGCGTAAAGCGATGGCAACAAACATCTATGCGCTGGGGACCAGGGGGCGCGAATGTGTAACCGGGCTTTGACAAGTTCACGGCCGGAATGGGGGAAACACTACCGGCCAATAGTGCCATACGTCACGGAAGCCACGAAGTTCCCTGGGAAGGGGCTTACGTGGTCATGGGCATTATGGGGTCCGTACCCGTGACGAGCAAGAGGGGTCGATGTAACCGTGGATCTTGAGGTTGGGCGACCACAGACTAACACTTATGTGGTAACGGTTTACCGTACTCTGGCGTCAGTACGCGGCAGACACATGTTCCGGTACTCCGAGTAAACCTTTCCCGGTGGTTGTGGGACGAACACAACAGATGGACAGTGAATTCCTGATCATCCGACGCGCCATAGATGGCGACGAAGGTGCGCTCCGGGCCCTCTGGACCCGGCACGCGCCGCATATCGACATCGTTGTCCGTCGGTTGGTGGGGCAGGACCATGACCTGGCGGCTGACGTCGCTCAGGAGGTCTGGATCCAGATCTTCCGGGCGTTGCCCAGCTACCGGGGAGACTCGCAGTTCGGAACCTGGGCGCATCGCATCGCGGTGAACCGGACGCTCAACGCGCTCCGCAAAACGCGGCGGTTGGCCAATCTGGAAACGGAAGTCGAGGAAGACAGCGCATCGTTCGAGCCCGATACCGACCGGTCGTTCATCGCCGAGTCGATCGATCAGGCGGCGGCCAAGCTCTCTCCGGGGGCGCGCATGGTCTTCATGCTTCACGATGTGGAAGGGTACACGCACGAAGAAATCGCCGCGGAGCTCGGCATCACCACCGGCGGCTCGAAGTCTCAGCTGTTCAAGGCACGAGCAAAATTGCGGAAGCTTCTGGCGCATCTCGTCGATGCGACGGATGTACGATCACCAAAAGCAGGATCGGAACATGTTGCACCTCTCGCCTGAACGTTTGGCCGCACTCGCCGACGACAACCCGTCGGCGGCCGAGCTGGCCCATCTCACGAGCTGCGCGGACTGCGCGCGGGAGCGCCGCGCCTACCAGCGCCTCACCTCGATGGCGTCGCTCGAGTCGACGCGCATCGGCGTGCCGGTGAGCTCCTGGGAATCGCTCGCTCCGGCGCTCGTCGCCGATCGCGTGATCGATCGCGGCGGACACTTCCGGTTCACACGTAACCGCACGAGCAAGAGATGGCTGCAGGCCGCCGCCGCGGTGCTGCTGTTGAGCGGTGGTGTCATGGCCGGCCGCGTCAGCGCCGGCGCGAATATGCTCGAGGGCGCCGGTCCAACCACGCAGCCCGTGGCCGCTACGCCGTCGGTTGTCGATTCAACGGTCAGCTTTGCCTCCATCGAAGATGCCCGCGCCGCGCAGGAGCGGTCGCAGCTCGTCTATCAGAACGCCACGGCGTTCCTCGCTCAGCACGACAGCGCGGCCTCTGGCGCCGACACGCCCTCGGCCATGCGCACGCGTCTCGCCGCGCTCGATCGCGTGCGTGAGACCATGGGCGAGGCGCTCACCAAGGCGCCGTACGATCCCGTCATCAACGATTACCTGTTTGCCGCCATCGGCCAGCGCGAGGCGACCATTCGCCAGCTGAACACCGCGCTGCCCGCCGGCATGAGACTCACGAGCTACTGATGCAAATCCGCAGTCTGGTGTGGCAGCGATTGATCCTTCTGGCGGTTGCCGCGTTCGCGGTGGCTGCGCCGGTCGATGCTCAGCAAGTCGTGGTACGCCCCCTCCGTCGCGATACCACACAGCGCGATTCGTTCACCGTGCGCGTCCTCCGCAGCGGCGCGCAGGACAGCATCATGATTCGCATCGATTCGGTGTTTCGCCGTCTCGATCGCGAGCCCCTCGGGTCGTCGGACCGTCGTGAGCTCGAAACCACCTTCCAGGGGCTCATGAAACAGATGGTCACGCTCGTGGGCACCGGCGGCGAGTTCAACATTCGCGTCGACGGTGGCGCGGTCGTGGGCAACATCCGCGACATGATCGGCAAAGCGCTGATCGAACAAGGGGAGGGCTTGCGTCATCTGCAACGATCCATGCCGAAGGGCTGGATTGGCATTTACGCCGAGGGTCCGCGCATTCATCGCGTAATCGGCGACAACGAGCTGATTCACTACTTCAGCTATCCAGCCATCGTCTCTGTCGAGCCAAATTCTCCCGCCGGGCGCGCGGGGATCATGGCCGGCGACACTCTCGTGGCGTATAACGGCGCCGACATCCGCGATCGCGAGATCAATCTGTCGCGGCTGCTCGTTCCCGATCGGCGTCTCGCCGTCACCGTCCGTCGCGACGGCGACACGAGAGAGTTTCCGATGATGGTCGCGAAAGCACCCGAGAGCTTCATCGAGACCCGTGTGGCGCTGAGCGGGCCGATTCCCGACAGCCTGATGGGTCGCATCTTCCTGCGCGGCCCTGGCGGCGAACCCGTACGCGTCGGTGGCCGCATGGTCGGCGTCGCGTCCTCCGAAGGCCCAACCCGTGTTGAGCGCGTGCTACCCTCGCGAGCGGCGCCCGGCACCATCTTCTTCCGCTCAAATACCGACGGGAACGGCTCGGTCTGGGGCGCGCAGCTCGCCACGATCGATGAGGGGCTGGCTCGTACGCTCGGTGTGAAGTCGGGTGTGCTGGTCACGCTCGTCGCGCCGGCCACGCCGGCTCATAAGTCGGGGCTCGAGTCGGGCGACATCATCGTCAAGGTCGACGGCCGCCAGCTCACGTCGGTCGATGGCCTGCGTCGCGCGACGATGGAGGCGAGCAACGACCACTCCGTGGCGCTTCAGATTCAGCGCGCGAAGAAGACGAAGACCATCACGGTGAAGTGGTAGCGAAGCTACCATCCTGAGCGCGCGTAGCGAGCGAAGGATCTCTCAGACGGCAAGGGGAGCCAGCTTCCGCTCGTCGGGCACCAGACTTTTGTGAATGGCCAGCGCCGCGATCGCGCCCTGCGACGCGGCCACGATCGCGAGCTGTGAGCCCGGGACGATATCGCCCGCCGCGAACACATTCGGCACCGATGTGCTGAGATACTTGTCGACGATGATGTGGCCATCGTCGTCGCGATCGCATTTCAACTGCGCGCCGATGTCGTCGGCCGGATACTGGCCGATGGTGAAGAAGATCTTGTCGGTCGGCAGGGTTGAGCCATTCTCCAGCTCGAGGCACTCGACCATCTTGCCGCGGTAGCTGACGCGCGCGATCCGCGCCGTGAGCACGCGGATGCCGAGGGCATCGAGCTTCGTGCAGTACTCCGGCACATCGAGGTCCGCGGGACGGCCGTTCGTGCAGATCACCACGTCGCGCGTCCACGTCGTGAGGTTGAGCGCCATGCCCACCGCGTCGCGCCCGGTCCCGATCACGGCCACCCGCTTGCCGCGCGCGCTGAATCCGTCGCAGTCGGGGCAGACATGCGCGTTGGCGCCGTAGACGTGGTCCAGCCCCGGGATGTCCGGCCACACGTCGCGCAGGCCGATGGCGAGGAGCAGGCGGTCGGCCGTGACCTTGTCCCCACCCTCCATACACACGGTGAACGTTCCATCCGTTTCGCGATCGACGCACAGCACGATGGCGTCGATCAGCGTGACGCCGAGTGAGCGGCACAGGTCCCGTCCGCGGCCCCGCAGCTCGGCGGGTTTGACGCCATCGAGACCGAGATATCCGTTGATGCTCAGCGTCTCCCAGTTGCGGGGATCGCCGCTGTCGACGACCACGACGGAGTGGAGATAGCGCGCCAGCCAGGTGGCCGCGCTCAGGCCGGCGGGACCGCCGCCGACGATTGCTACCTCGAAGTGCTGCCGGGGCGATGTCGCCATGCGCCCGCGTCATGGCAAGATCGATTCCGACCGAAAAACGGAAGGGGGTCAGCCTCGGCGAACCCGAGTCTGACCCCCTGAAGCCGGCGACGGGCAGTGTGCGAGTGCCGTTTCGTCGAGTGACAGCGCGAGGGCTGTACGACTCGATTCTGCGACACCCGCCACTGTTCTACTTCAACTTGCCCGCCGGAAGTTCGTAGATCAGTCTCACCGTCGCGCGATCCGCTTCGGAGAGTTCGCGCACGCGCACGCGCGGCGCCATGATGCTCGTGCTGTCTCCCGTGTGATCGAGCCCCAGCAGGTGGCCGATCTCGTGGAGCGCCATTGCCCTCATCGACATCAGGTCGAGGATCTCGCCCTGGTGATGATGGATGGCGAGGATGATGTTCGCGTCCGTGATGGTCCAATCGTCGTTGCGCGCCCAGCGCGTGCGGCCGCTGATCGGCTCCTTGAACCGGTCGACCCAATTCACGTGCACTTCGGCCGACGCGGAATCGTCGACGAACACAAAGCGGACGGGAAGCGCGAGCTGATCCCAGCTCTGGAATGCCTCGCGCACGTGGTCCACGTACTCCCCGGTGAAGTCGCGAATGGACGCCGCCGGCTGGATCCAGACGGTGAGCGGCGCGTCGTGGCGATCGGGCCAGCGAGCGAGCGCCGAATCGCGCTCGAGAAGGATGTCTGCGATGTAGGTCCCGGCTTCTCCCGCGCGGATGCGACGTCGAATGGCGTCGAGATCCCGGTCGTCACCCCGATGCGAACGAGTCGCTGCCGGCGCGATCGCGGTGAGCACTCGTCCAATGGCTCCCGAAGCCGTGGCGTCATGCCGCGCGGAGGGCGCCGACGGTTCGGACGCCTCGGCGCCACGCATGGTGCCAAGCAGCGCCAGGCCTAGGCCAAGTGATACGACGGAAAGGACGTCTCGCTTCATCGGAACGAGATCCTCTGACCAGCGGCGGGGGTTGTGTCGTGCGGGGGACGGCGGAGGGAGGTGCTTTGGTGGGGCTTATTTCGAGGGCGGCTGAGGCTGCCGCTACGATGCGTGAAGTCAGCGGGAGGGAGGACGTTCTGTTATGGGACGTTCTGCTAATTGACGAACAGGCAGGGTCGAACGGAACGGACTGTCGTGTCAGGGATGGCGGACGCCAAGCAGGCCGGTGGTGCAGTTTTGTGAGGCGACGGTCGAGCGGGGGAGGAACGTGCTCGACCTTTTCACCAGAGTGGGATCAGGTACGTCTTTTCGCAAGAGACGTTTTGTTGCGTCGTTCAAACGTTCTTACGCGGTGCGCGAGGGCAACGCTGCCGGGGAGACTCGTGGCGAAACACGCGTCCAAGCCTGCGTCGCGGCGTGCGCGAAGTACAAACTGGCTTCGTGCGGCGGGATCTGTATAATCACGCAACCCATTCGCCCGCGTGATCATGCGCCGACTCTTAGTACTCGTGAGCCTCGTCACCGTTCCAGCATTCGCGCAAGAACCCGTCGACCGCGCGATGGTGTCGAGAATTCGCGCCGAGGGACTCGAGCGATCACACGTGTGGTCCATGCTGGACACGCTCGCCACCGTGATCGGACCGCGGCTCACCGCGTCCCCGGCGTATCTGCGCGCCGCGACGTGGGCGCGTGACCATTTCGCTTCATGGGGGCTCAAGGACCCTCACTTCGAAACCTGGCCATTCGGTCGTGGCTGGGAGCTCGACAAGATGACGCTGGAGATGACGGCGCCGCGGTATTCGCCGCTCATCGGCTATCCGGACGCGTGGTCGCCGTCGACGCGTGGCGACGTGGTGGGACAACCGATCGTCATCGCCGGTCTCTCGGCCGACTCGCTCGAGCCAATGCGTGCGCGGCTCAAAGGCTCCATTGTCTTCACCCAGCCGTTGCAGACCAGCTTCGTGCGCGAGGATCGCATCCAGCCTACCGATCCGGGCGCGCCTCCCGCGCAGCCGCCTGCGCCGGCAACCGGGCGCGGAGGAAATCCCGCGGGTCGCGGCGGCGGACGTGGTGGCGAGGCGGCGCGCATCGCCCAGATCCTCCACGATGCCGAGGTGGGCGCGGTGGTGAAGACGAGCCGCGGGGAACACGGCACTGTCTTCCTCCAGACGCGCGACGCCGGCGCGAACGGCGTGCCCACCGTCGTGATGGCCGCCGAGCAATACAACAACATTCTGCGGCTGCTCAGCAACCGGGTGCCGGTGACGCTTCGCGTGAACGTGCAGGGACGCTACCTCACGCGCGACACGCTTGGCTACAACGTGCTGGCGGAATTGCCCGGCACCGACCCGCGCTTGCGCGATGAAGTGGTGATGGTGGGCGCGCATCTCGACTCCTGGCACAGCGCCACCGGAGCCACCGACAACGCCGACGGCGCGGCCACGATCCTCGAGGTTGCGAGAATTCTCAAGGCCGTCGGCGCCCAGCCGCGTCGCACGATTCGCTTCGCGCTCTGGGGGGGCGAGGAACAGGGCTTGTTCGGCTCCGCGGCCTGGGTCGCTCAGCACCTCGTGGGCGACGCGAACGCGGCGGCGCGCGACAAGCTGTCCGTCTACTTCAACCTCGATCCGGGCACCGGCCCGATCTATGGCTTTTACGCCGAGGGCAACGAGGCCGCCAAATCGGTCTTCGACGCGTGGCTCGAGCCGTTCAAGGACATCGGCGCGCGCAAGAATCTCATTTCCGGCATCGGCAACACCGACCACCTGAGCTTCACGCGCCAGGGCTTGCCGGGGTTCAATCCGATTCAGGACTACGTCGGCTACGATGTGCGCATGCACCACACGAACATGGACACGATGGAGCGCATGCGAGAAGCCGATCTCAAGGCGGCGGCTGTGATCATGACGTCGTTCGTCTATCACGCGGCCATGCGCGACCAACCGATCCCGCGCGTCCCTCGCTGACTCTAGTCGGCGCGGGGCGGGGGATCGCCGGGAGGCATCGTCGTCGTCGCGCGCCGACGCATGCGCCCCGCCTCGCTGGCGCGAAGGAAGGCCTCGAACTCCGTGGTCGGCATTGCGGCGAAGGTCTCGGTGGGGCGCGTGGGCGCGCCGCGCATCGAGTCGATCACCGCATCGGCATCGTCGTCCGTGCGGCCGAGCGACAACAGGCTGAAGTGCGCGAGGCTCAGCGCGGCCTCGCGCTCGGCGTACACGGCGCGTCCCGTGACGCCCGGTGTGGCGAGATACTGCTCGAAGAACTGCTGCTCGGTGGCGCTGTGCGTGCGCACCGCCACGGCCACGCGCGGATTTGCCGCCCGCGCCACCTCCACGATGCGCCGCGCGCGAATCGGCTCCGGCGCCGTCACGACGAGCAGCCGCGCGTGCGCGATGCCCGCGCGCTCGAGCACGTCGGGACGAGTGGCGTCGCCGTAGACGGCCAGCTCGCCTCGTTTCCGTAGGCCGGCAACCGTCCGCCCGCGCTCTTCCACGATGACGTAGCGAATACCCGCTCGCGTGAGCGCTTCGCCCACCGTCGTCCCCACGCGGCCGTAGCCGACGAGAATCACGTGATCGACGAGCGACGAGAAGTCGAACGGCGCCTCGCCCGACACGCGCGGTAGGCTGAACACGGTGCCGCGCGAAGAATGCCCCGACATGCTGCGCGTGAAGACGCCGGACGTCGTGGTCGCGCGCGCCGCGGCGGGCTCGCCCGCGGCCATCGGCGGCGCCACGGCCGGCGTCTCGGCCGTCGGCTCCGTCTCCATCTCGATGGCCAACTCAGGCTGCGCGGTACTCTCGGCGATCCGCTGGGCGAGGCGCACCGCGCCGGAGAGCACCGCGCCATTGATCGTGATGGCGATCAGCGCCGCCGCCACCACCAGCGCCTGACCTTCGCGCGGCAGCAGTCCCATGGACACGCCCAGCGCGGTGACGATGAATGAGAATTCTCCAATCTGGCCGAGGCCGGCGCCGAGCATGACGGACGCGCGCGGCGACTGGCGCAGCAGACGCATGATGCCGAACGCGAACATCGTCTTGCCCACGACGATCACGGCCACCAGCGCCAGCAGCTGCATGGGCCGCTCGAAGATCACGGCCGGCTGAAACAGCATTCCCACCGAGACGAAGAAGAGAACGGCGAAGGCATCCTGCAGCGGCAACGCGTCGGCAGCCGCCCGCTGGCTCAACTCCGATTCGCTGATCACCGCGCCGGCGAAGAACGCGCCGAGCGCGAACGACACCCCGAACAGCTCCGCCGCTACTGTGCCTACGCCCAGCGCCGAAACCAGCACCGCGAGCGTGAACAGCTCACGCGATCCGACTTTCGCCACGTGCTCGAGCAGCCACGGAACCGCGCGCCGTCCCACGAACACCATGAGCAGCACGAAGACGGCGACTTTGCCGACCGCCGCGAGCAGCGGGAGCGCCACGCCCGACGCCGAAGCACTCTGACCGCCGCCTCCCAGCATCGGTGCGAGCGCCGGCAGGAGAACGAGGGCGAGGACCATCGCGAGATCCTCGACCACCAGCCAGCCGACAGCGATCCGCCCCTCGGCCGAGTCGAGTCGGTCCCGTGCTTCGAGCCCCTTCAGCAGAACGACCGTGCTGGCCACTGCCGTGGAGAGACCAAGCACGAGCATGGCGCCCGGACCCCACCCCCACATGTAGGCGATTCCCGCCGACAGGCTGCCCGTGATGAGGATCTGAGCGAGCGCTCCCGGAACAACGACGCGGCGCACCTCGGCGAGGTCCTGGAGCGAGAATCGCAGTCCCACCCCGAACATCAGCAGGATTACGCCGAACTCGGCGAGCTGGCCGGCCAGGCCGGCGTTGGCCACGTAGCCGGGGGTGAAGGGCCCCACGACGATCCCCGCGAGGAGGTACCCCACGATGGGAGGCAGCTTGAGCCGCGCGGCGAGCAGTCCGAGCACGAACGCCACGCCAAGTCCGGCGGCGACTGTCGCGATCAGGGCGGTATCGTGCGGCATCGACTCACGGGTGTGGGACGTCGTCGTCTCGGGGAATCTTACTCGGGGGAGCGTCTGGCCGCACTCGGTGTACACACCACGAATCCCGGGCCGGCAGGCGACGTCTGGCCCGAGCGCTGCGCGACCCGATAGTTTGCTTGGTCAGTCATCTCCTACCGATTCCACTTCCCATGCGTGTACGCGCCATTTTCCTGGCGACAGTGTCAATCATAGCCGTGGCCGCCTGCAACTCCGGCGACGGCCCGGACATCGCGGAGACGGTCTCCAAGGTCTCCGGTGATTCACAGACGGTGTTCGTCGGCAAACAGCGGACGGCGCCGCTCGTCATCTCCGTCAAGCACGCCGACGGTTCGCCGTTCAACGGCGCCGGCATCAACTGGTCGATCGTCTCGGGGGGCGGTTCGCTCGACTCGGCCACCCTCACAACGAGTGCCGACGGCCTCGCCAAGGTGACCTACACGTCGTCGGACACCGCGGGCACCGCCACGATTCGCGCGGTCTCCGGCAAAGGTTCGGCTGAATTCACGGTCAAGAAGCTTTCCGATACTCTCGGTCTTCTCACCGCCGTCAGCGGCAACGGGTCAGCCACGCTGGTCGGGTTCCCGGTGAAGCTCATCGCCAAAGCGGGCGACAAGTTCGGCAATCCGATCCGAAACGTCGTCATCACCTGGTCGGCCGCGAAGGGCACGCTGAGCGCGACGTCGAGCACCACCGACACGCTCGGTCTCGCGAGCACGCAGGTGACGGTTGGACCAACGGCGGGCGCCTACGCGGTGAGCGCCGCTTCCAAGCTGAACAACGTCACGTTCAATCTCACGGCGGTCCAGGGCCCCTCGACGCCGTAGAGTCCGTCAGCGCGGAGTCGGGATTCGATCTGCGCCCAGCGACCGCCGCGACGTGGCAGCGTCGACTTCGCGCTCTGCATCGGCGAGCCGGCGCGCGTGGTCACCGAGCTGTCGTGCGGCATCGATGAGCGTCGTCAGCGGCGCCAGATCGCTCGCGCCGGCGTGCAAGCGCAGGAGATCGAGTCTGATCCCTTCCAACGCGGCGACGCTCTCCGCCAGGTGCGACATCGCGGTCTTCTTTCGCGCCGCGAGCACTTCGCTATCACTGGAAGCCGACGGAACGAGCGCCGCGACGACGTCCATCTCCGCGCGCGCCTCCGCGGCCTGAGCCTCGAGCGCCGCGACCGTCGCCGGAAGCTCGGCGAGTTGGTCGCGGTAGGCCTTGGGGAGAGCGGCGAACAATTCGCCCGCGGCCACACCGAGCGCCGCTTCAGTGGCCCTGAACACGCCGCCGCCAACCGCCTGCGATCGCTCCGGCGCGCCGAGGCGCCGCGCAAGCCATTCCCCCGTGCGCCCCTTCCAGAGCCGGTCACGGATTCCCGTCTGCCACCACTCGCGGATTTTCGCCGGTATGAACTGCACGCCGAGTGCGTTGCTCACGGCGCCGAGCAGCAGCGTGGAGAATGCGGGAACGAGCAACCACAGGATGTTCATCGTTCTTTCGTGGATCGTTCCCACAGCCAGAAGTCCGAAGGTGACGGCGAGCCAGGTGGCTGATGCAACAGTCGCGGTTCGCAGCACGCGATGACTGTCCGCCTCTTCGTCCTTGCGGTGGACCGCTTCTGTCTCGGCCCGCTCGCGGCGCTCGATCTCCAGCGCCGACCGCAGGTCGGCGAGCGTGTGTCCCGCGCGGAACTGCCGGCGCGCCTGGTTGAGGTGGAACCCGACGGTGGGAAGGAGCGGGGACAGAGCGATCAACGACAGCGCCGCGACATCCCAAGGACTGCTGCCGGGGTTGCCGGAGAGCACGCCTGAGAGGTTCCCCAGCGCGATGGCGGTGAAGCCGGCGGACCATCCCAGGTACGGAACCAGGAGGGGATTGCGGGCGCCGACCCAAGCGCGCAGCGTGGGCGGCAGCGCCGGCCGTTGCTCGGGCGCCGGCGCGAGGGCCGCGGCCAACGCCTCGCCGTCGGGGAAGCGATCGGCCGGGTTGCGCGCGAGACACCGGTCGATGGCGGCGCCCAGCGCGGTTGGAATTCCGGGGGCCGAGCGCGACACACTGGGCGCCGCTTCGGTGGCCTGGCGGACGAGCAGCGCCGGAACGTTCGACACCTCGAACGGCAGCCGGCCGCTGACGGCGAGATAGCCGACCACACCGAGCCCGTAGATGTCGCTGCGGCCGTCGATGGGCGCGCTCGCGGCTTGCTCCGGGCTCATGAAGTGCGCGGTGCCCATGATCTTTCCCGGATCGGTGCCCCGATCCATGTCCTCGCGATGCGCGATGCCGAAATCGGTGACCAACGCGCGGCCGGTTCCCGCCTCGAGGAGAATGTTGTCCGGCTTGACGTCGCGATGAACGATGCCGCGACCGTGCGCGTACGCGAGCGCCCATGCGACCTCGCGCATGATGCGCGCGGCTTCGTCAGGTGGAAGCGGGCCGCGGGTGCGCAGTCGTTCGCCGAGCGTCTCGCCTTCCACGTAGCTCATGACGAAGAACACCAGGCCGCCCGCTTCGCCGACGCGATGGATCGGAACGATGTTCGGATGCGAGAGTCCGGCGGCGGTGCGCGCCTCGCGGACGAATCGTTCGCGCGTTTCGGCACCCGCGAGGTGCGCGGGCAACACCTTGATGGCGACGTCGCGGTCGAGCTGCACATCGCGCGCGAGGTAGACGATTCCCATTCCGCCGCGGCCGAGCTCGCGCTGAAGAGAATACTCGCCGGCCAGGGCCTCCTGGAGGTCGAGGAATTCGCGGGAGGGCGTTGTCGTCATGCCGGTGATACGAATCAGCGAATCGGACGTTTCTGCATAGCCGAAAGCTATGCTGATGTGCCGAGGTTACCGAGAACCACCGTCGCGTTGCGCTTGAGACCATGCAGCTTCGCTCGCTTCATCGGCGATTTGCTGAACGACCGGCTGAACTCTTCCTGCGTCATGTCGAGAAGCTCGCGGGCGAGCGTGCGCGCATCCTTGCCCGCGAGCGCGGCGCGCGGACGAAACGCATCTTCGCGCAGCGAAAGCGCAAACTTCTCGTTCCACGGGCAGACGTCCTGACAGATGTCGCAGCCGTAGAGCAGCTCGCCGATCGGCGCGTGAAATTCTTCGGGAATCTCACCCTTGAGCTCGATGGTGAGATACGAGATGCAGCGGCGAGCATCGAGGACGCGTTCGTCGACGAACGCATCGGTAGGACAGGCGTCGAGACAGCGGCGACAACTACCGCACCGATCGGCGCCGAATGGTGCGTCGGGCGCGAGGTCGAGGTCCAGGAACAACGACCCGAGAAAGAAAAACGATCCGAGGCGCGGGCTGATGAGATTCGTGTTCTTGCCGATCCACCCCAGGCCCGCGCGTTGCGCCAGGTCGCGTTCGAGAATTGGGCCGGTGTCGACGTACGCTTTGCCGGCGACGTCCGCGCCGGTGTGCGACGAGATCCACCGGTGCAGTTCGCGGAGCCGATCGATCATCACATCGTGATAATCGTCGCCGCGGGCATAGCGGGCGACCGGGCCCGACGGCTCACGCCCGCCGTAGCTCATGCCAACGACCACCACGCTTTTCGCGACCGGCACGGCGACGCGCGAGTCGGTGCGTCGCGGCAGGTCGCGCGTCATGTATCCCATTTCCCCCGCGTGTCCGTCTTCGACCCACCGCTCGAACGCATCGGCGTGGCTGGCCCGATCGGGAGTCGTGATGCCAACCAGATCGAAGCCAAGGCCGTACGCCTGCGCCTTGATGAGGGCTTCGAGCGACGCGTCCGTTGCCGCGGTCATCGCTCGCGCACCGCCCATCGCGCGTAACGCGCCACGTCCTCGGCCGGAGGTACGATGGTGGCGTCTCCGTACGCGGTGTACATGCGCCACCGCACGTAGTCGGTCGCCGGCAGCGGGAGAAATGGAAAGCGGCGATACCAGCCGCGCGCCCGGAAGCGCCAGGCGACCCGCACGAGCGCCGCGGCGAGCGGCGGTTCCCGCATTGCGCGCCAGGCGAGCGACAAGGTGAGACCGGTCCACGAAGCCATGATCGTTCTCTAAAGAAACGACACGCCGTCGAGTCCCGGCGGCACGGGCTTGTGGAGCGCGGTCAGCGCACTCGGCATCACGTCCACCGTGCGTCGCGGCGCCGTCGCGGGCGGCCGGTTCACCAGCAATGGCACGAGCATGTGGTCGCGGTGCAGCGCGCCGTGGGAGCTCACGTGTGGAATGGGCTCGTAGCGCGCGCGAAAATCCCAGTCGCGCGACGCCGAAAGAATGATGTCACCCGACCGCGGCGCCCCCGCCAGATGCGCGATCTGCACGATGCCGTCAGGATAGTCGGTGGTGCTGCCGATCTCGTACGCTTCGTCGCCCGAAACGCAGAGCAGATCGCCTCCGACGCCGAGCGGATCGCCCGTGATCGTCTGATAGCTGAACGCTGGTCCCTCCCGGCGCACGACGGCCGCGCCGCGATGCCTGCTGCGCACCTCCGCGCCGTCGGGGCGCGGCAGAATGAGCAGGTCCACCGACTCGCGCTCGAGCAACATGTCCACGAGTCCGCCAAAGCGGCTGGACAAACCGGGCCAACTGGGACGATCGCGCCGCGGCAGATCGAGGTAGATGTGCGCCATCGCGTTGCCGCTCACCATCACGCCCACGTCGGGCTTCACGGCGAACACCCACGGATGCGACACCGTGCGCCAGCCCTGCGCCGCCACCAGTCCCGCCAGATCCTCATGGGAGCGCACCGGCGAATGCCCGTGGTCGCTCGCTACCCAGAGAGCGAAATCGTTCCAGTCTCCGCGGCGTTCGGCATCTCGTCTGATCGCGGCGGCGGTGTCGTCGACGATCCGTAGCGCGTCAACGAGCAGCGGCGAATCCTGGCCCGCCGCGTGTGAGATCTTGTCGATTCCCACGAAAGCGGCGAAGACGAATTCGGGGCGTTCGTGATCGATGCGGCGGATGATGCGCGACGCGACCTCGCGGTCGATGTCCAACCATCCCGCCACATTGCCGCGGAAGTGAGTCACCGCGGCGCGGAACGCCGAGCTTGGCGTGATGCCGCCGATGCGCTGTTTGACGGGAAGTCCTCGGCCGATGACGTTGAGCGCGCCGAGGCTCGTGTCGCAGAGCTCGAAAATGGTGGGCGCGGAGGGATCGAGGTCGCGGTCGAGCGACCGCATCTGGTAGCCGACGTAGCTCCGGGTGTAGTCCGGCGCTGTGCACACGGTGCGCGAACGATCGAACCACCGCAGTCCCGGCAGCCCGACCGGACCGGGAAAACGACCCATCAGAAAGGGCGCGTAGGCCGGCCCCGTGACGGACGGGAAGCAGGTGGTCACGGTGAACAGTCCGCCTTCATCGCGCAGCCTGGCGAGCGCCGGTGTTGAACCGGCGTCCATGGCGGCGGCGAGCGTATCTGGTCGCGCGCCATCGGCGAGAAGGATTACGACGGGCATCTACGAGCTACCTAACGAGGACGCAGGACGAGAAAGGTCGGTCATCTAAGGATACTTCGTACACCATACTCGCGTCCTGCGGCCTCCTGCGCCCTGCGTTCTGCGCACTATTTCTCCGACTCGTTAAAATGCACCCAATCACACGCCAACGGGTGCATGAAACAGCCGCGGAAGGGTCGGGCAGCGGGGGGAAAGAAAAGCAAAGCCAACGATACGCCACGCAAGCGTCCGGCGAGGCACGCGCGTACGGCGACGGGCAAGAAGACGAATCCGCAGCTGTTGGCGGAGGCCTCGAATCAGGCGCAGGAGGGTCTGCGCGAGCGGACTGAAGCGGGACATCTCGCCGCGGGCCGAACGCCGCCGTCGCAGAAGACCACCGCGCGTTCATCCGGCGCCGCGAAGCTCGTCGACGACGCCATTCGGAGCTACAACGGGCCCGTCACCGAAGACGAGAAGCTGCTGTCGTCGACGAGCGACGTCCGCGACTTCACACGCACGGACCCCTGGCGCGTGCTCCGCATCATGGGCGAGTTCATAGAAGGGTTCGACAACCTCGCGCACATCACGAAGGGCGTGACCATCTTCGGGTCCGCGCGCACGCACCCCGACGATCCGCAGTACAAAGCCGCCGAAGACGTCGCGAAGCTGCTGGCCGAGGCCGGATTCGCCATCATCACCGGCGCCGGTCCCGGGATCATGGAAGCGGCCAACAAGGGCGCGCGGGAAGGCGGCGGCCTCTCCATCGGCTGCAACATCGAGCTGCCTTTCGAGCAGGGCGCCAATCCGTACGTCGATACGCTGGTGAACTTCAAGTATTTCTTCGTGCGGAAGACGATGTTCATCAAATACTCGAACGCGTTCATCATCTTCCCGGGCGGCTTCGGCACGCTCGACGAATGCTTCGAGGCACTCACGCTGATTCAAACGGGAAAGATCTATCAGTTTCCGGTGATCATGTTCGGCCGGCACTACTGGGCGGGATTGATTCGCTGGTTGCAGGCCCGCGTGGCGGGCGAGCAGAAGATCTCACCGGGGGATCTCGACCTGATCCTCCTCACGGACGACCCCCAGGAGGCCGCGCAGGCGGTGATCCAGGCCTGGGAAGCCCAGGACAAACGCGGCGCGAAGATCTGACATGGCCAAGAAGAAGAAGAACAGCGACGGCCGCAATCGCGGCGGCTTCAAGGCGTCACGACACGGCAACGGCAAGAGGGCGTCCGCCGCCGGCCCCAAGGCTGATCAAAAGCGAGCCGCCGAGGAGCGCGAGCGCGCGGGCGCGCGGCACGAAGCGGCGGAGAAGAGCAAATACCTCCGCGGCAATCGCATCGAGCCCAAAGGCATCGACGGCAGCGAACGGGTCGCCGATCTGATCGACGACGCCTTCCTCGCCTACAACGCCGCGCGGTTGCGCGAAGCCTGCGCGCTGTTCACCACGAAGATGCTCGACGACGACGTCACGGTGGGCATGACGCTCACCGGCGCGCTCACGCCCGCGGGCCTCGGCATGGCCGCCCTCATCCCGCTCATCGAGAGCGGGTTCGTCGACTGGATCATCTCCACGGGCGCGAATCTCTACCACGACACGCATTTCGGTCTCGGGCTCTCCATGCACCGCGGCAACGCGCAGGAGTCCGACGTCGTGTTGCGTGAAGAGGGGGTGGTGCGCATCTACGACATCTTCTTCGACTACGATGTGCTGCTGTCGACGGATGCGTTCTTCCGAAAGATCATCCAGGGAAAGGACTTTCAGCGCTCCATGTCGAGCGCGGAGTTCCACAATCTCTGCGGCAAATACGTCCGCGAGCGCGAACGCGCGCTTGGCATCGGCCAGAAGTCGCTGCTCTCGGCGGCGTACAACGCGGGCGTGCCGATCTACACGTCGTCGCCCGGCGATTCGTCGATCGGCATGAACGTGGCCGCCCTCGCGCTCGAGGGGAACAAGTGCGTGATCGATCCCAACCTCGACGTGAACGAGACGGCGGCGATCGTCCTCTCGGCCAAGCGCGGCGGCGGGCGCTCGGCGGTGCTCATCTGTGGTGGCGGCAGCCCGAAGAATTTCATGCTGCAGACCGAGCCGCAGATTCAGGAAGTGCTCGGCATCGATGAGAAGGGACACGACTACTTCCTGCAAATCACCGACGCGCGCCCTGACACCGGCGGACTTTCCGGTGCCACGCCCGCCGAGGCCGTGAGCTGGGGGAAGATCGATCCCGATCGCCTCCCCGACGCCGTCGTGTGCTATCTCGACTCGACGGTCGCGCTGCCGTTGCTCACGTCATACGCCCACGCCCGTCACAAGAAGCGGAAGCTGCGCCGGCTGTACGATCGGCGAGGCAAGATGATGGATCTCTTGAAGGCGGAGTTCGCGCGCGCCGGCCACCAGCCGGCCGCGGCCGATCATACCGACTCGAAGCTCCCCATGCATCGGTAGCGAAATAGCGGAGCGGGTGCGTACTTTCGTTCAGCGCGCCCGACAGAGCGCCACCCACCCGCGGCAAGGGAAGAATTCCCACCTGTCATGGTCTGAAGCGTGGTGCAGTGCACCTTCTTTCAGCCTGATCTCGCAGCGGGTACAGGCGTTTCGTGAAAGGAGGCGCTATGTCCGCTGCTCGAGAACTCCCCGCACGTCCGTCGCTCGACTCGCTTCGCAAGCAAGCGAAGAAACTCGCCCGCGACGCCACCGCCGGAAACGGCGACGCCATCGCCCGCATTCACGCGCAGTTGCCGCGAGCGGCGCTCCCACTCTCGAATCGCGATGCGCAGCTCGTCGTCGCGCGCGAGTACGGATTCGCCGGCTGGTCCGATCTGACCGCCGAAGTCGCGCAACGTCTGGGCGGCGGACTCGAATGGGCTGCGACGCAGGCCAAGGTCGCGATTCACGACCAGGACAACGAGCGTCTGCGCGCGTTGCTGGTGGAATATCCCGCGCTCGTGACGTGGGTGAAGCCCGATAGCGAGCAGACGCTGCTGGACTCCACGACGTCGTACGCGATGGATTGCTCGGACCCCGAGCGTGAGCGCACGTACACACGCCCCGTCGCCGCCGAGATGCTCATCGACGCCGGCGCGATCGTCCACCGGAAAACCTGGGAGCATGTGATCAGGACGGGCGCGTCGGGAATGCTGCACCTGTTCGCGCGAAAAAATGTGTTGCCGCGCACGCTGTTCGTTCTCGCCGCGCTGGGCGACGAGGACGCGGTGCGTGCGCGACTCGAGGTGCACGGGGAGCGCGACGAGGATGAAGGGGTCGATCAGCGAATCGTGATTGCCCGCGCGCTGATGAGCGCGTGCCGGTTCAAGCATACCAGTGTGGCGTTGCGGCTCCTCGCGCGCTCGATCGATCTCGATCCGGAGCTCGGCCGTCGCATCGATGAGTGGCAAGGCCGCGAGGCGTTTGTCGACTTTCTGATCCGGAATCCAGACATGTGGCACACGGGACCGGAGACGACGCTCTGGGAGGCGTTCGTGCGGCAGCAGCTGAGTCGCGCGCTCGTCGACAACGATCTGCCGGCCTTCCGCCGCTGGCTCGACGACGAACCGTGGGTGCTCGGCCCGTCGTTCATTGATGTGCAGACCGGGCTACTCGTGCCGGCCTCCTACATGAAGGATCGCCAAGCGTTCATCGAGGCGCTGCTCGACGGTCATCCGGCGGTGCTCGGTGCCGCCCCTCCCTCGCCCTGGTCGCCCATCAACCAAGCACTGTCATACGGCAATGCGCATCTCATTCCACTGCTGACGCGCATCTGGCCGCTGCCCGACGACCTCCCGCACGCGGCCGGCACTGGCAACGCGGCGGCCGTGGCGCGCTGGTTCGACGCCGCCGGAAAGCCGGTCCTCGGTTCAGTATTGAACCACTACCCAGGTAGCGATCCGAATTTCCCTCGGGACGACCTTGGGTGGGGACCACCGAATACGCAGCAGGTGCTCGACGTCGCGCTCGCGTGGGCCGTGCTGAACAAGCACTTCGAGATTGCCAGGTTCCTCCTGGAGCGTGGCGCCAACATCAACACCGACTGGGCCACGCACGAGCCGGCGAGCATTCTGCACGAAGCGGCAATCCAGGGAAACGAGGACGCGGTGAGATTCCTCGTCGATCATGGCGCCGACTTGAACAAGGAGGACTACCGCTACCAATCGAACGCCGAGGGCTGGGCGCGGTACGGATCGCATGACGAGCGAATGGCGGATCTGCTGGCGGCGGCTGCGGCGGCTAGAGGAGCGGGGTCAGAGTAGCGGGGTCAGAGTACTGGGGTCAGAGTACTGGGGTCAGAGTACTGGGGTCAGAGTACTGGGGTCAGAGTACTGGGGTCAGAGTACTGGGGTCAGAGTACTGGGGTCAGAGTAC
>JADMIO011204665.1_pt1 | contig 30370 bp, 31 predicted proteins | sample 8958161 | NCBI WGS metagenome assembly JADMIO01 (sample SAMN16585339, study PRJNA669376) | soil metagenome | isolation source: Crop rotation soil | place: USA: Cullars Rotation, Alabama | collected 2011 | reverse complement strand
CCGTCAGTTTATTTGTTTGCGCGCGATAGGCTTCGAGCATCAGTTCGCCCGCCTTGATCTGCAAAGAATCCGCTGCGGGATCGGTTGGATTCTGCGTCAGAAATAACGCGATCGTGCCCGCCGCATTCGTGAATGCGCTCTGGGCCGCGGATAGCTCCACCTGCTTCAGCAAAGCCATGCGCTTTTGATCGAGCGGCATGCCTTCCGTCGCGACAATTCCACCGTAAGCCAAGCCGGCACGGTCGAGGCGGTTGAGCCGTTTCTGAACCTCAGCTTCCAAATTGAGAGATTCCGCAATAAGGCCGGCGTTCTTGGTGGCGCGGGCGCGAGCCACTGCATTAGTCAAGGCCGGCAACGCTTGGTCGGGATTGGGTCCGGCAAATTCCACGCGTGCCTGCATCTGGGCTCGTTCCCATTCTAATTCTTGCGGCAGCGATTTGGCGCCCATGCTCTGCAACGCCGTGCGGGCCGCGTTAAGATCGCTTCGCCGCAATTGACTTTCGGCCAGGAGCAAAATTCCGCGCGCCACTTGCGTTGCATTCGTCGAGGCATTAGCCAATTGTTGAAAAACTCCGTTTGTATTTCCGAGTAATTCAACGACGCCTGGAAAATCGCCTTTCTTAAATCGTGCCGTCCCCTGCCCCACTGCCGCGTTGAGGCGCAGCGGCGAGTTCGTATCCGTTTTTAGCATTTCTGCGAATGCGTCCTCAGCGCCAATGTAATTGGTTAAGTCGAGAAGCGTTTGCCCACGCCAAAAGCGGAATTGATCAGCCAGCAATCCCGCTTCCGGCAATCGCGCCGTCAAAAGCTCCAAGGCTCCGGCAAAATTCTTCAATTGCTGGCGCGCCTGCGCTTGCGCGAGAGCAGCCTCCGCTTTGCGATCGGACTTCGGAAAGCGCGTTAAAAAATCCGCCCACGCTTTTTCGGATCGCTCGTAAAATCCATCCTGAGAAGCCTTCGTGGCGGCGGCAAATGCTTCCGGCTCGCCGGGCTCAACCGCGAGGGCTGAACCGGTGATAAAAAGCAACAAAAGCAACCAACGCATGGCCGAATTTTGGCGCCATCGCGCCAAGAAATCCACGAAATCCATCAGAATTCGCCCTGACGTTCTCATCACGTCTCACCCTGAAGCTGGTCATCGGGTCCCTAATGCCGCGCCCGAGTAACAGCCCTTGCGTAATTTCAGAAGGCGGCCCCGTAGTCGCATGCTTGGAGCGGAAGTAACGTGGTTCCATATGAAAATGCTGATTAATAGGGGACAGGAAGCAGGGAAGGCAGGTTGGGCATTTCTTTGGTTGATCGGGGTTCCGATTCCAGTGCTGTTGGTACTTTTCTTAATGCGAGGCTGCACCTGAGTTAAAGGAAGGCTTCGCCAACAGTCGATGAAACGGTCCGGACGCTTAGGCGCCGCCGTTTCTTTCTTTTTTGGTCGTTTCCCGGCGAAAAGGCGCTTCCCTCTTTCTCTCCGCGCCGCCATATTCCTCCCGCCATGCAGAACCAGGGCCTGTCAGGGCTTAGTTTTTTAATTGTCGAAGATGAACCATTGCTCCGCAAACAAGCGGCCGCTTATTTGGAGCGTCTCGGCGCGGATGTCACCGTGGCCGAAGACCTCGGGCGGGCCCGGCGTCTCATTGAAGATCTTTCTTTTGATTACGCGCTGCTCGATGTGAATTTGCCGGATGGGCTTGGCACTGATCTTCTTAAAGAAAAGGCGTTCCCACCGAATACCGGCGTCGTGGTCATGACTTCCGAAGGCGGTGTCAACGGGGCCATTGAAGCGATGAAATTGGGCGCGCTCGATTATCTTGGAAAGCCCTTTGACCTGGCGGAACTTCCCCTCCTTATTTCACGGGCGCGCCGATCCAAACACGTCGAGCGAATCGAGGAATTCAAACGCGCTGATCCTGATAAGAGCCTTTTCTTTTTTGGTTCGGCCCTCGGACCGATGCACGAGCAGTTGGAAAAAATCCTGGCGGCCGATCGGCGTTTGCAAGATGCGTTACCGCCGGTGTTGATTGAAGGCGAAACTGGCGTTGGCAAAACCACCATCGCGCGCTGGATTCACCAATCCGGGCCACGCGCCTCCGCTCCACTGGTGGAAGTCAATTGCTCGGCTCTACCGGAAACGCTGGCGGAATCGGAACTTTTCGGCCATGAACGCGGCGCCTTTACCGACGCGCGCTCTGCCCGCATTGGCCTGTTTGAGGCCGCAGATGGCGGCACATTGTTTCTCGACGAAATTCCCAGCCTATCGGCAGGGCTTCAATCAAAGGTGTTGACGGCGATTGAAGACCGCAAAATCCGGCGCGTGGGCGGCAACAAACCGATTGAAGTGGACGCGCGCATTATCGCGGCGACGAATCGCCATCTGCCCACGCTGATCACGGAGGGAAAATTTCGTGAGGATCTTTATCACCGGCTCGATCTATATCGCATTGCGATTCCGCCCCTGCGTGAGCGAGGGGATGATCTGGGCAAACTCGCGGAAATTCTGCTGGAGAATCTGGCCCGCCGGCATCGGACGGAAAAGAGAATCAGCGCCTTTGGCCGCAAAAACCTGGCTCAATATTCCTGGCCGGGAAATGTGCGGGAACTCGCGCATGAACTGGAACGCGCGATTGTTTTTGAAGAAGGGCCGGAACTCAATTTCGAAGCCTTGAACCGCCGCACCGTGGCGCGGCCGGGGGGAGCGCCGGTGAATAGCGATTGGTTCAACGAACAGTTCGTTTATCCGCCAGACGGTTTCTCGCTTGAAACCGCCATTATGCGCCTCATCCAGCACGCGCTGAAACAGAGCAAAGAAAATGTCTCGGCCGCCGCTCGATTGCTCGGTGTTTCCCGCGATTACCTCCGCTATCGCCTGACCGGAAAAGGCGAGGAGGGCTCACCGCCCAAGGAAGCGCCGTAAGATTCGCGACGCGCCCAGGCCTACTCCAAGCAGGCCAACGTCGGTCGGTCCGACCGGGAGATCGAAACGGTAGGCGATCCAAAATCCGAGCAGCGACCCAACTCCTCCAATCGCCGATCCGAGCGCGAAGAATTGACGCATGTTTCGCGCCCATGAATGGACTATCAACGGCGGGATGACCAAAAATCCAAACGTCACCAGCGGTCCCACAGTGAGAACCGCGATCGCTATTACCAGCCCGAGAAGCAGATACAAGAGTAGGTCCCAAACGAAAATATTTTTACGCAATGTGATCGCCATTTCCCGATCGTAGGAGACAAGCAGGAGCTCCTTCATGAATACCAGCAGAACAATAATGGCCACTCCAAAAGCAATGGCGGTCATGAGAACATCGCTCGATCCCAGCGCCACGATTTCGCCTTTGAACAGGGCCATCCAGCTTTGTTCAGCGTTTGGACATTTTGACAGGATCAGGATGCTTCCTGCCGTGGTTAATACATAGAGGGCGCCCAAACTTCCCTCACCGACATTGCGCCCCCAACGTTCCATGCAGGCCAACACAATGATCGCCACGAGTGTAAATAAGATCGATCCAGCGAGCGCCAGATTGGTTTCGCTCGCATCGTGAAAAACCGATTCGTGCCCAGCCAGGATGTGCAATGATAAGGCCGCCGCTACGCCGGCCGATGATACTTGCGGAAGCGCCACGCCCAAAAAAATCAGGCGTCGCAAAATCAAAAAACTTCCGATGATCGGACAAACCAGACCGACCATCAGCGTCACGTAAATCGAGTTACGGAGCAGAAAATCGGGAGCCAGAATTTCACGCAAACTTTCGATCATGCTATTCCAATTCGATCCCCAACATTTCTCCAACGTGTTGAGGACTCAGCAATTGACTGACATCTCCATGTTCCAACGTGCCTTCGCGGACCCAAATGGCCCGTTGCACATGCCGCCGCACTAACGGCAAATCATGGGTCACTAGAATCACGGTCATCCCGCGCTCCGATTGCAACTTCAACAAAAGTTGAAAAATGCTTTCGGAGGCCGCCGCATCCACACCGGCCGTCGGCTCGTCCAAAATCAAAATTTGCGGCCTCGTCATCAGCGCCCGCGCAATAAGCGTCCGCTGTTTTTGCCCACCGGAGAGGCGCGAAAACAATTCGGAAGCAAAACCTGTGGCGTCGGTTAGCTCCATCATTTGGCGCGCGTCAGCGCGCGCTTCCTTGCCAAGGCGCTTGCCGGGTCCAATTTTTCCGCATGCTCCCATCAGCACGACATCCAGCGCAGAAAACAGAAAGATGGAATCGAGTTGCTCCTTCTGCGGCACGTAGCCAATTGCTTCCACGCCGCCGGCGTATTCAACGCACCCTTTCAGCGTCGGCAAAATTCCCGCGATGGTTTTGAGCAGTGTGGTTTTGCCTGTGCCATTCGCGCCCAGCAGAGCCTGCAAAGTTCCCTTCTCAATCTCGAGGTTCAACCCGGAAAAAAGCGGACGCGAACGGTAGCCCACGTCCACATTATGCAATGCAATGGCCGATTCCATTAATGGCCCGCCTTTTCAATCGCTTGAACCACCTCATCGATCCAAGCCACGTACTTGCCCGCCGAAGGTTCCGGCATGTGCCGCACAACGACCAACTGCGCTCCAAGGTCTTTGGCAACGCGTTCCGCCGTTTTGCGCGGTCGATTTTCCTCGATGATAATCAGCTTCACACCCGCAGCCTTGCCGCGATTGATCAGACTCGCGATATGCGAAGGCGACGGCTCAATCCCTGGTTTCGGCTCAATCGTGTCGAACAATTCCAGCCCGAATCGATCCAGGAAGTAAGTGAATGAGCGATGATAGGTGATGACCTTGATGCCTTTCAGGGAAGCGAGCCCCTTACTCCAGCCATCCATCTTTCCCATCACAACTTTTTGAAACGCGTCCGCATTCTGTCGAAACAACGTCGCGTTTGGCGGCTGCATTTTCCCGAGACGTTCAGCGAAATTTCTCGCCACGACGGGGCCATTCAAAGGGTCCATCAAATAATGCGGATTGCCTAACGGATGCACATCGCCTTGCGAACGGTCGACAGGTCCAGCAGGCTTCTCCTTGATTTCGACTCCCTCGCTTCCGGAGATTCGGCCTGTTTGTCCCGGAAGAATTCTGGGATTCCGAGCGTTTTGCACGAGAGGCGGAAGCCAGCCCACTTCCAAATCTGCGCCGCCTTCCACGAGCAAATCCGCCTTGTTCAAAAGCTTGGCGAAACTCGGCTTCGGATCAACGAAATGCGGATCTTCAGACGGCTGCGCCAGCGTGTTTAGCCTAATCGCGCTCCCGCCCACTTCGGCCACAATGGCGCCAAGGTCTGGCAGCGTCGCCACTACCTGCAATTGTTCGGCGGGGCGCGTCGTGCTGAGGAACGTGGCAAATATGAAAACAAAAAATATTCGAATCATAACCTTTTAAAATTTATGGGCGCCATGCGCGCCCAGCAAAAACTCCATTTGCAGCCAGACGGAATGATCCGTGCCGATGCCCGCTCGTTCATCCAAATTATATTGGAGCCGTATTTTGGAAAACTCCGTGGGATACCACGTTAGATTCGGAGAGAAGCGCCACCTCCGCGCTCGATCTGGATCGTCGCCATAAAGAACTTCGTAGGCCGCCTTCTCAAGTCGATCCACGTAATCCCATCGCAACGCCGCAACCCAGCCTTTGTGAAAGCCATACGCGAGCTGGGTATAAGCGCCCCAATCTTTCAACAACTCGCGCGGCGCCGGATCAGGCGTTCCATCGCCATTGATGTCACCAGTGAAGGCGCCCGCCTGGTAATGCCTCAGCATCGCTTCCGTTTGCCAGGTCACGAATGGGAAGCCATAGGAATGATTGATCGGCTTCCATTTCCAAAACAGGTCCGCGCCATAAATTTGCGTGTCGCTATCCCGCGTTGAGGAATTCGCGCCCAAGGCCGCCGATGCGCCGGCGAGAATTGTCTGCGACGGTGTCACATCAAACGATGCATAATAACGTCCCGCATACATCAAGTCACCTAACCCCCGCACGTTGCCAGTCGTGTCCAAGCGTCCGAGAAACGGCTCCCCGTCATGATCGCTTCGGAAACTATGGCCCGTCTCTCCAACGCTATTTTGCAAAGAGAGCGACAGCTCAGAATAAAACGGTGTCGGCGTCAGCCAGGAAATGCGCGCGCCGGGATTTCGCATTCCATCGGGCCCGAGAAACCGCGCATTCACCAGCGGCGAATCGACGAAGCTCCAGGAGTGCGGATGCGTCGGATTCAACCGGCCGAAATCGGTTAATATCTGTCCGCCTCGCACCGTCACGTTTCCGGGCAACGACGTCGTTTCCATCCAAGCCTCCTCCAGCTCAACCGACGTTTCACTGACCGGGTCCATGAGGAGCACGACATTGGCCTGGGCCCGGAAATATGGGTCCACAGCGCCATCAAATGTCACCTCTACATTTTGAATGGTGAACCCGCGCTGACTGGGGTCGTGCCCTCCGGGTTGGAGTTTTTCGATATCATTCGCGGTGCTCCCACCAGCTGCAAACAAACCGTCCAGCGACAGATTCAAATAACTATTCTGTCCACGAAACACCGCGATCGGCGCGGTGGGCGACCAAGCCGGTGAAGCAGTCGTGCCCGTCTGATCAGGCGGTAAAGTCATTTGATTAGTCACTGTCGCGCTACTCGCCGGCGGCGGCGCCGTTTCCATCCGTTTCAACCGTTCTTCCAACTGTTCGGTGCGCTGACGCAACTCGCGCAATTCCTTCTTCAAAGCGTCCACACTATCGGCGTCCTGCGCGCCCACAACGGGCGGCAGCGCCATCAATAAAGATAAAGCATAAATCGATTTCATATTCCTGATTCAACTAAGAGTTTACGAAGCCTTGAAAAGGCTCCGAGGCCGCACACGCGGCCATTTCCTACGAACCAACGCGAGAATCAGGAAAGAAGAGGAGGACCGCGATCTGAGCTTGTTCGGGGGACTGACGAAGAAATTTGCCAGGTTGCTTCAGCGATGGCCGCGACCAAAATGACGGGGGCGCAGGCAAAAACAGGATTGGCCGGCTCATCCGAAACAGATTCCGAATGCCACGCGCAAGCCAGGCATGTATGGGATAAATGATCGCCGTGATCGTGGAAGCGCTGACTGTAAGCCAAAAGGGAGACGCTGAGATAACACAGCGCCAGCAACAAGCTTGTGAGTCGCCTCGACATTGCCAGCGTCGTTACTTAAACAGAAAATTCTCTGCCCGTCAATTTAACTTGCCGGACCAGTCGTGAAGTTCGCGGGCGATCGAGCCGCGCCCAACTCAGGACTATCCAGCGCCGCCCGCACTCGCTCTAACAACGCTTCCGTGCTGTACGGTTTTTCCAGCATCCCCTGGATCGGATATTCCTCAAACACGTTCGATTCGAAAATTGCCGACCCAGTCACCACGATCACTTTGATTCCCGGAGCCATCACCCGGAGACGGCGCATTAATTCGGCCCCGGACATCAACGGCATCACCCAATCAGTCAAAATCAAGTCGATCTCGCCGTGAGATTTTTCGAGAATATCCAAAGCCGCCAAGCCGTCCGAAGCGGTCAACACTCGATAGCCAAAAGCCTCCAACGTATTTTTCACAATCGCCAGCAACCCGACTTCGTCATCCACCAGCAGCAACTGCTCGCCTCGGCTGCGATGCGGCGATGATTCAACGGGCTCATCCGCAACTTTTGCGGCCTCAATCTCGGCCGGAAAAAACATCTCAAACGTGGAGCCTTTTCCGAGTTCGCTGCGCAATTCTAAAAAGCCCCCATGCGCTTTCACGATGGAAAAAACTGTCGATAAACCGAGGCCCGTGCCCTTGCCGATTTCCTTGGTGGTGAAGAACGGCTCAAAAATCCGCTCGATAATTTCTGGCGCGATTCCGGTTCCCGTATCCGTCACCGAGATCGCCAAAAACGGCCCGCTTACCGGCAATGGTAGCATCTTGTTAGCTCGATTTCTAAACGTCAGATTGCGCGCACGAATTTGAATCTCCCCGCCGCGCGGCATGGCGTCGCGCGCATTCACCAGCAGGTTCATCAACACCTGGTGGATTTGCGTCAAGTTGCCAATGATCCCGCTCAACTTCGCGTCGCAACGAACGTCAATGGTGATCAGTCGCGGAAATGTTTCACGCGCCAGTTCCGCCAATTCATCGATGATTTTGCGAGCATCCAGCAATTCCCATCCCTGCCCTGCCCCGCGTGAAAACGTCAGGATTTGCCGAACCATATCCGCGCAACGCTTGGCGCTACTGCGCATCATTTCGATCATCCGCTGGCCGGACTCGCTGGTCACTTCATCGCTCAACAATTCCGATGCCATGATGATCGGCGAGAGAGCGTTGTTCAGATCATGCGCGATTCCGCCCGACAACGCGCCAATCGTCTCGGTGCGTTGCGCCCGCAAAAACTGCGCTTCGAGTTCCTTTTGTTCGGTGATATCCGTGTTGATGAGCAACAGCTCTTTCGGTTGCAATGATTCGGGATCGCGCAACACCGTCCAACGGCTTTCCACAATGATTCTCTTTCCAGTTCTGGTCTGCACCGGCAGTTCTCCCCGCCATTCTTCGCTCGAAAGAGCCTGCGCCAGGGCCGAATCAAAATTCGTCGCGTTACGACCGGTCAGGAACATGGCCATCGGTTCGCCAATCACTTCTCGCTCCTCCCAACCGAAGATTCTTTCCGCGGATTTATTCCAATACAAAATCCGCTGCCGCATATCCACCAGCACGATGGCGTCACGCGCTTTGTCCAAGAGCGCCGCCTGTTCACGCACGCGCTCCTCTTTGTCCCGGAGTTTCTCCTTCTGCGCCGCCTCTTCCAGCGCGCGTTTCACGGCCGGCGCAAGCCGATTTAGACGTTGTTTAATAATATAATCAGTGGCGCCCGCCTTCAGAATTTCCACCGCTTGTTCTTCACTGAGGATGCCCGAGAGTATTATAAAAGGTAATATCTGCGAGTTCGCTCGAACGTGGCGCAACGCGGCCATCCCGCTATAACCTGGGATTGAATAATCTGAAAGAATGAGATCGTAGGAGCAGCTGGAAAAGGCCTTTTCAAAGGCCGACTGTGATTTAGCGTGATCAATAACACATTGAAGGCCCGCCCCCTGTAGATGCGCGGATACAAGCTCGAAGTCCAAGGCATCATCCTCCAGGAACAGAATTCTAACACCGTTGCTCATACGTCCGCACTTTTCCTTCGCCTAGAACGATCCCCACCTTACGCGAGCATGAAGTTATAGTCTAAGAACGCAAGACTATTTTAATTTCAGAACGATCATTGCTCCTGGATTGGTAGCCGTCACTGGAAGCTCCAAGGATTCGGGAAATTATGCTCGAACCTTCGATTGGCCTTGTGATTTAACTCAACGGCAGAGCTTGGTCGATCAAAAGCACAGGAAGATCGTTGCGAATGAGGTAAAGAAATTTGCCATCCGCGCGGACTAGTCCACTTTCAATTGGTTCTTTGACGATTTCGCCCGCGCGATTTTTCAACTGCCCACCCGCGATTTTCTGGTTGATCTTCGCCAGCAGGTCCGCGTCCGCCATCGAAAGCCCTTCGTGCGTTTCCGGGCAACAAAAAATTGCGAGCATTTCCGGCTTAATCATACAGCTCCCGCGCCGCGGCCTGGGCTTCGCGATAAATTTCGGTCAACGTCGCGCGCTTTTCATCAGTAAGCCGACGACACGCTTCGTATTCCGGGCTGGCCTGGATCACTTTTCCGTTGAAACGACCGACCTTCACGGCCACAGCGCCGAATTTCGTTTTGACGGAAATGATTTCACGTCGCAGCTTGCGGCGCTCCAGAACCGCGCGGCGAACGCCAAATGCCGTTGTCTCGCGCAGCATCAATTCGGAAAATCGATCCGCCGAATTCTGCTCGCACAAAACGGTCAGAATCACGCCGGGCCGATTTTTCTTCATCTGAATCGGTGTGTAAAAAACATCGAGGGCGCCTTCTTCCAACGCCCGTTCCAAAAAGCGACCCAACGCCTCCGGCAGGCAATCATCCAGGTTCGTTTCCAACGCCACAATCGTATCCGTCTCCCAATCGTTGACGGAGCCCTCACGCGTTTCCCCCAGGATCGCGCGCAGAACATTTGGACGCGTCTTGTTATTGCGAGTCCCAAGTCCAAACCCGATCTTTTGCGCCACCAATCCGCGCATCGGTCCAAACGCCTCCACAAATTCCGCCAGAATTCCCGCGCCCGTCGGCGTCACCAATTCATGCGGCTCCTCGCACTGCGTCAGCGAAATATTCGCCGCGCCTAAAATGCTGAGCGTCGCCGGTGTGGGAATCGGAAAACTGCCGTGCGCGCATTCGATGAAGCCACTTCCTTCCACCACCCCGCTGGCCAGCACGCGCGGTTTGCCCAGCAATTCCAGACCGATGCAGGCGCCAACGATATCGACAATGGAATCGACCGCTCCCACTTCGTGGAAATGAACTTCCTCGGTCTGCACGCCATGAATTTTCCCCTCCGCTTCCGCAATGCGACGGAAGACCGCCACCGACTTCTCCTTAACCCACGAAGAAAGTTTGCTCCCCTCGATTATCTCGCGAATCTCCGCAAATCCGCGACCATGTTCTTGATCGTGGTCATGGTCCTCATCATGATCATGTTCATGCTCGTGATGGTGATGATGATCACCGTGATCGTGGGAATGTTCGTGGCTGTGCGGATGATGGTGACTGTGTTCGTGTGAATGCTCGTGCCCATGTTTATGACCGTCGTCGTGGCCGTGATCATGGTCGTCGTGTTGATGCTCGTGCTCGTGATCGTGGGCCAGATGCACGTCGAACTTCACCCCCTCAATCGCGCTTTTGAAATCGCGCCGGTAATGCAAGTGATATTCATCGAGCCCTAGCTTTTCCAATTCATGTTCGAGCGAATGAAAATCCACGCCCAAATCCAGCAAAGCGCCAATGAACATGTCGCCGCTGATTCCTGAAAAAATATCCAAATAAAGTGTCTTCATTCTTGATTGGCCAGGCGATTGATCTGGCTGGCCACAAAACCCGCTCCAAAGCCGTTGTCGATGTTTACTACCGAGACGCCGCTGCCGCAACTGTTCAACATGGCTAGCAACGCCGCCAGCCCTCCAAAACTCGCCCCATAACCCACGCTGGTCGGCACAGCAATCACCGGACGTTCCACCAACCCCGCCACGACGCTCGGCAATGCTCCTTCCATTCCCGCGACCACGATCACGACGTTGGCGCGGCGAATTTCGTCAAGCCTCCCCAGGAGCCGATGCAAGCCTGCGACGCCGACATCGCTAATTCGCGTCACGTCATTTCCCATGATCTCCGTCGTCACCGCCGCTTCTTCAGCCACCGGCAAATCAGATGTTCCCGCGCAAACAACTGCAATCGTTCCAGCCCGTTTTGGAAATTCGCCCTTACGAATTGTAATACAACGCGCGCTCTCATGATGAACCGCGCTCGATTCCACTGCTTGAACTGCGGCAAAATGCGCCGCCGTAATTCGTGTCACCAATAATCTCCCTTCGCGCTTTAAAATCTCCTGCGCGATTGCGGCCACCTGCTCCGCAGTTTTGCCGGCGCCAAAAATCACTTCCGGAAAACCCGTCCGCATCCCTCGTTGCAAATCGACATTTGCAAATCCCAAATCCGCCACCTTCGGCGTCTCAAACGCGGATAACACCGCCGCTTCATCCACCTCGCCGGCGCGAAACCGCCGCAATAATTCTCTGGCTTCCTCCGGAGTCACGACAATAGCCTAACCTTGGCAGCGGCATCTCCGCCAGATACTTTCCGTCCGTGAGTTCTGCTCCAGCGCAAAAAGTTCTCGTCACCGGTTCCGCCGGCCGCATTGGCCAGGGCGCCGTCCAAGCCCTTGTCGCTCGCGGCCATTTCGTCCGTAGCTTCGACCGCGTCCCCTCACCCGGCGTGAGCGAAGACTTCGTCGGCGACATCGCCGATTTCGAAGCCGTCAAAAAAGCGACCGCCGGCATGAACGCTGTCATTCATCTCGCTGCCATTCCCGATGATGACGATTTCATGACCAAGCTTCTACCCAACAACATCGTCGCCATCCACCACATCTTCGAAGCCGCCCACGCCAGCGGCATCAAGCGCATGATCCTTGCGAGCAGCGGCCAGCTAAATTGGCATCAACAAGCCAATGGTCCCTACCCTATTAAAACTACTGACCCACTCACGCCGCGTTATTGGTATTCCGCTGCTAAGATTTTCGCCGAGGCGGCCGGCATGATTTTCGTGAACGAATACGGCATGGACGTCGTTGCGGTTCGCCTCGGCGCCTGCCCGCGTGATCGCGCGCTCATCGATTTCATTGGCGCCAGCGAGCGCACTTGCAATGTCTATCTCAGCCCCGGCGATGCCGGCCGCTTCTGCGTCAATGCCATCGAAGCCCCTGGTCGCTTTGGTTTTCAGGTCGTCAGCGTGATGGGCAAGCCGGTCACTTACGACGTCTTCGACCCCGAGCCCGCGCGCCGCCTATTCGGCTACGAACCGCAGGATCGCTGGCCCGCCGGCATCCCGCCCGAAATCATCGGCGACAAACCCATTCCTGGAGTTTCCTAAATTCACGTGCTCCAATCCATCGACACCGCGGTCTTCCGTTTCATTAACCAATCGCTGGCGCAGCCATTTCTCGATCCGTTCATCACTCTCTTCAATGGAGGCACATGGTTCAAACGACTCGCCGTGTTGGCCGGAATACTTGTTTTCTGGAAAGGCAATGCCTGCGCCCGGCTTTGCCTGCTTTTCATCGCTGCCTCAATAATCATCGGCGACGGATTAATCGTCGGGTCCGTCAAAAGAATTGTTGGCCGCCAGCGTCCGTATCAACAATTCACGGACACGCGCCATATTACTGGAAATGGCGATGCAGGGAGTATGCCGTCTGGCCACGCCGCAAACAGCGCCGCGGCGGCTTTTGTGATTTCGATTTTTTATCGTCGTGCCCGATTCATCGCCATTCCCGTCGCCGCTCTTGTCTCTTTCGCACGCGTCTATTCCGGCGTGCATTTCCCGAGCGACGTTCTCACTGGCGCCGCCCTCGCCTGCCTTTACACGCCCGCAATTCTCTACGGCTCCGAACGACTTTGGAGAAAATACGGGCCATCGATTGCGCCCGATCTTTCCCGCAGAATTCCCTCTCTGCTACATCCCACCGAAACGCCGCCAGCTCCCCCCACCGTTTCGAAGCCAATCGCGTGGCTGAATCTCGGCTGGTGTCTAATCGCTTTCACCTTGCTGCTCCGCCTGCTTTACCTCGCCAGCGGCAAAATCGAACTGAGCGAAGACGAAGCTTATCAGTGGCAATGGTCCAAGCATCTCGCACTCTCCTATTACAGCAAACCGCCGCTCATCGCTTATGTTCAATTCCTCGGCACGAGCATTTTCGGCGACACGCAATTCGGCATCCGTTTTCTCTCGCCCATCTTCGCCGCCCTCAGCGCCTCGGCGATTTTTCTCCTCATCGCGCGCAACTTCAACCCCCGCGCCGCATTCTTCACCGTGGCCGCCCTCTGCTGCACTCCAATGCCTGCCGTCGGCGCCACCTTGATGACCATCGACGCCCTTTCCGTTCTGTTCTGGACGCTTGCCATGCTCAACGCCTGGCGCGCCGCCAAAACCAGTTGTCTCACTTCCTGGTCACTCACCGGACTCTGCATCGCGTTCGGCCTCCTCGCCAAATACATCGCCCTGGCCCAATGGCTTTCCATCTTTCTTTTTCTCGCCCTCGGCGCTCGCGATCAATTTCGCAAACCCGGCCTCTACATCGCCATCATCATCAGCCTGCTCGGCCTTCTCCCCGTCATTATCTGGAACCAACAAAATGATTGGATCACCTTAACCCACCTCAGCGAACGCTCCGGCCTCGACCAAGCCTGGAAATTCACCGGCCGTTACTTCAACGACTTCATCTGGTCCGAACTCGGCCTGCTCAATCCCGTCTTCGCCATCCTTGCCACATGGGCGACTCTAAAATTCTGGAAGAACCGCACGCCTTTTCAAACCTTCCTTTTCTGCATGGGCGCGCCCCTCTTCATCGGATACTTGCTCTACACCTTCCGCGCCCGCGTGCAGCCAAACTGGATCGCGCCTGCCATTCTCCCGCTCTTTGCCCTCGGCGCTACTTTCTGGGAGCCACGCTGGCCTGAAAATCGCCGCTGGTTACAACCAACGTTGAAGTTCGGTTTCGCGCTCGGCTTCATCGCCGTCATTTTCTTGCACGACACCAATCTCTCCGAAAAAATTATTAGCTACCAACTTCCAGCCAAACTCGATCCGCTTCGCCGCGTCCGCGCATGGTCACCTCTGGTTGCGTTGGTTGAGGATGAGCGAAAAAAGCTTGAGAACTCCGGCGGCAGGCAAACATTTATCATCGGCGCGCATTATGGCGTGACCAGCCTGATGCGCTTTTATAATCCGGACAGTTTGAGAATCTTCGCCCTGGCGACTGAAAAGCCGCATAACCAATATTTCTTCTGGGATTTCTATCTTGGCCGCGCCGGACAGAACGCCATTTTTGTGCAGCGCGCCGATGCCCCATCAGAAATCCCTCCTGAACTCAGGAAACAGTTTGAATCGATCGAAGATCTGGGCGTGAGAAAGATTGAATATCGCGGCCAGGTCTTCCACACGGTCCAGCTCTACGCCTGCAAGAATCTACTCAAACAGCCGAGCCGCCTTTAGATTTAATGTCGAGAGAGAGATTATACATCGCCACAAACGCCGGGAACAAATTCGACAATACTCCGACCGAATCATTCTTTCCAAAAACAAAGTAGCTCAGGATGCAGAGCGATCCAACCAGGCTCAGGTACCAAAACGCGCGCGGAATGGTCGGCCTGCCCGCCTTGCGCGAAGCATAGAGTTGCACGAACCATCGGCCCGAGAACATCGCCACGCCGGCGTAGCCGATTAATTTCATCGGCGTCAAAATGATCCCGGCAATGTTGAGAATCTCTTGATTCATGCGGCGCAGTGTGGAGCAACGGGCCAGACGCACAATCGAAAATCGTTGGCGTCCCGCGGCGTTCCACCTTACCTTTCGGCATGGCGCAATCGCCCGCTAAAAGAAAATCGAAAGCTCTCCTTCTCGGCGTCGGACTTGATTCCGACGGCCACAAACGCATTACCACTGGCCCCAACTTCGCGCTCCTCGGCGGCTCCAAACAGACTCACGAAGTGATGACCGAAAAAGTGGTCAAGATTAACGAGAAGCTGGCTCGCAAAGGCAAATCCCTCGAAAACGTCTCTTCACAGGAATTCGACGACATCGCGAGCGAAGTCGGCCTGCATCGCCATCATCCGAATAACAATTCCCAAGACGGAAATTAAACCCAGTCGCCGGCCCTTCGAATCAATTCAACCAAGTGTACCAGTTCCAGGCCGTAAAAACGCTGACAATAACAATTCCTTGGTAGGCAATAAACATCATCACCTGACGCAAGATTCGCCGCCGGCCGCGCTCCGCATACTGGTGATTCTGCATCGAGAATTTTAGAGCGAGCGAGATCAGTCCGATCAGAGTAATCGAAAGCAGCCAGCTTCCCCAGCCCGACCATGAATCATTCTCGAAAAGTCGGAGTTGCCAGCTTCCATGCGCCCAATTCGCCTCACCGACCACACTACGCACATACGCGTTAAAACTCGTCACAATGGTGACGGAGATCGAAGCTACGACGAACATCGCCGCCAGCATCGCTTTCAATCCGCTGTTGCACAGTGATGAAATATACAAAGTGATCACGACCAGGACAAATGAAGCGCATACGAGTATGGGGGCCAGATCCATCAAATTATGAGTTCCAATTTTCCATTCGCCGGTTTTGAAAACTAAAACAGCCATTGGAATCACGAGCCCTGCAACCAACGCCATCCCCCAAATTACAGTGAACTTCATTAGCCACTGTTTCCAATATGCAATTGGCAAAAGAACCTGCCATTCTGCAGTCCCCATCTGGCGTTCATCCGCGCTTGCGATCGAAGCAACCAACAAAATGAGAGCGGCGGGATAGACGGGATACACGAACGACCAGGCCTGGACTTGCTCTTCCTTCAATAGCAGCGCGAATCCAATTGAGATCAGGGCCAGCGTCATCGGGAGCCGTTGCATCAGCAATTCCTTTTGAAACAAATGCCAAATAGCGCCGCGTCTCCGAAAGCGCTGAGCGCTAGCTTGCCTTGTGTCAACGTGGACGCGCGGAACCGACTCGATGGCCTCCAGCGTCAAAAACTTTCGCGAGCCCAGAATGAGCCCAGCGATCCAGACCAACGGCATCACAAATTCGATCAGCTCCGGTTTTCCAAATCGTTCTAAGATTGCGCTCAATGCGAAAGGCAAGCCCATGGAAAAAATTGTCCCAAACATTGGGCTGCGCGAAATCAAAGTCAGCCAGGGAGCCAGACACAATCCGCCCAGCAGCGGCGTTCCAATATACGTCATAATGGGTCGCCAAAGGATCCAGCGAGATTCCATCCAATCTCCATGGAATAATCTTGGCATCCATAACAGGCCGAATGTTAAAAAAGCCATCGGCAACATGAGAATTAGCGCCAGCAACAATCGCTGTCGCCAGACCTTTGTCCGATTAACAGGCATCGCCAACATCCAACCGACTGTTCGGTGCGTGAAGTCATGTCCTACTGCCACCGAGCCTAAAGCCGAGCAAATGATAGGGTAGGGAAATAAAAACAGTCCGGCGCTGCCAAATTCCCCCGGAATCAGCCTTAGTAGGGCCATAATCGCGAATCCTCCGAAGGCGAACGGCGCCAAGACACGTAGGTCCTTTTCCACACCCGCGGGGGCACGCAACCATCCAGGCAATGGAATGACAATCGACAGCGAACGAGCCGGCTTCACGCGATCGCTCCTTTTCCTTTCAGCGATGCCACGAATATTTCTTCGAGCGATAACGATTCCATTTTCAGAGTTTCGGGCGAATGCGCCTTCAATCGCTCCATCGCTTCCTCCGAATTCCCATTCACGATGATTTCGAGTTCACGCCCTTCACATCGCACAACTTTTACTCCGCTCAGATCAATGCGCGAAGTCTCGCCGGCGAAGCGCGCGTAAATTTTCTTGTAGCGTTCGCGCGCGGCATCCGCATCCAGAGATAAAACCTCGCGCCCGCCCTCGATCACTGTAAATTCATCGATCAATCCTTCGAATTCGCTGATCAAATGCGTCGAAATAAAAATCGTCCGATTTTCGCCGCCTTCCTGATAAGCGCCGATCACCGTCTGGATAAATTCGCGGCGGACGATTGGATCAAGACCAGACGTCGGCTCGTCCAACACCAGCAAATCCGGCTCCGGACACACCGCCGCGATTAACGCCACTTGAGTCTTCTGCCCTTTCGAAAGACTGGCCGCCTTCTGGCGCGAATCCAACCCGAATTGATTCAGGAGCTTTTGATCAAGTTCCGCATTCCAGTTTTTGCGGAACGAAGCAAAGTAATCCAGCGCGTCACGCACCGTCATCCATGGATAAAACGCCACCGCATCTGGCACGTAGGCCAGCCGGGATTTGACCGCGACTTCATTCTTGGCCGGGTCCATGCCAAAGACCTTGATCGTCCCAGAGGTGGGTCGCAGGAGGTTCAACAGGCATTTAATCGTCGTCGTTTTGCCGGAACCGTTGCGTCCGAAGAAGCCGTAACAGCGTCCGGGCATAACGCGCAGACTCAAGCCATTCACGGCATCCGTGTGACCATAGCGCCGCACAAGATTGTTCACTTCAATGACCGGCTCCTCATTTTTCATCGTTTGAATTCTCCTTTTCGGATTCCGCACGTTTGCCCGCCAAAAAATCGTAACGCTCCTCCGCCAGCCGTAAAAAATCCTCCCGCCCAATCTGCAAATGATGCGCTTGCACCACCGCCGCATCGATTTCATCCGAAACCATTTTCACACGCGCCTGCTTCTTCAACTGCGAATGATTAGCCGCCAGAAAACACCCACGCCCGGGCTGCGATTCGATGATGCCAAGGCTTTCCAACTCCAGGTAAGCCTTCGCGATGGTGTTGCGATTCACTCGCAACTCTTCCGCCAAAGGACGAATGGATGGCAACGCTTCCCCTGCCCGGACCGCGCCCGAAGCCGCCGCGGCTTTCACCTGCTCCACAATTTGCAGGTAAACCGGCACCCCGGATTTGTAGTTGAGCTGAACGTTCACGGCTTATTCTGTCCTATGACAGTATGACAGTTATCGCGACCCGTCAAGCAGAACTTAACAGGTCAAGAACCGTTCACTTTTGCGGAACAAACTCCTTCTTCAATCCAAGCGCTTTGATGCGAGACGCCAACGTAGTTGGTTTCAAGCCCAGCAACTTCGCGGCGCCCGAAGGGCCGAAAACTCGTCCATTTGTTTTCTGCAAGGCTGCCAGGATATTTGTCACCTCTTGCTCGCGCCATTCAGCCGCGTTGAGAATTTGGCCGCGCGAAACAGAGCTCGCCCTTGGGACCAACACGGAGGGCGAAGACGACGGCAAATCAATCTGTAACTGTCCCGATCGCTTCGAAAGAATCACCGCTCGTTCGATCACATTTTCCAATTCACGAACGTTGCCCGGCCAATCGTGGGCGCTAAGTTCCGCGATATGCTTGCGCGTGAGGCGCGGGACCGTGACGTTCAGGCGCGTGGCCCGGGTCTTCAAAAAATGCTCCGCCAGAGGCGCAATATCTCCCACCCGCTCCCGCAACGGCGGCACTTCGATGGGGAAAATGCTTAACCGGAAAAAAAGATCTTCGCGAAATTTTCCCGCGCGGACCTCAGCTTTGAGATCACGGTGAGTTGCTGCAATCACACGCACATTTGCTGTCCGCGTTCGGGTTTCTCCCACGCGCTCAAACTGTTTTTCCTGGAGCACGCGCAGCAATTTCGCTTGCACCGCCAGGGAAAGCTCACCGATTTCATCCAGGAAAATATCGCCACCCTCGGCTAATTCGAAACGGCCAATCCGATCTTTAATCGCGCCCGTGAATGCGCCTTTCGCGTGGCCGAAAAATTCGCTTTCAAACAATGACTCGGCAATGGCCCCGCAGTTCACTCTCACAAACGGACGCGCAGCGCGTCGCCCTTTTTCATGAATCGCCCGCGCGACCAGCTCTTTTCCCGTTCCCGATTCACCAACGATCAGCACCGTCGAGTCAGTGGACGCGACGAGGTCGATTTGCTCGACGATCCGGCGCAACTGTTGGGAGCGTCCGATAAACTCGCCCAGGTCGAGCGCGCTTCGGACTTCGTCATGCAGATATTCATTCTCCGACTCCAGTTGCGTGCGAAGCCGATTTAGCTCATCAAAAGCGCGCGCATTCCAAATCGCCACCGCTGCGTGGTCAGCAAATGTTTGCAGCCAGGCGAAATCCTCCGCCGAAAACGAATCGCGATTGAACACGGCCAGCACCCCCCAAAGTTCGCCTCGGCAGATCAAAGGATATCCCGCGAAACTCCGAATCGCTTCCCGCTCGATCCACTCAGGATCAGCCACCCATGCGAGCTGCGGATTCACCTCGGGCACAACCATCGGCTCACGCCGCTCCGCAATCATACCAATTTTCCGATCACCCACGCGAATTTTGTGCGACCTCCCAGAGAAGTTTCCCTGGCGTTGACCCGATTTTGACACGCCCCCGCTCGCGGCAAGATGCAATGCTGGAAACCGATCGCCATCAGCCTGCGCCGCGCAGAAGGTACATTCCGAATCCGTATGGAGAAGCCAAACCCTCGCCAGCGCAATATCTGAAAATTCAGCGATGCCAGCGACGATTTGCTCCAGAACACTGGGCACCGATCTCGCTTCCGCAATGGACAAAATCACGGACCGCAGTAGCGCAGCATTCACGCCGGAATAATTTACTAAAAATCGTAATAATTCAATTGATATCGTAATTATACGAAAGAATTTCAATTACAAGTTGTTCAATGACAACAATATCGTGTTGGCATCTTTCCTTCTTAGTAAGAAGCATGACAAAAAAAGAAGCGACCTTATTTGAGCAACCCTTATTTCGGACAATTGTGATCGGCGGGACCGGTTTAACCTTGGCCGTCATGCTGGGTTCACTTGCATTGATCAGCGGACGGAATGCGGCCGGCTTCCTATGGAGCTGGAGTTGGTTGAGTTTGTTTTGGTTCGGCGCGGGGCTATTATTTACGCGCAGCTTTTGGCAAGCCGTCTTTCGCGCCGCCAAAGAACCTTCTCATCAAGCCAAAGCGAACGTCGCCTACCATCTCTTCGCGCTGGTCGTGCTGGGCGTCGGCGCGTTCCTCTATCCAGTGCGATTCCTCGAACAACGCCATTACTTCGATATTGCGCGCGGTCTTTTCGCCGCATTTGTTTTTCTTGGCAGCGTCGCCCTGCTGCTCTTCAAAGTCGGCCAGGGCCTTTTCGCAAAGCCATTGACGGATGGACAATCCTCCTAAAATGGACTCGTCTGATTTTCGCCCTGGTAAGGATTGTAGGCATTAAAGCCCGTTTGCAGGCGCCACTCCTCTAAAAGTTGCTTTGGAATTTCACCGATGAACCGCGACTCCTGCATCATGCTGGCGCCTTCACCGCGCGTGAAGCGGATGATTGGGTAGGTCAGATACAATTCGTCTTTGGCGCGTGTGACGGCGACGTAGAAGAGACGACGCTCCTCTTCAAGACTGTCCAAATCATCCATCGAACGCATCGATGGAAAAAGCCCTTCGCAAAGCATGATCACAAAGACAACATTGAACTCCAGTCCCTTGGCTTGGTGAATCGACGATAGCTTTAGCATTTCATTATCATCATTCGCTGGCTGATCTTCCTCCGCCTCCACGTTGCTCATCAGCGCAAGCTGCGTCAGGAAATCCTCCATCGACTGAAACTGCGCGGCGAAGTTCGCGAGTTGCTCGATGTCTTCTTTGCGTGCCGCATAATTCGGATAAGTCTCTTCAAGATAATCTTCGTAAACCGCCTCCAGCACGAGACGGATCATCTTGCCCGGCTGATTTTTAAGTTCGGCAACTTCGAGTTGGGCCATCGTCGCGGTAAATTGCACCCATGCCACTTGCGCCTTTTTCGGAACCGATTTCGAAGTTCCCTGCAACGCCGTCGCCAAGGGTAATCGCTCCGCCGGCTTGCGAAATTCCACCTGAAACACGTGCCACAACTTATCCGCCCCCTTCCCCCCAATCCCCGGCAACAACCGCGCGACGCGCTTGAACGAAAGCTCATCCTGCGGATTGACCGCCAGCTTCAAAAACGCCGCCACATCCTTCACGTGCGCCTGCTCAAAAAAACGAATGCCGCTGGTGATCGAAAATGGAATGTTGCGCCGTGTTAGTTCCAATTGCAGTTCAAGCGCGTGAAAATGTGAACGATACAAGACGGCCATCTCGTTCAAACTCATTCCCTCATCACGCAATTCGAGAACACGTTGGGCAACGAAGGCCGCCTGCTGCGAGGCGTCACCACAGGCAACGAGCGCGGGCTTTTCTCCAGACTTTCGTGCCGCCGCCAATTGCTTCGGATATTGCCGCACGTTCAACGAGATGGCGGCGTTGGCGACATTGAGAATCTCCGGCGTGCTCCGATAATTCATCTCGATCTTGAACATTCGCGCGCCGGGATAGCGTTTGGGAAAATCCAAAATGTTCAGAAAATTGGCCCCGCGCCACGAATAGATGCTCTGAGAATCATCCCCCACCACCATCACGTTTTTATGCCGCGCCGAAAGCAGATCGACGATCTCGCCCTGCAATGAATTCGTGTCCTGGTATTCATCCACCATAATGAACTGGAAACGCCGCTGATAAAACTCCAGCGCCTCCGCATTTTCCTTCAGGAGCCTCAACCAAAGATTCAGCAGATCATCAAAATCAGTGACATTCGCCGCCAGCTTACGGGCAGAATACAGCTTCGCGACTTTTTCGATGTCGGCGGCGATTTCTTCGTGAGCGCGATAAAATTCGACAATCGTCGCCGGAATCGATTTCGAAATATTGAGCGCCATCGAAATAATATCGCCAACCACATCGGGCTTCGGAAAACGCGTCTTCGTCACGTCGATTTTCGCGTCATCAACGGCCGCCTTGATCAAATCCTTGCTGTCTTCGCGGTCAAGAATCGTAAAGTCCGGACGCAAACCAACGCGATCCGCGTGCTTCCGCAAAATGCGATTGCCAATCGAATGAAAGGTGCCACCCCAAAGCGACGTGAGATCCTGCCCCAAAATATCATTAACACGCCGCATCATTTCGCGCGCGGCTTTGTTGGTGAAAGTCAACAGCAGAATTTTTTCAGGCGGCACGCCCTGTTCTAAAAGAAACGCCACGCGAAAAGTCAACGTCCGCGTTTTGCCAGAACCCGCGCCCGCGATGACGAGAGCCGGCCCCGGCGGAGCCGTCACCGCGGCATACTGCTGTTCGTTGAGTTCCTTCGCATAATCAATCTGCAAAGCAATCTCCCGCCGAAACGGTTCCAGCACATACTCACGCGACATCGCCCTAAGTTACGCCGTTCCGCCGTCGATGTGAAGGAGACTTGGACTCGCCGACTATTCCCGTCCCGCCGCAGCGATGAACGGCTTCAGCTCTTCCATCAATTTCGCGAAGCCTTCGAGCGTGACCTGCTGCGCGCCATCTGACCACGCTTCGGCAGGGTTGGGATGAACTTCGATCAGCAACGCATCCGCGCCCATCGCCACGGCTCCTTTGCACATCGCCACCACCAAATCGCTCCGCCCAGCACCCTGGCTCGGATCAATCACAATGGGGCAATGCGATTCCTTCTTGATGATCGGAACCGTCGAAAGATCGAGCGTATTGCGCGTGTAAGTTTCGAACGTCCGAATCCCTCGCTCGCAAAACATCAGATTCGAATTCTCATTCGCCAAAATATATTCGCCCGCCAACAACCACTCCTCAATTTTCATCGAAAGCCCGCGTTTCAAAAGCACTGGCTTTCCTGTCTTCGCCGCCGCGATCAACAACTGAAAATTCTGCGCATTGCGCGCGCCGATCTGTAAAATGTCCGCATACCCCGCCACCATCTCCGCATGCTCTTCGGAAAGCAGCTCAGTAATAATAGCGAGCCCCGTTTCCTTGCGCGCCTTCGCCAACATTTTCAAACCTTTTTCGCCCAACCCCTGGAACTCATAAGGCGACGTGCGCGGCTTGAAAGCGCCACCGCGCAGAATCGTCGCTCCAGCCGCTTTCACGGAGTGCGCCGTCGTGAGAAGTTGCTTCTCACTCTCCACCGAACACGGCCCCGCCATGACCTGCACCTTCTTGCCACCAACCACGATCGTGTTCGACCCAACCTTAATCGAAATCGTGGAATTCCCCTTATGCGCCTCTCGCGACACCAGCTTGAACCGCTTCTGCACCGGCATCACTGACTCCACCTGTGGCCAAGCTGCCAACGTCTCCAGCGTGCTATGCGTGCGCTCATCACCAATGGCGCCGACCACCGTCCGCTCGACGCCACGCATCACGTGCGGTTTGTAGCCGAGCTTCTTGATTTCCTTGAGCACCGCCATTTCGTCTTTCTTCGAGATATTTGGTTTGAGAACAACGATCATATATTTGATGAGCTTTGGCGCGCCCGCGGCGAAACAAAAAAGCCGCAGGCAACCACCTGCGGCTCGGGTTTATTTTTAAAACATCACAGCCCGAAACGCAGGGAACAGGGGCTAAAGTAACCCCAAAAATATTCACTGCTAAATCGGCTGTTTAAATTCATTCGACCTTCAACCTAGCAAACAAGACGCTCCCGTCAAGGGAATCACTTGTTCTGATCCAAGTTTTTGGCCATGTCTTCCGCTGTGATTGTCGACTGCACGCCGTCCTTGGGAACTTCGGCTTTAGCTGACCAAAGCAGCGCATTCAAGATGAGCTTACGGAAGTTCTCGTTCGCCCAATTCCGATGATAATGCCCACCAGTGAAACCAAAGCCGCGTCCGCCATCGGCCCGTTCAAATGCCCAGCCAACATGCTCCGGTCGGCCCTTGTGCGTGCGCACAAACTCATTCCCGCCATGCGTGCTGTCAGCGCCCTGGCGCGTGCTGTCGGGCGGGATTGCCGTCAGAATCGGCGTCACACCTTTGTCGGCGAATCGCATATTGTAATACCACTCATCCTGAATCTTGAATGGCTGAACGCCGCGTGTGATCGGATGATTGGGCATCTTAGTGAAGTCAGCTTCCCAGGTTGGATTCACGGACCAATGCATTTCGAAGTAGCCACCCACCCATCGAAGAAATTCCGGGCCGCCTTTTTCTTTGGGAACCTCAACTGCATAATGCATGTTCACGAGGCCGACACCCTTTTTCATGAACGGCTCAAGCTGTTTCAGATGGTCGCCCTGAATCGCCGCGTGTCCATCGCCGCCGTCCATGTAGAAAACAATGGAGTCGGCGTTGTCGAAAGCAGTCGGGTCCGCCGGCCAACCATTGAGGTAAAAAGCAGACAAGACGTTGGCCCGATTGGCCAACGCCTTGTGTAAAAGCTGGACGCCCGCGTTAAATTCGTGATCGCCCTTAGCGTGGCTGGGCGTGCCCGCCACCAGAACTATTTTTTTTTTGATTCCACGGGAAACCGCTTCATGACGATGTCTTTAACTTCCATCTTCATCGGTTCGCCAGCGTGGAGTTGGATCGCCAGAATGCCCGAATCTTTGCGATTCTTTTCGTCGTTGTCGGTGACATCGACAGTGGTCTTGCCGTTGATTTGGTGGACGAAATGATGGCCGTGCGCGGTGACGACGTAATCGTTCCAATCGCCGTTCTTGATGGCGGATTTAATGTCGGCATCGGTGCCGACCTTGCCGGTTTCTTCCTTTTTGCCGCCTTCAGTCAAAGTCACTTTTTGTCCGCGTTGAGCCGCGATGCCGCGCGGGCCGCGTTCTTCATACATGATGCCGGTATAAGTGTTGCCGGCGTCGATGTCCGCCTGGTAACCGCCCACCACCCATTTGCCCACTTCGGTCATTTCCTTGCTGCGATATTGCAGGCCAGAATTGCCGCCGGTGATGCGGTATTTGAAATGGATCTCGAAGTCATCCACCGTGCCGTCGCGCCAGATGAGGAAGGTGTTTCCCTTGGTCGGATTCTCGGGCGTCGTTTGCCCGACGATGGCGCCGTCTTTGACAGACCAGAAGGCCGGATTGCCGTCCCAGCCTTTCAAATCTTTGCCGTTGAAAATCGGTTTGAAGCCGTCGGCAGCGAAGGCGGTGGTGACCACGGCGGCGGCGAGGGCTAACAGTGTGCGAGTTAATTGCATAAGCGTTGGATGGTTTAGGACAGGAATTTCTTCAGATTTTTCAAACCTTTGACCGCGATTTCGTCCTGGGTCGGTTCGATCCGGCGCCAGATGGCGGCGGCGCGGGCGATGACTTTGACATCGGTGGTGAAGGATTCGATGACGACATCTTTATTATAGCCGATCGATTTCAGAGCCTTCGCAATGGACGGCCAATCGATGTGATCGTTGCCGGGGGTGCCACGGTCGCTGCCGCAGGCGTGGAAGTGGCCGAGGAGCTTTCCGACTTTCTTGATGGCCTGGGCCTGGTTCTTTTCCTCGATATTCATGTGGAAGGTATCGAGGTGAATCTTGAGCGCTGGACTGTTCACGTCGGCGACCATTTTGAGGGCCTGGTCAGCGGTGTTCATGAAGTCGGTTTCAAAACGATTCAGCGGCTCCATGCAAACCTGCCGCCCATTTTTCTGCGCATATTTGCAAAGCGTCTTCAGATGTTTCACCACCGTTTTCCATTGTTGCTTGTATTCCTTTTCAGGAACGGCATCAGCACGGCCCACGGAGGAATAGACGGGGCCGATCAGGCTGGGGCAATCGAGCACAACCATTTGGTCGATGAGCTTCAGCATATAATCGAGGCCGGTCTTTTGGGCGGCCTCGTCGCCACGCAGATCGCGGTCCGGACCCATGCAGGCGCAGACGGAACCGCAAACGAGGCCGTTCTTATCGAGTTCCTTTTTGACGTGGGCTGGGTCGATGTGGCTCGGGTCTTCGATGGGAATTTCGACCGTTTGGAAGCCCCATTTTTTGAACTGCGGAAAGAGCTTGGTGGAGTCGTTGTTGAACGGAGAGGTGAAAAGAAATGTGTTGATCCCGAATCTCATAAGGTTGCCGCGAGGCTAAAGGAACTTGTCGGCCTGTCAAAACTTTCCGTGGGCGCTCACGGGCGGCGATGTTGCGTTTGAATTCGGACTCGATCCAAAGCGGCGTAAAAACGCGCGCACTTGTATATGGACTTCTGCGCCTTGAGTGATCATTAAGGCGTCTAGCTCCTGTCTGTTGGACGGAGAGAGCGGAGAGGCGGGGAACCTGCGCCGCACTGAGGCCTTTTGAGCCTGTCCCGGAGATCAGCCCCCGCTTCTCCTGCCCTGGGCATATGCCGAACGGTATCCAGGCTCTGTGAAGCCGCATACACAAGACGGGCTTTGTCCCAAGGTTGCTCCGCTCCGCCCTCACGTCAGGGGTTTGAACCATTAACTCTCAACACACCTGATGAAAACAATCCTCGGCATAGACAGGGCCAAAGACAAGTTTGATTGCTGCCTGCTCCTGGGGGAGCACAAGCTCAGCAGTCAATTCCTGAACGGGCCGCGCGGTTTTAAAGAACTCATGCGCTGGCTGCTGAAAGCGGAGGCCCCGCGCCCAGAAATCCACGCCTGCATGGAGGCCACCGGCCTCTATGGGGAGAAGCTCCTGGGCTGGCTTTTTGAAAAGGGCGTGGCGGTGAGCAAGGTCAATCCGGCCCGCATCAAGTATTACGCCAAGAGCCGGCTGGCCCGCAACAAAACCGACCGGCTGGACGCCTGGATCATCGCGGAGTTTTGCCGCACGGAGTCGCCGCGACTCTGGCAGCCAATCGCCCCGGAACAACAGCGCCTGCGCGGCCTCAACCGGCTGTTGCTCGCGCGCAAGGAGCAACGGGGCCGGGAGCGGCGGCGCGCCGCCATGCTGCCGGCAGAGGTGCGCGCCTATACGCGCCCCCTGTTGCGGGCCTTCGAGCGGGAAATCCAAAAACTCCAGTCGGAGATCGACGCGCTCATCGGCGCGGCGGCGGAATTTCAGCGCAAGGAAAAGTTGCTGCGCTCGATTCCTTGCGTGGGACCGGTCACAGCCCAAACGATCCTGGCTGAATTGCCGCCGGAAATTCAAAACGCGCGGGCCGCGGCGGCCTACGCCGGTCTCACGCCCGAGCGGGACGATTCGGGCGTGAAGACCGGGCGCGGGCGGATGAGTAAAACGGGCAACGCGTTTCTGCGCCACGCTCTTTATATGCCGGCGGTGAGTGGGCGGCGCAGCAACGGGCGTTTGAAGGCCTGCGCGACGCGGCTGGAGGAGCGCGCCAAAGCCAAGAAAGTGATCATCGGCGCATGCATGCACCTGTTGATGCGGCTTTGCTTTGGCGTGTTGAAGAGCGGACAGCCTTACCAGGAGAACTGGCAGCGCCCGCAACCACCCCAGCGCTAAAGAAAAAAGTCCGGAAATAAATTTCGAAACGAAGGAAGCAGAACTCGGCCCCCTGGCATTCTGCCCCGCCTCCCTTCGTCTCGTTTTTCTTGGGTTTTGATCCTCTTGCCCAAAGCCTTCGCATGGCTCAAGAAAAAAGTGAAATAAATCCGTTGCGCTTTCATACGGTATCTCCAGGACGCTCGCGCGTTTTTTTCTGCGCGTTGTACGCTCAGGCGTGTTGGTTTCTTATTATTTCGCTTACGCTCGCGGTTCGCCTAAGAAATCGAGCCCTACCCACCATGGCTACTTTCTCGAATTTGGTTCGGCTATTTATGGCGGTGAGGAAATGGGTTTATTATTTATGGAGGCGGAAGAAGGAGGCTGTGTTGGGTGTGTTGTTAGTCACTGATTTTGTGCCGTAGTCGGTGATTGGTTTCGGTTCGACTGGCGTCCAGGTGGGAATGGAGAGGTCTGGGGTTGTTTCGAAAATGTAGTCGGACCCGAGTGCGGACCAGGCGACTACCGTTCCATTGGCGCGACGGTTGATGGCGAGGGCGGTGGGGTGCACGGTCAGGCGGCTGGCGAGCCAGACGGAATCGGCGCTGGTCGCAGGGGTGACGGAGGGGCCACCCGTGAAGGAATAGCGAACGGGGATTTTTGTGGCGCTATAAACCCAATTGTGGATTTCGCCGTGGCCGTCAGCAAAGCCAACTCCGCATCCGCCGTTGTGTTGAGAACCTGGGAGATCGAGCCATGCAAGTTCATTCACGTTCCGAACGAAAAAGCCATCGTTGATGCTGTCGGGGTGTTCATCAAGAAAGACGACGGTGTTACCAGGATCGGGAATGGAGGCTGTTTTTAGAAATTGGCGTTTTCCCGAATACCAAGAGCTTTGACCGGTGGTGACGGCAGAGTCGTTGGCGCCGGTTTTGCCCATGTAGGCGTTCATGGCGTAGCTGCGGAGGCGGCCCCTCCATCCAGCGGCAGTTTGGACGGGGCTGCGGTAGGTGTCAGCGGGGCATTTAAAGGCGAGGGTGTTTCCCTGAAGGTAGGGAAAGAGTTTGCCATTTTGGAGAAGGGTCAGGTTGGTGTTTGACGGGGTTGTGGTCCAATCGACGACGTTCAGGGCCCAGGTGTCGAATTGGCCGTTGCTGATGGTTTGGTAGGTGTCGCCGACGGTAAAGTTGTTGACGACGCGATCGCTGTGATCGGCGGCGTATTGCTGCCAGGCTGAGCCAATCTGGCGTTGGTTATCGATGCAGGAGTTTCCGAGCGAGGCGATGGAGGTGTGAGCAAAACTCGGAACAAAAAGAAAGCTGAGCGTTAGGAGCATCAGAACCGTCGCGATGAGATCAACGCGCGTGAAGCCATCGCAACGAGGCGAGGCGCCTGGGAGATGAGGACCGGGGAGACGCATTTTTGGCATCATGCAAATTAATGCTGAGGAGTCAATGATGATCGAGTGAGGAGTAATGGCTGATTTTGCGAGGGATTTAAACGCAAAGGGCGCAAAGGTTCGGAAAAGTTTTTACCGCGAATCACGCGAATAAACGCGGATGGAATTGCTTCGACCGAAGGATCACAATTTTTCGGGCCAGAGCTTCATTCCAGAGGCTCGTGCGAGTTCTCGAGTCCTTGGGTCGAAGCTGAGAAAATCGGTGGCGCCGATGGTCGCTGCCAATGCGGGCCAGAGAAGAAGGAGGGCTGGAAGTCCGGCGGCGATTTGCTCGTGCCTTTGCCATGCGGATGCGAGATCGATCGCGATGTCGTAGTCTAATCGAATCGGCTGCAAAATTTGCTGGTCGAGGTACCAACGAAAATTTTGCAGAGCATCCGCAGCCACAGCACGATCCTGGGCAAGAGAGTCTTCGGCTTCGATCTGCCGCTGAAACCGATTCTCAATGGTGAAGATTTGAAAAGATGTTAGCAGAAGCGGGGTGTCCAAACCCTGCGCAATTTCCCAAGCTTTGTCGCTGCCTCTGGTTTTAAGCAGGAGCGTTAAAATAAAGCCAGTATCAACAAATGGCTTCATCGCTCAAGAGTCGGGCCAAAAGCCTGTCACCGACCTCGACGCTGTAGCCAAGCCGGCAGGCGTCTTTTTTGAAATCGGGCATTTTAATTTTTGGTTTGGCCGGCCTCTTGGTAAATTCGCCAACTGGTTTGCCATGGCGGGTTACGGTTACACTTTCTCCAGGCCGAAGCTTCTTTTCCAAGCTGGCAAACTGGTGCAGGAACTCTCGTGCTGAAACCTTTTTGCTCATGTTAGACAATGTGTACAACATTCGGCGCATTTAAGCAACCGCAAACAAAACGGATGCCGCACCCTTACGGTTTTGACTTTTCAGATTTGTCTTTTGGAAAAAGCCGGTCAACCAGACCATAACTGTTCTCCGGAACTTGATAAACTGAATTGCCATACCAGAACAATCGATTGCCGTAGCATAACGAAATCGAATGTGCTTGCCGTTCTTTCTGCGATTGAGACCAATCGATTGTAAATTCAATCCCCGGCGTATAAGCATGGAGCATACCATAAGCGGCGGCGTGGCTTTTGCCGTCCCATTTTTTTGAGTTTTCCAAGGCATTCAGAAGATGCATTCCGTTGGTGGAGGCAAAAGCGCTTCCGGTATCCCAACTATTATCCGCGGCACGTCGCCGAAAAATCTTAAACGTAGTTTCGTCGTTCACCGTGTTTGTGATGTTTAACTGTAAAGACGAACTATCAGCGGCGTCGACCGATTTCAGGCTGAAAATTATCAGCACCAGCGTTAAAACGAACTGGATCAATGGTTTCATCATTCTTCGCCTCCGTTAGTGGAAGCGCGCTTTTCCCATGTTTTTCGTTTTGGCTCAGGGAGTGAGGTATCGACGGTGGCGTAGTAGGTTTCTTCGCCGAAGAGGCGGTCGGCTTCGGCGGCTAGTTCTCGGGAGGGGATGACGGAGAAGCGTTC
>JADMIO011201728.1_pt1 | contig 30370 bp, 33 predicted proteins | sample 8958161 | NCBI WGS metagenome assembly JADMIO01 (sample SAMN16585339, study PRJNA669376) | soil metagenome | isolation source: Crop rotation soil | place: USA: Cullars Rotation, Alabama | collected 2011 | reverse complement strand
GGAGGAAAAGCGACGGGCGAAGCCCGCTTTGCAAACTTCAGCCGCGGGGCCGGCGGCTCTGCCTTGGCGTGGTGGCGGAAAGCGAGCGAGCAGGCTTGCGGGCGCAGCCCGGTGTGACGGGGTGAGTGGTGGCGCGGCAACAGGCATGACAGGCGCGGGTGCGGCAAGGCGGCTGCGGGCTTGGCGTGACTGATGCGAGGTGAGCAGGACCGAAACCGGAAAGGTGGCTGGCTCTGTTCCATTTGTGTTAGGGTTCTCCCGATCGTGAAACCGAAGTTTTCGACCTTGATCGCCGTCCTTGCGCTGATCCCGGTTCTTTACGTCCTGTCGATCGGGCCGGCATGGCGGTACTTCGCGAATGAGGACGATTGGTTCCGAAGGCAGGAGAGGCTCAAAAGGTTGTACGTCCCGTTGATATGGTTGTGTAAGAGGACGGGGGCGTCGGAGGCGCTCGATTGGTACGTGGGCCTTTGGATTGGCCCCAGTTGGGAGCACGTCCCGCGCCTTGAGGATTCGTGGAGCGAATGAGAGCGGGCGAAGGTGGCTTGCTCCCGCCGTCGCGGTTCCGCTCAACCCGCCGTTGACGGCCCGGCCTCATCCGGAGCGCCGATCATCAAAGTCCCCTTGTTGGCCTCGCGAATCTTCGCCGCCGCCTCATCGTAGATAAATGGCAGAAACGCATAGCGCCTCCCCTGCGTCACCTGCCCCACCGCGTGCAGGATCGCCCCCGGAAAGATCAGCGCCGCCCCGGGCGGCACCTTGAAGCCCCGCGGGCTGAATTCCGGAAAACTCACTTCCCCGCCTTCGAATTCCGCATTCAGGTTGATCGACACCGCAAACCGCCGGTGCGCCGTCCCTGTGGTCGTATTGTCCCGGTGCGGGCGGAAGTGACCCCCGTCTTCCGCGGAATAGCAACCCACCAGGTACCGCTCCATTCGCGTCGCGTGAAAGGAATACATCTTGAGCAACTCCGGGTGCACCCGTCGCACCAGGCGATTCCGGATCGCTCGAATCAGTTCCGGATCCTCGATCGTGTAATCCTTGCGCCGTTTGTGATCATGGTTGTGCACATACACGGTCTTCTCGCCGATCTGCCTCATATATCCGGATTCCTCGCCCCCTTGCCGCTCATACAGCTCGATCAATTGGCGGCAAAACTCCGGCTCAAACACTCGCGGCAGCACCAGCACTGGCGCCTGCACTTCGAATCCGACATACCTTTCCGGTGGCGGCAATTTCTCCAGGTATTTGAACACCGCCTCATGGCGCTCCAGCGGAAATCCCGCCATGATCCGCAGCATCGGATCGAGCACCATCCAGAACCGGCGGGCCGGCGACCCATCGCCTTCTGTCGATTCCAGCGACACCGCGCCATACATCTTGCTCACCGATCGGTCCCCATCCCAAAAATGACGGATGCCCGGGATGTGGGGGCGCACGCGCCCCGTCGTTTCATCGGACGGATCGGTGCTCACCCCGAACAAGCTGATTCGGCGGTCGTCAAACAGGGCCCGATGTGTCGCCACACTCTCGAGCGCCACTCTCCCCTTCTCATCCCCTGCCGTGGCGAAGAAGCACAGCACCAGGTACCGCCCGCCCATCGTTTCGATCGCGAAGCTCGGCCGGTCCCCGCAACGTTGGCTGAACCACGGCGCGGGGTCGCCCTCACGCAGCCGCACATATTTCGGGTCTTCCGCGCTCATCGAAGACCTCGCGGCGGTTTCTTTCGGGCATTTTTGTGCACTCGCATGGGGTCCGGACACCTAGCGCGCTCGCGTTCATCTCGCGAGGCCCGTCTCGGTATCCTTCCCGCCATTATGTGTAAGGATTTTCCTTACGCGCAATGAGGGAACTCACCCGCGGAGCGTTCTGGACTTTTCCATCGCCGTTGGCTAACTGCTCCCGCCTTGATGAACCGCATTCAATCGAGTCCGGCGATCAAACCGAAGCTCATCGCCACTATCGGCACCGCCCTCGTCAAGCTGCTCTGCGCCACCCTGCGCTTCCGCATCCACGACCCCGCGGGCTTTCTCCGGCTTCCGCCCACCGTCCAAATCATCGGCGCATTCTGGCACAATCGCCTCCTCATCATCCCGTGGTTCTTCACACGTTACATGGGCCCGCGAGGCGCATCTGCCCTCACGAGCGCGAGCCAGGATGGCGACCTAGTCGCGGCGGCTCTTGCCCGCTTCGGCATCGGTGCCATTCGCGGCTCCAGTTCGCGGCGCGGCGCCGTCGCCATGCTCGAAATGCGCCGCACCCTCGCCGCCGGTTCCGATATCGCCATCACCCCCGATGGTCCCCGCGGCCCACGCTACCGCCTTCATCCCGGCATCATCGCCCTTTCCCAGCACTCCGGCATCCCCATCCTGCCCATCTGCGTTTCCTACTCACGCTTCTGGGAGTTGCCAAGTTGGGACGCTTTTCAAATCCCGCACCCATTCGCCACCGTCGAAGTCACCCTCCTGCCCTTGGAACAAATCTCCGCCACCTCCACTGCCGAAGACTTCGAGCGGCACCGTGCCCGCGTCGAGCACCTCCTTCGCTACGGACACCGGCCAACACCCGCGCCTGCGATCTTTTAGTCCAGGCGCAGCCACGGCACGCCTCATCAATGGCTGGCGCAGAGTTCGGAACGGCCAGGGGATTTACCAGACGATCGTTGAACCTTTGAGGTCCGTCTTGATTTCACGGCCGAGGAGTTCTGCCCGGCCTTTCTTCGTGTCCTTTGGCATCCGCACGTACACGAGCAGCGTCGCCCGTGTTTCGGAGGGTGGAATCTTCATGAACCATTCAACCCCTTCTTGCGGAACGATCACATCCAGCGAACCGGAGCGAATGTAGTCCGTCCGATAGGTGTTGGGCAGGTACTTCCAAATTCGAAGGGTGCCCTTGATCTTGCCGTCGGGTAACTTCTCCACCGACTTTGAGCGGTAGTTGAATTTTACGCGAATGATCTTCTCCGCGAGATCCGGCCCGTATTCCTCGATCTTCTCGAGGTCATAACTGGCCATCTTTTGCGCTTCGTCGCGCGTGATTTCGACCGGAGCGGAGAACGAATGAGACAGAAGCACCAGGAGGGCTGCCGCTGGAGACAGGACTTTCGTGTTCATGGGGATTCAGCTCGTGTACCCTTCTCCCGGACCACGTCAAGGCAGCTTGTCTTGCCAGGGCGAAAGCCCCTGAATCGTAAACTCCCCTCACACGAATATGAAAACGCTCATCGCTTTTTCTTTCCTCGCCGTCACCACACTCGTGCTCGCGGCGGATACGCTGGCCGACGACAAGGCACCCGCGGAGGAATCGCCGATTTCGATCGAGGTCGCCGTCCCCGCGCACCGAGGCGAGCGCAGGATTGAACCCCGGGACCGCACCACCCATTTTCACGTCATCGTCTCCAACACGTCCGGCAAGCCGCAGCGGATTTGGCGGGAGTGGTGCAGCTGGGGCTACTTTGGGCTGACCTTCGAGTTCACGGACGAAGCCGGCCGGAAATGGGTCGCAAAGAAGAAGGGTAAAAACTGGACGGTCAATTATCCGGATTGGTGGGATTTGGAGCCGCGGGAGAGCCTGGTGCTCGATGTTCACTTCGGAGACGCCGACATCTGGGAGGACTTTCCACGCCCGGAGCGCGGCTCACAGACCGTCACGATGCAGGCCGTCTTCGAGTTCAAGCCGGACGACCAGTCACTCAAGCACGGCGCATGGACCGGGCGGGCCGTGACGAAACCTGACAAGTTTGTGTTCTACCCTCGGATCGGAGAGAAGAAATGACCGCGCCCCGCTCGACTATCAACCCAATGCGTCCCGGACCTGGCCGCAGATCAAATATGAAAACCATGTTTTTTTGCAAGCTGATGGCTGCTTTTGCCGTCTTCGTCACATTTAAAATCACCGCGGCTGAGCCGATCGAAACGAAACACCCTTCGCCCGCTCTCGGCATTGAGGAGGCGTTGACGATTGCAAAAGCATACGTGCAGGAACACCACCTCAAAGCCGGTACCGACTCTTACATTGATTCCGTCAAGCTTGAACGCCAACCGGCGGACAAGGATGGAAAGTTCTGGCTCGTGACGTGGCTGCCCAACCGCTACGCAACCGGTCTTCCCATCAAGGGAGGACAGCTTTACGTGCGCGTGTACCTCGACAAATCGGTGAAGGCTTCGCACGGCGAGTAAATCCGCGCCGGAGCCCAACGGCTCCCCATTTCAAAGCCCGGCGATCGCCTACAACTCGCGGATGAACACATTGCGAAACGCCGTCATGACGTTGTGCGGGGACTTCTGCAAACGCAACGCGCCTTCCGCGGGTCCAGGCATCGGCGGCTCGAATCCCTTTTCCACGGGCACGTCCTGCATCACCACTTTGCCGTTCAGCGTGACGGTCACTTTGCTGTCGAGCAGCTTGATGTGAAACGCATTCCACTCGCCGAGCGGCTTGTCGGCGACCACGGCGGGGCTGACGGTATATTTGTGATTGAAGACGAATCCGCCTGAACCGTTCTCCTTGGCCCAGATTTGCACCTGCTGACCGCCGGGCAGAAAAACGCCACTGTCGCCCTTGGGCGGAATCTTCCATTCCAACATCAGTTCGAAGTTTCGATAGGACTTCACCGTCACCAAATCGGCGCCTTTGCCGTCGTTGATGAGTTCGCCATTCTCGATCTTCCAATGATCCACCGCCGATGCGGCATCCTGCCAGCCCGCGAAGTCGCGGCCATTCATCAACGCGGTGAAGCCCGAGGGAGGCGCCACCTTCGACGACGGCTCTTCCGCTGAAGACATGGCGGCGCAGCACAACGAAACGCAGAGCGCGGTGGCGAGGAGGAGTCGATTCATCGAGAAGTAGATCACAGCCGGCCATGCTTGGCCTTCTTGGCCCTCCAGGCAAGCTGACGGTGTTCTATTGGCCGGCGACCAGACGACTGAATCGGTCGAGGTCGACATTGCCGCCGCTGATGAGGACGCCGACACGCCGGCCTTGCCACTGCCTCTGCCTCGCGGCCGCGAAACCGAGGCAACCGGTGGGCTCCATGACGAGCTTCATGCGCGCGGCGGCGAAAGCCATGCACTCGACGAGTTGCTGATCGGTCACGGTGAGTACGTCGTCCACGTCGCGACGGATGATGGGAAACGTGTAGTTGCCCAAATGCTGCGTCTGCGCACCGTCGGCGATGGTGTCGGGGGTATCGATGTGGACGATGGCACCCGAGCGGAAGGATTGCTGCCCGTCGTTGCCGGCCTCTGGTTCGACGCCATACAGCTTGCAGCGGGGCGACAAGGAGCGCGCGACCAAAGCCGTGCCGGAGAGCAGGCCGCCGCCCCCCAGCGGGACGAATAGGGCGTCGAGCGCGCCTACTTCCTCGAACAACTCCATGGCGGCGGTGCCCTGGCCGGCAATCACGTCGGGATGATCGTAGGGAGGAATAAGGGTGAATCCGTGCTGGGCGGCGAGGTCGCGCCCGATTTTCTCGCGGTCCTCCTTGTAGCGGTCGTAGAGGACGACGTCCCCACCGTAGCCTTTGGTCGCCGCCACCTTCGCCGCCGGGGCGTCGTGCGGCATGACGATGGTGGCCGGCATGCCCAGCAGCCGGGCGGAGAGGGCGATGGCCTGCGCATGGTTGCCCGAGGAGAAAGCCACAACACCGGCCCGGCGCTGCCGGTCATCGAATTTCGAGAGGGCGTTGAATGCGCCGCGAAACTTGAACGCGCCCATGCGCTGCAGGTTCTCGCATTTGAAGAAGACTTCCGCGCCCAGCTCGTCATTCAATGTGCGCGACGTGATGACCGGGGTGCGATGGGCATGACCTTTGATGCGCCCGGCGGCGGCGGTGACATCTTCGAAGACAGGGAGGCTGCGGTCGCTCATGGGGCAAATGGGCTCATGCCGGAAGCATGATGGTTGATTTCACAGAATCAGGACATGGCTACAAGCCTCGCTCCTGCACCCACTGCGCAGCCCGGGTGTAAAGCTCGGCGGAATTGCGCAGCTTCAGCTTGTTCTTGATCCTTGATCGGTAGGTATCCACCGTCGATTCCCCCAGGTGAATCTGCACGGCAATCTCACGGCTGTTGTAGCCTTTGCCTACGAGCTGAAAGACTTCCAACTCGCGATCGGTCAAGGCTTCCATGCCGGACGGCTTCGGCGAAGACTGACCGCTGAGTCTCCCCAGCATGGCGGTGGTCATCTCGGGGCTCAAATAGACCTTCCCATCGAGCACCTGCCGGATCGCCATGAGGAGCGTGGCGGACGCTTCGTGCTTGTTGATGTACCCCTTCGCCCCCGCCTGCAGGGCACGCTCCGCGTAGAGCGACTCCTCGTGTGTGGAGAGGATAAGGACCGGCACCTCCAATTCGAGGGCCTTCAAGTCCTTGACGAGTTCCAGCCCGCTGGAGCCGCGGAGTGTGATGTCGACAATCGCAATGTCCGGGAGCTGGTTCTGAATGACCTTCAATCCGTCCTGGATATTATCCGCCTCGCCGCAAACCGTAAATCCAACGTCTGTCGCGATCAGTGCCGCGAGCCTTTCGCGAAACATGGCGAGGTCCTCGACAAGAACAACCTTGACGGGCTTGGAATCAGTTTGATGAGCCATGCGGGTGAAGGACGGGCCACGTCCATCCATACTTTTGTACGCGCGCCCGCCGTGCTTTCCACCACTTAATCTCCCCGGCTGTTTCAATCGAGCGACTTCTCATTCACCGCCGCCGCATCGCAGAGGACTTCGAGGGCGACGACCATCTGGAAATCCTCGATCTCCCTGCCCAATTCCAGCCAGTAACGGGGTTCAAGCAAGCACGCCCAAAATTCGGAAGTGACGATGTGCAACCCGGAAGGTGACCGCCAACTCAAAAGGAGGTGAACACGCCCGTCCTCCCGCCATGCGGCGGTGCCGGGTGGCAAATTCGAAGTGGCCAAAGGACATGAGTTCATAGGGGGTGGTCGTGAAGATAACGGCGGCCCACATTCGAGATGTGCCACGCCGCGTTCTCCTCGTTCCCGGTGGCACGCCAGACCCGGCCGAAAGCGCGCAGATTCTCCAGGTGCACAAGTGCTGCCGGCGCCCCGATTCCCATCGCATTGGCGATACCTTCGCTGGTCGGGCCGAGCGCGTGTTCGAGAAAGGAGAGGATCGACATCTCGATCAGCGGCCGATCGCAGTGATGGAGGATGCGGTCTTCCAACGCTTCAAACTGAACGGCAAACATTTCATTCACGCTGCCAAACTGCGGCGCGGCGGACTCGGCGAAGGGCGGCGGGAAGGGCAGGGACGACTTCATGGCTGGGATTTTGGGGCAAGGATTGGTTGTCCTCTTTTCATGCCATTCCCGTGCCGTCATGCGCCTCCTCTGTAAGAGACGGGGCGTCGAGTTTGGTTGCCGACACAAGTGTCGTCTCTCACATCACGACAGGGTCTCCCGATAGCCAAATCAGGCAGCCACCTAGGGAGTCTGCGGGCTGACGACGGTGCTCGCCTCCGCGTGCGCGGCGTCCGGCGCCGCCGCTTCGGGCAGGAAGTAGAAGAGAATCGCCATGATGACGTAGACAGAGAGCAGTTGCGCGCCCTCGAGCCAGTTGCTCTCCCCGTCTCCGCTGATCTGCTGCGCGATCCAGATGGCGATGGCGATGGCGACAATCTCCGGCAGGGAAAACTCCAGGTCCATCGGCCGGCCAAACGCGTACGAGGCGAAGACGAGCAACGGCGTGACGAAGAGCGCGACCTGCAAGCTGGACCCGACGGCGATGCTCAGGCTCAGGTCCATCTTGTTTTTCAAGGCCGCCCAGATAGCGGTCGTGTGCTCGGCGGCGTTGCCGACCAGCGCCACGACGATGACGCCGACAAAAGTTTCCGTCAGCCCGAGGCCATGGCGCGCAGATTCGATGGAGCCGACAAGAAACTCGCTGAGAAAAGCGATGAGCACCGTGGCCACGCCCAGCAGCACGATGGCGCTCGCCAGCGGCGCAGGCGGCTCACCCTCGGCGGCTTCCTCCGGTTCGCCGGCGAAGAGCGCCTTGTGCGTGACCAGCGAGAAGAGCAGCGTGGCCCCATACGTGATGAACAACACGATGGCGATGGCCAGCGAAAGCCGCTGCTCCGCCACCGCCGACCAGCCGCCCGGGCGGGCGTTGGCCGTGACGTGAAAGACCGTGGGAATGATCAGCGCTGCGGCTCCCATGCTCATGGCGGTGGCTGTGACGCGCGCGGCGATCTTGTTGAATTTTTGATGGGGATAGCGAACACCGCCGGCGAGGGCCGCTGCGCCAAGGACGAGCAGGAGATTGCCGATGATCGATCCCGTGAGCGACGCCTTCACCACCGTCGTGAGCCCTTTGGACAGCGCGACCAAGGCGATAATCAACTCGGCGGCGTTGCCAAAGGTCGCATTCAGGAAGCCGCCGATCCCCGCGCCGGCGCGGGCGGAGAGTTGCTCGGTGGCGCGGCCCAGCCAACCGGCCAGCGGAATGATCCCGACGCCCGCCGCGACGAAGAGCAGCGAATCATTGTGCCAGCTCGCGACGTAACGAATCAAAAAAGCCGCGGGCACCGCGAGCAGCAGCCAGTCGAGCGGCGTTTGGAAGAAGAGTTTGAGGAGCGGAAATCGCCCTTTCATGGGTGCGCCGGTCATGGCATGGGATCGCGTTTTGATTCGTGCACGGGATTCGGGATGCATCCGCCATCGCAGACTTTGGCGGCACGCTCCGATCGTGCATCCTCCAGTGGCGCCATGACGAGCGCCATCTCCGGTCTCTATTCTCGACGGGCGTGATTGGTTATGGCGGGACGAGCGGCCCATCGCGGAGCGATGCCATGCTCATAGCCCTGCAGCGAGCAAACGCCGCTGCTGGAAATGCGTCCGAAATCTCAATTGCCAGGAATTACCGCGGCGGATGTTGTCTTTGCCGGCTCCCCGTCAGTCGTGACCGGGTTTTCGGAGGGAGCGAACCGTTCGAAAGCACGGGCAAATTCGTCGGTGCTGACCGGCTTGCCAAAGCACAACCGGGCCCCGTGCGCGGCGCACAGGCTCGCGCAGTAGTTTGGCTCGAATTCCGTAACGAGGATGACGGGAGTCGATTGCAGGAGGACATCCAGCATGGACACGAGCGAGACGCCGTGAATCTTTTCGTCGAGATCGACCACGAACAAGTCCACATCCTCATGCTCCCGTTGCAGAATCGCGACCGCTTCGTTGAAGGTGGCGCCGAGGCGGAGGCCATGGCGGCGCCGCCCAGCGGCAGACATCGCCGTCTCCTGCACGGCCGGGTCCGCGCTGAAGAGAACAACAGATTTAGGTTTCATGGTTCGACCTTCTTTCGACCGAAGTTCGCTCGGCCGCCCCCACGCCGCTACGCATGCCTTGCGAAACAGCGACCATCCCTTGCTCCGGATTTGCCCCGTCACCAGGTGGCATCCTCCGACACTAACGGAGCCGCGTCTTCCACTTCGACAGGAACATTTGCGCCGCGGTGCGTGTCCCCGTCTCGTTGTCAAAACTCGCGCGCTCCATCAGCATCGAGACGGGAACTTCGCCCGATTCGTGCCATAAGAAATAAACGAGCGCCGGATCCGCCGCCACGTCGCCCACGGCCATGCGCCCGCTGGTCATTCCCGCGGCTTCGCATTCCGCTCGCAGGACTGATAGCGACGGGTAATCGATGGTCACTCGTTCGAGCTCGACGATGAGATTGCTCATATGGAAAGCAGCCGTATCAGGTCGTGGCGTTAAGTGGCAGGCTTTAAGGCGGAGATTTTGGACTCACCGTCCGCGGAGTCCTGTGATGCTGATTGAAATCAATTAGTCTGACGAGGTGGGACAGCAAGCCCGCCGGCTGGGACCGGCGCAAATTCCAATGCGGAACCAACGCCGTTGACGCCGGCTATCGCCGGAGCGCGCGCCGGACATCTCCAACCAGCGGACCGACTTTTTCCACCACCTGCTTCAATGTTTCTGTGTCGACACGAAACTCGCGTGTCCAGTATCGGACTTCGTAGGGTTCGCTGGTGTGGATCCAGCGGCGGTTGACCGCTTCTGGTTGGTCTGGTTGGGCAGTTCCTCGCTTGTCAGATTCTTCAAGCATGCCCCATTCATCGCGCGCTCCTCTCTCGTTGGTCGCATTTTTCTTCTCCCTCGACACGAGTTTGCATTGCAGATGGCGGGGCATACCGTCCGAGACATCATGTTCGCGACCTTTCGCTCCCTCCATCTGCGCAGTCTTTTGCTCATCTTCCTCATCGCTGTCCCTGGGGCGGATGGTCAGCCCGCCGTGGATGATCACCTCAAGCTGATTACGTTGCACAAGGGCACGAACGCCGTGAACCTCGATGCCACCAGTTTGATGGCCACCGTGATCATTGCCCGGCGGGACAATTTCAACGCGCACTCTTTCGAAGTAACAACAATCTACGCCACGCTCAAGGCCTCCGGCGACGAGGAGCCGGAGCTAAAGATCATACCGATTAGACGGGAAGGCCAGGAAGACGTCTTGCACCTCACCACCAGCGGCGGTGCGGACTGTGTCCTCCAGGATTTCCGGCTATTTGCGGACCCTGGCAAACATTCGGCCGTTCTCATCACCGCCACCCGCAAATTCGGCGCCAGCTTTGCCGACGAGCAGCTCGTGACGTTTGAGTATTTCAGGCTGACACGAAACGCGGAGGGACTTCCAGGCTCTCCGGCCTTGTATTTCAATTTCGAGAAGCGATGGGATTCGAAGAAGCCATTCTGCGACGTGAACGACGCTTTCCGCGACGAATTAAATATTCCTTCGGGCCGGCAACCCGCCCACCGCTGACCATCCACGGACTAATTGGGAGTCCTTTGCTAGAGGAGCTTCTGCAAAGCCTCTCGTCCGCGGGCCTTCGTCTCTGCATCGTCCTTCTCCACGCTCGGCATCGCCAGCCCCTTGTTGATGAACCCTTGGGCCTCCTCCTTTCGTCCCATCTGCGCATAGACACGGCCGAGCTCGATATAATGCATCAACCGGTTGGGGTTGATGGCGATGGCCTTTTTGAAACACGCTTCCGCCTGTTCGTTCGTTCCTTTTGGTAGTTTGCCGTAGATCGCACCGGCAAGCGCGCGCTTCAGACCACCCACATCCGCGAGCACTCGATGCCAGCGCCCGAGAATGTGCCACGCCGTATCGTTGCGCGGATCGAGTTGCAGCGTTTTGTCCACGGCCGCTTTGATGCGGGGCGAGGCTTGCACTCTTTCCTTCGATCCCAGCAACGGCAACATTTTGCCATAGGTAATCGCCACGGAAAGCTGCGCTTCCGGGTCGTTCGGCGCGAGTTCGGCCGCCGGCTGCGCGTGAGCCAGAGCCATCCCTCCCAGCCTCAGCTTTTCTTCCTTCGAATCGGCGTCCGACATCAGGTGCCGGTACTGACGGGAAATTCGAACCAGGAGAGCCGGGTTTTTCGGATCCGACTTTTGCACGGCGGCATAGCATTTCAGCGCCCCTTCCGCATCGAACCTCCGGTCACACGCGTCCCCTCGTTTGAGCAGGTCATCCGTCAACGGCGAAGACGGCGCCGGTGTCGGCGCCGCCGATGCGTGGCAGAGGATCAGCGTCAACGATGCGGGAAGGAGAAGGCGAAAGAATTTCATGGGTGGTCTCAAAAAGGGCTGGACGCTACCTATAGAGATCGCCCGCGCGCCGCCATCCGGTTGCCTGACCGCCGCACCCACTGTGCTGCTAACGGCCGATCACAATGTCGCCAGGAGGACTGTCAGGAGGACAGCCGCAATGCCCCAAATGAGCGCATCGGACTTCATGAGCCCGCCATCATGTACGAATCAGGGCTCGATTGATGTAGGGAAGTTGGCGCGTCCGACTATCGGGTCACAACAGTTCCATCTTCTGGCAACGGATGACCACGCACTCCTGACCGAACCGCTGTTCGAGGGCACGCCGATAATCACCCCACCACGGCGCGTCCACTTCTCCCACCATCACCTCGTAAATCACGATTTGGTCCTCGACCGATTTTTCCTCGTTGTCCATCCACAACCCTTTCGCGGGTGACCGGGTGTAGGCGGTCAGCCCTCCAAATCGGCCCGTCAACTCGCGCGTAGTTTCCTGGAACAAATGACGCGGGATCGCTTTGCCATTCGAATGTCGAGTTGGAAGGAGAATCTGGACGAGGAAATTGGCTTTCAAGGCATCACCTTCCCCGAACTTTGCGAAGGCTCAGGTGAGTTTCAAGTTTCCACGGCTTTCGCCTCGCCCCTGGGGGTCGGCGCCGTCTCCATCAACGCCTCGTACTCCGCCTGGAAATGCTTCGAAAGCAGCTCTATCTGGCTGGAAAGCTGTTCCCGGCGTGCCTCCGTCAACGCGGCAGCCATCTTATCCCGCTTTGAATCGATGACACCCGCGAGATGAATCAGGGTCTGGAGTCGGGAACTCATAACCTGTCTACCAGCATAGAGCCTGCCAGATACGCAGATTCACGCTCCGCGGCGCTGTGTGCTTGAAAGTGGTACCGTCGGCTGGTCATCGCGAAGCGATGACTTGAAGGTCGCCGGGGCATTCATGCATGCCCTCTGTTCCCTCCTGGGGAATCGATATTACTTGGACGGAACGCGGTAGGCCGTGATCTTCGTCCCTTCCTGATTCTTCCCGCTCAATTCAGCACCGCCTTTGGTCAGCTTTAGCGTGTCGATCCACAACGATTGTCCCCAGTTGATCTGGTACTGCCGCGGTTCGCCGTGTTCCTTGAGAAACTTCCACGTCCCTTTCAATCCCCGCGGCTCGCTCGTCACGGTGCCGTCCTCGTGGAACGTCTTGAAGTCCTTGTTGAACCAGCGCCAACGGCCCAGGATCGGGTCGGGGGGGCCTTTCCACGGCGGCGTCGCCGCCGGTTGCTCAGCCAGACCGCTGGCGGTCAAGAGCGTCAACGCCGCACACGCCGAAACAAACGCACGCCGGCTCAGGAGGAGGACACGAGTCATGCGGCTGCAATTAGACTTCGCGCCCCGCACAGGCAAGCCGGGAGTTCCCCACCCTCAAATTTCCCGCCTTGTTCCGCGGCCCCATGAGGACGACCATGATTTCTTCGCATGTCCGATCCGTCGCCGCTTCCGCCCAACCCGCCGCCCGCGGCCGACCGCACTCCCGCGGATCACGAAACCTCGGAAGACTTGCAGCGCAGCATTGCTGAATTGGTCAAACGCTCCCAGGAGTTGCGGGAGTCTGGCGAGCGGCTCGCCGAGGAAGTCGAGCACTTGAGACAGCTCTCCGCCGCGCAAAAAATCGCTCCCCCTCCCCCGCCCCCATCGGAAGGCACCTGACGGCTGCCGCACTTTTCCTTGTTTCGCGCAATATCGGCGGAGATTGCACGGGCGGCAGCCGCGATTCCGGTCGAGGGGGAGCGGTATCCCGCGCACCTTCCGCCACCGTCGGTCGCTGAGCGGCGAATCATTTCCTCTCGTCTTCCTTTTCGAAGGCGTATACTCCACACCCGTCCTCCCGGCGCGCTCATGAAAATCGAGTTTTCTGAAATCAGCATCTTCGACTCCCACCTCTGGCCCATCCTGCTCTGGGGCCTGGTCTGGCTTTACGTCCTGTACGGACTCCTCACCCGAAGCGACGTGGACACGCAAACCAAGATCCTGTGGACGATCGTTCTCATCTTCGTCCCCTTCTTCGGGGTATTCATGTACTGGTTTGCCGCACCGGGCGCCGCTCCCGCGGTGCGCAAGACGCCTCCCGCAAATGACGTCGCAGGCACTCCGTGGGCCCGCGATCCGGGCCACATCGCCGAAAAGTAATTCCTCGTTCCGGCTTCTCCCGCGGTTGCCGTCATCCTCGTCGTCCCCCTCGGCGGGCACTAATCGTCCGCGCGAATGGCCGGTTCGTTGAGTTGCGGCGTCCGGACGTAGTAAATGTCCCAATCATCCTCCGCCACCTGAACGAATCCATGACGCTGGTAGAACCGATTCGAGGGGCTGTCCCGCAACGCACCCAACCGAACTGGCATCTGGCGGGCGTCGGCCTGGGAAAGGAGCTGGCCCATCACTTCGGAGCCGATGCCGCGGGACTGGCAGTTCGGATGGACGTACAGGTGGTCCAAATTAAAGCCCTCCGCAGAGGGACGGAAGGTGTAGAAACCAATGCGCTGACCATCGAGGACGATGAACTCGCTATGCTCCGGATGGAAGGACCTGCGAAGACGCTCACGAGCACGCTCCGGATCGAAACGTCCGACACGCTCCAGGCTGTCGCGCATCGCCGCGATGCGCAGTTCTGCCAACTCGTCGAAATCATCGGCGGTGACGGCGGAGAAATCGACACCGCCGGAACCACGTTTCATGGCGCCTGCTCGAGGCCGAGGGCGGATTGCCAGCGGGTGAGTTGGGCGGCGATGTTTTGGGGGCTGGGCGCACCGATGGCCTGGCGCGCGGCCATGCTCTTTTCGACTTTGAGAATGTCGAAGACATCGGCGGCGAAGGCGGGGGAGAGGGCCTGGTACTCGGCGAGCGTGAGTTGCGGGAGGTCGCACTTTTTCTGCCCGCAGAGGGCCACGGCTTTGCCGATGATCTCGTGGGCCTGGCGGAAGGGCACGCCGTGGTTGACAAGGTAGTCGGCGAGGTCGGTGGCGAGGAGCATCGGGTCGGCCACGGCCGCGGCGCACGCCGCAGGATTGGCTTCGACGCCGTGGAGCATGGCGGCGAAGACGGCGAGCGCGGCGCGGATGGTGTCGAGGCCGTCGAAGACGGGCTCCTTGTCCTCCTGCATGTCGCGATTGTACGTCATGGGCAGACCCTTGAGCGTCGTGAGGAGGGAAACGAGGGCGCCGATGACGCGGCCGGATTTCCCGCGGGTGAGTTCGGCGACGTCGGGGTTCTTTTTCTGCGGCATGAGCGAGCTGCCGGTCGTGAAGGCGTCGCTGATGGTGATGAACTTGAACTCGCTCGAGGCCCAGAGAATGACGTCCTCGCTCAGGCGCGAGAGGTGGACGGCGATGAGGGCGAGGCCGGCGAGGAATTCGACGGCGAAGTCCCGGTCACTGACGGCGTCCATGCTGTTTTGCGTGATCGCGGGGAAGCCGAGTTCACTCGCCACGAGCTCACGGTCGAGGAGGATGGTGGAGCCGGCGATGGCGCCGGACCCGAGCGGGCAGACGTTGATGCGCTTGCGGGCGTCGCGCAGGCGGTCGCGGTCGCGGTGAAACATCTCCACGTAGGCCAGCAGGTGATGGGCGAAGTAGACGGGCTGGGCGCGCTGCAGGTGGGTGTAGCCGGGGATGATGACCTCGCGGTGCCGCGCGCCGAGCGACACGAGGGCGCGCTGCAGGTCGGCGAGGAGCGCGTCGAGCCCGTCGCAGGCGTCGCGCAGATAGAGGCGGAGGTCGAGGGCGATCTGGTCGTTGCGGCTGCGGGCGGTGTGCAGCTTGGCCCCGGGCGCGCCGATGCGGCGCGTGAGCTCGGCCTCGATGTTCATATGCACGTCTTCGAGCTCGACCTTCCACGAGAATTTTCCCGCCTCGATCTCGGCGCCGATTTCCTGGAGGCCGCCGATGATTCTGGCGCGCTCCTCCGGAGTGATCAGGCCGGCCTTTTCGAGGGCCGCGGAGTGCGCGATCGAGCCGGCGATGTCATGACGCCAAAGGCGCCAATCGAAGCTGACGGACTCGGAGTACTGCTGGAGCAGAGCGGAGGTTTCTTCCTGGAAGCGGCCTTTCCACATGGGTCGGGAAAATTAGGAATTGTGAATTGTGAATTTGAATGCGGGCAGTCGCCGCGGCTTGGCGAAATTTCGAGGGCGAATCGTTCCTCCCGCTTGCGCGGAGCGCCACCTTCCCATTCAGAACTCAAAATTCAAAATTCAAAATTTCCCTAAAGCTCGTGCGTCTTCCGGTTTTTGCATTCGCCGTGTCTCCGGAGCTCGTCGCAGCTTGCTTCGATGCGGAGGTTTTTTGAGGCGAGAGAGAAGCCAAGGCGCTTGGTGATGCAGCTCTCGAGCAGGTCGATGTGCGCGTCCTCGAACTCCACGATGCGGCTGCAATCGACGCAGATGAGGTGGTTGTGCGTGGGGTGATCGAGGTAATTCGGGTCGTAGTATTTGTAGTCCTTCCCGAAATCCATCTCGCGCAGGACGCCGCACTCCACGAGGAGCGGCAGCGTGCGGTAGACGGTGGCGCGCGAAACGGAGCGGTCGACCTTGCGGGCCATGACGAGCAGTTCCTCGGCGGTGTAGTGCTCGGTGGTGGAAAAAGCGGCCTGGACGATGGCGTCACGCTGGGGCGTCTTGCGGAGGCCCTTCGAGGCAAGGTAGGCGTGAACGCGTTCGTGAATTTCTGGTCGCAGCACATGGGCAGTATGCGGGCGTTGACCGAAGGCGTCAAACTGGGAAGAAGTGCTCAGTTCTCAGTCGCCGAATCAACGCCCGCACGGGAATTCTGAGAACTGAGAACTTCCCTCCCCCTCACCTCTGCACTCTCGCGACCAAATCCGTCTCCGCGGCCGGCACCCACGCGCCGCCGCCGTTGAACTCGAGGCCGAGTTTGTCGTCCTTGATTTGCCGCAGATTGGCCTCCGAACCGGCCGGAACAAGGAGCTTGCCGACTTCCTTTCCGTTGAGCACGGCGGGAAACATGACGGGCTTGGTCAATGCCACGGTTTTCGGCCACTTCGTTCGATCCGAGGCGAGCTTTTGCAGATCGAGCGCGGAGATCGGCGGCGGGGTGGCGACCGGTGGAGGCGGAGCCGGCGTCGCGGGCGCGGGGACGTTCGCGAGGTTGGGTGCGGGCGTGGCCAGGGCTCGCAGCGGTGGCGTGCCGCGCGGCGGGGTGGCCTTGGCAAACATGGCATCCTGCTCGCCTTTCAGCTCGATGACCTTCGTACTGGTGTCCTTCACCCATTTCCCGAGGAGTTGGTTTGCGAGCGGCGTCTTGTCGTCGACGAACTTTCGAAACTCCGGCACCCGGGTGTAATAGACCGCCGCGAGAAATACCACGGACAGCGGCATGGCAATGGCCCAGATTCGACTCGTCTTCTTCTTACTCATGTTGATTTCCTTTGATGGTTGGCGCTTGTTCCGGGGAGAGAAACGCGTGGCAAAAAAGGTTTCTTGCGGAAAATCCCGTGCGGGCGCCGTCGGGATTTCCGCTCATTGCTGTCCAAGACGTTTCAGACCGCAAATTCTTAGCGGACGCAATCAGATTGTGGTCGGGGAGAATGACGAGGAAGCAACCAGGCACGGAGATGATGATGCCCGGAAAGGCGGGGGAGGTTGTCAAAAAGATGTCACGAGGTTGCAAAAAGTGTGGCCGCAAATGTCCATGGGTTGGGACCACGAATCACGCAAATCACGCGAATGAGATGCAGCCTCGCACACACTCCATTCGTGTGATTCGCGTGATTCGTGGTCCTTTTCCTCCCAGACCGGAGACTCGGTGTTCACCTCTCCGTTGCCTCTGTTTCCTCTTGTTCCAAAACGTGTTGGACCCCTCCTGCGCGGGAGAAGGATTTCGAGGACGATTTGCGATCAGCGCGCCCGCAGGAGCAGAGTCACGGCGTCGGGAAGGCGGCCCTGGCGGGCGAGGACGTGGGCGGCTTTCTGGACGAACCAGGGCGGGGCCTTGGGCATGGCGGCAACGGCGACGAGGATTTCGTCGCGGCCCTCATTTTCACCGGCGATGTCGCGGGCCTGGGCAAGTTGCTGGGCATTGACGAAATTCTCCGGCGTCATGCGCCAGGCGGATTCGAGCTGCGAACGCGGGAGGTTGGACGGCTTGGCCGGGAATGGAGGCTCCCTGGTGTAGGCGGCGAGGAGATTCCATGCTCGCGTGTTGTCGCCCCAGGCATGGAGCAGCGCGGCCCACTCGCGGAAATCCTGCCCTTCGCGCGAGGCCCGCTGCGTCATCCATTCGTCGAGTTGCTCGAGACTGCCCCAGCGCCCGGCAAGATTGTAGAAGCCGGAGATTTCATCGGGGTTGAGGTTGGGCGCCTTGCCGCGTTCCTTCCACCAGCGGCGATAGTAATAGGCCGCGCGTTGCTCGGGAAGGCGCTGCGCGTAGGCGAGGAGAATTTCCGGGTGTTTTTCCACGAAGCGCCCCCACTCGACCTGCGCCGCGGGATACGACCCCGTGGCCTGCAAGGCGTCCCCGAGGACTTCGTCGCGCTGAATGCGCGCGCGCAGGACCGACTCCTGCCAATAGGGCAGGGCCATGGCCATGGAAAAGCGTTGCACGGCCTCGGCTTGATCGCGCGTGATATTCGAGGCTCCGGGCTTGAGCCGGGAGGCAATCGCGAATTCCCGGTTCCACTCCCTCGCGGCTTCCCGTCCATGACGATAGAGCAGCCGCAACCCCAAGTACTGATGGAGGTCCGCATTGAGCGGAAACCAGCCCAGGCTCTCCTTGAGCTCCGAGAGGGGCACCCCGGGCGGCACCGGCCAGCGGGCGTGAACGCGATGCAGCGCGGTGGGCGACCACCGCGGCACGTCCCACAAAAAAGGCAGCGACCAAAAAACGATGACGACCAACGGCACGAGCGCGGCTTTCGGCGGCTGGAAGAGGCGCCGGCCCGTCATCCGCATCGGGCAGGCTATGGCCAGCGCGGCGAGGGCAAAACCGGCCGTGCCCCACCGATGAGCGGGCACATCGATGAGCGCATGGGAGAGGATGGTGGCGCCGGCGGCAAACCCGCCGGCCCGCAAAAAGAAACTTCGATGCCGCGAAAAGCTCTCGCGCAAATGCCCTCCGAGGAACAATGCCCCGGCGGCGGCGGCGATGAGCACCGGAAGGACGCCGAGCTCCGTGAGCCACTGGAGCCAGCTGCTTTCCGGATGAATGAAGATCTGATTCTCCGGCTCGATCGTCTGGTAAAAAGGAAAGACCGAGGCAAAGACGCCAATGCCGTGTCCGAGCAAAGGCGCATCCTTCCACATGCCCACGGCATCGTGCCAGACCTGGATGCGATTGAGCTTCGATTCATCCATCGCATCGGCGGTATGAAATCGGGCAAAGACCTGGGAACCGAAGGCGAGGGCCAGGGCGCCGACCACCAGCGCTCCCCCCGCGGCGACGCCCAGCGCGCGGCGGCTGCGCACTTTCAGCAGGCACAGGACGAGGAACGCGGCAAATCCCACGGCAAAACCCAGCAAGCCACCGCGCGATTGCGTCATGAGCATCGCCACGACGACGACCGCGACCATCGCCGCACCCAAGCCGGTCAGCACCCACCGTTTCTTGAGGCCGGCCCACGTCACGCAACCGCAGCCGAGCACCGCCGCCATGGCGAAATAGTTGGCGGAATGATTGCGATTCGGAAAAGGCCCGAATCCAAGCCAGCCCGGAGTCATGCGCAATCCGAAGATCAGGTCCGAGTTCGGTTTCCGGATGGCGAAGGCGCGGAAGGAAACAATCGCGACCACCGCCGCCGCCGCCACGAGGATCCACGGCAGGATCGTCCGGTTCCCTCGATCCGCGGCCAGGCGCCGCACCCACAAAAACCAAATGATGCCCACCACGCCTGCGACCATCCCATCGATGGCGCGCCCGGGCTCGGGATGATGCGTGAAAGGCATCTCCAGCGAGAAGCCGTGCGTCACGGCTGTGCGCCACACCGTATTCCCAAACCACCCCGCGGGCGCAAACTCCTTGAGGAGCAGCAGCGCCACGAACGCGATGGCCAGCCGATTGCCCCAGCGGCTGAGCGGCACCACCGCCGGCGGCTGGGCCACCATGCCGATGACCAGGAAAACGAGCAGGCCAATCTGCGGCAGGCGGTCCACCGCCCCAAAACACAGCGGGCCGCAAATCGCCATCAACCCGAAGCAGCACAGCGCCACGATTTGCCGTGGGGACATGGGCGGCGCCGCCGGCGCCGACGCCGAGGATGAGCGTCTGCTGCGCTGCCGGTGCTTCATGTGCGCCATTTCTGCTTCGCCTTGGTCAGGACCGGGCGAAAGCATTCCGCGATCCGCTGCCACTCCACCTGGGTGCCCTTGTGTTGCGGGGCGTACAGGGTCCACGGCACGCTCCCATTGTACTTCACCTGGATGTTATACTCCGCATCCGACTCGCCTTTCTCGACGAAGCCGACCCGGCGCAGCGTGTGCTCAAATATCGCCCAAAACTCCTGCGCGCTCTGGCAGCGTTCGGCCTCCAGCTCGAGCACCTGGGCCTGGAGGAGCGCATACTGCACGAGCCGGCGGCGTCGCACCACGCGCTGGAGCTTGCGCCGCACGTCCTCCCAGCTCCTGAGGTGGTTGAAGTAGCGCAGGGCGAGCAGCGCGAGGATGAAGAGGATGCCGATCGCAATGGGCAGCGTGCTGCCCTGGCTCCAGATGATGCTCAGCCCAAACAGGCTGAGCACGAGACAAATGCCGTACAGCCCGAAGAGGATGCGGCGCTTGGAAAAGCCGAGATTCTCGAGGCGGTGATGGAAGTGCTCGTCGTCGGCGTGAAAGATGGGATAGCCGCGCAACCCGCGCCGCAACAGGGCGAAGGTGGTATCGAGGATCGGCACGCCGAGCGCGATGAGCGTCACGAACAACACCTTGGCCACGGAGCCTTTGTTCGAGCTGGTCAACGACAAGGCCGCGATGGTGAAACCGATGAGATAGGCGCCACCGTCGCCGAGATAGATTTTAGCCGGCGGAAAATTGAAGACGAGAAAGCCGAGCAACGCCCCCGCCATGGTGAAGGCATACCAGGCAACCGCGAGTTGGGACGCATTGATGGCCACGATGCCGAGCGTGACGGACATGCACAGGCCGAGTCCGCCGGCGAGGCCGTCGAACCCGTCGATGAGGTTGACGATATTGGGCACGGCAATGAGCCAGAACACCGTAACGGCAAGGCTCCATCCGCCGAGGTCGATGCTGCCCACGCCGGGGTAGGAGAGCTTTTCGATGTTCAGGCCGAGGCTGGAGACGAGGCAGGCCGTGGCCACCTGGCCGAGAAGCTTCTTCCGCGCGCCGAGGGGCTTGAGGTCGTCCCACAAGCCAAGGCCGTACATGAGGACGCTGCCCAGCAGGATGGGGAACCAATTCGTGCCGGCGCCGGGGCCAACCGCAAAAATAACGAGCAAGCCCACGGACATGGCCATGATAAGCGGCATGCCCCCAAGACGCGGGATCGGCACTTCCTGCTTCTTGCGCGATTCGTGGGCGTAGTCGAGCCCGATGCCCCGGTTCGACAAACGGATTACCCACGGTGTGCAAAACACCGCGACGATGAAGCCGATGGCGAAAAACAGCAGGGTGTATATCATTCGCAGCGATCGCTGATCACGAGCGGCGGGCAGCCGGAACTCCTGCCATCGCGAACTTTGTCTTTAAGCACCATGAATGCCATTGGGTGGGCTGAGCGGCAAGGGGTCAAGCGAGACCTTCGAGCAAGGATTTCCAATCGGCCAGGGCGCTTTCGCGGTGCGCCGCGGGGTCGTGGGCGCGTGCCACCGGGGTTGCGTCCGCCTTCCGCGCGAGCAGCCATTCGGCGACCTGGGTGGCCTCACCCGGGGCAAAAACGCCGGCCTGCGGCAGTCCCCGCAGGAGTCCCGCGATGGCCCCTTCAGTCGGGCCCACCCACAGGATCGGACGCGGCAGGCTGAGGATCAGGCCCAGCTTGCTCGGCCACAGCATGCCTTGGGCGGCGGGGAGTTGCGTCACGGCGAGAACGTTGGCCCGTAGCAACGATGCCGGGAGGTCCGGCTCCTCGATGTAGTCGGTCCACACGCAATCGCGAAGGCCGAGTTCCCGGGCGCGCGCCTCGGCGGCCGGTCGCGACGGACCACCACCCTGGAAGAGAAGTCGGATGCCGGCGCTCTGCTTTTCCAGGATGGCCTGTGCGGCCAAAAGTGTTTCCCATTCGTGGGCACGACCGAGGTTTCCAGAGTAAATCCACGTCCACGGGGCCTGAGGCTGGGCCGCGATGCGGGCGAGGGTGTCGATCACCGACGAGAAGACCCAGGGGCGGATCGTCGTGACGTTTGCGCCATATAGTGCGAGGCGCTGCTCCATGTCCTGATCCAGGACCACAACCGCCGTGGCCCGCCGGTAGCCCCAAGCCATCGCCTTGCGCAGCGTTCGCGCGAGTAGACCGTCGCGAATCTCGCCGAGAGCAACAGCAATCTCAGGATACAGGTCCATGATCCAGTGGACCGATTTTGCGCGATGCCACCAGGCGATGAAGGTGGCGGCAACCAGGAGACAGGGCGGCGAAGTCGCGGAGAGGACGACATCGGGACGCGGGCGTTGCAAGCCATCGAAAAGCATTCGGGCCAGCGCCACCGCCTCCCGGACCATCCGTCCACCCCGACGCTGCCCAGCCCGGTAGTCCTGGCGCGCGGCAACGTAGTCAACGCTGTGGCCGGCGGCCTGAAGGCGATCGGCCAGTTCCCTGAGCAACACACCGGTGGGAGCGGGGTCGGGCGGAAAGTATTGGTTCAGGAAAAGAATGCGCACCGGGACGACGAGCGACGGAGTGTACCGAGGAATTGGCAACGTGGACCGGGGAATTGCCGCGGGTTCTTAACAGCCAACATCCAACATCCAACACCCAACATCCAATTGGCGCTTCGCGCGGGCGGGCAACGCGCAGTGCTCATTGAATGTTGGGTGTTGGATGTTGGATGTTGGAAGTTCCGTCAAACCGCTTCACCACGGTCGCCGGGTTGCCCCGCACCAAACACCCTGCCGGCACGTTTTCCAGGACGACGCTCCCCGCGGCGACCATGCTCCCTTCCCCGATCTCGACCCCCGGGGCGATGAACGCCTGGGCTGCGATCCACGATTTGCGGCGGATGGTGATGGGCTTGGTGACCAGATTGAAATTGGGACCCCGGAAGTCATGGGAGCCGGTGCAGAGGAAGGCCCTCTGCGAGATGCAGATGTCGGACTCGAGCGTGACCGGGGCGAGGCTCAGGATGAGCACTTCCTCGCCGAGCCAGACGTCGTTGCCGATGGTCAGGCGCCACGGGAACGTGACATTCACCTGGGAACGCACCACGACCCCCTCCCCGATTTTGGCCCCGAAGGCGCGCAACAAGGCCACCCGCAGACTGGACGGCCAGGGGAATGGATTGACGAAGAAAAGACACTTCGCCACGACCCAAAGCGCCTCGAACCAGCCAGGCTGGCCGCGATCGAAACCGCCGGTGGTGTAGTCCCGGAGTTGCATGTATTACTTGGCCCCCTCGCAATGCAGTGGCATATCTGTTGCTATCTCAAACTTAAATTCACCGGCGGAGCGACTGCTTTTTCAATTTCATCCACCATCCCTCAGCCTGTGCGACCGAACCACGCTCGAAATATCCGCCCGTTTACAGAGAGCGGAACGCATCTGAGGCCCCGGGTTTCTCCCCCCGAGGCCGGCTGACCACTGGCAGTGCCGTCATGGGAGACACGAGATTGCCAACCGAAAACGATTCCTGGCTGCCGGCATCCACATCGAAGCCGGTTGTTTCGATCCCGTCCGCGGCGGGAGAAGCGCCGGGTGGCTGGCTGGCGGAGTATCGCATCGGGCTCCAATCCCTCCCCTACCTGGCCGGCCACAGCTTTCACGACATGGTCGTTCTGCCGGGGTCGTTCCATATCGAACTCGTGCGCCAGCTGCACTGGGAGCTGTTTCAGCGGGAGGCCGTCAGCCTGCGGCACATTGCCTTTGAGCGCCCGGTCATCCTGAGTGAAGAGCTCGCGCTCACGGTGCGGGTCGAACAACGGGCGGGCGATCTCGTGGCCTATGCCCTGTTTGAAGCCACTGCGGATGATCTGCGCGATTCGCCTGAACAGCCGCCCTGCGCACGCATGGAGGTCGACCTGCATTCGACCGGCGACGGAAGTCGATCGTCCAATCTTCAGTTCCCTGAGTTTTTGCAGAATGCCTCACCTGCCGGTCCTTCTGACAGGGTCTATCGGGATTTACGTCGAAACGGCAACCAATACGGCCCCGCATTCCAGGTCCTCGCGAGCGTTTCCGAGTTCGGAGTTCCGCCTTTAGGCGGCTCGGAAATCCAACCGGCCTCATCGGAAATCGTTGGCCAGTTGGTCCCGGCCTCCGCCTCGGCACACTCATCGCCGCCGCTGCTCGATGCCGCGCCGCAACTCCTTTCCGCATTCGCGACGGCGCGCGGACGCACTTTCATCCTGAAGTCCATCGATCGCCTCACGGCCCCAACCGTAAACGAATCGAAGCCCGCATGGGTTCATGCTTCCCGGCAGGCCCAGGCCGGCGATCCGGCCGAGGACCTGATCGGCAACGTCCAGATTCTGGCGGCCTCGGGCGAACCCCTCTGGGAGTTCACCGGCGTCACGCTCGCCTTCATCGACCGCCCCGCGGGCAGCGCCGCCGGCGCCACGCCGCTTGTCGTGGCGTCGACCTTCACCGCGGAGCCGCTCGAGGATTCGCTCCGCTTCTGGGGTGGGCACTTCGGGCGCGGCGTCCAGGTTGAGTTCGCCCCCTACAACCAGGTCTTCCAACAGTTGCTCGACCCGGCGGGCGCTTTCCATCGAAATCGCGACGGGCTCAACGTGGTCGTCCTCGGCCTGGAAGATTGGTGGCAGGGCGGTGGCCACACCTTGCCCTCGGCCGACGCCGCGCGCGCCGCTGCCTGCTTCGGTGCCCGCGCTCGCACCATCCTCCCCAACGGCCTCGAAATCGCCCATCTCAACCGTTACGAAACCGATTACGTCTACCAGGAAATCTTCGGGGACGAGTCGTACCTGCGCCACGACATCCGCCTCGCGGACGGGGACACTGTCATCGACATCGGCGCGAACATCGGCCTCTTCTCCCTCTTCGTCATGAGCCGGTGCAAGGACCCGGCCATCTACGCCTTCGAGCCTTCGCCGCGCGTTTTCGATCTCCTCCAGGCAAACTGCGCGGCCTACGGCGACCCGGCTCGCGTCCACGCATTCAATCGCGGGGTTTCGGAAAAAAAGGGCCACGCGCAGTTCACGTTCTACGAGCACTCGTCCGTCTTCTCGAGTTTTCATCCCGATGAGCGCGAAGATCGCGCGGCCGTCGAGGCGGTCGTCCGCAATGTCATGGAACAGGAGCTCGCCGGGGAGTCCGACGTGCTCGAGGCGGACGTCGAGCAACTGACTTCCCACCGCCTCCGCGCGGAGACGATCGATTGCCCGCTCACTTCGGTCTCCGACATCATTCGCGAAAATGGGCTCCGCAAAATCCACCTGCTCAAGATCGATGCGGAGAAGAGCGAAATGGAAATCCTCCGCGGCATCGAGGAGGAGCATTGGCCGCTCATCGAGCAGATCGTCATGGAAATCCACGACCGCACGCGCGCGGCCGTGCAATCGATCGAGGACCAATTGACCCGTCGCGGCTTCCGCTGCGCGGTCGTCGAGGAAAAGCTCCTCGAGGATTCCGGGCTCTTCAACATTTACGCCACGCGACACGACGCGCCCGCGGTCGCCAATACCGCGGAAGACGGCTTGAAACACAAGGTGGACGAGTTTTGCCGCGCGCTGGATTCCTTCGCCGCCCGCACCTCCACACCCCTCATCCTGGCCATCGCGCCGCGCGCCGCCGGGACTTCGTTGGCCCTCGACGCCGCCGAGGAGCAGGTGCTCGCGAGGGCCGCGCGGCATGCGCGCATTCGCACGGTCAGTTCGGAGTCGATCCTCGGGCGTTATCCCGTCCGCCAGTTGCACGACGCCCACAGCCATCAGCTCGGCCACATGCCGTTCACCCCGGAAGGCTACGCCGCAATCGGGACGGCCCTGTCGCGCGCGATCTTTGCCGTCGATGCGCCGCCCGTGAAAGTGATTGTGCTCGATTGCGACAACACGCTCTGGCAGGGCCTCTGCGCCGAAGACGGTCCCGCGGGCGTCACCGTGACCCCGCCCTTTCGGCATCTCCAGGATTTCATGATCCGCCAGACGCAGGCGGGAACGCTGCTCGCGCTTTGCAGCAAGAACCAGGAGGCCGATGTGCTCGCGGTCTTCGAGCAGCATCCGGGCATGCAACTTCGCCGGGAGCACATCGCCGCCCTGCGCATCAATTGGGAATCCAAGCCGGACAATCTCCGCGCGCTCGCCGCGCAGCTCAACCTCGGCCTCGATAGCTTCGTCTTCATCGACGACAACCCCGTGGAATGCGCCGCCGTGCGCGCCGCCTGTCCGGAAGTCACCGTCTTGCAGCTCCCCGGGGATGCCACCCACATCCCGGCCTTTCTCGACCACGTGTGGGTTCTCGACCGCGCCGCCGCGACCGCGGAGGACCGCGAACGCAGCCAGTGGTACCAAGCCAACTCGCAGCGCGAGGAATTGCAGGCCGCCGCACCCACCCTGCACGACTTCCTTGCCGACCTGCAATTGCACATCGCCGTCACCGAGGCCACCGGAGACCAACTCGCCCGCGTGGCGCAGCTCACGGTGCGCACCAATCAATTCAACTTCACGTCCCTCCGCCGCTCGGAAGCGGAGATCCGCGACCTGCTGAAGTCCGGCGCGAAGTGCCTCGTCACGACGGTCAGCGATCGATTCGGCGACTACGGCCTCGTCGGCGCCATTCTCTACACGACCGCGGAGGATCGATACACGATCGACACTTTCCTGTTGAGCTGCCGCGCGCTCGGCAAAGGCGTCGAGCACCGCATGCTGTCGGAGCTGGCCGGCCGCGCCGTGCGCGACGGTAAATCGACCATCGCGCTCGAATACCGGCCGACGGATCGCAACGAACCGGCCCGCGCCTTTCTCGCAAAGCTTGGTGCGACGCCGGCGGAAGGACCATTCACGCTCGAACTTCCCGCGGCCGCGCTGGCCGCGTTGCGTTATGCTCCCGACGAACGGACGACGACCGCGGCGGCTCCCATCGTGAAGAGCGGGCGGCCGGTTGGGATCAATCGCGCCAGGCTCGGGGAAGCAATGCAAACCCTCGGCGAGCGGCTTTACTCGGTCGACGCGGTGGTCGCCGACATGGAAGCAGCCCAGCAGGAAGCCCAGGCGATCGGCAATCGAATCGCGCCGGAGGCACTGGCCGGCGGCACCACGCTCGAACAGTCGCTCGCGGCCATCTGGAAAAAAGCCCTGGGCCGGGCCCAGATCGGATTGAACGAAAATTTCTTCGACGCCGGCGGCACCTCGCTGAAGGCCGTGGTCGTGGTGGCCATGATTCGGAAGCAACTCCACAAGGACGTCTCCATCGTCTCGCTCTTCGAATCGCCGACCATCGCCTTGCTGGCCGCGCGGCTCGACGGCTCCGCCGCACCGTCCGAAAGCGCCGCGAGCGCCGAATCCCGCGGCCGTCAGCGCCGTCACAAACTCGTAAAACGGAGGGTGGCCTGACATGAACCGCGCACCATTGATTGGAAAACAGGACGACGCGCAATTCAATGGCACCGTCGCACGTAGCGCGAGCGCCCTCCCCCTGCCTGTCATCCTGAGCGGAGCGGGGACTCGAGGCTTTGCGAGAGGTCTATGGCGCAATGGAGACAATCATGGGCGCAGTCGAAGGACCTCCGAGATGGCGGTGCCCGGGACAAGTGGCGGCAGGTGCCTTTCGGGCGAGCCAAATATCCGCGGGTTCTCGTGCGGAGCACCCGAAGTCGCCCCGAAGAGTTCATGAACTCACCCGCCATGAACTTCTCCACCATCGGCGTAGTAGGCGCAGGCAACATCGGCACCGGTGTCGTCACCGACCTCGTCCTCCACGGCATCAACACCGTCGTCGTCGACATCTCCGACACCGCCCTGCAAAAGTCCGAATCCGAAGTCCTCAAGAACATCCGTTTCGCCCCCATGTTCTCCAAAACCCTCCCGCGCGTCACACCCGCCGAGGCCAGGGCCAGAATGACCTTCACTCGCGAACTCAACGACCTCGTGGGCTGCCAGATGGTCATCGAAAATGTGCCCGAACGCTGGGACATCAAACGCCCGATCTACGAACAGCTCGACGCGCTGATGCCCCCCGAAGTCTGCTTCGGAGTCAACACGTCGTGTCTTTCGATCACGCGCGTCGGTGGTGTGACGCAGCGTCCGGACCGTGTCATCGGCCTCCATTTCATGAACCCGGTGCACCTCATGCCGACGGTCGAGGTCATTCGCGGTTATCACACCTCAGAGCGCACCGTCGAACTCCTCCTCGCCCTCTTCGGTCAGTTGCAGAAGCGGGCGATCGTCGTCGAGGATCTGCCGGGCTTCGTCTCGAACCGCATTTCACATGTCTTCATGAATGAGGCGGCGTTCGTCTTGCAGGACCAGGTCGCGTCCGCGGAGAAAGTCGACCAGATCTTCAAGCAATGCTTCAGCCACAAGATGGGGCCGCTCGAAACGGCCGACCTCATCGGCCTCGATACCGTGGCCAACTCGCTCGACGTGCTCTACGAAAGCTATCACGACCCGAAGTACCGCTGCTGTCCCCTGCTCCGCAAACTGGTGGAAGCGGGGCACCTTGGGCGCAAGACCGGACGCGGCTTTTATACCTATCCCTCAACCTGATTCCCATGAACACCTCCGACGAAACTGAAATCCGCGCCAAGATTCGCGCCTTCATCCTCGCCTCGATCAATCTTCCCGGCTTGTCGGACGACGACAATCTCTTCGAGAGCGGCATCGTGAACTCGTTGTTCGCCGTCGAGTTGATGACGTTCCTCGAAAAGACGTTTGCCGTCGAAGTCACCCCGGATGACCTCGAGATCTCGAATTTCCAATCGATCGATGCCTGCGCGGATTTTGTCACGCGCAAGAAAACCCAGCCCTCCGCCGCCTGATTCTTTTTGCCGATGCAGAGCTTCCTCACCGATGCCCAACAAGCCCGCCAGCGCGAATTCCGGGAATTCGTGGCGCGTCATGTTGTGCCGGAAGCGGCGGCCTGGGATCGCGCGGAGAAAATTCCCGACGCCACAGTAACGCTGATGGCGAAGGCGGGGTATCTCGGCAACATGCTGCCGGAGAATTTCGATGGGCAGGGCTGGGACACCGTGACCTTCGGCCTCCTCAATGAGGCTTTTGGACGCGGCAGCGCCGCGCTCACGGATCTGCTCACCGTCCAGGCCATGGTCTCGATGACGATCTTGAAATGGGGCACACCGGAGCAGAAATCGCGTTGGCTGCCTCCCCTCGCCCGCGGCGAGATCATCGGCGCCTTCGCCCTCACGGAATCCACCGGCGGCAGCGACCTGCAATCGTTGCAAACGCAATTCACGCCAGGTGACAACGGCTCGTACCGGCTGAACGGACAGAAAACCTGGATTTCATACGGGCAGACGGCCGGTGTCTTCCTCATCGTCGGTCACGCCGGGGCGCAACCCCTCGCCTGCCTTGTGCCACGCAACACCGCGGGTCTCACGGTCGAGCCCATCACCGGCATGCTGGGTTTCCGCGCGGCCGGCCTCGCGCGCGTCACGTTCCAGGATGTCGCCATTCCCGCGACCGGCTTGCTCGGCAAGCCCGGCGTGGCCTTGAATTACATCGCTCCCATCGGGTTGCAGTACGGACGCATCAGCACGGCGTGCTCTTCGCTGGGCGTGCTGCGCGGCTGCTTCGAGGAAGCCTCGGCCCGCGCCGCCTCGCGCAGGATCGGCAAGGGTCCCGCTGGAGACTTCGGTATGATCCGCACGATGCTCGCTCGCATGGGCACCGACCTGCACGCAGCCACGCTGGTCTGCCTCGACGCCTGCCGCGCAGCCGACGAGCATCGCCCCGAGGCCTTCACCAAGGTGCTCATGGCCAAATATTTTGCCTCGCAGGCCGCCGTCCGCGCCGCGTCCGACGCCGTTCAAATCTGGGGCGCTGCCGGCTGCCACGAAGACTCACCGGTCTCGCGCTATTATCGCGACGCGAAAATCCTCGAGATCATCGAGGGCACCACCCAAATCCACGAGGAACTGCTCGGCCGGACATTTGTCGACGCCGCCTCGAAGAGCATGTCCTGAACCCCTTTCCCGTGCCTCCCACCTCTTCAATCCAACCTCGCGTGGAAGAAACCGACCAGGATCAGATCGAGCGATTCAATCGGACCGCGCATGCGTTCCCGGATACGGTCACGTTGCACGAGCTGTTCGAGGCCCAGGTCGAGCGCAGCGCCTCGGCGACCGCGATCGTCTGCGAGCACGACAAGACCTTCGGCGCACCGGTGCTCACCTTCGAGGAGCTCAACGCGAAGGCAAACCAACTCGCGCACGCCCTGCGGGCCGCGGGTGTCGGCCCCGGAAGCATCGTCGGGCTCATCGTCGAGCGGTCGTTCTCGATGATCGTCGGCCTGCTCGGCATCCTCAAAGCTGGCGGCGCCTACCTGCCGATCGCACCCGACAATCCGCCGGAGCGCATTCGCTATCTGCTTCAGGACGCCGGCGTCCGCGTGCTCCTCACGCAGCAGAAAACCTCGCAGCTCGTGGCGTTCGACGGACGCTCTTTCCAGCACATTGGGATCCTAAGCTTAGAATTCCACGTGGACAAGTTGTCG
>JADMIO011294208.1_pt1 | contig 30371 bp, 28 predicted proteins | sample 8958161 | NCBI WGS metagenome assembly JADMIO01 (sample SAMN16585339, study PRJNA669376) | soil metagenome | isolation source: Crop rotation soil | place: USA: Cullars Rotation, Alabama | collected 2011 | reverse complement strand
CGCGACAACTTGTCCACGTGGAATTCTAAGCTTAGGATCCCAATGTGCTGGAAAGGCGTCGTGCGAAGAGAAGTCTTTCATGGTGGGGGTAGTATATGAAGCTCAGGGTCGTTGTAAATGATCTGATGCAGCAGGACTACGTGTATTATCGAACCGAGGTTGCGGGCAGACGTTTCGACCGGAGTTTTTCGCCGGATCTGTCACCCCGTGAAATGCTGCAGCTTGGAGTGTTTGGCGGACGCTATATGACCGATTGCAGGGCGGAATTTCCATCTTCGTGGTTCGCGCGCGCAAAGCTGTGTCACGAGCGTCACGATCCCGAGCTCAACTTCTTTGGAATCAACGCGTCACAGCCTCTCGCTGAATGGCGACGAAAAGGCTGGATTCATCCGGATGATCCTCGCGGATGGTTTCAGTGGTACTGCCGCTACTACTCAGGCCGCCGGTCGGAGGACGATGCGCGACAAATCGGACGATGGCGCGGTATTCAAAGACACGTCGCCCAGATTAGAAAGAACTGCCTGAGAGGTGATCTCGATTGTCATCGGAAGCAGCGGCAGGCGCTGCTTCACTGGGCGTACGATTCGCGAAAGATCTAGTCGCCTTTCTGGTACGTTCCCATCAATTCAGCCTGTCCGAGGATATGTCCCTTCATTGCATCTTCGACGTCTTTCTTCTTGTCGGAAGAAAGATTGAGCGTGGTATCGAGCGCGTAAAGCTTGAAGAAGTAGCGATGACGCCCAATCGGAGGGCACGGCCCGCCGTATTGCTTCTTGTTCCAGTCATTCGATCCCGTAACGGCACCTGAGGGCACGGGTCCACCTTCGGGAATTCCATTCGAGGACGACGGGATATTGAAGACCACCCAGTGAACGTAGACACGCTGCGGCTTTGCTGGATCGGGTGCGTCCGGATCATCGACGATCAACGCCAGACTCTTTGTTCCGTCAGGCGCTCCCGACCACGAAAGGGCAGGTGACGAATCATCGCCCTCGCAGGTGTATTTTCGCGGAATTTTTCCGCCGTTCGAAAAGGCCGAAGATGTGATTGTAAGAGTCATGCGTTGGCGAGCCGCATTGGACATGCCAGCGGCGCTCGAGATTTCTGTTTCATCCCAAATGCTTATTCGGTAAGTTTGGCCTCCGAATGAGCGACGTCCTTACCCGTCTCACCAGCGCACTCGATAGCCGTTACCGCGTCACACGCGAAGTTGGTGTGGGCGGTATGGCGCGCGTTTATCTCGCGCACGACGTCAAGCATGAGCGTGACGTCGCGATAAAGGTTCTGCATCCTGATCTCGCTGCGGCACTTGGAGCGGAGCGATTTCTCGCTGAAATCAAGACGACGGCAAAGCTGCAGCATCCCCACATTCTTCCTTTGCTCGAGTCGGGCGAAGCCGATGGGCTTCTGTACTATGTAATGCCCTATGTCGCGGGCGAGTCGCTTAGAACGAGACTCGATCGAGAAACTCAGCTTGCTGTTGACGATGCAGTGCGTATTGCGCGGGAAGTTGCGAGCGCGCTCGACTATGCACATCGACATGGAGTGGTTCATCGCGACATCAAGCCCGAGAACATTCTGATTCACGAGGAGCAGGCACTCGTTGCTGATTTCGGAATCTCTCTCGCGGTGAGTGCGGCCGGTGGCGCACGAATGACGCAGACGGGACTGTCGCTTGGCACTCCTGCGTACATGGCTCCAGAGCAGGCAATGGGAGAGCGCGCAATCGACGGACGCGCTGACATCTATGCACTCGGCGCCGTGACTTATGAAATGCTCGTTGGTGAGGCGCCGTTCACTGGTCCGACTGTGCAGGCGATTGTCGCGCGGGTGATGACGGAGAGTCCGCGACCCGTCACTGGGCAAAGAAAGTCAGTTCCTGCAAATGTGAATGCCGCTGTTTTGCGTGCGCTCGAGAAACTTCCCGCAGACCGTTTCCACACAGCGGCGGAATTCAGTACAGCGCTCGTCGCAACTGCCTTCGATTCAACTGCAGCTGTAAAGGCAGATAATCTCGCGAAGGCGAAGCCGGCGAGATTCAGTCTCCGCGCATCATGGATTCCCTGGGCAATCGCAGGAGTTGCAGCAGCCACCGCGGTTTTCCTTGCAGCTCAAGGGTCCAGTCGGTCAGGCGATGGTCTTCCTGTGTATCTCGCTATCGACCTGCCGTCGAACCTGGGGCTTCCCGTGGACGTAAGCGATGTTCTCGGGATTTCGGACGACGGAACTTCGGTTTCGTTCGGAGCAACCAGTGGCGGTCGCGCGGAGATCTTCCTGAAGAACATTCACGAAAACGACTTTCACCTGGTCGAAGGATCACAGGGAGCGCAAGGTTCGGCTCCGTTCTCTAAGGACGGAAAGTGGATCACGTTTGGTACGGGCGGGAAGATTTACAAGGCCTCAGTCAAAGGCGGCCCGGCAACCGCGATCGCATCAGCCGAATGGGCGCAGATGGATTGGATTGGAAATGACGCGATCATCTACGTCGTCACGTACAACTCGGGCCTCAAGCGTGTTTCTGCGGATGGCAGCAACGACAAGGTTCTCACGAGCCCCGCGCGATCCAAGGGCGAGCTTGGACACTGGTGGCCCCAGGTTCTTCCCGACGGCGACCATGTTCTGTTCACGAATTACACGACCCCGGCTGAAAAATCGAAGATTGAAGTGATGTCTCTCAAGACCGGAGAACGCCGTGTGGTTCTGAATGGCGGATATTACGGGCGATATGTGAAGGGCCACCTTGTGTTCGTTCGAGATGCAGGAACGATGGTCGTGCCCTTCGATGTCGATGATATGAAGACGACTGGATCACCAGTCCCGCTTCCTCTCGACGTCGAGATCGGACCGCCAAACGGATGGGCAGCTTTCGCGGTCTCGCCTGGTGGTAATCTCGTATATAGAACCGACGCTGCCAAAAGCGTGGTTCTTTCATGGGTCGACGAAGACGGCAACGAGCAGCCAGTTGTCGACTCGACCGCGAGATACAGCGATGCAGTAACGTCTCCAGACGGAAAAAAAGTGGCAGTCGTGCGTGATGGCGACGTATGGATTTACGATCGGCAGCGAAAACTGTTTTCGAGATTGACGCAAACGGAACAGCGTGAGACTAATCTGCTGTGGACGCCGAACAGCCGCGAAGTGCTGTATTCCCGGGATGTGCCGCAGTATGACATCTTCAGGCGCGCTGCAGATGGAAGTACTCCAGAGGAGCGGGTTGTCACTTCAACCAATGACAAAGAGGCGACCTCCATATCCGCCGACGGAAAAGTGCTGCTCTACGACGATGACAAAGGGGAGTCGGACGATATCTACGCGACGTCGACAAATCCGTCGGATCATGCAGCAGCGCGTAAAATCATCGGTGGACCGCGGAGTCAGTCGTTTGCGCGATTCTCTCCTGACGGACAGTGGATTGTGTACGCCTCGACTGAATCAGGCAGGTCGGAGATCTATCTTGCACCGTATCCTCTCAATCGGGGACCTGCACGCCAGCAGGTCTCTGATGCTGGAGGGTTGTATCCGTCGTGGGGTGTGGACGGAAGAACCGTCTATTATTTCTGGAACGGTCGAATCGTTCGCGCTCGTGTCGATCCGCGCACCGGCGATATCGGCACACCCGAAGTGCTCAGCAAGATTCAGCCTGTGCTGGGCTGGAGCGTCTCTCCCGATGGACGGTTCCTGGTTGCACGAGTTTCGAAATCTGCCGAGCGTCACTCCCTGAAAGTGGTCTTGAACTGGGCGAACACGCTCGAGGCAAAGAATTAATGGCAAATCAGGTTGCCCCTACGATCAAGGTCGTCATGCTGCGCGAGCTGCGCTCGCTCGATCGCGAAATCGAAGCGTACCCTGATGATGAGTCCCTGTGGCAGACACCGCCGGGAATTTCCAATTCCGCGGGGAATCTCGCTCTGCACATGGCAGGCAACCTTCGACATTTCATCGGCCATGTTCTTGGCGGCTCGAGCTACGTCCGGGACAGGAATGCTGAATTCAGCGCGAAAGATCTTTCGCGTGATGAGCTGCGTGCAATTATCGCGGAGGCCATCGAAGATCTCGATGATGCGTTTGCAAAAATCACCGATGAGCAGCTTGAATCAGAATTTCCGTTGCCCATCATGGAGCATCGATTCAGAACGTCGGATTTCCTGATGCACCTGGCCGTGCATCTCTCGTATCACCTTGGTCAAGTCGACTATCATCGTCGACTGCTCACTGGCAGCGCGACGACAGTTGGCACTGTCGACCCGCGTGAGCTCAACTCAACCGGGAGGTCGTGATGACTGGAATTGTCATGCTGTGGCTTCCGATTCTGATTTCCGCAGTGCTCGTATTCGTCGCGAGCTCGATCATTCACATGGCGAGCCCGTGGCACAAGAACGACTATCCCCGGCTTGCGAATGAAGATGAGTTCAGGCGAGTCGTCGGACCGCTCGATCTTCCTCCAGGCGATTACATGATTCCACGCCCGAAGTCACGTGACGATCTGCGAAGTCCCGAATTCGCCGCAAAGGCAGCGGAAGGTCCAAACGTCATCATGACCGTCCTGCCGAAAGGCATGATGTCGATGGCAACGAATCTCATCCAGTGGTTCATCTACCTGCTCGCTGTTTCCACGCTGTCGGCATATGTCGTTGGAAGATCGACGCCACCTGGAGCCGTGTACATGCACGTGTTCCAGCTCATCAGCACCGTGGCATTCATCGGATACGCCGTAGCATTGTGGCAGATGTCGATCTGGTATCGTCGCGCGTGGAACATCACCATCAAAGCGACTGCTGACGGACTTGTTTACGCGTTTCTCACCGCCGGAGTGTTTGGCTGGCTCTGGCCTAAATAGCGTCAGTCGCGAAATACATCGAGCAGCATCCCCTCACGCACCAGGTGACGCGCTACCTGGTGCGTTTCGCATTCATACGCAACGATGTTGACGTGCGGCAATCCTGCGAATGCCTTTGTTCTCGTCATGTCATGCTGGTTGTGCGCGCACACATGAATGCTGAATTCAGTCTTGCCGTTCCATCGGCGCAGAAGCCGCGGCATGTGGCGATACTTCCATAGGGGCAGCGGAATACGCAGCTCACCTACCAGATGACGAGGGCTCACGCGGTAGCGCAACTGATGCCAGTCACGATGCAGAAGTGTGAGCCACACTGATCCATATACCGTAGGCGCAAAAGCGTGGACACGATCGACGCCGAGGAGGTGGCCGAATAGAAGGGCGCCATAGCCTCCGCTGGAAGTGCCAACGCACGTAACTTTTTCCGGCGCAAGACTCGCGATCTCGGCTCTCAATCTCTCGAGCAGCGCGTCGAATCCCGGAGCGTCTGGCGGGCATCCCATCAGATAGAGGTAATGTGTAGAGTCGCGAAGGAGGATTCGACTCGACCCGAACTGGCCGCTTGCCGCCAGAAAGTCATATGGAGGCATCGTCAAGGCGCCCTGAAAGCCGGTAAAGGCAATCACAAGCCTGCTCGTGTCTGTGCCCCGCTCGACGAGAATATTCGATTCCATACAACTCGCGAAAACGGAACCATAATCCGAGGCTCTCTTCTTGCCAATTGCTGCAGGCATGCGGACTCGGCTCGCAATCGGAATCCTGGTTTTGTTTCTCGCCTTCAGCGGCATGGCCGCGACGATATTCGGTTGGTACGGCTATCGTGTCTTCACGGAGATGACCCCAGGCTCATGGCGGACGCCCACCGAGATAATCGACAGGCAGGGACGCGTGATTGTCTCTCTCTATGGTAGTGAATGGAGAGTGGCAGAGCCTGTAGTTTTAAAGGACCTGCCGGAATACATACCCAATGCATTTCTCGCCGCTGAAGATTCGCGGTTCAGGTCACACATCGGCATCGACCCGATTGGAATTGGTCGCGCTGCAGTATCGAATGTTGTTGCAGGAGGGGTGACCGAAGGCGGCAGCACCATCACTCAGCAGGTTGCAAAGACTCGCTTCCTGTCCAACCGGCGCACGATGTCACGCAAGTTCGTCGAAGCAGGCCTGGCGCTGATGATCGAAGCGAAACTCACCAAGGACGAGATTCTCGAAGCGTACCTGAATGAAGTCTATCTCGGTCATCGGGACGGAAGAGAAGTGCGCGGGCTTGGCGAAGCGGCGAGAGTGTACTTCGGCAAGACACCGGCAAAGTTGAGCGTTGCCGAAGCGGCGCTCATCGCAGGAATGATTCGCGCACCCAATCGCGACAATCCCGATGAACGAGCCCGCATTGCCAAAGAGCGACGCGATGCGGTACTCGGCGTAATGCTGCAGAAGAAGTGGATCGATCAATCAGCTCACGATCAGGCAGTGGCCGAAAAGGCGGATTTCAGCCCGGGATCACGGCGATTGCGGCCGCATCCGTACCTGCTCGCAGCGATTCGCCAGGAATTCGTAGAAAGGATCGGTCAGCGTCAGCTCGCGATGGGCGGCCTCAAGATCTACACTGCCGTCGACGAGCAAATGCAGGTTGCAGCGGAAAGAGCGGTGCGCTCGGGAACTGCGAATCTCCGAAAGGCTCATGGTTTCCTGAGAAGAAAGAAACCGCTGCAGGCTGCGCTGTTGAGCATGGAGCCGGGAACCGGAGGAATTCGTGCGCTTGTAGGAGGCTCTGACTTTACTCGGTCGCAGTACGATCGAACCCGGCTCATGAAGAGGCAGCCTGGGTCGGCCGCGAAACCGTTCACCTATGCGGCGGCGATCGAGTCGAGGAGAATTACACCGGCGAGCATCGTTCAGGACGAGCCATTTCAGCTGCAGCTTGCGAGCAACAAATCATGGTCGCCAAAGAATTACGACGGACAGTTCCGGGGCCCCGTGACAGTGCGTGAAGCATTTGAAAAATCTCTCAACGTTCCTGCTGTTCGCGTTGCAACAGATGTTGGAGTCGATCGCGTCCGTGACATGTGGCACAATGCGGGAATCGAGGGAGACTTGTCGGAAACGCCGGCAATTGCACTGGGTGTAGATGACGTGTCAATGCGCGAGCTCATCGCTGCCTACTCAATCTTTCCCAATCTGGGCGCGAGGACGGAGCCACATCTCATCGAGAAAGTCGAGAAGTCCGGCGGTGGTGAGCTGTACTCCTACGAAGTGCAACGCAGTGAGTCACTCGATCCCGCTGTCGCGTATGTGATGCACGTATTGATGCGCGGTGTTGTCATTCGCGGCACCGCCGCCCGACTGAATGAATACGGGCTTGGCTATGTTGCGGGAAAGACAGGAACGACAAGCAACTATAGAGATGCCTGGTTTATAGGTTACACGCCTGATCTGCTCACAGCAGTGTGGGTTGGATTCGACGATGGTACGCCGCTCCGCATGTCATCGGGTGAAGCGGCAGTCCCGTTGTGGGGCGCTTACATGTCGAAGGTTCCCCACAAGCAGGAAGACATTGCATCACCTCAAGGCGTAAGCGTGATGGAGATCGAGGCTCAAACCGGGCGAGTGTGGCAGCCTGGTTGTGGGCCAAGCGTGACTGAGGCTTTCCTTTCGGGAACGGAGCCAAGGGATCCATGCGGAGGAGCTTACCCGTACGGTGCGCTCTCGATCTACATGGAGCCGGGCATATACAATGACTCCATGGCTGCTGGGATGTATCCATATGACACGATGACATCACGTGTCGAGGCTGTGACCGATCCCGATCTTGCCGATATGCCTGATCTCGATACGGCGGAGGTTAGTGTCGACACTGCTGATGTCGAGCCGGAGCCGGTCAAGCCGCCTGAGGTCAAACCTCCTGAGATCAAGCCGCCTGTTGTGAAGCCAACTCCAACACCGGTTCCAACTCCAACGCCAACCGATACGACAGTGGATTCTTTGTCGACGGAGCGTCAGCGTCCTGGTTTGTCACTCTTGAGCACATCCCAGATACGCTCGTCTTCAGGCCCAAGCACCCATACCGAGAAGCCGCGAACCTTTTTTTCTTTCGCAAGATCGAGCTTGGCTTTGAAAGCGCGTGCATCTTCGAGGAAAAGCCACTCGTTGATGCCACCGACAGTGTAGCTTGCGTAGGGAACCTGTTGTATGGGATCCCATATAATTTGCGCGCCGTTCCTTTCCGCGAATCCCGAGCCCCACGTCCAGCTGACTGACTCGCTTGTCGAGCTCGCGCGATCAGGTCCTGTTCCGTCGTACCTGGTGAACCATCTTCCACCGTACGTTGGAATCCCCAGCGAAAGTTTTTCCGGCGGCACGAATTTCAGAAAATATTCGAGCGCTTCCTTTGTCCATGGTAATCCTGCAACAGGCCCCGGTGTGGTGCGCCGTGTGTGCTCACTGTATGTCATCAGTGAGATGAAATCGCCTGCACGGGCGAGCGCGGGAATGTCATAGCCGCCGCGCCAGCTGTCCTCCATGAATCTTCCGTACGCCGTTGGGCCTGCACCTTCTTCCGTCTTGTGGACTACTGCGATGCTGATCTTGTAGCCGGCCTTATGCAGGGCCTTCGCTGCGTCTGAATACCACTGCGTGAACCGATCTCGATCAGCAATGTTGATATTCTCGACGTCGAATTGAATTCCCCAGTAGTCGTGCGCTTTGCAGAGAGCGACCATCGATGCAATCGCCCTGCTGCGAGCGACTGTGTCTGCCAGAAGCTTCCTCAATCCTGGCTGCTGGAATCCCTCATTGGTGAAGAGAGGCATGATCTTCACGCCGTGCTTTCGCGCGAGCGCGTCGACTCGCTTGTCGAGTGAGCCCCACATTATTCCAAGGCTGTCGACTACGAAAACCTGTGGGCCAAGCACGGTGATCTGGTCGACGTGCTTGACCAGACTGTTGTAGCTGTCCTCCCGGTCTACGTAATAGAAAAGACGCTCGCCCGTGTATTGCGCGGCAGCGGATTCCGCGATCAATGAAAACGCGGGGACCAGGAATAGGAGCGTGCGAGCAAGGTATGACAGCAGATCAGGTCCCGGCCTCGACTATGAGGTTGAAGGTGACGGTCAGCTCTTCGGCGGTCGCACGAATCTGGACATTTCCCGGTGTCGAAGGGGCAGTGTAATTCACCGATGTTGTTCCGGTATCATCGGTAAGTGTCCGTGATGCGCTCACCGTTCCGCCATTTGTTGCGACAGTCCACCGCACTTCTATGTCCTTCATGCTGAGGCCATTGACGTCGAACGCCCGCACAACCAGCGGCTGCGCGCTCATCGCTCCCGCTTTCACTGTCTGCTGAGAACCGCTGATAATTGCGAGCGCGGCAAGACCTTCGGGGGTTGTATCAAGACTGCATCCGCCGATGATTGCTGCAATCGCAATAGCTTTGACAGCCCGGAATCTCTTTTGAGCTGGGAGTCTCATGAGCGCCATTCTCCGATGTTGACGCTACTATAGCATATTCCTGCGCATGACAGAAGACAGTGATCTCAAGGCTGGCGTCGAGGGGGACGCCGGGATTCTGGTGATTCGGGGCTCAGGCTCGAGCCGCGGATGGAATGGCATCAGATACAAGACGGGCCTCTCCGGAAAAAATGTCGGAGCACGGAAGCTGTCGATGAATGTCGCCACTATTCCTCCGGGTGGAGTTGCGTACGCACACATCCACGTCGATTTCGAGGTGATGCTTTACATCCTCGAGGGACGAGTTCGCCACGAGTATGGACCGAACCTTTCGCTGAGTGTCGACAATAAAGCGGGAGACTTCATCTTCATCGAGCCGGGAATCCCACATGAAGTCTGCAACCTGAGCGATACGGATCCTGTTGTCGCAGTTGTCGCTCGCTCTGACGCGAGTGAATGGGAGCACATCGTCGATTATCCAAGTAATCGCAGGCCGGCAGGATGAAGCGCGCGCACGTCGTGTTGGCACTCATTGCTTGTGCGTGCAGCAGTGAGAGTAAAACGTCAGAGACCGCAGCGTTGCCACAGACTCAGCCTTCTACTGCTTCCGCAAACGTTGTCGCTGACTCGAGCAGGCCCGCAGTCAATCCATGCGAGCATACGGGACTGTGGTCGGAATGCAGTCTCGAGCGGCGTCTCAAACAATCCGGATTTGTTGTGAAGAAGCTGGACGAGAAGCCATTGCGTGCAGGCTTCAAAATCAAGCCGATAGTCTACTCTCTCGGTGCTTCGCGTCTCGAGGTTTTTTTCTACGAAGACGAAAAATCCGCCAGCACGGAGCTCGCGCAGCTCGACACAATCTCTGTCGCTCCGAAAGGCTCTCAGGCGACATGGCCCTCGACTCCCACGTTCATTCATTCGGCCAATCTCGTGGCTGTTCTTCTGACGCAGAATCAACGACAGTCAGAGCGCGTTGTGCTGGCAATCACCGCCGGCCCGCCACAGCCGGGCTCTCCACGTTAAGAAAGAGTTACGTCTCTTGAATCCGCTCACAGGCGGGCGTAATGTCAGCAGCCGAGTGATCCCACAAAGAGGAGGGAGCTTGATCAAGAGAACCGCGGTTACCGTGATGTGCCTGTCAGTCGCCTTGATGACAGCGTGCAAGAGTTCCGAACAAAAAGCTGCGGAAGATGCTGCGAAACGCCTGGAGGAAGCGGGCAAGCAAATGGAAGCGGCTACCAAGAATGGTCAGGCGAACCTTGGTGATGCCATGAACGCCATGGGTGCAGCTCTCGGGGCTGCAAATGGCGGAAAGAAAGTCGACGTAGTCGAGTACAAGGTCCTGAAGGACATGCTGCCCGAATCGATCGGCAACATGAAGCGCACGAGCGCGAACGGCGAGAAGACTGCAGCAATGGGAATGCAGGTGTCCAATGCCGAAGGCCGGTATGAGAACGACCAGAATGGCGGCGTTACGGTTAAGCTCACCGATATCGGCAGCATGACCGGCCTCGCAGGGATGGCAGCATATGCGTGGGCCGCGACCGACATCGAAAGAGAATCCGACAACGGGTATGAGAAGACTTCCACATTCAATGGCTTCAAGTCGCACGAGCGCTGGGAAAAGTCGTCGAATTCCGGTGAAATCAGCGTTCTAGTCGGCGGCCGGTTCGTGGCGGAAGCTTCCGGCTACAACACGTCGATGGACGCGCTCAAGGATGCCCTGGGTAAGATCGATCTCAAGAAGCTCGAAGGGATGAAGAACCAAGGGGTTCACTGAGCGACCCGTCGATAGCTGAGCGCGAACAGCAGCTGTCTGTTCGCGCCAGGCTGCGGCGAAACCTGACCTTCCAGGTTCTCGTCGCGATTTCATTAGGCATCCTTCTCGGTGCACTTGCTCCATCGTGGGGCAAGGCCATGAAGCCCGTAGGCGACACGTTCATCAATCTCGTAAAGATGGTGATCGCGCCGATCATTTTTCTCACGATTGTGAGCGGCGTCGCCAACATGCAGGACATGAAGAAGGTTGGGCGCGTCGGCGGGAAAGCTGTGATCTACTTCGAGATCGTGAGCACGCTCGCGCTGGCCATCGGGCTGCTCGTAGTGAACATCACGAAGCCCGGTGCGGGAATCGATGTATCGAAGGCGACTGGTGACATCTCGAAATACACGTCATCGGGCGCGCAGCTGGGCTTTGTCGAGATACTCACTCACGTAGTTCCGTCGAGCATCATCGGTGCATTCGCAAACGGCGAGATTCTGCAGATTGTTTTCTTCTCGCTGATGTTCGGGATTGCGCTGCTCGGTGTAGGGGATGCGGGCACTCCGATCCTCAGGGGCGTTGAAAAGCTCTCTGTTGTGTTCTTTCGACTGACGGCGATGATCATGCGCGTTGCGCCGATCGGCGCGTTCGGTGCGATGGCTTATACGATCGGGGCTTTTGGTCTCAAGACACTGATTCCTCTCGCTCGCCTGATGGGCGATGTGTATCTGACGATGGCGATCTTCATCTTCGTTGTGCTGAATCTCATCGCGCGATTCTATGGCTTCTCTCTCTGGGGTCTTCTCAAATACATCAAGGATGAGATTCTGATCGTGCTCGGCACATCGAGCTCCGAAGCTGCACTTCCGAGAATGCTTGCAAAGATGGAGAGGTACGGATGCGACCGGAGTGTGGTGGGCCTGGTAATTCCTGCCGGATATTCATTCAACCTCGACGGAACTTCGATCTACCTGTCGATGGCTGCGATTTTCATCGCGCAGGCGTATGGGATCGACCTTTCAGTCGGTCAGCAGCTTTCGCTTCTCGCGGTGTTGATGGTGACGTCGAAGGGTGCGGCCGGTGTAACCGGATCCGGGTTCATTGTATTAGCCGGAACGCTTGCCGCAACGAAAGTGGTTCCGGTGGAAGGAATGGCGTTGCTTCTCGGTGTCGACCGCTTCATGAGCGAAGCGCGAGCGATTACCAACGTGATCGGAAATGCGGTAGCGACTGTCGTCGTCGCCAAGAGCGAGAACGCATTCCATCCGGTGGTAAATTCCGACCCAAAGATGATTGACTGATTGAGTACCGGCGCCTAGCGTAAAGACAGGTTTCCCCTTTCCAGAGGCGCGCATGAAGAACAGCTCAGCGTTGATCCGGGCAGCGGGCATTGTACTCGCTGCAGTCGTTCCCGTCCTCACCTTGCAGGCACAAACCACAATTCCACTCGAAGGAACCCTTCGCTCCAGCGGCGGCGAGGCGGTTGCTGCCGCGCAGGTCACCGTCACCGATCCCGCAACCAATGAAACCAGGAACGCGCGATCGTCGACAACAGGTCAGTTCCGCGTCCTTGGGCTTTCACCAGGCCGCTACACAGTGAGCGTGCGCGCGTTGGGCTATGCTCCGGCGTCGCAGAATGTCGAGCTCATCATCGGACAGCGGGCCAGCCTGATCTTCACGCTCGAGAAATCTGCCACCGAGCTGGGTGCAGTCGAGGTCAGAAGCGAGCACATGACGAACGTCGAAGTTCAGCGCACCTCTGTATCGGCCCCAGTCGTTCGCGAGCAGATACTGAGCCTCCCGACCAATGATCGAAACGTGATGACGCTCGCTGCGATTACGCCGGGCATCAAATCGTTCGCGCCGTCTGCAGGTCGTGCGCTGCCTTCAGCTGGTGCCATGCCCACCCTGAGATTCAACAACCTTTATATGGACGGCATCGAGCTGAAGTCGCTGTTCAATGGAAACCTTGTCGGAATTCCGCAGACCGGAGCGCCGCTGCCGCAGGAATCAGTGCGTGAGTTCCGCGTGTTCATCAATCCTTACGATGCGGAGTATTCGCATGCAGGCGCGTTTGTCATCAGCGCCGTGTCAAATCAGGGAACCAACGATACGAAAGGATCCATCTTCGGATATCTGCAGAACAAGGACATGATCGCGAAGACCGTCTTTCAATCGACGGTGCCGAACTTCAATCGGCAGCAGTTCGGTTTCAACATTGCCGGACCAATCCAGAAGGATCGTGCGTTTTACACCACGAGTTACGAAGTCACGAACACGAACAACTATATCGACGTCGTGCCGGGTCGGCCCGCGTACAATCCGGGAATCTGGGATGCCTTCAAGGGAGCGCAGAAGGCGCCTACACTCAACCACAATTTCTTTGCTCGCGTGACCCTGAATCAGAATGCGAAAAGCACTTTCGACGCTGAATGGTCACTCAGGCGATTGACAGGCGAATCCAACTTTGGCGCAACGGTCTCACGGGAAGGAGGCATCGACCAGAAGTATCTGATCAATATCGGACAGCTTCGACATCGCTATCTCCCGACGCCGACGAGTCTCAACGAGCTGAGCCTTCAGATCGTGAACTGGAATCACGACGAAGGACAGCTGGTGCCTGGCCCGCAGCTCAACTATCCGGGCCTTGTGAAGGGTACAGCGACATTCCCGCTCAAGCTCAACGAGCGTCACCTGCGCGTCATCGACAGGTTCAGTTTTTCGAAGGACAACTGGGGTGGCAGCCATCTCTTCAAGACTGGATTCGAGCTCAGTCACATCGCCGCGGATCAATTCTCTCCCAACTTCGAGCAGGGCTCGTTCAGGTTTGCAGCCGACACGAGCACGATTCCGAACCAGGCTACGATTGGTGTGGGATTCCCGACGACCGAAGGAACCAGCGAAGCTCTTGCAGAAGCTTCGGGATGGGTGACCGGCGTGTACATCAATGATGAGTGGAGGATGCGGCCGAACTTCACTCTTAACATCGGGCTTCGATACGATGCCGAGCTCAATACCGTCAACAATGACTTCACGGTACCGTGGGCGAGTGATACGGCGATCACCAACCGTCCGGAGCTGGCGAACTACATCAATCGCGGCGATCGCAAGAACGATCTCAACAACTTCTCACCAAGAGTTTCGTTCTCCTGGGATCTTACGGGTCAGAACCGGACATTCGTTCGCGGAGGAGTCGGAATCATTTACGATCGCGTCGCCAGCTTCATCGGCTTCCAGGAGAAGCTAGCCGCTTCATGGCGCAGCTATACGATTACCAATCCAGGCACGATGGACGTCGCTGCACTGAGGCAGCGTGTGATCTCGGGGCAGATTGCATCGACGCCGAACATTGTGCTGGTGAAGAACAAGATGGAGGCGCCGGAAAACCGGCAGATGTCGCTTGGCATCGGTCATCAGCTCACTTCGGATTTTGCCGTCAACGTCGATTACATCCACCAGAACGTGAAGCACCTGTACAACAGGCTCAATCCGAACTACCGGGATGTGACCAGGAATGCTCGCAATCTTACAACGCGGTACGGCGACATTGTTCTGTGGGACGACTTTGCACGCGCGCAGTTCGATGCTTTGGTAGTTTCCACGAATTACCGCCGTTCATGGCTGCTCACCAACGTTTCGTATACGCTGGGATATGCCAAGGCGGACTATGACGCTGTGACTGCACCGGCGTATCCTTTCAGAGCCAGCTACAACATGCAGGCGACGAACGGTGACGAGCGTCATCGTTTCGTTCTTTCCGAAGTCGCGAATCTGCGGTGGGGTTTCGAAGTCTCGAGCATTCTAACGCTGGCGAGTCCGTCGCCCTACAACGTCACGCTCGGTGTTGACGTGAATAAGGATGACAACCTGACCGATGACTTCCCGCCCGATGGGTCGACGACGGGTGACCGCACGGTTCGTCCGGAAGGATGGAAGAACTGGTATCGCAATCTCGACCTGCGTGCGAGCAAGAAGTTCGCAACAAAAGGTGATCTTACGTTCCGGATTACCGGTGAGGTATTCAACGTCTTCAACACCAACAACGTTGCCGGTTTCAACGGACGACAGAAGGATGCGGCGGGAGCTGCGCTGGCGACGTATGGAAAGCCGAATGCTGCATATGGAGCCAGGAGAGCACAGGTTGGGACGAAGGTAGAATTCTGATAACACCCGAGATAACAGAGGAGACAGAGGTAGCAGAGACGCAGAGGCGCAGAGGGGCAGAGGCACAGAGACGCAGAGGCGCAGAGGGGCAGAGTGTCATTAACCAGATGACATTCCGCGCCCTCTGTCTCCTGCTTTGCTGCGGATTCGTACCCTCATCGAGCGATGCGCAGTGGGATTCGGCAACCACACGCACGGTTGTCCCCGGTGTGGTTCACCGGCGGCTGGTAGTGAACTCCGGACCGTGGCGAATGAATGTGCTGGAGGTAGATCTTCGCACTCCCGGCCTCAGTATTCGCGGCATTCGCGCGAACGACGCGTTCAAGACGAGAGAGACAGTTCGCTCGATGGCGAAGCGAGCTCCTTTTGTCATCGCCGCAGTGAATGGCGACTTCTTCAACATCAAAACAGGTGAGAGTGAGAACAACGTCGTCATAGAAGGAGATGTCATCAAGGGAGTCGGTGTAACTGACTCGCCGTACGACAGCTGGAGCAATCTTCACTCGCAGTTTGGTCTGGACTGGAAGAATCATCCGCTCATCGATCGGTTCGGCATTCGCGCTGCGGCGCAGTTCGCGGGACGAAAAACCAAAGTCGATGGAATCAACTTCCGTCAGGACAGCTCCTCTCTGGTTCTCTACACTAAGGCAGTTGGCGATTCTGCACCGGTCGATACGCTCGGCCGCGATTTTGTGTGGGTTCCCTTGAAGCTGATGTCGCATCGCGGCGATACACTGCTCTATCGGGTTGACGGAAAACTGCAGCGCCGTGGGTGGATGCACTTGTCGAACGGTGGTGCGTTCGCAGCCGGAGGGAAATCGCGTGCGCTAGTCGAGCGGATAGCGACATACAGAGGAATAGTTCGCGTCGTCACAGGTTTCAATCCAGATCGAGGGCGACTGAGAACGATTGTTGGCGGCTGGCCGCGACTGGTTCGAGAAGGCAAGAGAACTGCGGAGTATGCGGACATACTGGAAGGCACCTTCCCGCGATTCTCGTCGGGCCGACATCCGAGGACCGCAATCGGATTCAGTCGCGACAGCACGAAGCTCATTGCTCTCACTGTGGATGGCCGCCGTGAGTCTGATTCCGGAATGTCACTCGTCGAGCTGGCGGATGCGATGCTGTCGCTCGGGGCGTATGAGGCGATGGCGTTCGATGGTGGTGGATCCACTACGATGGTAGTCGAAGGGAATGTGGTGAACAGGCCATCCGATACCGCGGGCGAGCGACCCGTAGGCAGCGCTCTTCTGATAGTTCTGTCGCGCTGATTTAAATCGCCGCTCCGGCGATGATCCGGCCAGGACGCGTTTTGCGCAGTAGGGAATGCACGACTCCACCCATACTGCGGAGCAGGAATGCGGAACGCGATTCGAAGCCTTACGTGTGCTGCCTCGTTAGCGGCCGGATTTTTCTCACTCGCATTGTCTCGCAGCGCTGAAGCGCAGAGCGGGTCACGGGTGCTCATAACCGTCTACAAGAAAGGGTCGCTGATCAACTCGATCCTTCCCGGTGCTGCGGTTTGTTTTACGAGCACCAACAACACGAAGATCACTGACCAGCGCGGCCTTGTCATTTACGACAATGTCCCTCAAGGGAACTGGTCGGCAATCGGGTGGAAGAGCGGGTTCAAGGTCAAGCGAAGTGATATTGCCGTTCCGGGAACTGCCACTGACGTTCGCGCTTCGATTGTGCTCGAGTCGGGCACTGACGCTTCGCCCTGCATCCTTCCGACAGTATCGCCTCCGCCGGTCTATGAAGTCGCGCTCACAGTAAAAGTCATTCGAGCGGATGACACTGCGATCCAGCACTCCAAAGCGTGCGTCGGGAATTATTCCGAGCAGGCGATCTACGGAGCTGACTACGACATAGGATCGTCCGGGAAAGCGTTCTTCACCGTGCCGAAGAGGTATTCCGTCTCAGTGACAGCCGAGGCTGCCGGGTTTATCGGCGCGTCGAAAACTGTCTATCTCAGCAACACCGATGGAACTGAGTTCGTCCCCGTCACTCTCGAGCCCGGTTCGGGTGGGAAGAAGTGTCCGGTCTCTTGATGTGAAGGATGATCCAAAACGACCGGCGTTTGCGCAGCAGTTAATGCCAACACTCTTGATCGAGCTGAGACAATGTCGACCACTACTATAGAAGAAGGCAAAGCTCGACATATCGCGATTCTCATCTGCGCGGCTCTGGCGATAGCATTTACAGGTCGCACAGGCAGCGCGCAGGAAAGTGCGGTATCCGAGAAGACAGCTCTCGTAATCACTCCTGATTTTGGTGCTGACGCCTGGGTCGATGGCAATCAGCCGATAGGGCTGCGGCTGAGCCGTCCGCTCGACATTCGAACCGAGCGCCTTGCTGTCGTTGTAGGGCATACGGATCTGTCTGCGCTTTTCACGGTAACTCCGACAGTCGCACGGTACGCCGCCAGTACGTTGCGACTTCCAAGCGGCGAGACAGAGCTGGTGGCGTACATCGTTTCGCCAGGCGAGTCGTGGAAGGAGGTCGCGCGTATTCCGCTTCGCGTGCGGACACGCGCAGGATTTCGAAAGTCCGATATGAAGCCGGCGCTTACGCTGACCACAACAGGGCAGGTAGCACCCGATGCGAAACGTCCGCCATACACCGGAATCACTTTCAACCCCGCATTCACCACCAACGTTGCCAACGAGCACGCAACGTACGAGCTGCAATCGAACTTTCTCGCGGTAACAAAGCAGTCGCAGGCGCTGCGATACGGGGCGCAGGGCTCGAGCGCGCCAAAGTTCGATCTCTCGGATTATCTGTTCAAAGGAGTGAACGGTCCTTTCAGCGCTTCGATCGGACACGTCTCATTCGGCAACGCAAAACATCTCATCAGCGGAGTCGCGAGCAGGGGTGTCACTGCGGGACTCGCGCTGGCAAAGATCGGCGAAGTATCCATCGGATTGCTGAACGGAACGAGCATTGTCGGATGGGATAATCCTGTCGGCCTGGCCAGGAATGATCATCGAATCCTCGGCGCATCACTGAAACTCGATCCGATTCGCTCTCATCCCGGCTCCGTTCTGTTCGACATCTCCCTGCTTCGCGGACAACAGCTTCCGCAGTCCGGATTCAATCAAGGCGAAGTAAACGACCGTGAACGCAATCGCGGAGCGGCATTTCACTTCGGCGGAAAGCTTCCGAACGACAGACTTACGCTCGATGCAGGATACACCGTCAGTCATTTCGAGAATCCAGCCGACCCGACTCTATCGCAGGGCGTGGACCTGGTTGACGTAAGGCCAGAGACAAAACGTGCGCGTTATGCTGACGTGTCGCTCGCGTTAGTGCGAGATGCATCGATCACGAAGCTCATCAAGGCGAACCTGACTGCAACGCTCCGCCACGAGCGGGTAGATCCTCTTTATCGTAGTCTCGGCGCTTCTGTCCAGGCGAACATTCTACAGAACGTCTTCGAGATCACCGGTGGGCTTGGTCCGCTGGCGGTGCAGGCATCCCGGGCGAGGGCCGAAGACAATCTCGATGATCTCCCGTCTGTGCTGAAGACGTTCACACATGTGACGTCGGTGACTGCGAGTCTTCCAACTGCTTCACTCTTCAGTGCATCGAAACCCTCGCCGTGGCTTCCCCAGGTAACGTGGACGTTCAGCAGCACACACCAGTTCGCCAATGACGTGCCGACTAACTCCGATTTTACCGAGACTCATGCTCCTGATCAGCTGAGTGAGAACCAGAGCGTCGATGCACAGTGGGCAATCGGGAAATGGAAAGGCGGATATCGCTACAACATTTCCGATCAGGACAACAGGCAGGTCGGACGCGAGAAAGCGGATCTGGGAAATCTCGCTCACAACGTCGCCGCATCGTTCTCTCCGTGGACATGGGCGGATGCGGGCGCGACGTATTCGTTCGAAGGTGCGAAGAACAGGGAGCTGCTTCAGAAAAACGCGACGCGAAGGTTTGGTGCAAATCTCGATCTGAGACCTGCGCGCAACCTTGCGGTTGCAACTGTCTTCTCACGCACGTGGGTTCGCGACTATCCGCTCACGACTGACGGAGAGAACGACGACCTGTCAGTCGAGGTCTCAGAAAACTTCAAGCTCATTCGCGGACCCTCTGATCGCCCATCGGGACGGCTTTTCCTGAGGTATCAGCGTCAGTCGGGAACCACGACGCCAGTCATTCGCGCTCTTCGCCAGCCATCAATCACCAAAGATCTGTGGTCACTCAACAGCGGGGTGAGCCTCAATGCGTTCTGACACTGCATTAATCCGCGCGACTGTCGCGGTTTTACTCTGCACGCTTGCGCAGTCTGCGTCGGCGCAGATCAAGGTGAATCCCACCGGCGTGAACGTGAACACGAATGGCGCGACGACAGCGTTCATCACGTTCGGAGGACTTGGCGCATTCCGGCCGATTGAAGCGGAGTGGTGCGGCGAGCTGATATCGGCGGCACCTGATGTCGGGCTCAAGTGCAATCCCCAGACGATCTTCGGCCGGCTTCCAATTCGACTCGATCAATCCCGTTTGAGCGGCGTGGGCGGATTCACCGACATCATGTCCATTCCCCCTTCTGTTGCACGTCGCGCGTATCAGGCGGCTGAAGAAGGACAAAAGTCGAGCTTCTTTTATGTTCGAAGATTCAGAAATCCTGCAACTGGACAGGAACAGTACGTCCCGGTGACGTGTCGTCTCGCCGGAGGCGGAGCGAGAGTGCCGTTCTCTCTCGTCGACGTTGCCGTGAAGTTCGATGTGGAAACGCCGATTCTGTTCATCAAGCCTGGCGAGCCTGTTCCATCGCTTTCAGCTCGCATTCTCTACAACGGTACGGGGCGTCTCAAGGGAAGATGGGAGCTTGTCTATCCGGGTGAGGAGGTTCCCTCGGAGCGCGATCTGCTCACCGAGGCGACGCTCCCGCTCGAAGAACGCGGCACGCAGCGCCGCTACACGGAGATCTCCCGCTTCAACGTTTTTCTTCCGCCGACAGGACAGTATGTGCTGCCGGGTCCTGATATCGATCGCATCGCAACGACAACCGAAGGCGTGTACCTGCTTCTGCTGCGAATCGAAGCGAGCGATGACAAGGAAGCGGATTCGAATCTCGGATCTGCAGGCGCGGGAATCGGTGTGGTGCACGCGGGTGCGGTCGCAGGATTTCCGATGCCTCCGCTCAGGTACGTAGTCGGGTCGGGATCGAGCGATCTCGCTGAGACGACAGCATCCACACGAGTGAAGATGCTTTCTCCGATCGCGGATGCAGCAATCGCTCAAAATGCTCCCCTCCATTTTACGTGGATCGAAGGTGGGGTTCGCGCGGCGTTCTTCCGCGTCGAGGTGCGAAATCAAAGCGGAGAAGATGTCCACGCCGCAATCGTGCCGCGCGGTGCGGGCCTGTATCACGCGCCGTCATGGCTTCTCGAGAAAGCAGGCACAAATCCGAAATGGCGTGTTGTCGCGCTCGACCTGCTGGGGCGTGAAGTGTCGAAAACTGATTGGCGCTCGTTCAACTCTTCATCAACTCCCTCAATCAAGGAATGAATCGATGAAAAAGATTTTCTCTGGTCTCGCCGGTCTATCCGCATTCGCCGCGGTTACGACAGCAATGTTCGCCGAGCTTTCTGATTTCTCGGTTGCATCATATGGACTGAGCGCAGGAGCGAAAACTCCGGCGACCGCGACGCTGACTTCGATGACGAAATCGCCGGTCCCCGTCGTCACTTTTTCGAGCTCGAACACTTCGGTAGCTCAGGTGCCGCTGTCGCGCCTTGCTTCCGCAAACGGGATTGTCGTAATCGACGTTACTGCCGTCGCTCCGGGGTGCGCGCTGATCAAAGCGTCGTATGGCGGTCGTGTTCGAACGGATGATGTCGTCGTGCATCCGCTGTCTCAAGCGACATCCTTCACAATGAAGGTCCCCGACCAGGTTCTTCCTTATCCGGGGCTCTCCGAAGGCACTCTTACAAAAACATTGAGTCTGACTACGACAGGCCGCGTTGGTTCGGGTTCGCTGACACTGAATCGCAGCGTGTGGAGCTTGTCGAGCAGTAACACATCGATCGTGACGGTTCCCGATTCAGTCACTCAGATCTCGACGACTACCACGTTCAAGATCTCGGGGAAGGGCGAAGGGTGCGCGGTGATAACAGCCAAGCTCGGAACGCAAAGCGTCAGCAAGACAGTGATGACACGCTACATCGGCGGCTGAGAACTCGAGCAACGTAAACCATCTACAAGGTCATCCCGGAGAACTACAATGATACGCCTCACAATGAGTGGCATCGCCGTAGCTGCAGTCGTTTCGCTTTCGGCTCCGCTGCATAATTTCGCGACGCCGGGAATCAGGCGAATCGAGACAGTCAATTTTGCGAATCTGATGGCGCCCGTTACACGCCCATACGTCGCGCCGGGAAAAACCAAGGAGTACTACATCTACGGTCCCTGGCTGGATTATGCGGATCGTGTCTCGTTCCTTGGCACGGTTCAAACGATCGTGGAAAAAAGGACTGTTGGCGGGGATGACGGAGGTCTCCTTCGTGTGAAGCTCACTGGCGCCGGAGAGAGAGGACTCAAGACTGCGACGATCAGAATCGCATGTCCAATGATTCCATTTACGGACTGTGTGAGCGGTAACGTCACTTTCCAGGTGATGGTCCTTGGAGTCGGAACTCTTACGCGTATCGATCCTGACACTGTCGACGCCAATGATCGGGAAACGTTCACTGTTTATGGCACTGGTCTCGACAATGCCAAGGTGTTCGAGTTCCGATCCGACCTGACAGGAATCGCAAACCAGGCGAACAACGAGACGTGGCTGAGGTTTGACGCGAGCTCGACCGCATGTGGAACAAATCGTGTGCGCGTGAGAGACGTTGCTGAAGGCGGCGATTTTTATCCGTTCCCTGGCGGCCTCGACGTTCGTTTGACCAAAGCGTGCGGATACACGCCAATCAGCAGCGGAATCACGGTCGGGGGAAGTGCACCGGGAGGTCCTGATCTGCAGCCGGTAACGGGGGCTCCGGTGTTCCGTCACATCGCTGCAAACAGGAAAGTTCTAAGTGAGCCTTTCTGTCACGGCATGTTCGCGCAGGCGGTTCAGTCCATAGTCAGGACGATCACTGTGTCGGACATGATTTGGGGCGTGAAGAACACAGGCGGAAGCAGCGTGTCGGCGCAATTCCGCGTGCGTCTCCTGCGCAACGGCGTAATGGTCAGCGAGCAAACTCTGAACGGCCTCAATGCCGGCGCAACCGCGACATTCACATATGCGAGGCCGCAGTCACAGACAGAGGTGGCTCGGCTCGGACTTGTACCACCATCAACGACGCAACAGCTCTACAACGCGACGGGTGGCGAGTGTGTTCAGACGGTCGGACAGGCTTCAACATACGACTGGCAGGATCCCACCTATGAGATACGGGTTGATCCGCTCGGTGCCGTTACGAACGATGTCAATCCGTCCAACAACAACAGATCATTCTGAGCTGGCGATGAAACCTCTAATACTCTTGATGACAGCATGCGCGGCAGCTGCTCCTGTCGCGCATGCAGGCGCACAGCAGCCGCCACCGTTCCCGATTCCACAGCCTGCAAGTCTCGGTATTTCGGTCACACCGCTTCCCAACCCGCCGAATCCAGCTGTATCTCGTCAGAACTTTACGGTGTGCATCAGCACCACCACTGACCGCGATGCGCTTGGAAGAAAGCAAACCAACGTAAACGGCGCTGTGCGGTTTGATTCGCTCACTTCGAATACGAATGTGCTGATCACAGTCAGCCGAGAAGGCTGGACGGGTGTCGAGCGCTCAATCTTTCTTCGCCCAGGATCGAATTTCCAGATCATGGCGATTCGTGAGGGAATCAGCCGGACAGCACCAAAATGTCCGCTAATCGTTCCACTGCCCGGTGCAACTTTCCCGGCGAAACCATGAGATGCGGCGCACTGGTAATTCTGCTCGCGCTAATCGCTGCGTCAGCGGATGCACAAACCGATACGACGGGATCATCGGGCTCCGTCACCATTTCACCAGTTGCGGATCAACCGCGGCAAATCTCCTCTTATATCGGCATCGCATCATCGGGTGGAGTGACGGCCACATGTCCCGCGGGTCAGATGGTTGTTGGAGTTGCGGGATCGCGAGCGAAGTTCATTCAGAAGATCACACCGATCTGCGGCTCGATGGGCAAGCTGACCGCGTCACTTCCCGCGCCGCTGGATCCCAGTGCCTTGGCAGTAGCGCCGTTCACGCTTCAGTGCCAGGGCGGACGCGTAGTAACGAAGATTAGAGTCTCGTGGAACTCCAACGTCACTGTGTATCCGTATCTCGGCGGCGTTGAGATCTCGTGCTTGCCGTGGGTTGTGTCGCAGTGGTCGGCGGAGACACCGCAGACTGTAGCAACGGGGAACTTCGAATCGTGGTCAGTCAAAGCGAGCGTTGCCTGCACGTCTCAAATGCAACCCATCAGGTCTCTTAGAATTCGTGCGCCATACTGGGTAAAAGCACTCTCCATCATCTGCGATGAGACGTAACATGCGATGTACAACCATTCCTAAAATCGCGTGGTCAATATTGCTGTGTCTCGTATTTTACTGGAACGATGCGAGTGCTCAACCCACTCAGCAATCACCAGACATGGACGGGGGTGGTGAAGCTTTCACCCTCACGTGTGGTACTACGCGAGTGCTGGTTGGCATCACTGGAGGTGCAGGAGACTGGGTGAACCGTGTTCGGGGAATCTGCGTCGAGATAAACGCCCGCGGCGAGTGGATCAGTCCTGAAACCCAGACCTCGGCTACTGCGTCCACGTCTGGAAATGATTTCACACTGAAGTGTCCGCTCAATCATGCCGTTGTAGCATTAAGTGGCCGGTCCGGAAGATGGCTCGACATGCTTCAGGTGCACTGTCGATTCATCGGCGACAGGGGCGATACGTCCGGTCAGCTGATTCTTGCAAAGGATGGATCGACGACATCCGTGGGTGGAACTGGAGGAACAATGACCTTCGGGCCGCTCGAATGCGGCATGCACAATCCTGCAAGGAGTATCGTAGGATCGAAGGGAAATTTTCTCGGCACACCCACCATCGATCGGATTGGTCTTGATTGCCCGCAGGCCGACGTCTTCGCGGTTTCGAGGATCAGCTGGCCGCTTACCATCACCGTTGGCTCTGCTGTGACGGCTATGGTCGAATTCGATCGTGCCGCACCGACCATGCAGATTTTTGGAATAAGCGGCAGTGGAACTGTGGTCTCTGTTCCCGCTACAGCTGCCGTAAGCGCTGGCAGCAAAAGACGCGAGTTCGAAATAAGAACGCTTCGGACCGGCTGTGCCATGATAGCGGTCACATACGCCAACATCATTCACGCTCGCGGGGTGATGGTGCAGCCCGAACGACCAACAGCGTATCCACTTTATCTGAACACCCCTGATATGTGGATCTATCCTGATCACACTGCGACGGGAGAGTTTGCCAGCAGCGCCTCTCCGGGAACGATTATTTCTCTGCAGAGCAGCGATCCCGGCGTTGTTTCGGTTCCCTCAACGCTCGTGGTCAGCAGCACTGACAAAAGGCAGTTCGCGATCAGCGCGCACAAAAGCGGATGCGCAGAGATTGTCGCGTCTGTGGGAAACTACAGGGTTCGCCGCATTGTGAGCGTTATGACAGTCATGGAGGCTAGCGGTAGAGACATGTGATTGCGGCGGCGTCCGCGAATTTCTTCGACTCGCTTTTCCACCTGGAGAGAAGCGAGTCGATACCGCCCTTCTCAACCGCATTTCGAAGTTCGCGCGATCCGGATAGTTCTTCGATTCCTGCACCCTGCTGCCATTTGAACTGCTTTGGGTGACGAAGGTAGATCTCTCGCAATAGGTGAGCGCCAATCTCCGATGATCTGATTTTGTTTTTGTCGGTGACGACGATGCGAATCATCGGAATTGTCTCGCCTCCAAACTTCTCACCGCGACTAATTTTCCACTGAACACTTTCGAAGCGCGCTCCGCCAAGTGATTTCGCGTTCATCACTCGAGCGATTGCAGGGGCATCATTGAGCCAGCGTGCACCAACCAGGCGAAACGGAAAATCAGTACCTCTACCTTCGCTGACGTTAGTCGCTTCGAAGAACGAAATCCCCGGGTAAAGCAACGCGGCTTGGCTGTCGCGAATATTGGGGGACGGCGCAACCCACTCGAGCCCGGTATCCTCCCACCACATCGATCTCCGATAACCCTTCATCGGGATCACGATCACGTCGGCATTGATCTCTCCGATGCTCGACAAATACCGGGCGAGCTCACCAGGCGTCAGGCCATATCTCAACGGCACATTGTGAAGGCCGGTAAACGATCGGTATCGCTTTTCGATCAAGCCACCTTCTGCGATGTCAGCGCGGATGGGATCGGGACGGTCAGCAACGATGAAGACTTTACCCGCTTTCTTTGCAGCCTCGGCAGCCAGCGTCATCGTCCACACGTAGGTGTACATCCGTGCGCCGACATCCTGAATGTCGTAGACGAGAACATCGACGTCATCGAGCATTCGAGCAGTCGGCGTCGTGGTCTCACCATACAGCGAGTAAATCTTTACTCCAGTTTTCTCATCCACGCCCGAAGCGATTGTCGCACCTCCACGCGCCGAGCCTCGCAGTCCGTGTTCGGGCGCAAACAGGGCAGTGAGTCGTACACCCGGGGCGTCATGCAAAAGATCGATCGAGCTTGTCCCCTTCTCGTCGCGGCCCGTATGATTTGTTATCAGCCCGACCCGCTTGCCTCTTACGAGATGCGCGGAATCTTTCAGGAGCACTGAAATTCCCGGAGTAACCTGCGCATGCAGGTTTGGCGTGACACATAATGCAAGCAATGCGAGGGCAAGGAATCTCATGGCAAACGCCGACCTCAAAACGAAAAAGACTCAGGCAAGTGTATCCAAGTTCATCGATGGCATCGCGGATGAGAAGCGGCGCGACGACTGCCGGCGCGTAGCCGACCTCATGAAAAAGGCCACGAACGCTGAGCCGAAGATGTGGGGCTCGAGCGTTGTGGGCTTTGGAGACTACCATTACAAGTATGAAAGTGGTCGCGAGAATGACTGGTTCGTAACGGGGTTCTCACCGCGCAAGGACAGTCTCACGCTCTACTTCATGACGGGCATCGAGCCCTACAAGCAGCTGCTCACCCGTCTGGGCAAGCATAAAACCGGGAAGGGCTGCCTCTACATCAAGAGTCTCGACGATATCGATGTCAACGTGCTGAAAGACCTTGTCACAACCTCCGCCAAAGATCTGAAAAAGCGGGCACGCTAGAGATCTCACTTTTTGCGTCCACAGGGAATCGAATGGTGCGAGATCCGGCTCCCTCTGACTTTATTTTGGTGGATGCACTCGGATCGGCTTATCGAAAAGCAACTTACAGAATCCGTGATTGGGGCGTTTTATGAGGTTTACAACAACCTCGGCTATGGATTCCTGGAGCACGTGCACGCTAAGGGGTTGGAGACAGAGCTTCGGAGTCGGCGTCACAGGGTTGCGCGCGAGACGAATGTCAGAGTGCACTACAAAGGAAGGCTTCTCTGCACTCAACGCATCGATATCCTGGTAGACGAGCGGCTTATTGTCGAAATCAAGTCGTCCGAACTACTTCCTGCTCCGGCGATGTCGCAACTACGGAATTATCTGAAGGCAACCAACATAGAAGTTGGTTTGCTACTCCACTTCGGGCCCAAACCAAAGTTCTATCGACAGGTGATGTCTAACGAGAACAAACAGTCACGTTTCTCACGGCCGGACTCAACTGATTTACAAAGATCATTCGATAGCACGCGGATTCCGCCAATTTAAGCGGATACCTCCTCTATACAATCCAACAGGCCGGTGATAAGACAGTCCGTGTTTGTGTTTTTTTACAAAAACATAAATACGGGATTTCGCGATAGCGTTACAACTTCTCGTATCCTTTGGGCACCAATCTGCCCTAATTCGCGTGATCCGCGTGCTTTCGAATGATCCAGCCCGCGAGATGGATCCTGCCCGACAATCAGGGACCGCTCGTACTCAATCGATAGAGAAAAAGAGCAGCACGTTTGATCAGCGGTCCGAACATCCTCAGATCCGCTGTCTCCTTGTCGGTATGGTCATCCCAGCCTGCCAGCCCGACTGCATCGAGAACCATCGGCACATACGGTGCAGCAAACGAGACGTCAGCCGCACCGGCTCGCATCGGGTCAACTGCAACTACCGGCCACATGCCGAGGTCACGGCTCACCTTGTCGTAAACTGCGAGCAGCTTCCGGTTTCCATCAGTCGGAGCAAGTGGCGGATAGCCATCGTCGAACTTTATCTCCGATGTCGTCTTAGGCAGCGGTGAGCTGACGATCGACGTCATCGTCGCCTTCGCTTTCGCAAGCTGCTCCGGAGACAGCGCACGAATGTCCCCGTAAACCGTCATCGCTTTCGATACGACATTGGACTTTCCGTAAGCGAGACCGCCCGGCTGCGTCGAATCAACCTGCACGTCGGTTCCGCCGATCGCATAGCCAGGATTGAAGGTGAGATACTGCTCGGAGCTCAGCTGCGCGCGAAACTGATCCAGGACTCGCGCCGCCTCGAAGATTGCGCCCGCGCCAATATCCGGTCGAAAGATCTGGGATGAATGCGCGGGAATGCCTGTCGATGTAAGCGTCCACGATGATGCGCCGCGACGCGAGATCACCGCGGTGTGAGGATCTCCCGAACCATCCTCGAATCCGATTGCATATTTCGATTTCTTAGCTGCCGCGGTGAGCTCTGCACGCGCGAGCTCGAGTGGACGCCCGGCCGATTCCTCATCGCCGGAAAAAACTGCGGTGATGCTCATCTGCTTCAGAACACCAGCTTTCTGCAGCGCCTTGAATGCCTGCACCATGATGACGTCGCCGCCCTTCATGTCGATCACGCCCGGGCCGCGCGCAGTTGTGTCGCTCACCTTCTGATACTTCTGAAATGGACTCGTCGGCTCGAATACAGTGTCGAGATGCCCGATCAGAAGCATCCTTGGACCTGAGCCATCACGCTCAGCTATCAGATGGCCCGCGCGACCGAATGCGTCACCGTTCACCCATCTCACTCTGAATCCGAGAGACTCGAGCTCGATGCGGAGTGTTTCCCCAACCTGGCGCACTCCGGCAAAGTTCATCGTGCCGCTGTTGATGTTGACGAGCCGCTCGAGAAGTGCGAGACCATCCGGCACGTCCGGATCCACGCCAGCGACAATGCGCTGTTCCGCTTTCGAGAGAGACTGCGGTTTGCCCTGAGCGTATGTGGAATTCAGAGCTGGAAAAAGCAAAAGCAGGCCGATAGCGAACCGCGGGCGAAATGATGTCATGCAGGGAATATCAGGGATGACAATGCGCATCGCGAGATTGGCGGTAACTTTTGCCGTCAATGCGATCTGGTGAAGCAGATGTAATCGTCATTGGTGCCGGCCTCGCCGGCCTCGTAGCAACTGCCGAGCTTGCCGCAGCGGGCAGGCACGTAATTCTGCTCGAGCAGGAGCCTGAGCAAAGCCTCGGTGGCCAGGCGTTCTGGTCACTTGGAGGACTGTTTCTCGTGAACTCACCGGAACAGCGCCGCATGCGAATTCGCGATTCATTCGATCTCGCATGGCAGGATTGGCTGGGAACCGCGGGGTTTGATCGCGAGGAAGATCACTGGCCTCGCAAGTGGGCAGAAGCTTACGTCGCATTCGCGGCCGGCGAAAAGCGCGCGTACCTGCATGAGCGCGGGATCAAATTCTTTCCTGTAGTTGGATGGGCAGAACGCGGAGGATACGGTGCAACTGGTCCGGGCAATTCAGTTCCACGATTTCACGTTACATGGGGAACAGGCCCCGGTGTAGTCGAGCCGTTTGTGAACCGCGTAAAACTGGCGGCCGGACGCGGGCTTGTCGCCATGAGGTTCAGGCATCGCGTCACCGAGCTCATCTCTACAGACGGCGCAGTAACCGGCGCGCGCGGTGATATACTCGAGCCGAGTGACGTTGCGCGTGGCGTGAAAAGCACGAGCAGCATTGTTGGCGATTTCGAGGTGCATGCGCAGGCGGTGATTGTGACGTCTGGCGGAATCGGTGGAAATCACGAGCTCGTGCGACAGAACTGGCCGACGCGACTTGGATCTCCGCCACATCGAATGCTGTCTGGTGTTCCAGATTATGTCGACGGACGAATGATTGGAGTCGCTCAATCCGCGGGGGCGAATCTCATCAACCGCGACCGGATGTGGCATTACGTCGAGGGTATCACCAACTGGAATCCTGTCTGGAGCAATCACGGCATCAGGATTCTGCCCGGTCCTTCATCGCTGTGGCTCGACGCGCGTGGCAACCGTCTTCCTGTTCCATTGTATCCGGGATTCGATACGCTCGGCACACTCGCTCACATCATGAAGACGGGATACGAGCACACGTGGTTCATTCTCACCAGCAGAATTATCGAAAAGGAGTTCGCACTTTCCGGTTCCGAGCAGAATCCCGACATAACAGGGAAGAGCGTCCGCCGTGTACTCGGCCGAGCAGGCGGTGGCGCACCGGGTCCGGTAAAAGCATTTATGGAGCGCGGAGTCGACTTCATCGTCGATAATACGCTCGAGCGACTAGTCGAGAGAATGAATGCGCTTACCGGTGAGAGTCTGCTGGATTTTTCACAGGTTGAACGCGAAGTGCTCGCGCGCGATCGTGAAATGGACAATCCCTTCACAAAAGATCTGCAGGTAGCCGCATTAAGAGGTGCACGAAATTACCTCGGCGATAAACTGATCCGCGTCGCCAAGCCACACAGGCTGCTGGATCCAAAGGCAGGGCCGCTCATCGCAGTCCGACTCAACATTCTCACACGCAAAACGCTCGGCGGACTCGAGACTGATTTGTCGTCACGCGTTATTCGTGCGAACGGTGATCCATTGAATGGATTGTACGCTGCGGGCGAAGCCGCAGGATTCGGTGGCGGAGGAATGCACGGATACCGCGCGCTCGAAGGAACATTTCTTGGCGGCTGCATTTTTTCGGGAAGAGCGGCCGGGAGAGCGGCGGCAGAAAGTGTTCTGTAGTAAGATGCTCAGTATGTCGAGACTTCTTTTCTATTCCGCGTTGATTGCCCTTGCTCTTTCCAGCACAGTGGGATCCGAAGCTTGGAATTCACGTGACTTGAAGTCGCGGC
>JADMIO010817173.1_pt1 | contig 30371 bp, 24 predicted proteins | sample 8958161 | NCBI WGS metagenome assembly JADMIO01 (sample SAMN16585339, study PRJNA669376) | soil metagenome | isolation source: Crop rotation soil | place: USA: Cullars Rotation, Alabama | collected 2011 | reverse complement strand
CTTTCCCGGCCTACGAGCGGCCCAACCCGCCGCAGGCGCAGCCGCCGCAGCAGCGCGAACAGGCCCGCCCGCAGCCGGCCCAGAACCAGAACCGCGGCGGCGAGCACCGGCCGCCGCGCGGCAAGGACGAGCACCAGAACTGATCGCCCACGAGCCCGGCACACGCCGGGCTCTCTTTTTGGGCATCGCCGTCGCAGCGGCTACAATGCCGCGATGCAGATCATGCTCAATGGCAGCCCACGCGACTGCGCCAACGCCATCACCGTCGCCCAACTGCTGCAGGAAGCCGGCTACGGCGACCGCCGCGTGGCGGTGGAAGTGAACCGCGAAATCGTCCCCCGCAGCATGCACATCCGCTGGGTCCTCGCCGAGGGCGACCAGGTGGAGATCGTGCACGCCATCGGCGGCGGCTGATGCCCCGCCCCTCTCCCCGCGCCCTCGAGACCCCATGAACACCAAGACCCACGACGTCGCCGATCCCTTGATCATCGCCGGCAAGAGCTACGGCTCGCGCCTGCTCACCGGCACCGGCAAGTACAAGGATTTCGACGAGACCCGCCGCGCCAGCCAGGCCGCCGGCGCGGAGATCGTGACCGTGGCGATCCGCCGCGTGAACATCGGCCAGGACGCCAGCCAGCCCAGCCTGCTCGACGCGCTGCCGCCGGACGAATTCACCCTGCTGCCCAATACCGCCGGCTGCTATAACGCGGTCGACGCGGTGCGCACCTGCAAGCTGGCGCGCGAGCTGCTGGACGGCCACAAGCTGGTGAAGCTGGAAGTGCTCGGCGACGAGCGCACCCTGTTCCCCGACGTGGTGGAAACCCTCAAGGCCGCCGAGACCCTGGTCGCCGACGGTTTCGACGTGATGGTCTACACCAGCGACGACCCGATCCTGGCCCGGCGCCTGGAACAGATCGGCTGCGTGGCGGTGATGCCGTTGGCCGCGCCGATCGGCTCGGGCCTGGGGATCCAGAACCGCTACAACCTGCTGGAGATCATCGAGCAGGCCAAGGTGCCGATCATCGTCGACGCCGGCGTCGGCACCGCCTCGGACGCGGCCATCGCGATGGAACTGGGCTGTGACGGCGTGCTGATGAACACCGCCATCGCCGGCGCCCGCGATCCGGTGCTGATGGCGCACGCGATGAAGCTGGCGATCGAAGCCGGCCGCGCCGCCTTCCGCGCCGGCCGCATCCCGCGCAAGCGCTACGCCTCGGCGTCGAGCCCGATCGACGGCACGATCGGCTGAGCTCCGGCGGGGCGAACGCTCCGCCGCTGCCATACCCCTGGGGCGCCCGGTCATCGACCGGGCGCCCTTTCATCGAGAGCCAGGCCCCGCATGAGCGACCGCACCGACGACGACACCGCCCCGTACCTGCGCCGCATCCGCAGCTTCGTGCTGCGCGAGGGCCGCATGACGCCGGCGCAGCAGCGCGCCTTCGACGAGCACTGGGCGCGCTTCGGCATCGACTACGGCGGCAGCGTGCAGGACTACGCCGCGCGCTTCGGCCGCAGCGCGCCGCTGGTGATGGAGATCGGCTTCGGCAACGGCGAGGCGCTGGCCTGGGCCAGCGAGCACGATCAGGCGCGCGACTACCTCGGCATCGAGGTGCACGGCCCGGGCGTGGGACGCCTGATGAATGCGCTGGCCGCGCGCGACGCGGCCAATGTGCGGCTGTACAAGCACGACGCGGTGGAAGTGCTGGAACACGAGATCGCCCCCGGCACGCTGGCCGAGGCGCGCATCTGGTTCCCCGATCCCTGGCACAAGAAGCGCCACAACAAGCGCCGCATCGTGCAGGCGCCGTTCGTCGCCCTGCTCGCCTCGCGCATGGCTCCGGGCGGCCTGCTGCACCTGGCCACCGACTGGCAGCCCTATGCCGAATACATGCTCGAGGTGATGGAGGCCGCCCCCGACTGGCGCAACGACATCGGCCCCGGCCAATACGCCGAGAAGCCGGCGTGGCGCATCGAGACCCACTTCGAGCGGCGCGGCCTGAAGCTGGGCCATGGCGTATGGGATCTGCTGTATCGCCGTGTCTAGCACGCGGCCCACCCCCAGGGACGGCTCCGATTCACCAGTGCAGCAGCCGCAACGCCTATACTCACCGACCAAAGCAAGCCGACCAGAGCCGGCCTGCTAAAAACAGGGACGAGTCTTCGCAGCGTGATGCAGGCACTGCCCAACGCCATCCACCCTCGCCCTCTGGTCCGACAGGAAGCCAGCTAGTGGGACTCTCGCTCACCCCCGAAATGATCCTGGTGCTCGGGCTGGTGGGCTTCACCATGCTGATGCTGGTGCTGGAGTGGATCCGCGCCGACATGGTGGCGCTGCTGGTGGTGGTGGTGATCGGCCTGACCGGCCTGATCCCCTCCGACCGCGTGTTCAACGGCTTCGCCGGCAACGCGGTGATCGCCATCATCGCGATCATGATCATGGGCGCCGGCCTGGACCGCGCCGGCGTGCTCGGCCTGACCGCCAACTTCGTGATGCGCATGGCACGCGGCGTGGAATCGCGCCTGGGCGTGGTGATCAACCTGGTCACCAGCCTGTTCAGCGCGGTGATTCCCAGCCAGGCGCTGGCAGCGCTGATGATCCCGGTGACCAGCCGCCTGGCCGCGCGCACCGGCGTGCCGCTGTCGCGCCTGCTGCTGCCGATGGCGTTCTGCATCCTTACCGCCACCAACACCACGCTGATCGCCAACTCGCCGCTGATCGTGCTCAACGACCTGATCGCGAGCGCGAACGCCAACCTGCCGCCGGGCGCGCATACCATCCCGAAGTTCGGCCTGTTCAGCGTGACCCCGATCGGCCTCGCGCTGGCGCTGTTCGGCGTGCTGTTCTTCTATCTGTTCACGTCCAGGCTGCTGCCCGAGCGCGAGGACGAGCGCTTGAAAGTGACGCCGGGCCGCACCGAGAGCTACTTCGCCGATACCTACGGCATCGGCGGCGAGACCGCCGAGCTCACCGTCACCGCGGAGAGCCCGCTGGTCGGCATGAGCATCGGCGAGGTCGAGCAGCTGTACGGCGCGCCGCTGATCCTGGCGATCAAGAGCGGCACCGAGGCGCGCATGGCGCCGCCGGTGGATCACGTGATCTGGGTGGGTTCGGTGCTGGGCGTGCTCGGTCCGCGCGAGCAGCTCGGACAGTTCGCCAACAACCAGCTGTGCAAGCTGTCGCCGCGCATGCGCCAGCTGGGCGAGCTGTTCAATCCCAGCCGCGCCGGTATTTCCGAGGCGGTGATCCCGCCCAGCTCGCGCTTCATCAAGCAGACCGTGGGCGAGCTGCGCCTGCGCAAGCGCCATGGCATCTCGGTGCTGGCGGTGAACCGCGGCGACCAGGTGTTCCGTGACGACGTGCGCGCGGTCAGCCTGCGCGCCGGCGACACCCTGGTGCTGCACAGCAGCTGGCGCGACTTGGCGCTGGCCAGCGAGGACAAGGACCTGGTGGTGGTCACCGACATCCCGAAGGAAGAACAGCGCCCCGGCAAGATCTGGCAGGCGGTGGGCTTCTTCGTGCTGGCCAAGTGTCTGGCCCTGTTCACCCACCTGGACCTGTCGGTGGCAATGATGACCGGCGCCATCGGCATGCTGCTCACCGGCGTGCTGAACATGGACGAGGCCTACAAGGCGATTAACTGGAAGACCATCTTCGTCACCGCCTGCCTGATTCCGCTGGGCTGGTCGATGGATGCCACCGGCACCGCCGCGTGGCTGGCGCAGGAAGTGCTGCAGCACCTGGGCAATGCCTCGCCCTATGTGCTGCAGCTGTCGCTGGCGATCCTCACCCTGCTGTTCTCGCAGGTGATGTCCAATGTCGGCGCGACCGTGATGATGGTGCCCATCGCGATCAGCGTGGCGGTGGCCACCGGCGGCAATCCGTCGGCGTATGCGCTGATCGTGGCGGTGTCCTCGTCCAACACCTTCCTGCTCAGTTCCGGCCATCCCGCCCTGATGATGGTGGCCGGCCCCGGCGGCTACCGCGGCAAGGATTTCCTGCGCGTGGGCCTGCCGCTGACCGCGATGGTGCTGCTGATCACCCTGGTGGCGATCAACCTGATGTTCCGCTGAGTCAGTCCAGGCGGACTTCGCCGTCCACCACCGCCACCGCCACCGCGTGCAGGTGCTCGCCGCGGCAAGGCCCGCCGATGCACAGCCCGTCGCCGGTGTTGAAGCTGGCGCCGTGCGCGGCGCAGACCAGCACGCCGTCCTTGACCAGGAACTTGCCCGGCGCCCAGTCGAGCCGCCGTCCCGCATGCGGGCAGATATTGAGATAGGCGTGCGCCACGCCGCCGCGGCGGATCACGATCAGGCTTTCCTCCCCTTCCGGCAGCGCGGCGTCCACGGCGATCGCCTCGCCATCGGGGATGTCGTCCAGGCGGCAGAGCGGCGGGGCGGGGGCGGTTGTATCCATCGGCACTTGTCTCTCGGGCGTGAAAGCCCCATCGTTACGCGCGTAAGTCATTGATTTTACCACACGGATTTTTAACACATGCGCTTCACGCTGCCGTCTCCGCGTCGTTCCCGCCACCCGCTGGTCCGTGCCCTGTCGCTGCTGGTCGGCGTGGCGCTGGTGGGCGTGCTGCTGGTGTTCGGTCTGGTCGTGGCCGGCGTGCTGCTGGTCGGCGGCGGCGTATGGCTGGCCCTGCGCCACTGGACCCGCAAGAGTAATGCCTCGGCCGGTGCCGCGCGCGCCGGCGTGGACGCGCGCCAGCCGGAGGTCCTGGAAGGCGAGTTCGTGGTGCTGCACCAGACCCACCATCACGCGGCCCACTGAGCCCACGCCTGCCGAGCCCGCGCCTGCCGAGCATGGTCGCGCAAGAAGCGGATAGTCCCGCCCGCACCGGATGGCTAGCCTGATGGCATGGACATCCGCACCGTTCCGATGAATCACCGCCAAGGCACCGAAGCCGCGCTCGAACGCGCACGCGCGCTGATCGAGCGCGCCGAACAGGCGCCCAGCCTCGAGGTCCTGGCCGAGGCCGCCGGACTCAGCCCCACCTATCTGCAGCGCGCCTTCCGCCGCCGCTACGGCATGAGCCCAGCCGAGTACCACCGCGCCCGGCGCTTCGGCCAGTTCAAGGCGTCGTTGCGCGACGGCGCGGCGGTCACCGACGCGGTCTACGACGCCGGCTTCGGCTCCGGCAGCCGCGTCTACGAGCACAGCAACCGCCTGCTCGGCATGACCCCCGCCAGCTACCGCGCCGGCGGACTGGGCGCCAGCATCCGCTACACCACCACCGACACGCCGCTGGGCCGCCTGCTGGTGGCGACTACCGCGCGCGGCATCTGCTCGGTGACGCTGGGCGACGACGACGGCGAGCTGGAACAGCGGCTGCGCGGGGAATTCCCCCAGGCGGAACTCGAGCGAGTCGACGCCGGCCGCGAGGAATGGCTGGACGCGGTGATCGCACGCATCGCCGCGGAACTGGGCTGGACCGACGCCGCCGCACCGGAACTGCCGCCGCTGGACGTCGCCGCCACCGCCTTCCAATGGCGCGTATGGGATGCCCTCACCCGCATCCCCGCCGGCAGCACGCGCAGCTATGGCGAAATCGCCGCGGAACTGGGCATCCCGAAGGCCGCGCGCGCGGTGGGCCAGGCCTGCGGCAACAACCGCGTGGCGCTGATCGTGCCCTGCCACCGCGTGGTGCGCGAGGACGGCTCGATCGGCGGCTGGCGCTGGGGCGTGGAGCGCAAGCGCGAGCTGCTGGCGCGCGAGCGGCAACGGGCTTCGGCCTGAGCTTAAAACGGGCCGATCCGCGCCCGGCTTGATCGCGCCTCAAGGTAGCCTTGCAAACCGCTCGCTACTCGCCGTCCTGACAGCGCATTATCTTGCTGGATCGCCAGACTAGCCGTCGCGCCCACCCTCTCGCGCCATCCCCGCCATGACCGATCAGTCCGTCTCCAACGCCGCCCGCGCGGCGCAAGGCCCGTTCACCGACACGCGCGTGATGATTCCGCTCGCGCTGTTCGCGCTGTACATCATCTGGGGTTCCACCTACCTCGGCATCCGCTACGCGCTGGGAAGCTATCCGCCGTTCCTGCTCGCCGGCATCCGCTTCCTGTTCGCCGGCGTGCTGCTGTTCGGCTTCCTGCGTCTACGCGGCGTGGCCATGCCCAGCGCACGCCAGTGGCGCAACGCGGCCGTCACCGGCGTGCTGCTGCTGGGCTTCGGCAACGGCCTGGTCTGCTTCGCCGAACAGAGCGTGAGCTCGGGCATCGCCGCGGTGGCGGTGGCCAGCATGCCGCTGTTCGCCGCGCTGTTCTCGGGCATGTACGGGCAATGGCCGTCCGGACGCGAGGCGCTGGGCCTGGTGATCGGCTTCGCCGGCGTAGTGGTGCTCAACCTGGGCAGCAGCCTGTCGGCCTCGCGCATCGGTGCCATCGCGCTGATCGTGGCCGCGGCCAGCTGGGCCTTCGGCTCGATCTGGAGCAAGCGCCAGGACATGCCCGCCGGCCCGATGAATACCGCCGCGCAGATGCTCTGCGCCAGCGTGGCCCTGCTGCTGGTCGGCTTCGGCACCGGCGAGCGGCTGCCGGCGCATCCGACCCTGCACGCCACGCTCGCCGTCGGCTACCTGGTGCTGTTCGGTTCGCTGATCGCCTTCAGCGCCTATCTCTACGTGCTCAAGCACGCCCGCCCGGCGGTGGCCACCAGCTACGCCTATGTGAACCCACCGGTGGCGGTGCTGTTCGGCGTGCTGCTGGCCGGCGAGCATGTCGGCCCCTACGACATCGCCGGCATGGCGGTGATCCTGCTCGGCGTGGCGATCATCACGCTGTTCAAGCAGCGCGCGAAGGGTTGACGACGAAGATCGTATTGCCGCTGCTCCCGCACTCATCCACCATCCCCACGTTGGATCTGGCCTCAATCTTCACGGTTGAACCCTTCTCCCACCGGGAGAAGGTGGCGGCAGCCGGATGAGGGTGCGGGCGGAGCGGTGCACTTCACCCTTGCGCTCCGGCCGTACCCTCACCCCAACCCCTCTCCGGGAGGGAGAGGGGCTTACGTCATCGCGGGGAGAAACGTCGATGCAAAATGCGAACGAAGGTGCACTGGCCCGCGCGGCCCTGCGCAGCTCCGCCTGGGCCGAGCGCTGGTTTCCCGATGCGTGGGTGTTCGCCGCGCTCGGCGTGATCCTGGTCGCCGCCGCCGCCCTGGCCTTCGGCGCCACGCCCGCCGTCACTGTCAATGCCTTCGGCGACGGCTTCTGGAGCCTGATTCCCTTCACCATGCAGATGGCCTTCGTGGTGATCGGCGGCTACGTCGTCGCCACCGCGCCTGTGGTCGCGCGCTTCATCGACGTGCTAGCCCGCGTGCCGCGCACGGGCCGCGGCGCGGTGTGCTACGTCGGCCTGGTCAGCATGCTTGCCTCGCTGCTGTCCTGGGGTTTCTCGCTGGTGTTCGGCGGGCTGCTGGTGCGCGCGCTGGCGCGGCGCATCGAGCTGCGCATGGACTATCGCGCCGCCGGCGCGGCGGCCTATCTGGGCCTGGGCGCGGTGTGGGCGATGGGTCTTTCCTCGTCTGCCGCGCAGTTGCAGGCCAATCCGAAGAGCATGCCGCCGGCGCTGCTCAACATCACCGGCGTGCTGCCTTTCAGCCAGACCATCTTCCTGTGGCAGTCGATCCTGCTGACCGCCGTGCTGATCGCGGTGTCGCTGCTGATCTGCTGGTTCACCGCGCCCTCCGGCGCGAGCGCGCGCACCGCGGAGGATTTCGGCGTCGCCGAAACCACCGCCACGCCGCCGCTGCCGCCGCGCACGCGTCCCGGCGAATGGCTGGAATACAGCCCGCTGCTGTCGCTGCTGATCGGCCTGCTCGGCCTGGGCTGGCTCGGCTATGAGTTCGCCACCAAGCCGGCGGTAAGCGCCATCGCCAACCTCAACACCTACAACTTCCTGTTCCTCACCCTGGGCCTGCTGCTGCACTGGCGCCCGCGCAGTTTTCTCAACGCCGTGGCGCGCGCGGTGCCGAGCACGGCCGGCGTGCTGATCCAGTTCCCGCTGTACGGCGGCATCGCGGCCTTGCTGACGCATGCGCCGGGCTTCGGCGGCGACACGCTGGCGCATCGCTTGTCGGGCCTGTTCGTGCACGTCGCTTCCACCGACACCTTCACCCTGGTGATGGGCGCATATTCCGCAGTGCTCGGCTTCTTCGTGCCTTCCGGCGGCGGCAAGTGGCTGGTGGAAGCGCCATACGTGATGCAGGCGGCAAACGACCTGCATGTGCACCTGGGCTGGGCGGTGCAGGTCTACAACGCGGCCGAGGCGCTGCCGAACCTGATCAATCCGTTCTGGATGCTGCCCCTGCTCGGCGTGCTGGGACTGAAGGCGCGCGACGTGGTGGGCTTCACCTTCATCCAGCTGCTGGTGCACGTGCCGCTGGTGCTGGGCCTGCTGTGGCTGCTCGGGCTCACCCTGACTTACGCACCGCCGGTGATTCCATAACGCCACACCCGGACTAATGCATTGGCTGCATGTGGCTGCTGCCAACCGCGCTTGCCTTCGACGCGACAGCATCTTCGCCGCACTCACTCACGCGCCGGTCACCGCCGGTGAAGATTCCGCGCCATGGCAGCGGACGATCAGGCTGCCGACTCCGGCATCGCCGAAAGTCTCCGCTTGCGTCTTCATAGAGGCCGTATGGCCTGAATTTCAGCCGGCGTCGTCGCTCGCAACCCAGCTATCCGGGCAGCATGTCAATGGCGCCCGCACCAAAAAATCCAGCACATCGCGCATCGCAGAAATTCCCGGGATGTCGTGCTGACAACATGACTTCTATTGCAGAAAGACTTGTTCGCGTACCAAATCACTTATGTGAGTAAACCGCCATGCATCCGGTCCGAGCCCATCACCTGCGCCACATCGCCCCGCTGGCATGTTTCGTCTTGATGTTCTCCCCCATCGCCATCGCGGCCACTGATGGCTGCAAGCAAGTCGGCAGTCCGGCCGTACCCTCCTCGCCCACCGCCCTCTTGGACATTCCGGCCGACCTTCCCGTCGGCGCGGCGATCCCGAGCTCCCAGATCGCGCTTCATTGGTCATGGAACTGTGTAGCGGGCACGATCAATGCGCCATCCCATTGGGTGCTTCAGCTTTCAGCGCCGGTGAACTCCTCTGCCGTTCCGGGTTTGACTTACGTCTATGCGCCGCCGTCCGGCGGGGGTTGGCCGGCCGGCATCGGGCTGCGCGTCAGAGGCGAAGCGGGCGAAACCCTGGCGCTGGAGAGAATAGTAACGGTCAGCCAAGGCTTTGCCGTCAAAAAAGCTTACGCGGGACAGACCGCCGCTGAGTGGAGCATCACGATGGAGCTGGTCAAAACAGGCTCGATATCCTCTTCCAACTCTTCATTTTCTCTCAACGTGAACGGACACGTCCCGGCCCAGGCCTGGGGCAATGGCATGGAAGCAAATTCCAGATTCTCACCTTCCTGGACCATCCGATCCGCCGCCTTGAAGACCTGCACAGTGACCAATCCGATGCAGACCGTGAATCTTCCATCGATATCGCAGAGCGCGCTTGCCGCGGGAGACGCAAGTGCAGGCGCCACACCTTTCTCCATTTCGCTGAAGTGCCAGAAAGGCGCAACGCTCCATATAACGATGACCGATGCCAACCATCCTGGCAGCACCCTCGACGTACTTCTTCCGAAGGGCGAATCCGGTACTGCCGCGGCCGTAAAAATCGAGCGCGAAGACGGGACTCGCGTAGTTTTTGGCCCCGACTCTTCGGCCGCCGGAACCGTCAACCAGTGGCGCGTCAGCGACACGCCCGACGGCGTATTGAACATTCCCTTTGTCGCTTCCTACCAGAAGAGCGGAACCCAAGCGTTTCCTATCGGCAAGGTAGATGTCGCTGCGTCCTTTACGCTTTCATATCAATAGAGCGGCAGCCACGCAGAGCAGAGAGCTGATCGTCCATCGCCAGCCCATCCAGGGCAGCGCAAGCTGCGCCCATACGTTCGCCGCCGGCCTTGGTTGCAATTCCGCGACATGCCTGGCCATTCCGGTCGCACCGGAAGCCTGAGCAAGAAAATAGAAGCGCCGGCATGCGCGCCTGTCGTTTAGTGAAGCCGTGGCCGGCGCCATGGAGAAACCGGCTTCCCTGAAGAAAAGCCAATAGGGCACGCCATGTCCGTGATGAATTGGCTTCTAGCAATCCGCGTGAATTGGCTATGTACCGCCCGAGATGCGCACGCCTATCTTTGCCCCCGGCCGCGCATAACGAAAAGTTGATGGCCCCCACCCTCAACGGTTAACGCCGCCATATGGCTCGCCGGGAGATCCCCACTCCCCGCGAGTCCTTTTTCCCCAACCCTGTTGATCCGGAGTGAACCCCTGTGTCCGCTTTGGTATCCATGCCCGATGGCGTTGCAGCGGTCGCTGCGCGAGAAACTCCGCCTCCCGCCGTATCCATCCATGCTTTTGCGCTGGCGGCCGACCCTGCGCAGCGCGAATCCGCCAGCTCCACCACGGCTGACACCAGGCTTGCGCCCACCTCATCAACTTACGCAGCGGATTTTCCCGCTCGCATCCAATTGCTGATCGAACGTGCCGGCGGCGCCAGCGCGCTTGCACGCTGCTGCGGCGTCACCGCGCGCACGGTGCGCACCTGGTGCGATGGCCGCGGCGACATCTCGCGCGGGCGCTGCCTGGCGCTGGCCCGCGCGCTGCGCGTATCGCCGATGTGGCTGGTCACCGGCGAGGGCTGCATGAGCGATGGCCAGGCCGGGCTTGCGCCGCCCGCCGACGATGCGCGCAGGCATCACCAAGGCGTCGACGCCGCGCGGCTCGCCGCCGCCCTGCAGGTGCTGCAGTCGTACATCGCGCTGGCCGGCGGCTCGCTGAGTACTGCGCAGCGCGCCGAAGCGGTCGCCGAACTCTATGGCCTGCTTGCCCAGCCGGGGCCGACCGATGCCGGACGGCTGATCGCATTCCACAAGTTGCTGGCCGCTCTTCTGCGCAGCCATCAGCAGGCAGCGACCGCGTGATCGTCCGGATCGCTTCCATGTTTGCGTGCACAGGCTTCCGCCCGGGAGGTGGTGAAGCCCTGTGCGCCGAAACCGCCAGCGCCAGTTGCCGACGGAGTGTCTGCAACCTGCGCTGGCTGCCACCGGTGCCGATCGCACCGCCTTGAGCGTCCTTCGCGGCGGCGAGGCCAGCCCGGTCTCCGTTGCATGCCGCGTCCACCAAGCTATTGAGAGGGGAGTAGCCATGAACAACCAGCGCCAGACCCGCCGATATCGCGCGGCCGGATATCACGCCTGCACGTCCAGCCTCGGCCTCGCCGTCGCGCTCGCCTTGTACGGCATCGCCGCGCCGCCCGTGCATGCACAGGCCACCACCGGCAGCATCTTCGGCCAGGCACCGGCCGCCGCGGGCGGCACGGTGAAAGTGCAGAACGAGTCGGGCGTCACCCGGCAGGTGGCGGTCGATGCATCGGGCCGCTACGCGATCGGCGCGCTGCCGCTGGGCACCTACACCGTCACCTTGCAGCGCGATGGGCAGACCATCGATACGCGCAACAACGTCGAGCTGCACGTGGGTGCGGGCACCGAGGTGTCGTTCGCGGGCGCGAATGCGCAGAACCTGTCGGCGGTGACGGTCACCGCCAACAGCCTGCCGGCGATCGACGTGACCCAGGTCGACTCGCGCACCGTGGTCACCTCGCAACAGCTGGCCAGGCTGCCGCTGGCGCGCAGCGCCGAGGCGATCGCCCTGCTCGCGCCGGGTGCGGTGGAAGGCAGCGATACCTTCATGGGCATGGGTATGGGTGCTTCGTCGCCGCGCAAGTTCGTTTCGTTCGGCGGTTCCTCGGTCACCGAGAACGCGTATTACATCAACGGTTTCAACACCACCGATCCGATCAGCGGCTTCGGCGGCCTGACCCTGCCTTACGGCTCGATCGACCAGGAAGAAATCCTCAGCGGCGGCTATGGCGCGGCATTCGGCCGTTCCGACGGCGGCGTGATCAGCCAGGTCGGCAAGCGCGGCACCAACGAATGGCATTTCGGCGGACAGCTGTTGTGGAAGCCCAAGGCCTTGCAGGGCGATCCGCGCGACATCTACTACGGCGAAGGCAGCCCCAAGGCCGGCCAGCTTTATTGGAGGCGCGGCGACAACAAGTCCACCACCACCACGGCCGATGCCTATGTCGGCGGTCCGCTGATCAAGGACAAGCTGTACGTGTTCGCCTCGGTGGAAGCCGAGCGCATCCAGGGCACGGGTGCCTCGTCCGGCACGCCTTCCGGTGCGGTCGGTTCGGTGACAGGCGTGAGCTTCAACCTGCCGCCGAGCTACAACAACCATACCCGGCTGACCGATCCGAAGTGGTACGCCAAGCTGGACTGGAACATCACCGACAACAACCTGCTCGAAGTCACCGGCGCATCGAACAAGACGTCCTACCGCGGCAACCTGTATCAATACGACTACGCCACCGGCAAGCAGGGGCCGTTCGATCATCACGATCTGAACATCAAGGATGGCTCCGACCTGTACCTGGCCAAGTTCACCAGTTACATCACTGACTCCCTCACGCTGTCCGTGTTGTACGGCAAGATGAAGGGCACGCACTACAACGAGCTGCCGGGCTACGACCCGACGCTGAGCCCGATCATCGGCCAGTCCTCGCAGAACCCCGCGCTGACCGGCGGGCAGTCCTACGGCAATGCGCAGACCGTGGTGCAGCTGTTCGATCCGCAGCACATCACCAAGAACACCAACCTGCGCCTGGACCTGAGCTACAAGCTCGGCGACCACACCCTCACCGCCGGCATCGACAACCAGAACGTGCGCGACATCCACGACGGCCAGTTCACGTCCGGGCCCGGCTACGGATGGGCGTATGCGTCCGGCGATCCGACCTCCTGGATCACCGGCGGCCCCGATGCGAACGGACCGGCCTGGCAAAGCTACCCCTGGGTGCAGGCGCCGGGCGCCTATCCCGGCGGCTCGACCGGCTACTACGTCTCCAGGCAGGTCTTCGCCAACAGCGCGTCGGTGCGCGTCAAGCAGCAGGCGCAGTACATCGAGGACGCGTGGCAGATCAATGATCGCTGGCTGGTCAAGATCGGCCTGCGCAACGACCAGTTCACCAACTACAACGGCGCCGGCACGCCTTACCTGAGGCTCACCCATTCGCAGCTCGCGCCGCGGCTGGGCTTCACCTGGGACGTCAACGGCGATTCCAGCCTGAAGGTGTATGGCAACGCCGGCCGCTACTACCTGGCGGTGCCGGCCTCGGTGGCGCTGCGCTCGGCCGGCTCGTCGACCTTCACCAACGTGTACTACACCTACACCGGCATCGATCCGACCACCGGCTACCCCACCGGGCTGACGCCGATCGACACTTACCGCGGCCTGGAGCAGCCGATCTCGGCCAATCTCGAATACGGCCAGCCGCGCGATCCGAAGACCGCCGCCGCCACCAATATCAAGTCCGAATACCAGGACGAGCTGATCCTGGGCTTCGACCAGCGGCTCGGCGAATCCTGGGTCTACGGTGCGAAGGCCACCTGGCGCAAGCTGGGCCGCGCCATCGACGACTGGGGCGACACCGGCCGCATCGCCGCCAAGATGGCGGAGCTGGGCATGAACGACTACGACAAGGTCAACGGCATCCAGGGCAGCTACCTGATCAATCCCGGCAGCAACCCGGTCATCCAGGTGCCGAAGCTGTCGGGCGGCTATTACGAGGTGCCGCTGGACTGGAAGAAGGACATGGGCTTCAACACCGATCTGAAGCGCAAGTACTACGCGCTGGAGATGTACCTGGAGCATCCGTTCGACGGCAAGTGGTACGGCAAGATCGACTATCTGTTCTCGCGCAACTACGGCAACACCGAAGGCCAGGTGCGTTCGGACATCGGCCAGACCGACGTGTCGGCGACGGTGGACTGGGACTACACCCAGGTCATGGACTACGCCAACGGCGCCCTGTCGAACGATCGCAAGCACCAGCTCAAGGCCTACGGCTACTACCAGTTCGCACCGGAATGGCTGGTGTCGGGCAACATCGCGATCCTGTCCGGCGCGCCCAAGACCTGCCTGGGCCTGTATGGCGCGGACCAGACCAACCCGGGCCTGGGCTACGGCTCGTTCTACCACTTCTGCGGCGGCGTGCCGGTGGTGCCGGGCTACAAGCGCCAGCCATGGACCTATCTGCTCAGCCTCGGCGCGCAATACCGCCCCGCGTGGGCGGGCCAGCGGCTGGCCTTCAACGTGCAGATCTACAACGTGCTCAACAAGCAGCAGATCACGCAGACCAACGGACGCTACGGCAGTTCGCTGGCCGTGCGCCCGACCTACAACTTGCCCTTGTCCACGCAGTCGCCGCGCTACGTGCAGTTGGGCATCACGTACGACTACTGAGCCTCGTGCCACCGGTGCCGATGCCCCGCGCGGGGCGTCGGCATGCCTTCCTTCCGGAGCTACGGCGATGAAGAAGTTGCTGTTGTCCGCCGGCCTGCTGCTCGGCTTCCTGTCCGGCAGCATCGCCGCGTCCACGCCCACGCAGGTGCCCGAGTTCGCCGGCATCGACCATTGGTTCAATTCGCCGCCGCTGAGCATGTCCGGCCTGCGCGGCAAGGTCGTGCTGATCGATTTCTGGGCGTATTCCTGCATCAACTGCATCCGCGCCATGCCGCATGTCCAGCATCTGTACGAGACGTACAAGGACCAGGGCCTGGTGGTGATCGGCGTGCACTCGCCGGAGTTCGACTTCGAGCATGACCCGGCCAATGTGCAGGAGGCGATCGGGCGCAGCGGTGTCACCTATCCGGTGGCAATGGACAGCAGGCTGGCCACGTGGAACGCCTGGGACAACCAGTACTGGCCGGCCGAATACCTGATCGACCGCGATGGCCGGCTGATCGGCCATCACTACGGTGAGGGCGGCTACGACAAGATGGAGAACGCGATCCGGCTGCTGCTCGGCCTGGACATGCAGGCACCGGGCAATGCCGCGGGGGTGTTCAAGCCCGGCGTGGGCGACACGCCCGAACTGCACCTGGGCAGCACGGGCCAGCAAGGCTTCGGCAACGCCGAAAGCGCCAGCGACGGCACGCGCCGCTTCAGCCTTCCCGCGCAGCTGCCGCTGCACCAGTTCGCGCTGGCCGGACAGTGGGAGATCACGCGGCAGTACGCACGCTCCGTCGGCGGGGAGCTCGAACTGCAGCTGCGCTTCAAGGCCGCCAAGCTGTACCTGGTCGCCAGCGCGGAGCATGCGATGCCGCTCGAGGTGACCGTCGACGGCCAGCCGCAAGCTACGGTCACCGTGCAGGGCAGCCGCCTCTATACGTTGTTCGACAGCAGCGACGACCGCGAACACCTGCTGCGCCTGCGCATCCCGCAGGCGGGCCTGCGCGTGTACTCCTTCACGTTTGGCTGAGCCGCGCCGCCGGCCGGGATTGCTGCACACCCGGGTTGTGCGCAACTCTTATGGGCGAATCCTTTTCGACCGCCCCCGAGAGTGCGCTGGCATGTTCCTCGAGCTCGATGGTCACGGCCCCCATTACGCGCAGCTGGTGCGTGCGCTGAAATCATCCATCCTCGACGGACGCATGGTCGCCGGCTCGCGCCTGCCGCCCACGCGCGAATTCGCGCTCAATCTCGGCCTGTCGCGCACCACGGTGCTGGCGGCCTATGAGCAGCTGCGCGCCGAGGGCTTCATCAACGGCCGGGTCGGCTCGGGCAGCTACGTCAGCGGACTGCAGCTCACGCCGTCATTGCCGCGCACGGCCGACGCCACCGACACCGCCGCCTCGCGCTACGCCGAACGGGCCAGGCAGTTCCGCGATCGCCGCATCGCACGCCTGCACTACGGCCTGCGCTACGAACTGCGCTACGGCGATCCGCTGACCAACCCGGCCCTGAATGCCGCCTGGGGCCGCGAGCTGGCTCGCGCGGCCGCCTATTCGTCGCTCGGCATCACCGGCTCCTGGGGCTTGCCGGCGCTGCGCCAGCAGATCTGCGAATACCTGGCGCGACGGCGCGGGCTGCTGACCCATCCGGACAACATCCTGATCGTCACCGGCACGCAGCAGGCCTATGCGCTGTGCGCACGCGTCCTGCTCGACGAGGGCGATACGGTGGTGATGGAAGACCCGCGCTACTTCGGCGCGTATCACGTGCTGACCGCGCATGGCGCGCAGCTCCATCCCGTGCGCTGCGACGACGATGGCCTGGTCTGCGCCGAATTGCCGGAGCAGGCGCCCAAGCTGATCTGCGTCACGCCCTCGCACCAGTTTCCCACCGGCGCGGTACTGTCGCTGCCGCGGCGGCTGGAGCTGCTGCGTTATGCCGCGAGCAAGCAGTGCTGGATCATCGAGGACGACTACGACGGCGAGTTCCGCTACGACGCCCATCCGCTGGCCGCGCTGCGCTCGCTCGACGAAGGCGACCGGGTGATCTATGCCGGCACTTTTTCCAAGACCTTGTTCGGCACGCTGCGCATGGGCTACCTGGTGATGCCGGAATCGTTGCGCGCCGACCTCACCACCGCCAAGTATCTCAGCGATGTCTCCTCGCCCGGCATCGAGCAGGCCGCGCTGGCGCACTTCATGGAAAACGGCGGCTTCGAGCGCCACCTGCGGCATGCCCGCAAGGAGCTGCAGGCCCGCCGCGAGGCGCTGCTCGCCGGCCTGCGCCGCCATGCCGGCGACCGCGTGCAGATCGTGCATTCGCCGGCCGGCATGCACGTCGTGGCCTGGTTGAACGGCTACGACCACGAGCGCGCCGAGGCGCTGATCTGGCACGCGCACGATCGCGGACTCGGCCTGTATGCGATGGCGCCGCACTATTTCGTGCCGCCGGAACGCCCCGGCCTGCTGCTCGGCTACTGCAGCCTGTCGGTCGCCGAGCTGCGCGAGGCGATGCAGCTGTTCGGCGAATGCCTGGATGCGGTACCGGCCTGAGCGCGGCAAAGAAAAACCCCCGGGCGCGAGCCCGGGGGTTTGCTCGAACGAACGTGGTGCTTGTCAGAGCTCGCGCAAGGCCGTCGTCACCGGCAGCCGCGCCGCGCGCACCGCGGGGAACAGGCCGCCGACGAAGCCGATCGCCAGCGCCCACTTCACGCCGGTCCACAGCAGCGCCGGCGACACGTGGAACGCGAAGGTCAGCTGCCCCACCGAGCCCTGCGCCAGCGTGGACGCGGTATAGCCGTTGAAGATCAGCCAGGCCAGCGCACCGCCGATCACACCGCCGAGCAGGGCCAGCAGCATGGTCTCCAGCATGATCGCCACCACCACCGGCAGGCCGCGGAAACCGATCGCGCGCAGCGTGGCGATCTCTCTCGCACGCGAGGCCACCGCGGCGAACATGGTGTTGAGCGCGCCGAAGAGCGCGCCGATCGCCATGATCAGGCCCACCGTGATGCCGATGATGCGGATCACCTTGCTGGTGCCTTCGGACTGCTTGCTGAAGTAGTCCAGCGTGGTATTGGCGTCGACCTTCAGGCGCGGGTCGGCGGACAGCGTGGACTGGAACGCCTTGAAACCGTTCGGATCGGCCAGCTTCACCGTCACCGAGGCACGGCTGCTGCCGCGGCGGTAGGTATCGGCCACGACCGGGGCATCGCCCCAGACTTCCGATTCCAGGGCGTCTTCACTGGCGAACACGCCGACCACGGTCCACTGCTGGCTGCCCAGCCTGATCTCGCGTCCCGGCTCGAGGCCGGCGAACTGCCGCTGCGCACCCTTGCCCACGACCAGCTCGCGCATGCCGGGATTGAACTTGCGGCCGGCGATGATCTTGAGATTGGGGCGCAGCTCCCAGGCATGCTCGCCGACGCCGCGCAGCTGCACGCTGCCTTCGTCGTCGGCGCTCTTGCCGCCCTTCACCGGCAGGTTGGCGGCCACCACGATCTCGGGGGACGCGATCGGCTCGCCCTTGGCGTTGCGCGCGATACCCGCGGTCTGCGGAATCACCACCACGCTGTCGCGATCGAGCACGGACATCACCTCGCTGGCGGATGCGCCGCGCATCACGATGGCGGTATCGGCGCTGCCGGTCTTGCGCAGCGTTTCCGCGTAGCCCTCGCCCATCGCCAGCAGCGCGACCAGGACGCCGACCACGCCGGCGATGCCGATCACCACCACCGCGGAGGAGCCGAGCCGCGCCTTCAGCGTGCTGATGCCCACGCCGGTCACCGACGCGGCCTGGCGGCCGCGCCGCGTGAAGGCCATCCACAGCGCGAACAGCACCGCCACCGCCGCGACCATCCATGGCGGCAGGTTGATCCATACCGCCAGGCACGCGATGACGAGGAGGAACAGGCCGAAGCCGAACAGGAAATTCTTGGATTTGGACATGGCGTCGGTTCCTCAGCGTCCAGCCAGTGCATCGACAATGTTCAGGCGCATCGCACGGATCGCCGGCAGCGCACCCACCAGCAGTCCGATCAGCACCATGATGCCCAGGCCGAGCATCCAGCTGCCGGCCGTCACGCCCGGCAGGTTGAGCATGCCGCCGCTGCCCTTGGCCACTGCCGGAATCAGCAGCGAGGCCAGGCCCAGTCCGATCACGCCGCCGAGCAATACCAGCAATACCGACTCGGCCAGCACCATCAGCAGCACCGAGGAACTGGTGAAGCCGATGGTCTTGAGCACCGCCAGCTCGGACGTGCGCTCGCGCACCGCCTGCATCATGGTGTTGCCCGACAGCAGCAGCAGGGTGAAGAACACCGCGCCCATGATCGAGCCGACGATCAGGCCGATGTCGGCCAGCTGCTTCATCCACGCCGCGGTGGCGGCCTGCTCGGTCTGCGTGCGCGTCTCGTGGTCGGAGTTGGCGGAGATCGCATCGATCGCCTTGGCCACGCGGTCGGCCTGGTTCACGTCGTTCACCCGCGTGACGTACCAGCCCACCATGCCGCTGTTGTAGGCGGTGCCTTCGTCGAAGTACTTCCAGTGCATCAGCACGATCTGGTCGTACCAGGCCGCGCTGGCTTCCTTGGCCTTGAGCGTGCCGACGATGTCGAAGCTCCAGTTCTTGCTGCCGTCGTGCAGCGGGAAAATGGTCGACTGCAGCGGGATCTTGTCGCCGACCTTCCAGCCGAAGCGCTGCGCCAGCTTCTCGCCCACCAGGATGCCGGTGCGCGTGTTCTCGAAGGCCTTGCGCGCCGCCGGGCTGGCTTCGACTTCCGGATACTGGTCCAGATAGTTGTCGCTTACCGCAAAGCTGAAGACCTGGTTGTGCGGATCCTGGTAGGCACCGCCGAACCAGTTGGCATACGCCACCGACTTCACCCCGGGCACCTGCGCGATCTGGCTGCTGAGGCCGGACGGCAGGGTCTGGATGAAGGACAGGCGCGAGCCGGTCTGCAGGCGCTGCGCACCGTTCGCGCTCTGGCCGGCCTGGTCGAACGAATTGCGCACCGCATCCAGCATGCCGAACAGCAGGAACGCGGTGACGATCGACACCAGGGTCAGGATGGTGCGGGTCTTGCGCCGGAACAGCGCGGCCCAGATGAGATGGAGATATTTCATCGCGGCATCCCTCAGGCCAACGCCTGCTCGACCAGGGTGCCCTTGTCGAGGTGCAGCGTGTGGTTGGCGTATTCGGCCGCCTTGGGATCGTGGGTGACCATCACGATGGTCTTGCCGTGCTCGCGATTGAGCGTGCGCAGCAGGCCCAGCACGTCCTCGGCCGACTGGCGGTCCAGGTCGCCGGTGGGCTCGTCGCAGACCAGCAGGGTCGGGTCGGAGACGATTGCGCGCGCGATCGCCACGCGCTGCTGCTGGCCGCCGGACAGCTCGCTGGGCTTGTGCGAGGAGCGCTCGTCCAGGCCCACCAGCTGCAGCGCGATGGCGGCGTTCTTGCGCCGCTGCGCGGCGGACAGCTTGGTCAGCAGCAGCGGCAGCTCCACGTTGCGCTGCGCGGTCAGCATCGGCATCAGATTGTAGAACTGGAACACGAAGCCGACGTTCGCCGCGCGCCACTTGGCCAGCGCGCCCGCGCCGAGCTGGTCGATGCGCTGGCCGCCCACGCCGATGCTTCCGCCGGTCGGCGAATCCAGGCCGCCGATCAGGTTCAGCAGGGTGGTCTTGCCCGAGCCGGAGGGCCCCATCAGCGCGAGGAAATCACCCTCGGCGATGTTGAGGTTGATGTGATGCAGCACTTCCACTTTCTGCTTGCCGCGCTCGTACACCTTGGAAAGATCGCGGACTTCGATCAGCGTGCCCATGCTCATGCCTGTTCTCCTGAAACTGCGTTGACCTTCGAGGTTGTCGTCGCGCGGCAGGGCCGCACTCAAGGATTCGTCGCGCTTTTCACGCGCATGCCGTCTTTCAGCTCTTCCGGCGGCGAGACCACCACCGTGTCGCCCGCCTGCACGGCCGCCGGCAGCAGGCGCATCTCGCCGTAGGCCTGCGGCGCCGGCTGCACCGCGCGTTGATGGGCGATGTCGCCGCCTACCACGAACACCGCGTCGTGGCCGTCGCGCTGCGCGATCGCGGCGGCGGGCACCAGCACGCCCTTCGGCACTTCGGCGGCCTGCTTCGGTGCGGCCTTCTCCAGGAAGGAGACGCGCACGCCCATGTCCGGCACGATGCGCGGGTCCTTCTGGTCCAGCGCGACGCGCACCTTCACCGTGGCCTTGCCGCGGTCGGCGGCGGGCACGACGGCGATGACGTGGGCCGGGATCTTCCAGTCCGGGTAGGCATCGAGCACCGCCTCGGCCGGCATCACCGCCTGCACGCGGCCGATATAGGCCTCGTTGACGTCGACGTCGATCTCCAGCGAATCCATGTCGACAATCGTGCCCACGCCGGTGCGGGTGAAGCCGCCGCCGGCGGACAGCGGCGAGATGATCTCGCCGACCTGGGCGGCCTTGGCCGTGATCACGCCGGTGAACGGCGCGCGCACCACGGTGTAGTCGAAATTCACCTTCGCCTGCGTGGCCTGCGCCTGCGCCGCGGCGGCCAGCTTGCGCTGCGAGTTGAGCTGGGCCGCGGTGGTGTTGACCAGGGTGCGCGCCTGCTCGTCCTGCTGCTTGGGCACCAGGCCGCTGGTGGCCAGCGTGTGCGCGCGCACCGCGTCGCGCTGCGCCTGGTCCAGCTGCGCCTGCTGCTGCAGCACCTGCGCCTCGGCGGCGCGCGCATTGGCCTGGGCCGCGTCGAGCGCGGCGCGATAGGCGTTGTCGTCCAGGCGTGCGAGCACCTGGTCCTTCTGCACCCGGTCGCCCTCCTCGATCAGCACCTCGGTCAGCGTGCCGGTGATCTGCGCCGACACCGTGGCCTGGCGGCGAGCGGTGATGTAGCCGGTGGCCTGCAGCACCGCGCCGGGGCCGGACGCCGCGCTGGGCGCGACGGCGGTGGCGGTCTTCACTTCCAGCGTCGGGTGGCCCCACAGCATCCAGCCGGCGGCGCCTGCCGCCAGCAGAACGACCACCACGCCGCCCGCGATCCATGGCCAGCGCCCTGGACCATGGCCATGGTCCTCGCGCTCATGGCGCTCGATGCGCAATTCCTTCAGCAGTTCCGCGTTCTTCACACCTGCTCCCCAAAAACCGGTTCCCACCGGTTACCGATGGACCGGCACGATGAGGCAAGGCCGCAAGCCTTTGCAGAACGCCTCATCAGCCGATGGCAATGACAGCTGTCATCCGGGGACATCGCCCCAGCCGTCGTCCCTCTTACGTCGAACCAGACGGCCCGAAATCGACAGGGGTATAGCGCTCCGCGCGTTCCTGCGATAGCTGACACGGCACGTATCCCTGCCGGCCCACCCCGCCTAGCTGCTACCCTTCCGCGCATGTCCTACGTCATCCCCGCCCCGCTCCAGCCCAGCCTGCCGGTGTACGGCAGCGACCAGCGTTTCCCCGTGCGCCGCGTGTTCTGCATCGGGCGCAACTACGCCGAGCACGCCCGCGAGATGGGCGCGACGGTGGACAAGGACACGCCCCTGTTCTTCTGCAAGCCGGCCGACGCCATCGTCACCGACGGCGCCGACGTGCCCTATCCGCAGGCCACCGCGGATCTGCACCACGAAGTGGAGATGGTGGTGGCACTGGGCGCCGGCGGCCGCGACATCCCGGCGGAAAATGCCGGCTCGCTGGTCTGGGGCTACGGCGTCGGCCTGGACCTGACCCGTCGCGACCTACAGGCGGTGGCCAAGGCCAAGAGCCATCCGTGGGACGTGGCCAAGGGCTTCGACCATTCGGCGCCGGTCTCGCCCCTGCGCCCGGCCGCCGAGGCGCGGCTGTCGGCAGGCACCGGCCTCAGCCTCGCGGTCAACGGCACGGTCAGGCAGCAGGCCACGCTGGGCGAGATGGTCCACGACGTGGCGAACATCATCGCCATCCTGTCCACCTTGTTCGAGCTGAAGGCGGGCGACCTGATCTTCACCGGCACGCCGGCCGGCGTCGCCGCGCTGCAGCGTGGCGACAGCTTCCACGCGGCGCTGGAAGGCATCGCGACGCTGGACGGCCGCATCGTATAAACGGCTTCACCACGCCGGCGGCCGCAAGCTGGCAGCGCGCGGACTGCGCTGCGCTCGCCGCCCATCCCAGGGGGCAACAACATCCACTCACGAGGGAGAGCAGCAATGGGCATGCTGAAAGAGTTCAAGGAATTCGCCATGCGCGGCAACGTCGTCGACCTGGCGGTCGGTGTCGTGATCGGCGCCGCGTTCGGCAAGATCGTCACCTCGCTGGTCGACCAGATCATCATGCCGCCGATCGGCGTGCTCACCGGCGGTGTCGATTTCTCCGCCATGAAGTGGGTGCTCAAGCCCGGCGACGACAGCGATCCGAAGCACAAGATCGCCGAGGTCGCGATCCAGTACGGCGCCTTCATCAACGTGGTGATCCAGTTCCTGATCATCGCCTTCGCGATCTTCCTGGTGGTCAAGGCGATCAACCGCTTCACCCGCCGCGAGGAAGCAGCGCCGGCACCGCCGCCGCCGACCGAGACGCTGCTGACCGAGATTCGGGACCTGCTGAAGCAGCAGCGCTAGCTGCCGCTTCAGGGGGAATAGAGAGTCGGGAATAGGGAATAGGAAGAGCGAGGCGCCGCGATCATGGGCGCTTTTGCTCGGGTAAACAGGGCGAATCGGGACATGAGGAGCGCTGCTCTTCCTATTCCCTATTCCCGATTCTCTATTCCCGCCCCAACCGTGACTTCTGGCCTAAGCGGCCGTGCGGACCGGCGCGATAATCGGGGTTTACCCCGAGGAGTCCCCGATGCGCCGCCTGCCTCTTACCCTGCTCGCCGCCAGCCTCGCGCTCGCCGCCGGCGCTTCCAGTGCCGCCGACAAGGCCACCACCATTCCGCAGTCGGCCGTCAAGACGGCCGAGCAGCTGCGCGACAAGGCGATGGGCGACGACACCGGCTACAAGATCGTCGAATCGCTCACCACCGAAGTCGGCCCGCGCATCGCCGGCGGCCCGAACGACCAGCGCGGCCGCGACTGGGCCGTGGCCAAGTTCAAGGAGCTGGGCTACGACAAGGTCTATACCGAGACCGTCACCTACCCGCTGTGGGAACGCCGCAGCGAACACGCCGCCATCGTCGGCCCGTTCCCGCAGCCGCTGGCGGTGATCGCGCTGGGCTATTCCGCCGGCACGCCCAAGGGCGGCCTCACCGCCGAGGTGGTCAAGTTCGACAGCCTCGACGCGCTGAAGAAAGCCGATCCGGCCAGCGTCAAGGGCAAGATCGTCTTCGTCAACGCCAAGATGGCGCGCCACAAGGACGGCCATGACTACGGCATCGGCTCGGCCGTGCGCACCGGCGGTCCGGTGCTCGCCTCGAAAATGGGCGCCGCCGCCTTCCTGCTGCGCTCGGCCGGCACCGACGAGCACAGCCGCACGCCGCACACCGGCGTCACCGGCTTCCGCGATCCGAAGGAAGCCATCCCCGCCGCCGCGCTGTCGCTGCCGGACGCCGACCAGCTCGACCGCGTGCTCGGCTACGGCAAGCCGGTCAGCATCAAGCTCGATCTCGACTGCGGCATCACCGGCACCTATACCGGCGCCAACGTGATCGGCGAGATCACCGGCAAGAAGTATCCGGACCAGATCGTGCCGATCGGCGGTCACCTGGATTCCTGGGATCCGGGCACCGGCGCGATCGACGACGGCGCCGGCGTGGCGATCGCCATGGCCGCGGGCAAGATGATCCTGAGCCTGCCGCAGCGTCCGGACCGCACCATCCGCGTGATCGCCTTCGCCAACGAGGAAATGGGCCTGTTCGGCGGCCGCGCGTATGCCGACAAGCACGCCTCGGAAGTGAGCAAGCACCAGCTCGGCACCGAGTCCGACTTCGGCGCGCGCAAGATCTGGCGCATGACCGCCAGCGTGAAGCCGTCGGCGCGCGGCGCCATCGAGCAGATCGCCAAGGTGATCGAGCCGGTCGGCGTGGCCTACGACCCGCAGCATCCGGGCGGCGGCGGTTCCGACCTGTCGCAGATGCACGCCAAGGGCATGGCCGCGCTGACCCTGACCCAGGATGGTACCGACTACTTCGACTACCACCACACCGCCAACGACACGCTGGACAAGATCGACCCGCGCGAACTGGCGCAGAACGTGGCGGTGTATGCGGCGTTCTCGTACATGGCGGCGCAGGCGGACGGGGACTTCGGTTCGGCGCCGGATGCGTTCAAGAACGATGGCGCGCGCGACTGAGCGCTCGTTTCATCGGCATGAAAAAAGCGGCCTTCGGGCCGCTTTTTTTTCGTCGTTCCGGCGCAGGCCGGAATCCAGTAACCGCGCCGTTGGATTTTCGCGGAGAAGCGAACCGGCGCTGTCGCGAGAATCAGACGTTGTCGTCACTGGATTCCGGCCTGCGCCGGAATGACGAGCCGCGCAGGTTGGGGTGAGCGCAGCGAACCCCAACGTGGCGGCACGAGGCGATGTCCGTTGGGGTTCGCCTGCGGCTCACCCCAACCTACGCCGGACTTTGCTGCTTCTTTGAGAACCGCGTCTGCACCCGGTCCAGGTACAGATAGATCACCGGCGTCAGATACAAGGTCAGCACCTGCGACACCGCCAGGCCGCCCACCACCGCCAGGCCCAGCGGCCGGCGCGTTTCCGCGCCCGCGCCGATGCCCAGCGCGATCGGCAAGGTGCCGGCGAAGGCTGCCATGGTGGTCATCATGATCGGGCGGAAACGCACCTTGCAGGCTTCGTAGATCGCCACCGCCGGCGCCATGCCCTCGTCGCGCTGACGCTCCAGCGCGAAGTCGATCATCATGATCGCGTTCTTCTTGACGATGCCGATCAGCATCACGATGCCGACGAAGGCGAACAGGTCCAGCGACGCGTTGAAGATCACCAGCGTGAGCAGCGCGCCGACCGCCGCGGCAGGCAGGCCGGAAAGAATGGTCAGCGGATGGATGAAGCTCTCGTACAGGATGCCCAGCACCAGGTAGATCACGAACACCGCCAGCAGCAACAGCAGGCCCATGCCCTGCATCGAATCCTGGAAGGCCTGCGCGGTGCCCTGCACGCTGCCGCTGATGGTGGCCGGCAGGCCGATCTTGTCCATCGCCGCGTCGATGCGCTGCACCGCCTGGCTAAGGCTCACCCCGGGCGCGAGATTGAACGACACCGTCACCGCCGGCAACTGGCCCTGGTGGTTCACCGTCAGCACCTGCGGCTGGCGCCGGAATGTCGCCACCGTATCGAGCGGCACCAGCGTGCCGCTGGCGGAGGTGACGTACAGGCGCGACAGCACGTCCGGATCGTTCTGCAGCGTGCGCGATACCTGCAGGATCACCCAGTACTGCGTGGCCGCGCCGTAGATGGTGGAGATCTGGTTCTGGCCGAAGGCCGAGCCCAGCGCGGACTGCACCTGCGCCATGGTCAAGCCCAGCGTGGCCAGCTTGTCGCGGTTGACGTCGACCATGATCGACGGGCTGTTGAGGTCCAGGTCGTTAGTGACGTCCTGGAAGCCGTCCAGCTGCTGGAACGCCTGGGTGATGCGCCCGCTCCAGTCGTACAGCAGCGGCAGGTCGATCGACTGCAGCGTGTACTGGTACTGCGCCTTGGACTGGCGGCCGCCGACCTGGATCGACGGCGGGTTCTGCAGATAAGTGCGGATGCCCGGCACCTGCGCAAACTTCTTGCGCAGCTCCTGGATGATGCCGTCCGGGCCGAGCTTGCGGTCGCCGGCCGGCTTGAGCAGCAACAGCAGCGAGCCGTTGTTGACCGTGCTGCGCGGTCCGCCCGCGCCGACGCTGGACATGTAGCCGGCGATGTTCGGATCGTCGGCGACGATCTCGGCCAGCTTCTGCTGGCGCGCCACCATGCTGTCGAAGGAGACGTCCTGCGGGCCTTCGGTGGTGACGCGCAGCTGGCCGGTGTCGCCGGCGGGGATGAAGTCCTTCGGCGTCACGTAGAACAGCAGCGCCGTCGCCGCCAGGCTCAGCACGAAACCGGCCAGCACCAGCAGCGGACGGTCCATGCACCAGCGCAGGCTGCCGGCGTAGCCGTTCTGCACCGCGTTGAACGCACGGTCGAAGCGCGCGATCAGCCAGTTCTTGTGCTCATGGTCGTGTGCGCGGATGAAGCGGCTGCACAGCATCGGCGTCAGCGTGATCGCCACCACGCCGGAGATCAGGATCGACACGCTGATGGTCACCGCGAACTCGTGGAACAGGCGTCCCACGATGCCGCCCATGAACATCACCGGGATGAACACGGCGATCAGCGACAGTGTCATCGAGAAGATGGTGAAGCCGATCTCGCCGGCGCCCTTCAGCGCCGCCTCGTACGGCGGCAGGCCGGCCTCCATGTGGCGCACGATGTTTTCCAGCATCACGATGGCGTCGTCGACCACGAAGCCGACCGCGAGCGTGAGCGCCAGCAGCGAGAGGTTGTCCAGGCTGTAGCCCAGCCCGTACATCACGCCGAAGGTGCCGATCACCGAGATCGGCAGCGCAATGGCCGGAATCAGCGTGGCGGAGAGATTGCCCAGGAACAGGTAGATCACCAGCACCACCAGCACGCCGGCCAGCAGCAGGGTGAACTGCACGTCGTCCACCGAGGCGCGGATCGACACCGAGCGGTCGTACAGCGTATTGAGCTTGACCGACGGCGGCAGACCGGCGGTAAAGCCCGGCAGCAGCGCCTTGATGCGGTCCACGGTCTCCACCGTGTTGGCGCCGGGCTGGCGCTGGATCGCCAGCACGATGGCGCGCTCGCCGTTGTACCAGCTGGCGGCCAGGTCGTTCTGCACGCTGTCGAAGGCGCGGCCCAGGTCGCGGATGCGCACCGGCGCGCCGTTGCGGTAGGCGACCACCACGTCGTTATAGGCTTCGGCGCGCATCAGCTGGCCTTCGCTGCGGATCGGCAACTGCTGGCGCGTGCCGTACAGCGAGCCGGTCGCCTGGTTGACGTTGGCCGCGGCGATCGCCGCCTGCACCTGGTCGATGCCGACGCCAGTACCGACCAGCCGCGCCGGATCCACGCTCACGCGCACCGCGTATTTCTGCGAGCCGTACACGTTCACCTGCGCCACGCCGTCGACCATCGACAGGCGCTGCGCCAGTTCGGTCTCGGCGTACTCGTCCACCTGCGACATCGGCAGCGTGGACGAAGTCATGGTCAGGAACAGGATCGGCGCATCGGCCGGGTTCACCTTGCGGAAGGTGGGCGGCGTGGTCATCTCCTTCGGCAACTGGCGAAGTGCCGCGGAGATGGCGGACTGCACGTCCTGCGCAGCGCCGTCGATATTGCGGTCCAGCTCGAAGGTCAGCGTGATGCTGGTGGAGCCCAGCGCGCTGGTCGAACTCATCGAGCTGATGCCGGCGATGGTCGACAGCTGCGCTTCCAGCGGCGTGGCCACCGCCGAAGCCATGGTTTCCGGCGAGGCGCCCGGCAGGCTGGCGCTGATGCTGATGGTGGGGAAGTCGACGTTGGGCAGCTCGTTCACCGGCAGCCGCGGATACGCGGCGATGCCGAACACCAGCAGCGCCGCCATCAGCAACGTGGTCATCACCGGGCGGCGGATGCACAGCTCGGGCAGGTTCATCGCGTCAGTCGCCCGTCTTCACGCGAGCGTGCGCACCGTCGACCAGCAGCATCTGGCCTTCGGTCACCACCTGCTCGCCCGGCTCCAGCCCCTTCTCGATCACCAGCCGCGCGCCGGCGGTCGGGCCCGGCGTGATGTAGCGCTGCTGCACCTTGCCGTCGCGGCCGAGCACGAACACGAAGCTGCCCTTGGCCGAGCTCTGCAAGGCTTCCACCGGCACGCTCACCGCGTTGGCGATGCGCGTGGTCGGCAGCGTCACCTGCACGAACTGGCCGGCGGTGAGGCGGTGATCGGCGTTGTCGAAGCGGCCCTTGATCACGATGGTGCCGGTGGTGGCGTCGACCGCGTTGTCGATGAATTCGAGCTTGCCGGCGAGCGCCTGGCCCTTGTCGCCGGGGATCGCCGCCTGCACCGCCACCTCGCCGCGCGCCTGCGCGGCGCGCAAGGCGGCGAGGCTTTCCTCGGGAATGCTGAAGGCGATGCGGATCGGCTCGATCTGGTTGAGCACGACGAGGTCGGTGCTGTCGGCGGTGACCTGCGCGCCGGGCCACACCAGCGGCGAGCCGATCACGCCGTCGAACGGCGCCACGATGCGCGCGTAGTCGAGCTGCGTCTGCGCGGTTTCCTGCGCGGCCCGGTCACTTTGCAGCGTGGCCTTGGCGATCCCCAGATTGGCCTGGTAGGTGTCGTAGTCGGCCTTGGACACGAACCCCTTGGCCAGCATGTCGCTGTAGCGCTGCTGGTCGGCCTGGGCCTTGACCAGCTGCGCCTGGTCGCGCGCCACGGTGCCGCGCGCCTGGTCGAGCTGCGCCTTGAGCAGGCTGGGATCGATCTGGATCAGCAGCTCGCCCTGCTTCACCTGCGCGCCGGGCTTGAACGCCAGCGTCTGCAGCTGGCCGGACACGCGCGAGCGCAGGGTCACCGTGGAAAAGGCTTCGGCGCGCCCTACCAGCTTCAGGCTCAGGTCGACGTCGCCGCGCGTGGCCGTGGCCACCTGCACCGGCACTTCGCCGCTTTGCGCGCCGCCACCCTTGCCGAGCGCGGGGGCGGCCTCCTGGCGGCCGCGGAACACGATCATGGCGACGCCCAGCAGCGCCAGCGCCAACACGATCAGGAGCAGTTTCTTCCAGGGCATGGGGACTCTCAGGCTGGTTCGGCCGGCGCGCGTTCCCTCCGGGGAACCGCCGCGCCCGCCCGCGATCCATCGCCGGGAGGTCGGAACGGCGGCATCGTGCACGCCAAAAAGACCCGTACTATGCCGGGAGAATTCCTAGTCACCACAGGGACCAATGGCACTGGCAGGCGTCCCCGTAAGCGTGACGTAAGCTTAAGTGGCCGCAGGATTTTCCGTATCGTCGGGCTGATCCAGCGCCTGCAGGTTGTCCTTGATGCGGTTGAGCACGTCCATCGCCTGCTGCATTTCATGCAGCTCGATGCCCTTGGTGGCGTCCTTGCGCAGGCCGCGGCCGATCTGCTCCATGTCGGCGATCACCCCGCGCGCCTGCTCGGTCACGTACAGGCGCCAGGCGCGGCGATCGCGCGGATCGGCGCGGCGCTCGACGAAGCCCGCGGCCTGCAGGCGATCGATCACGCGGCCCACGGCGATCGGTTCCATTTCGAGGAATTCGGCCAGTTCGGTCTGGCGCAGTCCTTCACGGTGATAGAGCACCTTGGTCGCGCGCCACTGCGCGCGGGTCAGGCCGAACTTCACCGCGCGACGGTCGAAGTGCTTGCGGAATAGCAAGGTGACGTCGTTGAGCAGATAGCCGAACGAGATGTCTTCTGTCTTCATGTGTCCCCAGAACCCTCCGCCCCTCCGGGGCGCCCCGACGGCAAGCATACGGCGCAAAAACCTGCGAAACCACGACAACCTCGCCGATGGCGACACAGCCTTTATCGCCATGGCCATCGAAATCATCATCGCCGAAATCGCGCCGCGATGCGGACGGGGTCATGAATGCGGGCAGAGGGGGGCTGCCGGTCGCCTTGAAGCGAGCGCTCAGTCCAGCTTGAAGGGATACAGCGGCGGCAGGCCCGATCCGTCGGCCGGGGCCGTCGGCGCGGTACGCCACTGGAAGCCGTCGCGGAACGCCGCGGCGAGGCGATCGCCGGACGATGCGCCGCCATCGACCGCGTAGCGCTGCTGCTGCAAGGCATCGATCGCCTCGCGCTGCGGTGCCGATGCCAGCGCTTCGGCCAAGGCACCTAGATTGACCAGGCCGGGACGCTCGAGCTGCGCCCACGCCAGCAAGGCATGTGCCTGCGCCGCCGCATCGCTGCCGCGCGCAGCGGCCAGGAAGGCGGCGCGGCGTTCGCGCTGGCTGGCTGGAGCCGAGGCCGCGGCGGCCTGGCGCTCCGCCGCCCTCGCGCGGCGGAGCCACCACCACGCCAGCAC
>JADMIO011419536.1_pt1 | contig 30381 bp, 23 predicted proteins | sample 8958161 | NCBI WGS metagenome assembly JADMIO01 (sample SAMN16585339, study PRJNA669376) | soil metagenome | isolation source: Crop rotation soil | place: USA: Cullars Rotation, Alabama | collected 2011 | reverse complement strand
CGCGACAACTTGTCCACGTGGAATTCTAAGCTTAGGATCCCAATGTGCTGGAAAGTCAGATCAGCTCATGCTGGCCGATTACGTCTGAGGAACATGCGCGCCGTTTCGCGCCGATTTCCAGATGGGTCAATCATCCCCCCGGCTTGACGTGCCGCAGGGGCCGTATTCAATCGCTACGACGTCAGTTACGACCGACCGTTGTCCGCGGCCGACCGAAGGTCCCGCCGAAGATTGTGTCAGGAAACCTGGCCTTTTTCAATTGCACGGGTGGCAGCGATCGCCAAGTTGTACACTTCGTCATGCATCTGGGCGAAACGCGGATCTTGTGTGAATCCCCGGGCGAAACGGGCGTAGATCTGCTGGATGATCACCGCCAGCTTGAACAGCCCGTACACATAATAAAACACGGGGTCTTTCACCTCTCGCCCCGACGTCTGCGCGTAGCGATCGATCAGCTCCTGGCGGTTCAGGTTCCCCGGGTAATAAGTCGGTCCCGGGATGAACTTGAACAGCGACTCGTGATCGTCCGCCTGCACCCAGTACGCCAGCGATGATCCGAGATCCATCAGCGGGTCGCCCAGCGTACACATTTCCCAATCCAGGACCGCGACAATGTGCGTGAGGTCGGCCGGGTCGAGCACGATGTTGTCGTATTTGTAGTCGTTGTGGATCAGCGCGGCCCCCGACTCGGCGGGGCGATGCTCGGCGAGCCAGCGCGCGACGTGCTCGACCTCCGCATGGTCGTGCGTCTTCGCTTTCTCGTAACGCTGCGTCCATCCGCCCACCTGCCGTTCGACGTATCCCTGCGGCTTGCCCAAGTCGGTGAGCCCTGCCGCCGCGTACTCGATGGCGTGCAACCGCGCGAGATTGTCGATGAAGGCGATCCCCAGTCCGCGAAACGTCTCAGGCGACGGCACGAAGCCCTCGGGAAGTACTTTGCGGAGGATCACACCGCGGCGACGCTCCATCACGTAGAACGGCGCGCCGAGGATCGACTCGTCGGTGCAGTAGAGCGCCGGCTTGGGGGCCAGCGGATAGACCTGGGAGAGCTTGGACAGAACGTTGAACTCTCGCCCCATGTCGTGGGCCGACTTCACCTGGTTGCCGAAAGGGGGCCGCCGCAGCACGTACTCGTCATCGCCGTGCTTGACCAGGTACGTGAGGTTCGAGAAGCCCTGCGGGAACTGCTCGACCGAGACGGGAAGGCCCGGCTTGCCGAGCTCGCGTGCGAGATAATCGGTCAGGCGCTGCGCGTCGAGCTCCTCGCCGCGGCGGACCGCGGTGGACTTGTCGACGAGGCGCGACGTCGTCTGTTCCGCCATCACGTCAGTCCGTAACCGCGAAGGATCCGGCGGGCGACGACGCTCTTGTGAACTTCGTCCGGTCCGTCATAGATCCGCGCGGCCCGCTCGTGGCGGTAGTAATACGAGAGGACGGTGTCGTCGGTCATACCGAGTGCGCCATGCGCCTGCAGAGCGCGGTCGATGACGTTCATCAAAATGCCGGCGCAGTAGAACTTGATCAGCGAGATGTCCTCGCGGGCCGACTTGGCCCCCTCGCGATCGATCTTCCACGCTGCGTGCAGGACCGACAACCGCGCTGCATTGATCTCGGCGCGGCTCTCGGAGATCCAGTTTTGAATCGTCTGCTTGCTGCCGAGCTTCTCGGTCGGAGCGATGTCGCGCCGCGCGGCTCGTTCGCACAACAGCTCGAACGATCGCTCGCAGATCCCCATCCAGCGCATGCAGTGGTGAATGCGTCCGGGTCCCAATCGAGCCTGCGCGATCTCGAATCCCGCACCCTGCCGGCCGAGCAGGTTCTTCTTCGGCACGCGCACGTTGTCGTAGGTCACTTCGCTGTGGCTCGGCCAGTCTTCGCCGGCGTGCCCCATCACCGAGATGTTGCGGACGATCTTGAAGCCCGGCGTGTCGCACGGACAAATGATCTGGCTCGCGCGGGCATGCGGATCAGCGGCGGGATCGGTCACCGCCATCACGACGGCGAACTTCGCACCGTCGGCGGCCGACGTGAACCACTTGCGGCCGTTGATTACGTACGAGTCGCCGTCGAGCACGGCCGTCGTTCCCATCCACACCGGGTTCGAGCCGGGGTAGCCGGGCTCGGTCATCGAGAAGCAGCTGCGCGCCTTCCCCTCGACGAGCGGCTTGAGCCACGTGTCTTTCTGCTCCGGCGTGCCGAACTCGTGCAGGATTTCCATGTTGCCGGCGTCGGGCGCCTGGCAGTTGAACACGAAGTGTCCCAGCGGCGTGCGGCCGAGTTCCTCGCTGAGTAGCGCGTGCTCCATGAACTTCAGGCCGGCGCCGCCGTACTCCTTGGGAACTTGCGGAGCGAACAGGCCCAAGGCGCGAACCTTGTCGCGCTTCTCGGCGATGGCCGGCAGCAGCTCACGGAACGGTCGCGCGAGCAGATCCTTCTCGAGCGGGTAAACCTCGGTAATCAGGAACTGCCGGACCTTGTGGAGCATCTCCTGCAGCTTGGGAGGAATCGAAAAGTCCATGGGAGTTCCGATGCGGAAGAGAAAGAGAAACGCGTGCGAGCGCGAGGCTCAACGGTACGTGATTTCTTCAGGATTTTCCAGATGCGCCAACGAGTTGAACGAGTCGAGCGTGATCCGCTGCGCCGTATGTAAAAACGTCGTGACGGACGTGTTCCGCAAGCGCCAGCCGAGATGCAGCGCAACGGGAATCGACGCTTCCAAAACAATCTGCACGGCCACCGAAATCGGTCCGACCGACGAGAACGCCAAATCATTTCGCCCGCGTCCGGGCAGCGCGAGGATCGACTGCAACGCGCCGCGCGCCCGGTCGTGGAACTCGCGCCACATCTCGACGCCGGGGACGCTCACTTCGTCCTTCGTCCAACGAAGGACGACGGCTTCAAACAGCTTTTGAAACGATTTCTGCACGTCGTCCGGCTCGCGCGCCTCGCGGAACGCCTTCTCCAGCGATGCCAGCTCAGGATGGTTCTCGAAAAAAGCCTTCGTCTGCGGCTTGCTGAGCAGCTTGTCCCCCGAGTGCTCGTTGAGCCCTTCGATCACGACGGGGTCGGGACACACATGCCCCGCATCGCGCAGCGTCCGCACGACAATCTCGGCCGTCGTCCGCTGACGGACCGCCGGTCCTGTGTGGACCGAGTCGAAGCGCACGTTGCGCCACGCGAAATACTCGCCGAGCCGTTTCGCCTGCAATTCGCCGAGCGGTGAAAGCTTGTCGTAATTGTCCGCGAAGAAGGAGGCTTGGCCGTGGCGAACCAGATACAGCAGGCTCACTTGTCCCCCGCGATCACCCACGCCTCATTGAACGCAGCGTGCTTCATGCTCTCCCCTTCCCGCTTCTTGTCTTCCTTGCGGGGAGCGGAATAGCTGTAGATCGAGTGAATCATCCCGTCGCGCCCCTGGATCACGCACGGATAGTGGAACGATCCGCTCGGCTGCTTTTCGAGGTGCCGCGTGTGCTTCCAGGTCTTCCCTTCGTCGTCGGAGATCGAGACGGCGAGGCTGTTGCGCCCGCGCGAGGCGTCGTTGTAGACGAGGCAGAAGTGGCCGTTGGCCAGCACGACGCCGTCGATCCCCGCGCCGGGATTGCGTAGCTCGGAGAGCGTCACCTTGCCCCAAGTCAGGCCGTCATCTTTCGACTCGCTGATCTTGATCCGCCCGGAGCCGCCGTTGTCGCGCATGTAAGCGACAAGCGTTCCGTCCTTACGGCGCAGCACGCTGGGTTGAATCGCCCCATAACCGAAGATCGGCTTGCTGGCGTACCAGGTGCGGCCGTTGTCGTCGCTGACCGCCATGATGCCGAGCGAGAACGTGTCTGTGTAGAGCGGCAGCAGGATGCGGCCGTTCGGAAGCTTTTCGCTGGGCGGTATGAGCGTCGGCTTGCAGCGCGGCTGCCAACCCAGCCGCTGGTAGAGCTTGTCTCCCAGTCGCCGATTGAACTCTTCGCGCTTCCCCTTGAACCGCGCCTCGACGGCAGCCCGTCGCTCGGGCGAAAACTGTGCGAGTTGCTCCTCCATGTGCTTGAGCGCCTCGTCCTTGAAGTCGGCCGGCTTGAGGATGATCTGCCCGTGCCATTCCCACTTCGGCGACCCGTCGCCGGAGTAGTCGTTCGAGACCAGGTAATTCGTGATCGCCGATTCCCAACTGTTGGCGATGACGACCGGCCAGAACAGCCACAGACGGCCATTGCCGTCGATCATCATGCAGGTGTTGCAGTCGGGAAATCCGGGATAGTCCGCCATCAAGAAGGTCGGACTCCACTCTTTCTGTCCCTTGCGCAGCCGGGCGCCGAACACGGCGACGTCGTCGGAGCTGCGCTCGCCGTGCCCTCGATACCAGGAGGCAATCAGGTCGCCGTTGGCGGCTTCCACCAGTCCCGAGGCGTGGTTGTGCTCGTTCCGAAGCGGAAAGACGAGCTGCTCGGAATAGGCCGGCCCTTCTTGAGCCAGGGCGACAGAGGCCCAACCGGAAACGGCTGCCGAACCGAGAACGGCGATCGCCAGGACAAAGCCTCGCATGGGACGACTCTTTCAAGCTAAAGCGCGGAAGCGTGTCAGGATGTTCATCAGGCGGAAGAGTCCCTTCTACCATACGAGCCTGCCCGATTCATCGCACGGCGTGGATGCGTTTGCCGCCGTAACAATTCGAGGGGAACGGCGCTAGACCAGGGAGTGCCCCGCGTGCGAAACGTGGACGTTCTGTAATCCCAAGAAACCCCCGTGCCCTGCCAACGCAGGCACTTGAAGAGAGCCTTCGATGAAAACGCTTGTTCCGACGCTTGTTGCGACCTTCGCCTTGGCGACGCAGTCCCTGTCGCTCGCCGCCGATCCCGTTCCTGTCGGGCCCACGCCCTCGAAAACCGACGTGATCGTGGTCACCCACATCAAGGCTGACGCGGACGGAGACATCAAGGCGACGATCTCCAGCAAGTCGTCGACCGTGCTCAGCGCGACTTACAAAATCAGCCGCCTGATCGGAGGCAACTGGTCGCAAATCAAGACGGGAACGATTTCGATCCCGGCGAAGAAGACGTCCGACTTCGGCCTCGGGCGAGTCCAGCGAACCAAAGAGGAGCAGAAAATCCGGCTCGACGTCACGGTCGCCAATCCCAAACTCTCCTCGGCGCGCGAGTTGAGCATGCATCCCAAGAAGCTCTTCATCCTGAAATACAAGACGAGGGGCTGGGTGCAGATTGCCTACCAGTTCCAGAAGACGACGAGCGAGCTCACCGGCCAGGCCGTGAAGGCGCCGGCGGCCGAAGCCCGCAAGCTCGGCTTCCAGACGAAGATCAAAACCGACACGACGACGGTGCTGTTCGGAACCGACTCATACCGCACCTACGCCTACGCCCGCATGGACAACTACACCGTGAAAACCTTCGAGACGACGGACGAGCGCGACCGGTTCAAGCGCATGATCTACAAGGTCGTCCCCTCCTACACCAACGACGGCCCCGGCCTGATCTCGCAAGAAGAGGAAAAGTGAGACCTAGGCTGGAGACTTGAGGCTGGAGGCTAGAGGAAGACAAAAGGGCACGGACAGAAATGTCTGTGCCCTTTCTTTGTATTTGTGTTCCAAGAGCGGGGGGAGTGAGCCCCCTGAGGATTCTTTCAGGCTGGAGACTGTAGGCTTGAGGCTGGAGGCAGAAAGACAAAGGACAGAGAGGATCGGAACTCGTCCTCAAGATCTGCAGCCTGAAGTCTGCAGCCTAGAGCCTGGAACCAATCCTCAGGGGGCTCACGCCCCCCGCTCTTGAGGACTGGCTAACGCGTGCGGCGCGCTTCGGTGACGAAGTGCCGGAAGTCATCGCGGATCTTGGCGATCGCCGCGTCGCTGCCGGTGAGCTTGAGGTAGAAGTCGCCGCGTCCTTCGAGCGGGATGCCGACGCCGATCATGCGCTCGATGGTCTCCGACGTCGGGGATGCCATCGGTCCGCCGGTGAACTCTCCTTTGAGGTCGATCCACTTCGCCGTCTTGCCGTCGACGGTGATGTCTTCCGTCGCCGGCGCGCGGTCGCCGTCCAGGTGAAACTGGCCGATCCAGCGGCGCACGTTGCTCTCGATTCCCGCACGGTTGGAAGAAAAGGTCAGCGTCGCGGTCCCCTCCGGCGTCGGAATCTCGAAGCGCCCGTCGATGAACCCCTGCTGCTGCGGCAACAGCTCGACCTCTTTCCATCCGGCCGGAACGGCGAATCGCACGCCGTCGAACGAGCGTTCGAACGGGCCTTCCTTCACGATCTTGGCCCCCGACCCCTTTGACGTCGGCGGCGCCTCTTTCGCTCCCTTCGGATCGACCACGCGCACCGGCTTATCGACAGGTCCGTCACTCGAGTCGCCACAGCCTGCCAATGCCAGCACGATCGAGCCGATCGAAGCCCACATCTTGCGTCGTTGCACGCGATCGGTCCTTCGCAGTTGTTGGTTCAAAGGTATCGTCCGGCGAATCCGTCGCTGGCCATTCCTACGCGCTCGGGCATTAGCCGCCGCGCCTCGGCCACCATCCGGTCCCGATAATCGATTCCAAGCGAATCGGGATCAAGCCGGCGCATGGCCTCGGGCAGAGCGGTGCGTAATGTCCGCCGTCCATCGGATGTGCCATCACCGCCGATAAAGTGATCGATGACAACCGCGTTCGCCGCCTCCGCGATCCGCGCGAAAAACTCGCGCGGCCGCTCGATCGGCAACAGCGGGGAGACCGTGACCACCGTCCAGATCCCCTGCTCTTTCAGCGCCGCGCACGCCGCCATTCGCTTCTCCACGGAGCTCGCGTGCGGCGGAAGTCCCTCGATGCGTTCGCGGTCGGTCTCAATCGACACGTGCACCTTCAGGTCGCACAACGTCATCAGTCGACGATACAGCTCGATGTAGTCGGCGACGCGATGCGAGTGCGTCTGCAGGATCAGCCGATCAGGTGGCAGGTCGCACATCGCTTCCAGAATCGATCGCGTCACACCAAACCGGCGCTCCTGCGGCACGAACGGGTCGGTCGCGCTGGAGCAGAAGATCGAGAAGTCTCCCGGCCGCCCCGCGATCTCGAGCCGACGCGCCCACCGCCGCTCGCGATCGTAATGGGTGCGGTAGGAGTCGGCCGCGTTCGTGCGCACCTCGAGGAACCCACCCCAGCGGCGTCCCTTGAGCAAGTGTCCATTGTGCTTTACGTAACATCCCACGCCGCACAGCGCGTTACCGTACGCGCACCCGCAATAGGGCTGCAGTGAATGCGAGGTGACGCTGCGGAGATAGCCGGTCGTCCGCGTCAGGACGTTCTCGATTGTCGTCTCGGTGACGTCCAATCCGCCGTGAGCGTCCGGCGAGGCTCCTTGCCGCAGTTCTGGGGCGAACATACAGTGATTTTACACCGCATTCCTGGAATGTCTCGGGGCGCAGCAATCGGCCGTCGCCAGGCGACGCACCTGCCCGTTCCCACCGCCGTTCCGTTTCCTCTTCGTTTTTGCAGCGCGCCGCATGACCGTGTTGAGGCGGTTCTTCGAGTGGTATCTCGGCTTCCCGGCCGCCGAGGCGGGGGAGCGCACCGACTGGCGCCTCGAATTGCAGCCGCCGGCGATCTTCGAGTCGGCCCCCGCCCTCGCATTCCTCATCATGGCGGGGCTGGCCGTCTGCTATCTGACGTTCATTTATCGGCGTGACGCGGTCCGCGTTTCGCGCGGGATGCGCGCCACACTCATTGGGCTGAGGCTCAGCTCGCTGGCGCTGGTCTTCCTCTGCCTGTTTCAGGCGACGATCTCCGCGGGGCGCGTCGGGCTGCCCGTGATCGCGCTGATGATCGACGACTCGGCCAGCATGGGTGTCGAGGACCGTTATGCGGATGAAGACACGCGTGCCCTGGCGGCCGAGCTCGCCGCCGAGTCCCCAACCAAACGGCCGACGCGCCTGGCCCTCACGCAGTCGATCCTGACCCGCGACGACGGCCGGTTCCTCAAGCAGATCCTGAAGCATCACGTGGTGCGCCTGTACCACTTTGCCGACACGGCCGCCCCACTCTCAACGCGCGATCTGACGGCGGCCGACGACGTCTCGGAAACGCTCGCCAAGATCCGCGCACTCAAGGCCGAGGGGATGAAGACGCGTCCCGGCCCCGCGCTGCGCCGCGTGCTCGACGACTTTCGCGGCAGCCCGCCGGCCGCTGTCGTGATGTTCAGCGACGGCGTCTCCACCAACGGCGACGCCGATCGTCTGTCGAAAGCCGCCGAGGCCGCCGCCGCGACGTTCGTCCCGATCGACCCGGTCGGCATCGGCAGCGATCAGCCCGCGCGCGACGTCCAGCTGTATGACGTTGCCTCCGACGAGCTGGCGTTCGTCAGCGACCCCTACGACATCACGGGCAAGATCAAGGCGGAAGGCTTCGCGGGACGCACGCTCGTGGTGCGACTGATCGACCGCGAGTCGTCGGCCGTGCTGGCGGAAACCTCGGTGCCGGTCACAGGCGGACGCGATCCCGTGCCGTTCGCGCTCTCCTTCATCCCCACGGCGGCCGGCGAGCGCGAGCTGTTGATCGAAACGCCCGCCCAACCGGAAGAGACCAACGCCGAAAACAACAAGGAAACGCGTCACGTCCGCGTGAGAGCGGAGAAGATTCGCGTGCTGCTCGCCGACCGCACGCCGCGCTGGGAGTTCCGCTATCTCAAAAGCCTGCTCGAGCGCGACCCCACCATCAGCCTGCAGACGCTGCTGCAGGAAGCCGGCGCGGAATACGCGTCCGAGGACCAGACGGCTCTCGCGCACTTTCCTTTGAACAAGGACGACCTGTTCCGCTACGACGTGTTGATCCTTGGGGATCTCGACCCTTCGCTGCTCGGCGGGCCGACGCTGACATCAATTCGCAGTTTCGTCCGCGAATCCGGCGGTGGCGTGCTGTTCATCGCCGGTCCCGAATTCAATCCGCTGGCGTATCGCGGCACTCCGCTCGGTGATCTTGTGCCGCTAGAGCTCGGCGAGGCGCGGCCGCTGCCGGACGAATCGCTCTCCGTCCGCGGCTTTCGTCCCGAGCTGACCATCGACGGCCTGCGCGGCACGAGCATTTTTCGACTGGCACCCAACGATCGCGAGACAGCGACGATCTGGAACGAGCTGCCCGAGCTCTATTGGGTCTTCGGCACTGCGCCCATGAAACCTGGCGCGCGGGCATTTGTGACGCGCGGCAAATCGTCGGCAGACGAAGGAACACCGCGGTCGTTGCCGGGAGTTGATCGCAACCCCAGCGCGCAGAACGGCGTGATCGTGATGCAGCCGGTCGGCGCCGGCAAGGTGCTGTTCCACGCGACCGACGAGTTCTGGAGATGGCGGCTGCGCGTGGGCGACCGCTTCTATGGGCCGCTGTGGACGCGCGAAATCCGCTCGCTCAGCCGCTCCCGCGCGCTCGGCCGCGATCGCACCGCCGAGCTGACGGCCGACCGCGTGAACTATTCCCAGGGAGAATCACCGTCGCTGCGCGTGCGTTTCTTCGACGAGCGGTTCGTGCCGCAGGGCACGACCGGGGTGACTGTCGAAATCGAGCGCCGCAACGGCGAACGCCGCTCGCTCGCACTCTCGCGAGCGCCGGGGCAGTCGACGGTGTTCGAAGGGCAGGCGTCGGGGCTCGGCGTGGGCGCCTATCACGCGTGGGTTTCGAGCCCCTCCTTCCGCGAAGCGCCGCCGGCGACCGACTTTCGCATCGAATCCTCCTCCGACGAGCTCGTGAAGACCGATCTCGATCGCCGCGACTTGCAGGAGACGGCCGAACGTTCGCGCGGGGTGTTTTCGACGCTCGACGACGCGCTCGATTTGCCCTCGCGCATCCCGCCGGGACATCCGGTTCCACTCAGTTCGCGCAGCAGCGTGCCTCTGTGGAATCGTTGGGAAATGCTCGTGCTGTTCGCCGGCCTGATCGTCGCCGAGTGGATTTTGCGGAAGCGCGCGCGGCTGATATGATTGCGCTGGAGTGATTCATGCCGACGCCCGACGCGCTTTTTCATGGCTTGGCGCGCGCACGCATGCGAGCACGGGCATACGCCCTGCTTGCCGGCATCGCCACGCTGGTCGTCGCGATCGGCGGGGCCTTTCTTACGCTGGGCACGGCCGACTGGCTGTTCCATTTCGATCCCGCCCTGCGAGCGGTCCTCGCCTTCCTCGTGGCGACGACCACCGCGTGGGTCGCGTGGCGACTGCTGATCCGCCCGCTGCTGACAACACCCGGTGATTCCGCGCTGGCCGCGCAGATCGAGCGTCATTTCCCCGGGTTTGAGGAACGCCTGCAGAGCGCGGTCCAATTCCTGCGTGCAAAGCAGGACGCGAGCCTCGGTTCGCCGGCGTTGCAGCAGCGCGTGATCGACGAGACGCTCGCGCAATCGAAGGCGCTCGACTTCGGCAAAGTGGTCTCGTTTTCTCCGCTCGTGCCGGTTGCCGCGCTGGCGGGATTGCTGCTGGCGATCATCGCCGGCGTTTCGTGGTGCTCTCCTTCCAGCGCCTCGATTGCCGCCCGGCGTCTGATCCGTCCCTTCTCCGCGCCGGAATGGCCGCGCAAGAACAACCTGCGGCTAATGTCCTCCGATTTCCGTCCGCTCGAGATCGAGCGGGGAACGGTGCTGAAGGTCGTCCGCGGGCAAAAGCTCGAACTCTTCGTCGAGGACGCCGGCGGACGGCTGCCCGATCGCGTCGACCTCGAATACCAGGTGGCCGACGACCCCAAGGTGCACGAGCCGTTGCGTCACTCCGCGCTGCGAGATCCCTCCGGCGCGATGCACGACGTTGCGCTGCTGAACTTGCCCGCGGAGCGCGGACCGATCCGATTCCGCGCGATCGGCGGCGACGACGCGTCGATGCACGAGATCGAGATGCGCGTGGTCCCGGCACCGTCTTTCGAGTCTCTCCGCGTCACCGTCACCCCGCCCAAATATACCGCGAAGCCAGCAGAGACATTGGCGCCGGGAGCCGGGCGAATCCGTGGCGTCGTCGGCACGCAAGTATCTTTCCAGGGGCACGCGAGCCAACAACTGTCCGGGGCGCGGCTGATGGTGAAATCGCAGGCAGCCGGCAACGTGACGCTCAGCAGTGACGGCCGCGAGCTGACCGGCACGCTCGCCATCGCCGAGCCGGGGGTCTATCCCTATTCGTTTCAGCTGCGCGACGCGGAGGGAATCGAGGGGGACGCCGCACGTTCCGAGATCGACGCCCTCGCCGATCTGATCCCGGAAGTGACGGTCGAAGATCCGTCGACCGATCGGACCGTCACGGCCGACGCCGAAGTGCCGATTGTCGTGAGCGCGAAGGATGATCTGGGGCTGCGGCAACTGCAATTGGCGTTTCACGTCGGCGATGCGCCGGCCGCGCGCGACACGCTGATTCCGCTCGGGCCCGAGCTGGCGCGCGTCGAGCATCACAAGACGACTTACAACTGGAACCTGGGAGAGCTCGCCGCCAGCGAAGGAATGCGGATCGTCTTTCACGCACAAGGAACCGACTGGTACGACCTTGGCCCGCCACACGTCGGCAAGAGCCCGGCGCGCACCCTCACCATCATTTCTGCGCCGCAGAAGGAAGCGGAGATCGTCGCGCGTCAGGCCGATTTGTTGCGGCTGCTGGAGCGCAGCGAGCAGACGCAGGCCCGGGCGCGGCAGCAGACGGCCGACCTCGACGTGCAGTTCACGAAGGCGGGCAACCTGCGACCCGCAGACGTCGATACGCTCAAGCGCATTCAGGCCGACCAGGGGCAGATTCGCCAGCTGCTCTCGAGCCCGGCCGACGGCGCGGCGTCGCTGGTGCGTTCGCTTCTCGACGAGATGAAACAGAACCGCATCAAGAACGCGCCGACGCAGGCGCGGCTCGAACGGTTCACGCGCGAGCTGGCCGATCTCAACGCGTCCCACTTTCCCACGATCGACGATCAGCTCACGCAAGCCCTCAAGGCGGCCGAGCTTCGCAAGCCCGGCAAGCCCGACCCCTCGGCCTCGGAGGGAGCATCGTTGCAGAAGGCGCGACGCGAGCAAGGGGTCGTACTCGAGTCGCTGAAGACGATGCTCGGCGAGCTCTCGCGCTGGCGGGACGCCGAAGCGGTTCGCGAAGGGTTCCGCGAAGTGATCGAGACGCAGGAGCGATTGAACCGTGAGACCTCCGACGTGTCACGCGCCACGCTGGCGCGGCCGTTCGCCGATCTGAATCGGCAGGAGCAGGCCGATCTCGCGCGCCTCGCCGAGCGCCAGTCGCAAGTCGTCGAGCAGTTGGGCTCGGTCAAGCAACGTCTGGCGGCCGCTGCGAAGCCCGCCAGCGATTCGCAGCGCAGCGCCGCCGCGGGGGCGGAAACGCTCTTGAAAGCGCTCGAGCAAGGGTCCGCCGAACGCACGATGCGCGAGATCGCGTCGCAACTCAATGAAAACAAAGTCGGCCAGGCCACCGCCGGCCAGGAACGCGTGCTCGACGAGCTGCGCAAAGCGGCGGAGTCGCTCAACAAGAACTCGAACGACGATTCCGACGCCTCGGCCGCGCGGCTCGCGGCCGCCGAACAGTCGGTCGAGCGGCTGCAGAAGGATCAAGAAGAGCTTCGCAAAAAGACAGAAGCTCAGTTGCAGAAAGCGATGGCGGGTAAGACGAAGCCACAGGAGCCCGAGCTCCAAGCGCTGCGGAAAGAACAAGAGCGCCTCAAAGAGGCGGCCGAAGAGACAGCACGCGAGCTGCGCCGCACCGAAACTCCCGCCGCCGACGAGCGGATGAACGAGGCGGCGCAGCACATGTCTAACGCGGAGAATGCTCTGGATCGAGGAGATCCGCGCACCGCGCAGGGAGAGCAGAAAGAAGCGCTCGATAAGATTCAGCAAGCGAAAGAGGTCATCAAAAAGGCCCGCAAACAGGCGGAGCGTAAGCTGTCGCAGGAATCGGCCGTCCGGTTTGCCGACAAGATCGCCGGCCTCGAAAAGCGGCAGCAGAGCGTGCTTGATGAGACCAAGCGACTCGACGCGGAGCACGTCAAACGCGGCAACTGGAGCCGCGGGCAGCTCAAATCGCTGGCCGCCGTCGCCGAGTCGCAACGCCGCCTGGCCGCCGATACGCAAGGGGTCTCGCAAGAGCTGACATCGGTCGACGTTTATGCCTGGGTGCTCGAGATCGTCAAAATCCAGATGGACGGCGCGGCCGAACTGCTGGCGGACCAACACACGGATGCTGAGACACTGTATTTCGAAAAGGAAGCGCTCGCGCGGCTGCATGACCTGGTTGACGCGATCAAGATGCAGCAGAAATCGATGTCGCGCGAAGAGAATTCGAACGCAGCGAAGCAAGGGAGCCGACAGAACGGGCCCGCGGGAGACACCGTTCCGGTGGTCGCCCAGCTCATCCTGCTCAAGAAACTGCAGGAAGGGATTCGCAAGCGCACGGCCGATTTCGAGCGCGACTGGGCGGCAAGCCCTTCGGCCAAGGCGATGGCCGATATTCTCGAGGCTGAACAGGAAAAACTCGCGGAGTTGATGGAAGTCATGGCGAGCCGGGCCGCCAAACACGACCTCGAGACCCGTTTGCGCAAAGCCGCCGAAGGACAATGATCGTGATCAAAACCTCTGGTCGCATGCTGACGTTCGCGGGTGTGCTGCTGCTGGCGGTCTCGCCCGGGCACGCCTTCGCTGTTTCGCGTCCGGCAAGCGCATCGACAACCGGTGAGGAGCGCGACGACACCAAGATCGTGCAGCAAATCGTCGACGGGATGCGCGCGTCACAAAAGAAGCTCGGGGAGCGCGACACCGGCAAGGAAACGCGCCGCATTCAAGACAAAGTGATCAGCGACCTGCAAAAGCTGATCGAAGCGGCCAACAAGGGAACGCCAACCGGGGACGTGCAGGCCGGCGAGCAAAAGCGCCGCCAGGGACAACAGCAGATCCGATCCGACAGCAGCGACCAGCAGGGGCAGGCGAAAAACCAGCCTTCCGGCAATCAATCTCAGAGCGGCCAGTCCACGGGCACGCAACCGGGAAAACGCTCGGGAGGTGGAAAGCCGGTGCAACCGCCAGCCGGCCAGGTCATCCCGCGATCGATGGCCGTGCAGCGGCAGGTGTGGGGGCATTTGCCGGCCGCAGTCCGCAACCGCGTGCCGGCGGACTTCGGCGAGTCGGTCCTGCCGGCGTACGACGACCTCGTGCGGCACTACTTCGACGCGCTGCTGGAAGGCTCACAGAGCGCTGCGCCGAAGGGGCCCTCTTCCGCAGCGCCCGCGTCGACTCCGTCACCACCCAAGTGACATGTTGGTTTCGATCGCTCGCTGCGCGTCGTGCAGGTCGACGCCGGTCGCGTGCATGTACAAGCGGATCGCGTGGACCTTGTCCCCCTTCGCGCGCGCCAGGCAGTCGCGGGCCGCGTCGTTGGGCTCGCTCGTGCCCTTGAGGCCGAGCATGCCCTTCGAGATCACCCAGATGTCGCGGGGCCGCTTGGTGACCCGCACGACGTCTTCGTTGGGGTAATGCTGACCGGCGATGGTCTTCGCCTGCTCTTGGGAATCGGCCCAACCGATCATGATGTGCAGAGTCGTTTCAATCTCGTACAGCGCCATGCGACCTCCTCTTCCGTATTCGAGCGCCGGGCCGACCGCGTCGGCGCTAGGCCTTCACTCGCCGCCGGAATTATATCGATTGCGAGAATCCGCGCCCAACGACGTTGTGGCTCATCCGGCACGCTCTTCGGCGGCACTGCGGCGGATGTAAACGGGTTCCAGAAGGAAGGGGTCCGCGGTCTGCCCGTCGAGGATGCGACGCGCGCCGATCGCCGCGACGGCACGGGCATCAGCCACCCAAGCACTCCCAGGCAAAACCCGCACGCCCGCGGGAATGCGTTCCTGCCATGGGGCGAGCCCGGGGCCGGATAGCACTTCGCCGGGCCCACGACAGGACAGCCATTCTTCGGCCGGCTTGATTTCGATCTCCCCCGCCGGCCGCCACACGCGGGGACCCGTTTGCCGATACGTTCCGACGTACAGGTCGCCGCGCTGCGCGTCGGACACGACCGAGACGACTTGGACATCCGGCGGGCTATTGGCGGCAATCGCTTCCAGGGTGTCGACCGCGGCCAACGGTTTGCCGACGGCGAACGCCAGAGTCTTCGCGCAAACGACGCCGACCCGCAATCCGGTGAAGCTGCCGGGCCCGACGCTGACCGCGATCCCCTCGAGATCCGCGGCGCGAAGTTTGGTCGTCCGCAGTCCCTCATCGATGCGGCTGACGAGCATTTGGGCGTGTCGGCGCGACGCGCCTTCGAGCGTTGTACTAAACAAACACTCCGCACCGCGGCAGAGCGCCACGCTTCCGGGAGCGGCGGAGGTCTCGATGGCGAGGATCAGCATCGCACAAACATGCCGTCAAGGAGTTTCCGCGCGTTCCGGGGAACTGTGCGACTCGACGTCAGCCGTCGTGTCGTCGTCATCCCCGTTCGGGTCTTGACGCATCTCGCGAATGAAACGCGAGGGAATCGTCGGCCGTCGTTTGCCCCATTTCATTCGTGAGCCGGCCCACGTGATCGCCAGCTCGTCCATCGCGCGCGTCACTCCGACGTAGGCCAAGCGACGCTCCTCGGAGATCGAATCCTCCGACGTCTCCAGCGACCGGCGGTGAGGCAGCAGCCCCTCCTCGAGGCCGACGAGATAGACGCGGGGAAACTCGAGCCCCTTGGCGCTGTGCAATGTCATCAGCCGCACGGCACCTCCCGCGTGCTTGTCCTCCTTGTCGTTCTCTTCGTCGCGGCCGGTGAGCGCGCAATCGTCGAGGAACAGCGCCAGCGTCGGCTCCGCCTCGCGCGCGACATATTCGCTGATCGCGTCCCGCAATTGCTGGACGGCAGCCTTGCGCGAGAGCTGCTGCTCGGGCTCCTTGTGCACGCGCTCGATTTCCGCTTCGTAGGCGATCTCGTTGAGCAGCCGCCCGAAGACCTCGCTCAACGCGCCCGGCGACTCGGCAAGTTGCTCGCGATATTGGTCGATCAAAGCGCGCAGGCCTTCGAGTCCGGCCTTGGCTCGGGGGTTCACTTCACCGGCGGCGATCGCAGCGGGCAGCGCATCCCAAAAGCCGCAGCCCGAATGAACGGCCCGCGTCACGATTTTTTCGGCAGTCGTGTCCCCCACGCCGCGCGGCGGTGTATTAACGATTCGCCGCAGCGCCACGTCGTCGTCCGGACGCACCAGCACGCGCAGGTAAGAGAGCAGATCGCGAATCTCGCGCCGGTCGAAGAAGGACTGCCCGCCGACGAGCACGTAAGGCACGCGCCGCCGCCGCAGCTCACTCTCGAACAAGCGCGGCTGCTCGTTCGTGCGAAACAAGATGGCGATGTCCCCCGGCGATGCCCCTGCCTCGATCAGCGAGGCGATCTCGCGGACGATGATGTCAGCCTCGACCTGCTCATCGTCGAAACAAGCGAAGCGCACCCCTCCCCCGCCCCGCTTGTGTGCCTCGAGCCGCTTCTCATGCCGGCCGACGTTGTGCAGCGCCAAATTGTTCGCGATCGCGAGAATCGCGGGGTTCGAACGATAGTTCTGTTCGAGCCGGACGATCTTTGCCCCGGGAAAGATGTGATGAAACTCGAGGATGTGCCGCAGCTCGGCGCCACGCCAGCCGTAGATCGACTGGTCGTCGTCGCCGACGACGGCGATCGAGCGATGGCGCGCGACGAGCGACTCGACGATCGAGAACTGGATGCCGTTGGTGTCCTGGTATTCGTCGATCTGCACATGATCGAACCGCGACTGGTGCCGGGCCAGCGCCTGCGGCGACTCGCGAAAGATGTCGTGCGTCAGCATCAGCAGATCGTCGAAGTCGACCGCCCCGCGGGCCCGCAGACCTTGCTGATAGCGGCGGTAGCCGGACGCCGCCAGGCAATCGAGCGCGTCCTCGACATTGTCGGCGGCCTCAGACGGACGGACGCCCGCCGTCTTCCAACGGCTGATGCGATTGACGAGGTCGCCGGGCTTGAGCGTCTTCTCGGTGACGCGGATTTCGCGCAGTGCCGTCCGCGCCGCGGACTCCTGGTCGTTGCGGTCGCAGATCGCGAAGTCGGTCGGATAACCGAGGCAGCCGATCTCCTGCCGCAAGATCCGCACGCAGAGCGAGTGAAAAGTCGTGACGAGCGGTTTCGCCGGAAGCCGGCGGCCGAGCAACGCGGCCGAACGCGCCTGCATCTCGCGCGCGGCCTTATTCGTGAACGTCACACAGAGGATTCGATCCGGCGGCGTTCCGTTGCGGATCAGCTCCGCCGTGCGGTAGGTGATGACGCGCGTCTTACCGGTGCCGGCGCCGGCCAGCACCAGCAGCGGACCGGAGAGAGTCTGCACGGCGTCGCGCTGCGAATCATTGAGCTCCCGCAGACGATCCACGCGTCACTTCGTCTTAAACTGCCAGCCGTCGTCGAGCGGGTCGCGGACCTTCTTCTTCGTCTTCGGCTTGCGCTCGGCCTTCTTGCGAAGCGGCGCCAGCCGCTCGTTCACGGCGCGGAGCTCGACCAGCATCTCGTTGAGCGTTTGCCAGCGATCGCGCGGATCGGGGGCCAGCCCCCGCATGATCGTCTGGTTGAGCTGCTCGTCGACCTCGGGGACCAGCTCGATCAAATCGCGCGGCGGCTGATTGATCCGCTTGAGCACGACCTCCAGGGTCGCACCCGTGACGGACGGCCAAGGCAAGGTCCGTGAGATCATTTCGTAGCACGTGACCGAAAAGGAAAAGATGTCGATTCGCTGATCGGTCCGCTGCCGCTTGATCAGTTCCGGCGCCATGTAGTTGGCGGTGCCGGTGCGGTTACCCGGCTCCTGGAAGGCGCGGGTGTTGGGAACGACCAGGCCGAAGTCGATGAGCCTCGTCTTGTATTCCTTGTCGAGCAGCACGTTGCGCGGGCAGAGGTCGCGATGGATCCATTCGTTTTCGTGCAGGTAGGCGACCGCCTCGCCGAGCTCGATCATCACCCGCAGGCAATGCTTGCGCATCGCGTCGTTCTGCACGTCAACGAGGTAAGCCAGCCCCACCCCCTCGATCAATTCCATCACCAGGAACTGCTCGTCGTGCGTCGTACGGCCGTATTCCCAGGTCTGCACGATGTGCGGATGATCGAGCTGAACGGCGACTTCCCCCTCGGTGGGCTTCACCCGGTCGAGGAAGCGCTGCTCATAGCGCATCGTCTTTTCGCGGTCGAGCACCTTGAGCGCGACGGTGCGGGAGCTCACGCGATCGACGGCGCGCCAGACCTTCGACATGCTCCCGGTTCCCAGCCGCGCTTCCAGGCTGAAGCGCTGCGAGATGTCGGTTTTCTGGCCTTGCTTGCGCCGGCCAAAAAAGGAACCCAGGAAACCCATGCGATCACATGCCGCAATAGTCGATCAGCCGCGCGATTTCGATCCGCAGGTCGCTGCGGTCGACGATGCGGTCGACGAAGCCGTGCTCCAGCAGAAACTCGCTCGTCTGGAACCCCTTCGGCAGCGCGATCTTCACCGTCGCCTCGACGACTCGCGGGCCGGCGAACCCGATCAGCGCCCGGGGTTCGGCCAGCACGATGTCGCCGAGGGAAGCAAAACTTGCCGCGACACCTCCCATTGTGGGGTTTGTGAGCACAGAAATGAAGAGCCCCCCCTTGTGTTGGTACCGGGCCAACGCCGCGGAGACTTTCCCCATCTGCATCAGCGACAGAATTCCCTCGTGCATCCGCGCTCCGCCACCGGAGGCGCTGACGACGACGAGCGGCAGTTGCATCTCGGTGGCCGCCTCGATGCCGCGGGTCAGTTTCTCCCCGACCACCGACCCCATGCTCCCCATGATGAAGGCCGAGTCGGTCACGCCGAAGACCAGCGGGCGACCGCGCAGATAGCCGCGGCCCACGACGCAGGCCTCGTTCATTCCGGTGCGTTTTTGCTCTTCGACGAGGCGCTCGGCGTACGGCTTTTTGTCGACGAAGCCCAGCGGATCGCGCGGCGTAATGTTCGCGTACCACTCCTCGAACGTGTCTTCGTCGAGGAACTGCCGGATCCGCTCGTGGGCCGAGATGTAGAAGTGATACCCGCACGTCGGGCAGATCCCGCCGCGCTTGTCGACGTCCGCCTTGACGACGGTGTCTTTGCAACCGCCGCACTGGATCCAAACCCCGCTGGGAACGCCGCGTTTGCGGCGTGCAGGCTCGGGGGGCTTGATCTCAGGCTTGTCGACCTGCGTCATGACCGTTTCCCTGCGGATCGCGTGAATGCGAGGATGAGTGGCCGTTTCCGTTACCGGAGGCTCCGTTCGGCTTCTTGCCGGCGCCATTTCCGTTGAGCGGGGCTCCGTTTTGGGCGTGGGACGGACCGGCGGATTTGCCCGACGAGGCCGGCTCCTCCGAGCTGGAACGGACGAACGCGGTCTCCCCCTTGGCAGAATCCTCGTCGGGAACGTGCACGATTTCAATCAAGCACGCGCGCGGACCGTGGTCGGTACACGGAAGCTCCGGCTTGCAGCCGCACAGCACGCAACGAATGAGCGTCGCCAGCGGCTCGGAGGCGACGATCGCCACCTTCTTCTTCCGCTTGATGCACTTTTTCAAGGCGCGCTGCACGCGGCAGACGGCGTCGGCAACCGTCTCACCCTCGGGAAGGCAGACGGTCTCGGGCATCTCCTGCCACTGCTTGAACACCTTCGGGAATTTGCGGCGGACATCTTCGACCTGCAGCCCTTGCCACAGGCCGTGGTTGACGTTGCCGAAATCCTCGACCTCTTTGTGCGTCGCGCCGAGTTCCTCGCTCAGAGCGACCGCCGTCGAGCGCGCCGGCTCGCACGGCCCCGAATAGATCACGTCGAGATCGACGGTGCGCAGCTTCTGGATCAGCGTTTCGACTTGTTCCTGTCCGCGCGAGTTGAGCGGCAGGTCAAGCGAACCCTGGATCCGCTTCTGCTCGTCGAAGTCGGTGCACCCGGGGCGAATCAACACAACGTCTGGCATGGCAGTCCCGTGAACGGGTCCTCGAAACGGCCTTATCGGCGCCGCCGCCGGCCTGTCCGCGCCTCATCCGTAAGGTCGGTCATGGCCTTGGTGTAATCCTGTGTATCGAAGATCGCGCTTCCCACGACGAAAAGATCCGCACCCGACTCGGCCGCTTGCTCGATCGTGCCGGGGCCGATGCCGCCGTCGATGCCGAGCAACAGACCCGGGTGCCGGCGCTCGTTGAGCCAGCGCAGTTTGGGAAGCGCCGAAGGCTGAAACTTCTGGCCGCCGAAGCCCGGTTCGACGCTCATCACGAGGATCACGTCGCAGGCATCGAGCAAACCGTCGAGCGCTTCGACCGGCGTCCCCGGGTTGATGGCCAGCCCGGCCATCACACCGTGGTCGTTTCGAATGCGATCCAAAAGCGGCCGCGGCTTGGGCACGGCCTCGAGGTGAATCGTGAGGTTGTTGCAGCCGGCCTTGATGAAGTCCTCGGCGTAACGGCCGGGATCGGAAATCATCAGGTGGGCGTCGAACGGCAGCTGGGTCCGCCGCCGCAAATGCTCGATGACGACCGGCCCATAGGTCAGATTCGGAACGAAATGGGCGTCCATCACGTCCAAATGCAGAACCTGGGCGCTAGCCGCTTCGAGCGCCTCGACTTCCCGTTGCAAATTGCTGAAGTCGCACTTCAAGAGCGACGGGGCAATCACGGGAGCCGAGGCTGCGAGCTGTTCCAGAACGGCCTGACGGCTAGACAATGAGAGTGGTCCTCACTCGGGTCCGGCACCTTGTGGCCCCTTGATGGGGCCGTCGGAAGGCGCAATGCGGAGTGGCATCCGGTCCCGAGCAACCGGCCGACGCACCCCAAAGGTCGCGTGCGTCGGCGCTTCCATCCGCCGAGTCCCTTATTCTGCGCGAGCCGCCCGACCGCGTCCAGTGGAAAGGAACCGGCGTCCCCGGCGCATTGCCGCCGTGACGTAAACTGCTGTCATGACGCGAGCTGCGCACTCTTCCGTGGCCGAAGCTGCCAGCTTCGGCGCATGGCCAGCTAGCAGCTTGCCCACGTTAAAGAGTCTCTGCTTACAGCTTGGCAACGCGGGCGATGATGTCGGCGGTCCGGTGGGAGTATCCCGATTCGTTGTCGTACCAGCCGAGCACCTTGATCATCCGGGTGCCCATCAGGGTCGTCCAGCTCGAGTCGAAGATGCAACTGTGCGTGTTGCCGACGATGTCGCTGGAGACGATCGGGTCCTCCGTATACTCGAGGATTCCCTTGAGCGGACCCGAAGCGGCCGCCTTCATTGCCGCGTTGACGTCCTGGACGGTGACGTCCTTCTTCAGAGTGGCGACGAGGTCGGTGATGCTGCCGGCTGGCACCGGCACACGCAGCGAGATCCCCGTCAGCTTGCCTTTGAGTTCCGGCAGTACGAGCCCGACCGCCTTCGCGGCGCCGGTCGACGTCGGAATGATGTTGAGACCCGCCGCGCGCGCGCGATGCGGATCGGAGTGAAGCTGGTCGGCCACGCGTTGGTCATTGGTGTAAGCGTGGACGGTCGTCATCAGCCCCTGCTCGACGCCGAACGCCTCCTGCAGCACTTTGACCATCGGCGCCAGGCAGTTGGTCGTGCAGCTCGCGTTCGAGACGGATTTCTGCTCTTTGTTCAACTGGTTGTCGTTGACGCCAAGCACCACCGTCAGGTCCGGCTGATCCTTGGCGGGCGCCGAGAGCACCACCTTCCGAGCACCGGCGTCGAGATGGCTGTCGTAGCCGGGTTTGCCATCCACCTTGCGGCCCGTGAAGAAGCCGGTTGATTCCAGCGCGACTTCGACTCCGAGCTCTTTCCAGGGAAGCTTGGCCGGGTCTTTTTCCGCACAGACGCGGATCGTCTTGCCGTTGATGACCAGGTTGTTTCCCTCGACGTTGACGCTGCCGGGAAAACGGCCATGGACGCTGTCGTACTTGAAGAGCATCGCCAGCGCCTTGGGATCCCCCAGGTCGTTGATGGCGACGACCTCAAACTCGTTCGGACGCGACACCAGCGCCCGCATGGTGATCCGTCCGATCCGTCCGAACCCATTGATCCCGACTCGAACCGCAGCCACAGCGTCTGCTCCTGAACATTGGTGAAAGGGATGTCCCGCAGCGCGTCACGGGCGGAACGATCGGCGAGTATTGTAGTTCAACGGAGAAACGCGGACAAACGACCGCGACAGAACTGTCACCCGGCGAGCCGTGTTACGTCAGTGCCCGGGTTCTTCGGTTTTCTCAGGTCGAAGAGAAAGACGAAGAACCCCTCAACTGACGTTGGGGGCTCGCCAAGATTCGCGCGTGCCCCTGGCTACTTGTCGAGCCACGAAACAGCGGCACGGGCAAGTGTTCGATCCCCCCGAAAACGCATCCACCTTACCAAGCCGGTCGCTTGCGATCGGATCTGCCCCAGGCCGATGGCGAGCCGGGTACGTCAGTGCCCGGGTTCTTGGGTTTCTCCGGCCGTGTGCCACTGGAAATGGGAATTCCCAGCTGTCCGATGTTTCGTTTCGCGGTCGTGATTTCGTGCTGGCGTCGAACGACGCACTGGTGAACAATCGTGAGCACGTTGCTCAGTTGAAAGCCCAGGACGAATCCTCAGGGGGCTCACGCGGCTCGACTGAGCTCGCCGAAGTCCCCCCGCTCTTGAAATGCCCGTGAGGTGCGGCGATGGCGAAGCGCGTGCTCGTTCTCTCGGCTGCCGTCGGCGCCGGGCATCTTCGCGCGGCGGAAGCGGTCGAGCTGGCGCTGCGTAAGGTCGACCCCAAAGCCATCGTCAAGAACGTCGACGTGCTCACGTTGACCAACGCGCCGTTTCGCCGCGTCTACGGCAAGCTCTACCTCGACCTGGTCAACAAGGCCCCGCACGTGCTGGGCTATTTCTACGACATGATGGATCGCCCGCCGCGCGGGCCGGCGACCGACAAGCTGCGATTCGTCGCCGAGAAGCTCAACATGACGAAGTTCCTGCGGTTCCTCAAAGAGGAGTCGTGGGACGTGATCGTCAACACGCATTTCCTCCCCGCGGAGATGATCGCCGCGCTGCGCAAGCGCGAACACCTGACGACGCCGCAACTCACGGTGACGACCGACTTCGAGACCCATCGGCTGTGGGTCAACCAGCCGTGCGATCACTACTTCACCGCGACCGACGAGGGGGCCGCGTACCTCATGCACTTCGGTGTGCCCGCCGACCACGTGACCGTGACGGGTATTCCCATTCACCCCGTGTTCGCCGAGCCCATCGATCGCACCAGGTGTCTGGCACATCACGGGCTCGCCGGCGATCGGCCGATCGTGCTGCAACTGGCCGGCGGCTTCGGCGTCGGCCCGATCGAGCTCATCTTCCGCACGATCGCGGCCATCGAGGTCCCGTTGGAAATCGTCGTCGTCGCGGGGCGCAACGAAAAAGCCAAGGCGGCGATTGAAAAGATGTCCGTACCGGAGCGGCATCGCGTGAAAGTGCTCGGGTTCACGACCGAGATCGATCAGTTGATGGGGCTCGCAGATATCGTGGTGTCGAAGCCGGGCGGTCTCACGACCTCGGAAGTCCTCGCCCGCGGGGCGGCGATGGCCGTCATCAACCCGATCCCCGGCCAGGAAAGCCGCAACAGCGACTACCTGCTGGAAAACGGAGCCGCCATCAAGATCAACAACACGGCCACGTTGGGACACAAACTGACGCGCCTGCTGAGGGAGCCGGAGCGGCTCACGCGCTTGAAGGAGAATGCCCGCCGGCTCGGCAAGCCGCAGGCGGCCTTCGAGATCGCCCGGCGCGCGCTCTCCTGGCCGGGGTGAATCGGCCTGCGAATAATTCGAGTGGATGACGCAGAGAAGACCCGCGGACGCAGTCCCTGGGCTTGTTTAACCCGTCTTCTCGGAATCCGCTCGCTTGGTTATTCTCCCCTCCCCCCAAACCCCGGCATGAGAAAGGGATGTCCCATGCGGGTGGCCTTTTTCGAAGACTCGTGCGCGGCGAACTTCCATCCGATCGCGCTGGCGCGGCCGGTGTTCGAGCTCGTCTGCGGCCGCTACTCGTTGCGCGAACGACTCGTGCGGCATCTGCCCGTCACCGAGTGGGGGGTCTTCGTCCGCGATCATCTGGCCGAGACGTATCGCGAGGCGCATCCCGAAGCCCACGTCAACGATTTCATCTGGCTCAGCCAGGCACCGACGCTCGTGATCAACGGCCGCTGGCTTCCTTCGGCCGACGCCATTCGCGCCGACTTCGAGACGAGTGGGACAGCGCTCGTCGATGGCGAAGTCGCGTTCACCACGCTCGAGCCGTTCGAGGCGGCACTCGTGATGCGCAACGGCTGGGAGCCGGCGCTGGCGCAGATCGCGCGCGGACGCCGCAGCGTCGAGCCGCGCGGGTTCTTCTTGCGGTACCTGTGGGATCTCGTCCGGCACAACGCGGCGATCTTGCGAGAAGACTTCCGGCTGGCCGGTGCGCCGACGACGGAGTTTCGTCCCGCGGCGCAGGTCGCGACGCTGGGAAATGAGCGCGATTTTCACATCGATCCCACGGCGCGGATCGATCCGTTCGTCGTGCTCGATGCGACCGACGGTCCGATCGCCATCGGCCCCGGCGCGATCGTGAAGCCGTTCAGTCACATCAGCGGTCCGTGCGAGATCGGCCATCGCTCACAGCTGTTCGCGGCCACGCTCCGCGGCGGGACGACCATCGGCCCCGAGTGTCGCGTCGGCGGCGAGGTCGAGGGCTCGATCCTCCACGGCTACGCCAACAAGTATCACGCGGGGTTCCTCGGTCACAGCTACATCTGCCCGTGGGTGAACCTCGGAGCGCTCACCACCAACAGCGATCTGAAGAACGACTACACGCACATTCGCGTGCCGGTCTCGGGCGAGTCGATCGACAGCGGTCTGACAAAAATCGGCTGCTTCATCGCCGACTACGCCAAGACGTCGATCGGCACGCTGCTCAACACGGGCTCGTCGATCGGCCCGATGTCGATGATTCTGCCGGACGGCAAGCTCGCGCCGAAACACATCCCGGCCTTCGCGAAGGTCCTACACGGAGACCTGACCGACGGCGCGGATATCGAGCAGTCGCTGCGCAGCGCGCGGCTGATGATGGGCCGCCGCAACGTCGAGCTGTCGGGCGCCGCAGAGCGCATGTGGCGCCGGCTGTTCGTGCTGACGCGAGCCGAACGCGAGAACGCCATCCGCCGCTTCCGCGACCGCGACTACGGCAGGCTCGAGACTGAAGGCTGGAGGCTGTAGGCAGAAAGGCAAACACCCACGGACGCCGTCCGTGGGCTTACCTGAAGTCTGCCGCCTGAAGCCTGTCACCTGAAAAAAAAGAAGCCCCCGGAGTTGCCTCCGGGGGCTTTGCTTTTTGGGGTCGACGCCGGGCGTCAACCCGTCTCACGATCGAATCGAACTAGTTGTTCGAGCCGAAGAGGCTCGCCAGACGGTTGTTCTGGCGAACATTCGACGTCTGCTGATCGCGAAGACGCGACGGCATGTAGGCCTTCGGGTCTTCCGGCGGAGCCGGCGCGGGGGCCGGAGCAGCCGACGGAGCCGGGGCCGGAGCCGGAGCAGTCGTCGCCGGGGTCGGCGCGGCGGCCGGGCCCGACGCACAGCCGGTGGTGCAACCACCGACCGACGCACAGCAGGTCTGCTTGCAGCAGCCATCAACGATGTCGTAACCGCAGACCTTCAGGGCGCGCTCGGCGTGATGACGAACGCGGCGATCACAGTCGGCCAAGGCGCAGGTCAGCGCCGAGGTCACCTGCTGATTGCAGCAGCAGGGGTTACGCTTGAGGACGTCGCCGAGCTCATCGGCCGCCTCACGGCGGACGTGCTCGTCAGCGTCGTTCAAACCGTAGACCATCGCACAGAGGATCTCCGGGTTGCACTGGCAGTCGAACTGGCCGAGCTTGTGGATCGCGTGGGCCCGTTGACGACCGTAGCAGGCCGTCTGGGACTTGTAGATCAGCTCAGCAACTTCGCAGGGATCCGCACAGCAGACCTTGACCTGCTGGTAGCAGACGCCCTTCTGGTGATGGAAACCCGAGAACAGCGACGCGTGTCCGCAACCGTTGTTGCAGCCACTGTTGCAGCCCGTGCTGCAGGTGTTGCAGCCCGAGTTCGTCGGGCAACCGCAGCTCGGCGCACACGCCTTGGGCGCTTCGCAGCACTTCGGGGCCGGGCAGCAGCTCGGAGCCGGAGCACAGCACTTGGGAGCTTCGCAGCACTTCGGCGCACACGCCGGAGCCGGGCAGCACGCCGGAGCGGCAGCCGGGGCACAGCACTTGGGAGCTTCGCAGCACTTCGGCGCACACGCCGGGGCGGCGGCCGGAGCACAACACTTGGGCGCTTCGCAGCACTTCGGCGCACACGCCGGAGCGGCAGCCGGAGCGCAGCACTTGGGCGCTTCGCAGCACTTCGGCGCACAAGCCGGAGCCGGGCAGCACGACGGAGCGGCAGCCGGGGCACAGCACTTGGGCGCTTCGCAGCACTTCGGAGCACAAGCCGGGGCCGGGCAGCAGTGCGACGACGGAGCCGGGCAGCAAGCCGACGCCGGAGCACAGCACTTCGGCGCTTCGCAGCACCGATTGCAGCACGGAGGCTTCAGACACGAACACTGACGTTGATACTGATGCACAGTCGGGCAGCAAGGCCGCACGATGACGGGCTTGCAACAACAGGGCTGACAGCTCGATGCGCAGCCGCAGCTCTTCTCACAACCGTTGTGGCATCCGCCACCGAACAGTCCGTGGAAGCCTGCCTGTGCAGCGGAGGTCAGACTCAAGGTCGTGACCACCACGCTACAGAGTTTCATCCATTTCATGACGCAGAGTCTCCTTCCCTTGGGATTGCGATCTCGTGGGCCGTCTTCATCGATCAGCGACGGGCCGGCAAACGATTTGTTCGTTGGCGGTTTGCCCGGGCTTGGTTCGGAAGCCCAGGCGGCCTGCGACGCGCGTCGCGTTCATCCGAGATCATCCGACCGCGGTCGCGTCGAGAAGACGACAAAACGTTCTCACCACGTGAGAGGAACTTTCATGTCCCCCTCTTCTTGGCTCGGTTTCCTACCGACGCCTTGATTCCTTTAAGCGATACGTCAGGCACGTCCTTCAAGCTCAGTTTCTGAAGGACTGGTCCAATCTATCGGACGGGGTCGGACGACCGCTTGAGCCTCTCAAACCATTAATTCGCAAAGCGGTTACGTCAAAAGCAGGACCGGTTTTCCCGGCCATTCCGCTTGCGGAATTTGAATGCGACCTTGTGGCCGCATAACCCCACCTGGGGGGCTTCTACGCATCACGCTAGAGAGGATGCGCGACTTTGCGAAAGGCCGCCCGATGGTTTCAGATGCGCGGGTCCTGCCCATCAAGCATCCGAAACAGGTACTGACCGTACCCGTTATTCCGCATCGGCTCGGCGAGACGGCGCACACCCGCGGCGTCGATGTAGCCCATACGGTAGGCGATCTCTTCCGGGCAGCAGATCTTCAGGCCCTGCCGCGCCTCGATCACGTGCACGAACGTCCCCGCTTCGAGCAACGACTCGTGCGTGCCCGTGTCGAGCCAGGCCGTGCCGCGGCCAAACACCTCGACGTTCAGCCGCCCCTGCTCGAGATACTTGCGATTGAGATCGGTGATCTCGAGCTCCCCGCGCGCCGACGGCTTGATCGACTTCGCCACCGACACCACGTCGGCATCGTAGAAGTACAAGCCGGTCACCGCGAAGTTCGAGCGCGGCTTCTTCGGCTTCTCTTCGATCTCGAGCGGCTTGTTGTTGGCGTCGAGCACCACGACGCCGTAGCGCTCCGGATCGACGACGTGGTAAGCAAAGACGGTTGCGCCCTCTTTGCGGTCCCCCGCGCGGCGCAGACTCTGGCTCAGATGCTCGCCGTAGAAGATGTTGTCGCCGAGGATCAGGCACGACGGATCGTTCTTCAGGAACGGCTCGCCAATCAGAAACGCTTGCGCCAGTCCCCCCGGGTGAGGCTGCTCGGCGTACTCGAGCTTGAGCCCCCACTGGGCGCCGTCTCCCAGCAAGCGGCGGAAGGCGGGCAGGTCTTGCGGCGTGCTGATGATCAGGATCTCCCGCATGCCGGCGAGCATCAGCGTCGACAGTGGGTAGTAGATCATCGGCTTGTCGTAGATGGGCAAGAGCTGCTTGCTCATCACCTGAGTAGCCGGGTAAAGCCGCGTCCCCGCGCCGCCCGCCAGGATGATTCCCTTGCGGTTCGAGACGACCTGCGGCCTGACTCCCTGAGCGCTCATCCGAGCCGTTCCTTCGCCAACAAAGACTTGTAGTATTCAATGGTCCGCGCCAGCCCCGTTTCCAACGGGACCTTCGGCGTCCAATCGAGGTGCTTCTTCGCCTTGCCGATGTCCGGGCAGCGCTGTTTCGGGTCATCCTTGGGCAGCGGCACGAACTTGAGCTCCGACTTCGACCCGGTGAGCCGCAGGACGGCCTTGGCCAGTTCGAGCATCGAGCTCTCGACCGGGTTGCCGATGTTGATCGGGCCGATGACCTCGTTCTGATCCATCAGCCGCACGATGCCATCGAGCAAGTCGTCGACGTAGCAGAACGAGCGCGTCTGGCGGCCGTCGCCATAAATCGTGAGCGGCTCACCTTTGAGCGCCTGCACGATGAAGTTGGAGACGACCCGTCCGTCGTCCTGGGCCATCCGGGGACCGTACGTGTTGAAGATACGTACGATCCTCGCCTCGACGCCGTGCGCGAGGTGGTAATTAATACAGAGAGATTCCGCCACGCGCTTCCCCTCGTCGTAGCAACTGCGGGGGCCGAGCGGGTTGACGTGTCCCCAGTATTCCTCGGTCTGCGGGTGGACTTGCGGGTCGCCGTAGACCTCGGAGGTCGACGCGTGCAGGATGCGCGCCCGGCAGCGCTTGGCCAGCCCGAGCATGTTGACCATGCCGACCGTCGACGTCTTGATCGTCTTGATCGGGTTGTACTGGTACGCCTCGGGGGACGCCGGGCACGCCAAGTTGTAGATCTGATCCACCTCGAGGTAGACCGGCCGCACGATGTCGTGCCGGATCAGCTCGAAGTGCGGCCGCGACAGCAGGTGCTCGACGTTTTGCCGCGTGCCGGTGAAGAAGTTGTCCAGGCAGAGGACGTTATCGCCGCGCGCCACCAGCTTGTCGCACAAGTGGCTTCCCAGAAATCCCGCGCCTCCGGTCACGAGAATCGATCGCATTTGCCTCGCTCTCCTGCGTCAGGGACGAATCCGTTGTTTCGTCGGCCGTGCGTGAATTCACTTTGTCGAGAAAGTCGGAGCGGCGGTCCCCGGAACCTGGGCCGTTCCGCTCGCGGCCGTCTTCAAGGTGGTCAGGTACTCGACCACGTTCACCAAGTCGTCGATGGTCATCAGCTTGTTCAAGTCCGCCGGCATCAGCGACACCGTCTGCTCGGACACCTCTTCCACTTCGCTGATCGGATAAGTTCGCGTGATCGCGTCAATTCCCCGCACGGCGATCTGCTCCGGCGTGCGGCTGACGACGATTCCCGTCGCCACGTTGCCGTTGCGGAGTTGCACGGTCGAGGCGGCGAAATTGTGACTGATTCCCGCGCTGGGGAACAGGATCGACTCGAACAACGCCAGCCGGCCGAGCTTCGTCCCGATCTCGGACAGGTTCGGGCCGACCTCTTTCCCCTTCCCGTTCACGATGTGGCACTTGGCACAGGTGCCGACGTTGGCGAATACGACCTCCCCCTTACGGGCGTCGCCGGAGCGCTTGGCGAGCTGCCGGATCGGCGGCATGGGGGTCGAGTCGAGCGACGGTGGGACCGGAAAGACTTTGTCGGCACGTTTGCGAATCTCCTCGGCGCCGACCAGATGGACGGCAGCCGAGGCCGTTTCGTGCAGGCGCGGATCGAGCTGCTTCTTCTCGGCCAGCGCCAGCAGCTTGAGCGTTCCGGGGCGCGTCCGCGCGACGGCGCGGATCGCCGCCCGGCGCAAATCGATGGGACGTTTCTCGTCGGCGGCATACTTCATTAATACGGCAACGCTGCGCGGATCCTCGGCGCTGCCCAGCGCCTTGAGCATCCCCTCGACGCGCTTTTCATCGCCGCTGTCGAGCGCACTGGCCAGCAGCTCGGGCCGCTTCTTCGAGAGCAGGACGCGGATGGCGCGGACCGCCGTCGCGCTCTCCGGGTCGGCCTGCGCCATCCCCAAGAGGTCCTTTTCGTATCCGGGGATGTCGAACTTCTCGATCAGCTCGAGAAAGCCGGTGGTGCCGCGGATCGAATCGACCGACTTCTTGAGCGCCGCCAAGCGCTCGGGATTGTCGACGATCGCCTTGCGATCCAGCCGCGCGAGCGCCTCCGAGACAACAAATTGATGGCGATTCTCCACGTCTGCGGACTTCGTGAGATTCGGAAAGTCGCCTTTCCAGCACAGTGGGATCCGAAGCTTGGAATTCACGTGACTTGAAGTCGCG
>JADMIO012752881.1_pt1 | contig 30383 bp, 27 predicted proteins | sample 8958161 | NCBI WGS metagenome assembly JADMIO01 (sample SAMN16585339, study PRJNA669376) | soil metagenome | isolation source: Crop rotation soil | place: USA: Cullars Rotation, Alabama | collected 2011 | reverse complement strand
CTTTCCCGCCCTCGCGGCGCGCGGCGCCCGCGTCGTCGGCACCGCCCGCGACCTCGGCAAGGCCCGCGCCGCCACCGCGCATATTCCGGGTCTCGAATTGATCGAGATAGACCTGGCCTCGCTCGCCAGCATCCGCGCCGCCGCCGACGCGCTCAACGCGAAGGGCGAGACGTTCGACGTCGTCATCGCCAATGCCGGCGTGATGGCGCCCCCGCTCGGCAAGACCGCGGACGGGTTCGAGACCCAGTTCGGCACCAACCATCTCGGCCATTTCCTCTTCGTCAACCGGATCGCACCCTTGATCCGCGACGGCGGCCGCTTCGTCAGCCTCGCCTCGGCCGGCCATCGTTTCTCGGACGTCGATCTCGACGACCCGAATTTCGAGACCACGCCCTACGACCCCTGGGTCGCTTATGGCCGCTCGAAGACCGCCAACGTCCTGTTCGCGGTGGAGTTCGACCGCCGGCACAAGAGCCGGGGCGTGCGCGCGGCCGCGGTCCATCCCGGCGGGATCATGACCGAGCTCAGCCGCCACATGACCCCGGAAATGGTTGAGGCGATGCGCGCCCGGCTCGATTCCATGCGCAATGCGGACGGCTCGCCCTACCAGCTCAAGACGATTCCGCAGGGCGCCGCCACCTCGGTCTGGGCGGGCGTCGTCGCCCCGGCCGACGAGGTCGGCGGCCGCTATTGCGAGGATTGCCATGTCGGCGTGCTCACGGAAGCGTCGACCATGGACCTCAGCAGCGGCGTCCGTGCCTATGCGCTCGATCCCGAGCGGGCGAAAGCGCTCTGGGCGCTCAGCGAGCAGCTGGTCGGCGAGACCTTCTGACCCAGGGGCTGAGCCAAAGAAAAAGGGCCGGGGATGACCCCGGCCCTTTTTTTGTTCGCTCAGGCGCGGGCGCTTACGCGCTCGCCACCTCGGCGACGTCGAGCTTCAGGCCCGGGCCCATCGTGGAAGAAAGCGCGGCCTTCTTCACATATTTGCCCTTGGCGCCCGACGGCTTCGCCTTGACGATCGCGTCCACGAACGCGTCGAAATTCTTGCGCAGGTCCGCCTCGGAGAAGCTGGCCTTGCCGATGCCGGAGTGGATGATGCCGGCCTTCTCGACGCGGAACTCCACCTGGCCGCCCTTGGCCGCCTTCACGGCCTCGGCGACGTTCGGCGTGACCGTGCCGAGCTTCGGGTTCGGCATCAGGCCCTTGGGGCCCAGCACCTTGCCGAGGCGGCCGACGATGCCCATCATGTCGGGCGTTGCGATGACGCGGTCGAAATCGATGGTGCCGCCCTGGATCGTCTCCATCAGGTCCTCGGCCCCGACGACATCGGCGCCGGCCTTGGTGGCCTCGTCCGCCTTGTCGCCCTTGGCGAAGACGGCGACGCGCACGTCCTTGCCGGTGCCGGCGGGAAGAGTGACGACGCCGCGCACCATCTGGTCCGCATGACGCGGATCGACGCCGAGGTTCAGCGCGATCTCGATCGTCTCGTCAAACTTGGCGGTGGCATTGGCCTTGGCGGTCTTGATCGCCTCGTCAATGCCATAGAGCTTCGTGGAATCGAGCTCGGCGAGCTTCTTCGCCTTCTTGGTCTGCTTCGCCATGGTCAGTTCCCCGTCACTTCGAGGCCCATCGCGCGGGCGGAGCCTTCAATGATCTTCGCAGCGGCCTCGATGTCGTTGGCATTGAGGTCCTTCATCTTCGCTTCGGCGATCTCGCGAAGCTGCGCGCGGGTGACGCGGCCGATGGTCGACTTGCCCGGCTCCTTGGAGCCCGACGAGATCTTCGCGGCCTTCTTCAGGAAATAGCTCGCCGGCGGCGTCTTCGTCTCGAACGAGAAGCTGCGGTCCGCATAGACGGTGATCACCGTCGGGATCGGCATGTTCTTTTCCATGTCGCCGGTGGCGGCATTGAACGCCTTGCAGAAATCCATGATGTTGACGCCGCGCTGACCCAGAGCAGGGCCGATCGGCGGCGACGGATTGGCGGCGCCCGCGGGCACCTGGAGCTTGATATAGCCCGTTATCTTCTTCGCCATGTGTCTCACTCTGTTGCTGGCCGGTCCGCACGCGGACAGGCCGGTTCAAGTTTAGCGGTCCAGACGACAGGGCAGGGCCCGGTCTCCCGCAGATTCTCCAATGCTGGTGCGTTGGACGTTCCCGGCGCTGAAAGCCGGGGACGGGGGCCCTTAGCGCAAAGCGCGATGAGGGGCAAGGGAACAGGTGTGAGAGAAGTGATGCTGCCCATGGACCTGTTTGAATTCAAGTTCATACGTTGATCCGACCGGGCGCCTTCCTATAACCATGTCCGAAGGGGTCACATGCCAAAACCGAAGACGCGGCCGTACGCCAGTCTGTCGATCGAAGAGCTCGAAGCTCTCTTCGACAATGCTGCCGGAAAGCCGCAGACAATTGAACGTCTGCGCCATGAATTGGGCTGCCGCACGACAACGCGGGCCGCCCGATTGCGTCGGCGGCTCGATGAGGCGTTCCCAAACAAGGTGGCCTCGGAGAAGACCAGGGGGGCAGCTGCGCGTCCAAGGGCCCGGCCGCCCGCACCCCCTCTGCCACCGCCACCGCCACCGCCGCCGCCACCACCACCGTCGCTGCCCCTGCCGCCGCCACCACCACCACCACCACCGCCGCCGCCGCCGCCACGGCCGCGAACTCCGCCTCCTCGGGATGATCCGGCGTCCATTCTATCTGCGTGGATTGCGCTCGAGGCTCTCTCACCGCAGACTTACAGGCGGCCTGAAGACCGGGTGCCGGATGGAGATCGAAGGCGTCTTATCGATCTCGCCACTGATCCTCTTCCTTGGGTCTTGGGAGAAAGATCGCGCCCTCAGCGGCAACTTTATTACGAGATCTATCTCGGCGCCATTCTGATGGACAAGGCGACCGAACGGCTAACGCAAGCTTTCGGAATGGATGAGGAGCGCAGTTCGCGGCAGCGGGAAAAAGCTGCGCTTGGCGTGCTCTTGGTCGATCGGGACGGCCGTCTCCTCGACGACAAAGGGGTTGCGGTTTCAAGCTTTGGCTGGGCGCTGCCCCTCGCGCTGGACTTGCGGTTGGCGGACCTCGGTGCGTGGCCTGCCGTCGAACGCGGGCTAATCGCAAAGCTCGAGCAAATGCTCCGCCGCGTCGATGAGGAGGGGAAGACGATTCCGCTGAGCCACGACGCAATACAGAGAGCTTACGCTTGGCTCATTAGCGAGCTGCGCATCCCGATCGATCTGGTTGAGCCGCCAAGTTTCGGGGTGCGCATCTATCATTATTTCAAGCTGCGGAATCCGCCGGAGGTTTCGCTCCTGAATTCTTTTTTCCTCGGCGATCTCGCGCGGGGGCAGCAAGGCCTTGCTGCCGATGAGTTACGGGCTGGCCTGAAGAGGTATTTGGGCGTTGAAAAGCCCGACAGGCTGTTCGATTTGCAGCGAAATCGCCCGGCGTTGGAAGCGGCAGTAGCGCCTGCGCTGACCCCTCTCGCCCGCTGGCCGGCCGTGGGCGGTCATCCGCTCGTCCTGCTCCAACAGGCGGCGGTCAATCTCGCGCGGCTCGAACTAAAGGAGGCCGGTCTCTTCGCGGTGAACGGCCCACCAGGCACCGGTAAGACGACATTGTTGCGCGACATCGTTGCGGGCGCCGTGCTCGACCGCGCAACAGCAATGGCAGCTTTCGAGAATCCGGACGCCGCCTTCACATCGACAGGTCAGCGCGTAGCTCTGGGCGGCAACGCCTTCCACCACCTCTATCGATTGGCCCCCAGCCTGCGGGGACACGAAATCGTTGTGGCATCCAGCAACAACAAGGCGGTGGAAAATGTAAGCCGCGAACTTCCGGCTGCTAAAGCGATCGGCGAAGGTGCCAAATGCACGTATTTCCAGTCGATCAGCAACTTTGTTCACGGGTCCGATCCTGAGGTCGGAATGGAAGACGGTGCGCTGGAGCCGGTCGAGACTTGGGGTCTGATCGCCGCGGTACTGGGCAATAGGGGTAATCGATTCGTCTTCAACCAGCGGTTCTGGTGGGACGAGAATTGGGGTTTTCGCATCTATCTGAAAGCGGCGAAGGGCGACTCGATCGTTCTAGAGATCAAAGATCCGACGACGGGCAAGTTACGGCGGGAGATGCCTGCCGTGATCCTCGCAGAGCGACCACCGACGCCGCAGGCAGCGGGAGCGAGCTGGCAGCGTGTGCGTCGGCGCTTCATGACCCTTCGCCGGGAGGTGGAAACCGAGCTGAATGCGTTGGAGGGCGTGCGTCGGCTGTGTCTTCAGCTCTCGGAACGCCGTCGCGAACTAATCGAAGCAGAAATGGCGCTCCCGCAGCTTCGCACCGCAATGGAGAGTGCGATCGTCGCGGAGCAAGCCGCACGTTCCCGCTTTGACGAAGCTCGGCACCGATTGAGCGTTTGCAACGTCGATTATCAGCAGCATCGGAAATCGCGACCGGGCCTTCTTGCGCGATTGTTTAGGACGCAACGCGCCCAGGACTGGAAGCGCGTCGAGCTCTTGATGGCTGCCAATCGCGAGGCAGCCCTGCAAGTGCATGATGAGGCGCAACGAGCCGATCGATTAGCCCAAGCCGCGCTCGCTCTCGCGGCTGACAAACTGCGTGAGCGCGAGCGGATGCGGGACGACCTACGTTCCCGCATCTCTCGACTGGCGGACGACGTAGAAGTGCATCGGTCTCAATTGGGAGATCGAATCGTCGACGACCGTTTTTTCGCCCGGGGGCATGAGGCATCGAATCTGAGTGCGCCTTGGGTGCCTGACAGCCTTCACTCGAAGCGCGAGGAATTGTTCGCTGCCTCGATGGAAGTGCATCGGGCCTTCATCGACGCCGCAGCCCAGAAAGTGCTGCATAATCTCGGGGTTCTCATGAATTTCATGTCCGGTGGTGCACCGCAGGACGAGGCCAAACGCAATCTCCTCGGCGAATTGTGGTCGACGCTTTTCATGGTGGTTCCCGTCATCTCCACGACCTTCGCGTCGGTCGAGGCCATGTTCGGTGACCTGAAGCCCGACGATATCGGCTGGCTGCTCATCGATGAGGCCGGGCAGGCGCTCCCCCAAGCAGCAGTCGGCGCGATGCTTCGCGCTCGTCGGACGATAGCCGTGGGAGATCCACTTCAAATCCCGCCGGTCGTATCGTTGCCTGACAGGCTGACCTTGGAAATATGTGGGTTTTTCAACGTCGATCTGGGTCATTGGGCCGCGCCCGAGGCGAGCGTGCAGACAATTGCGGATCGGGCGTCGCGTTTCCGGGGCGGCTTCGAAACCAGTGAGGGACGAAGGGAAGTTGGAGTGCCGTTGCTCGTTCATCGGCGCTGCCAGGATCCGATGTTCAGCTTTTCGAACGAGATCGCATACGACAACCAGATGGTCCACGCCGCAGGCGATCCCTATCGCGGCCCAATTGGCAATTGTCTGGGACCGTCGGCTTGGCTCGACATCGATGGGGAGGCGTCCACAAAGTGGTGCGCAGACGAAGGCGAGAAGGTGGTCACGTTGCTTCGCTCACTCGCTGATGCAGGAGTCAAGCAGCCTGATCTCTTTATCATCACTCCCTTCCGGATTGTCGCCCAAGAACTGCGCCGCCGCCTCGAACGCGAAGCGGACCTTTTCGCTGATTTCGGAGTAGCGCCGCGCGAGTGGGTTTCGGACCGGGTTGGCACGATACACACCGTTCAGGGTCGGGAGGCTGATAGTGCCATTCTTGTTCTGGGTGCCCCGGCCTCCGCGCAGGGAGGGGCGAGGCGCTGGGCCGCGGGCACGCCGAACATTTTCAATGTGGCCGTGTCACGTGCCAAACAGAATTTCTATGTGATCGGCTCTTATGGAGCTTGGTCTGGAATTGGCCATGGCGTGACTTTGGCTCGGCTGCCGCGGGTCTGCGAGTAGCCAGCCCTGTCTACTCATCGACTGCCTCGTTCAGGCTGAACGAGTTTAATCGTTGTCATCGATCTCGCAGCGCGCCTAGGGCCGAGTCGCAATCTATCCCAGGGAGAGGAACATATGGACGCGAAAACCGGCTGCCCCGTGCACGAGGGCGGAGTCCGCGCATTGCTCGGCCGCACCAACAGGGATTGGTGGCCCGAAATGCTGGCGACCGAGATCCTCAACCCGAACGGTCCCTCCAATCCGATGGGCGCCGATTTCGACTATGCCGCGGCGTTCAAATCGCTCGATTATGCCGCGCTCAAGGCCGATCTCACCGCCCTGATGACCGACAGCCAGCCCTGGTGGCCGGCCGATTACGGCCATTACGGCCCGTTCTTCATCCGCATGGCCTGGCACGCCGCCGGCACCTACCGCACCGCCGACGGCCGGGGCGGCGCCAATAGCGGGCAGCAGCGCTTCGCCCCGCTCGACAGCTGGCCGGACAACGGCAATCTCGACAAGGCCCGCCGCCTGCTGTGGCCGATCAAGCAGAAATACGGGAAGCACATCAGCTGGGCCGACCTCTTCATCCTCGCCGGCAACGTCGCCATCGAGTCGATGGGCGGCCCGGTCTTCGGCTTCGGCGGCGGCCGCGCCGACGTGTTCGAGCCGGAGCGCGACATCTACTGGGGCAGCGAGGACAAATGGGTGAACCAGGGCGTGCAGACCCGCATCTCTCCCGAGCATGGCATGCACGAGCTCGAAGGCCCGCTCGCCGCGATCCAGATGGGCCTCATCTACGTCAATCCGGAGGGGCCGCAGGGCAATCCGCATGACGATGAGGGCATGGCCCGCGACATGAAGGAGACCTTCGCGCGCATGGCGATGAACGCCGAGGAGACGGTCGCGCTCACCGCCGGCGGCCACACCTTCGGCAAGGCGCACGGCAATGGCGACGCCTCCCTGCTCGGCGCCGCGCCGTCGGGCGCCGACCTCGCCGCGCAGGGCTTCGGCTGGGTCAGCGGCCACGAGAGCGGCGGCATTGGCGAGCATACCGTGACCAGCGGCATCGAGGGCGCCTGGACCAACACGCCCCGCGAGTGGTCCGAGAATTATTTCCGGCTGCTGCTCGACTATGAGTATGAGCTGGTGAAGTCGCCCGCGGGCGCCAATCAGTGGCAGCCGATCGGCCAGAAAGAGGAGGACATGGCGCCGGCCGCCTGGGATCCGAATATCAGAGTCCCGACGATGATGACCACCGCCGACATGGCCCTGAAGCGCGACCCCGAATTCCGCGCGATCAGCGAGCGCTTCCGCCATGATCACGCGGCGTTCAAGGACGCCTTCGCCCGCGCCTGGTTCAAGCTCACCCACCGCGACATGGGCCCGAAGGCCCGCTATCTCGGTCCCGAGGTGCCCGCCGAGGACCTGATCTGGCAGGACCCGATCCCGGCCGGCACTGTGCCCTCCGACGCCGAGGTGCAGGCGGCCAAGGCGCGAATTGCGGCGAGCGGCCTCACCGTCGCCCAGCTGGTCAAGACCGCCTGGGCCTCGGCCAGCACCTATCGCAAGTCCGACCATCGCGGCGGCGCCAATGGCGCGCGGCTCCGCCTCGCCCCGCAGAAGGACTGGGAGGTCAACGAGCCCGCCATGCTCGCGCAGGTGCTCGCCACGCTCGACGGCCTCCGCGGCAGCCTCTCCATGGCCGACATCATCGTCCTCGGCGGCGTCGTCGGCCTCGAGCAGGCGGGGGCGACCGACGTCCCCTTCACCGGCGGCCGCGGCGACGCCACGGCGGAGCAGACCGACGCCGACAGCTTCGCGGTGATGGAGCCCGAGGCCGACGCCTTCCGCAACTATGTCGGCCAGAAGAAGCTCGCCGTGAAGACCGAGGAGATGATGCTCGACCGCGCCTCGCTCCTTGGCCTGTCCGTGCCGGAAATGACCGTGCTGATCGGCGGCCTCCGCGTGCTCGGCGCCAATCATGGCGAGCGCGGCCACGGCCATTTCACGAAGCGCTCCGGCCGGCTCACCAACGATTTCTTCGTCAACCTGCTCGACATGACCAATGTCTGGAAGGCGGTCGAGGGGTCGAACGACGAGGAATATGTCGCCACCGACCGCGCCGGCGGCGGCGAGACCTGGCGCGCCACCCGCGCGGACCTGATCTTCGGCTCCAACGCCGAGCTCCGCGCCGTCGCCGAGGTCTATGCCGAGACCGGCCATGAGGAGAAGTTCGTGCAGGACTTCGTGGCGGCGTGGACGAAGGTGATGAACGCGGATCGGTTTGATCTGTAGCGAAGCCGCCCGGCGCTAGCGCAGCCGGCATGCAACGCCGCGCAGCTAGCGCCGGAGTCGGCGCCCGCCGGCCGGCAGGTCCGCGCAGCGGAGCCTGATCGACGGCACCGGACAATGGTCTGGTGACGGAGGCACTCTCCCCAAAAGGAGAAAGGCCGGAGCGTCTCCGCCCCGGCCTCTCCCCCTGCAACCCCGGCGCCTGCCGGGGCCCTCGCGCCCGCGCTAGCGCACGCCCTTCTTCCCGAGGTTCCAGTCCAGCAGCTGCGGGTTGCTGATGCTGTTCCCCGGCGGCGGGCCGGATTCCGCCCCGTTGCCATAGCCGTTATTGTTCTTGCGGCAGCTGTCGCCTTCATATTCGCCGCCATATTCGCCGGAATATTCGCCGCTCGACGACCCCGTGGGCCGCCCCGCGCCGCTGACGAAGGCAGGTTCATGTTCGCTCAAAAGACGCATTCTCGATCCTCCCGTTTTTTGAGGACCGCCCCTTACCACCGCGCGCTCAAGGAAGTGCGAAGGGCAAGGGTTAAGGACTGGGAGAGCACATATCGTCACTGCGGAGTCCGCAATGACGAAAGGTCGGAATCGGACCCATCTCCGTTTGCAATGTAGGAGAATGTCTGCGCTACACTGGTCATGGCTCCCAAAACCCCCAAGCATCGCCCCTTCACCCGCCGCCAGCAGCGCCAGAATGCGCGCTTCCTCGCCGCCCTGCGCCGCACCGGCAATGTCCGGCTGGCCTGCCGCGAACTCGGCGTCCACCGCGCCTGCTACACCAAGCGCCGCGCCAAATGCGCCGCCTTCGCCACCAACTGGGACATCGCGCTCGCCGCCGCCCACGCCGCCTTCCACCTCGCCGGCGGCGCGCGCCTGCCGGAGCAGGGGACAGTCACTCGTGACTGTCCCCATTCCTCCCTCCGCACTCGCGGCGGCGAACCCGTCATCGTCCGCCGGTCCAACGGCCGCCTCCAGCTCCGCCTCGCCCCGCCCGGCTGGATGACCAGGGCGGCCGAGCAGGCCTTCTTCTCCGCGCTGTCCGCGACCGCCAACGTCCGCCTGTCCTGCGCCGCGATCGGCTTCGCCCCGACCAGCATCTACCGGCGCCGCAACCGCAGCGCCGCCGTCGCCCGCGAGATGCGCCTCGCCCTCCAGATCGGCTGGGAGCGGCTGGAGCAGGCGATGCTCGCCGCCGGCCTCGCCGACAGCCACGAGCATGACGCCTGGCGCACCGACCATGACCACCCGCCCGTCCCGCCGCTCACCGCCGACCAGGCCCTGCAATTGCTCCACCTGCACGACAAGTCGGTCAACCAGAGCTGGGACAAGCCCCACCGCCGCAGGCGCCGCGGCGAGCCCTGGGAAACCTACACCGAGCGCCTCCGCGCCATGTGGTGCGCCGAGAAGGACAGGGAAGCCGAGGACGCCGCCCTCCGCCGCGCCGCGCGCTGGGAGGAAACGGGCGACTGGCGGCTGGAGGACGAACCGGCGCCGCCGCCGGATTTGCCGGATCTCAGGCATGTGACGGGGTGGAGCAAAGCCGCGAAGATCAAGGTGACTTATCATCCGGGGCGGGCGCTGTTCGGAGGGTGGCGGCTGAGCGACTGGGAGAAGCGAAAGCGAAGCCGCAGGTGAGCAGTGAAGCGGACGTGCAACGGCCCGCAAACTGGTCACACTGACGGCGCACGCCGGACGGCGGGGCGGGCGGCCCAAAGCCGCCTGAACCCGACCGACGTCACGGCACAATGGTGCCTTGACGACCTTTCTTCGTCCTTCCGGCCTTCCCTGAATGCCGAACGTGACGCACGGCGGGGACTGCCATTCCCCCACAATGCGATCCGCCGGATCGCTCCGGCGTCCGGAGCCTGTCCCGGCGCAGGCCGGGAGCAGGCAGCTTCACCGTGTCGCGCGCGCCAAGGCTATTCTACCCGCCCATTCTGAGCCTGTCGAAGGATCGCGGCAGGCTTGTCGAAGCGCCGCCTTCGCTTCTAGGCGAGCTGACGACGAGGCTGTCACGCTTGATAGTCGAGCCAGCCAAGAAGGTAAGTCCCTCGCAGAGGTCTATCGCTCGTTAACTAGACAAGGATCGGGAAACACAACTATTCTCCTCTCGGAGCTGCATCTGATCCGGGAGGGGTGCATGGAACTTGAGGCCAAGCTAGCTGAACTTGCAAAGGTGATGCGCGATCATGGCGAGGTTCTGCTCACCGAGCAGGCCGCCAAAACAGCGCTGGTCATGCCATTCCTCCAAGCGCTCGGCTACAACGTGTTCGACCCTTCAGAGGTTGTCCCGGAATTCACCTGTGACGTCGGAATCAAGAAGGGCGAGAAGGTCGACTACGCGATTATGCGGGATAAAGCCGTCGCGATGCTCATTGAATGCAAGCCATTCAACACCGAACTGAGCGTCAGCAACGCCTCACAGCTTTTCAGATACTTCAGTACGACGGATGCCCGCGTAGCGGTGCTTACGAACGGAGTCGTCTACAAGTTTTTTTCCGATATAGACGCGCCAAACAGGATGGATGATCGTCCCTTCTTCACGCTGCAGATCGACGCTGTCCGGAAATCCGATCTGAGGACCCTGGAAAGATTCACGAGGAATGCATTCGACATCGAAAAGATCGTGGAGGAGGCCGGCAATCTTAAGATGCAGTCACTCGTCTACCGGGAGTTGCAAAAGGAATTCCAGGATCCCTCAGAGGAATTCATCAGACTGATTGCGGCTCGCATCCATTCAGGACGCGTGATGCCCGCGGTCCGGGACAGCTTCAAGGCGCTCATTGTCAATTCGATGTCGTCGCTGATTAGGGACCAGGTGAATGACAGGCTGACCTCGGCTCTCAGCGCGTCAAATCCGTACGACGACGAGCCCGATGTCCTCGGCGACCAAGATGAAGTCGTCACCAGCGAGGATGAGATCGCTGGTTTCAACATAGTCCGCGCTATCGGTTCCAAGGTGCTCGATCCCAGACGGATTGTGATGCGCGATGCAAAATCATATTGCGCGGTGCTGCTCGACGACAACAATCGAAAACCGGTCGTCCGGCTCCACTTTAACAGCTCGACTTCGAGATACGTCGGTACCTTTGTCGGAAAGGAGGAGACGCGCCATCCAATCGGTGATCCGGTGGAACTCTATCAGCACGCCGATACGATCATAGCCCAGCTAGAACGCCTCACGGCGCAATGAGGCAGCACCGAGAAAAATGGCCACTCTGTCTTATTACGTAAACCGGAAGCCCCAAGCCAACGGGGACAATGAGGTGCATACGTCCAAGTGCAGATATTTTCCCAGGAGAGGGCTTTACTTGGGTGAGTTTGAGAATTGCGCTGCAGCTGTTCAGCAAGCGAGGCGCTATTTCACCAAGCCAAACGGCTGCGCCCTTTGTTGTCCGGATTGCAACACCGGTTAGCGTCAAGCCTCGTACGTCAGCCTGGCCGTGAACGCCCGCGCCACATTATTGTGAACGGCATTGCCGGTCAGCTGATTCTCAAGCCGATACCCTCGTGCTCAACCGGATAACCGCTTGAGATTTCGTTCTCGGGGAAAGGTTCTTTCCTCCTCAAAGCGGCCATTCTCAAGATGAATGACTACCGTTCCGCCGCTCTTGCCGATCGCGCTTTTCAGCACGCCCCGAGCAATCGCTTCACTCTTTGTCTCGAAGCGCTTGATTGCACGCCGGGCGTCAGCTTTCCGCAAGACCCAGTCCCCTTTTGCCTCATCCTTTTGCAGACGGAATGTGGGCAGGCCCTTGGCGCTGGCCATGGCTGGAACCCGGCCAGATTGAGCTGGAGAGGCGAGGTCGGACTTTCGAGGTCTTCCCCCTTTTGCTCCATTTGACCTGGCAGCCTCCGCCTTGGCGGGTGAGGTGGCTCGACCGGCGTGCGCCGCCATCCAGCGCGCCGTGCCGAAAATGCCGTTCACCAGTCCGGGCACGGTATAGTCTACATCGAGTCGCTTCCAATGCAGGCCATATCCGCCGCCGAACACTTCGACCTGGGCAATGTCTTCTGCACAAGCCCCCGCCAATCCCTGCACCAGATGCGGAGGAAAGGTGAAGCTTGTGCCATTGGCGAGATCGACAACGATGCGAGCGGCGGCTTCTTCGTAGCGTACATCGATCGCGCGCGGCTCCGTCTCCTGGGCGATACGTCCGCGCTCCAGCGCGGCGTCGATCATGCGGTCCGTCAATTCAGCCATGTATCGTCCTCCAGCGCTTCAAAAGCTTGTCCCTTTGCTCTCCGACGATCGCCATCGCCTTTCGAATATCCCCCCGTTTCATGTCCCTTGCCCACACCAGTTCCGGCTTGCCGTCAGCACTGGTCAGGTTGATCTTCGCCGAGCCGTCGCCGAATGCATGGACGTGTGCTGGCTCGTGATCGTCGGTGAAGATCACGAAGCGGATCCCGGCTTCTTGGTGCGCAGTGACCATGCTAACATTTAACCTATCGCGTTGGGTTTTTCAAGCGAGGGGAGCAAGAAATGCAGGCGATGCGCCGGGCCTCGTTGCGCCTTGGCGTCTTAGCGCGAAACCAATTCGGCGCCCCCGAACCCCCCCCCCGGTGGGGAGGGGGCAGCGGCGTCGTTCCCCTCACCCTGCCGCTCCAGTCGAGCGGCACGGGTCGGCCAAGTCTGAGTTGACCTGCCGCTATGGTCTGATCCCTACCACTCCGCGCTCTCCGCGTCTCCGCGCGCAACGAAAAAAGCCGGCGTTGCCGCCGGCCCTCTTCAGAAGAAATGACCGCCGAGGCACCATTGTGCCGTCGGTCGGAGCCGAGCGAGCAAAGGTGGCAACAACAAGCGGCGTCGGCCGTCGAACCGCGGCGCCGCTACCTCATCCCCTGCGCCTTGCCGAGCGAGTAGAACAGGCAGAGGTTCAGGAGGAGGGACTTCTCCGTAACGGTATAGCCACGGCGATCCGCCTCCCGGGCCAGCCACTCGGCGCCCGCCCTTCCCTGGATGACATTGCTGGAGTGCGGGCAAAGCTCCTCGGCTTCGCGCGCAATCTCCTGCAGTCTTGTGAAACTGATCTGGTCACGAGACTGGGCCGGCGACTGGAACGCTGCCAGCACCAGCAGAAATCCATAGAGCATGACATTCCCCCTTATCCTGCCCGAGGCGTAAACCCTGCCACCGAAAAGAAAAAGGCCGGCGTTGCCGCCGGCCTCTTCAGATGGATCCCGGCTCCAGTCCGGGATGACGTCCTGTGGGCGCCGTCACTTCACCCGTTCGACCTGCTCGAACTCCAGCTCCACCGGAGTAGCGCGGCCAAAGATCGAGACGCTGACTTTGACCCGGCTCTTCTCGAAATCCAGCTCCTCGACCACGCCGTTGAAGCTCGCGAACGGCCCGTCGAGCACCTTCACCGCATCCCCGATCTCATAGTCGACGCTGATCCGCGCCTTGGGCGCGGCGGCGGCGGCTTCCTCGCGGGTGTTGAGGATGCGGGCGGCCTCGGCGTCCGAGATCGGCTGCGGCTTGCCGCTGGCGCCGAGGAAGCCGGTGACCTTGGGGGTGTTCTTGACGAGGTGGTAGACGTCGTCGTTCATGCTCAGCTTGGCGAGCACATAGCCCGGGAAGAACTTGCGGTCGCTCGTCACCTTCTTGCCGCGGCGGACCTCGGTGACCTTCTCGGTCGGGACCTCGACGGACTCGACGAGCGGGGTGAGGCCGAGGCGGGTGGCCTCCGCCTGGATGGCGTCGCGGACCTTATTCTCGAAGCCCGAATAAGCGTGGATGATGTACCAGCGGGACATGTCTGTCTTTCGTTGTGCGGGTCTGGTCAGCTGCGGCTGACGAGGCCGAGCAGGAAGTGGACGAGGGTGCTGAAGACGCTGTCCACGGCGAGGAAGAAGAGGGCGAGCAGGCTGGTCATGATCACGACCATCACGCCGGTCATCAATGTCTCGCGGCGGGTCGGCCAGACGATCTTCGCCGATTCGGTGCGCACCTCGCGCAGGAATTTGCCGGGGTTGAATGCCATCTTGTGCGTCTCGCGCCTCTCGGGTTCCGGGCAAGGGCTCTCCGCCGCCCCCATGGGGTCGGCGTGCCTTCACCGCTTTCGGATAAGGCCGGGTATCTAGCGAGACACTGCGCCTGCTGCAAGAGCGCGCGGACTCCTGTGCGGGCCCCGGTTCCGGCCGCGTCAGGTCCCGACTTCCGGGCGGGCCCGGGCAGGGACAGCGGGACGGCGCAATCCTCCTGTGCGTTCCCCTGCAGGGATGCCGGGAGGGAGAGAATGGCAGGAGTGGAGGGATTCGAACCCACGACCCTCGGTTTTGGAGACCGATGCTCTAACCGGACTGAGCTACACTCCTAACGCCGGAGCGCTCCCCTAGCGACGGGCGCATATGAGCGCAAGGCTTTGCGTGGCGAGGCTGCAGCCCGAGGAGGGATCTCACGGAGAATCCTACATTGCAAGCCGCGCTCAGGCGGCGTCGAGGATGCGGTTCCGGTCGAGAATTTCGCGCACGCGCTCGGCGGAGATCGGGCGCGAGAAGATATAGCCCTGGATCTTGTCGCAGCCGAGCGCGCGGACGATGCCGAGCTGCTCCGGCGTGGCGACGCCCTCGGCGACCGTCTTCATGCCGAGGCTGCCGGCCAGCGCGACGACGGCGCGGATGATCGCGGTGCTTTCCGGGTCCTGCGCTGAGATGGCCTGCACGAAGCTCTGGTCGATCTTGAGTGTGTCGAAATCGGCGCGGCGCAGATAGCCGAGCGAGGAATAGCCCGTGCCGAAATCGTCCATGGCCAGATTCACGCCCAGGCTCTGGATCTGCTGCAACACCTTCTGGGTGGTGCCGGTCAGCTCGAGGAACACGCTTTCCGTCACCTCGAGCTCGAGCCGGCTCGGTTCGAGGCCGGCTTGCGTGAGGGCAGAGACGAGAGTGACGATGAAGCCCGGATCGCGCAGCTGGCGCGGCGAGACGTTGACCGCGACGCCCACATCCTCGGGCCAGTTCGCGGCCTCCCGGCAGGCCCGGCGCAGCACCCACTCGCCGATCCGACCGAGCATGCCGGTTTCCTCGGCGATCGGGATGAACTTGGCCGGCGGGATCGTGCCCAGCTCCGGATTGTGCCAGCGGAGCAGCGCCTCGCAGCTGGTGATCTCGCCCGACTGGGCGGCGACGACGGGCTGGTAGGCGAGGGTGAATTCGCCAGCATCCATCGCATTGCGCAGTGCCAGCTCAAGCTTGCGGCGTTCCTCGGCCTTGGCATGGAGGCCGGGCTCGTAGAAGCGGATGTCGTTCCCCGACCCCGCTTTGGCCCGGTAGAGCGCAAGATCGGCATTGCGGATCAGCTCCTCGACCGTTTCGCCATCGCGCGGCCCGAACGCGACGCCGACCGAGGCGCCGACGAACAGCCGCTGATCACGATAGAGGAAGGGCCCCTGCAGGGCGCTGACCAGGGCCAGGCAAAGCTGCTCCAGTTCCTCGCGGCTTTCGGCCTCGGGAACGACGATGGCGAATTCGTCGCCACCGAGCCGGCCCGCGGTCATCTCGTCGGAGATTACCGTCTCGAAGCTGCGCGAGACCTGCTGCAGCAGATGGTCGCCGGCGACATGGCCGAGGCTGTCGTTGATCGTCTTGAACCGGTCCAGGTCTACCAGCAGCACGGCGCACTGGGTGCCGTTGCTTTTGGCATGTTTCAGGGCGGCGCCCAGATTGTCCATCAGCTGGAGACGGTTCGGCAGCCCGGTCAGCGCGTCGTGCCGGGCCATATGGGCGATGCGATCGGCCGCCTGGCGCGCCACGGTGACGTCCGAGCCGACGCCGTGATAGCCGGTGAAGCGGCCCAGCTTGCTGAAGGTCGGTCGCGCCGAAAGCTCGATGGTCCGGGCCTCGCCATCCGCCAGCGGCAGCGCGAGGCAAATCTCGCTGAAGCTCTCGCGGCGCCCGATCGTGGCCAGCGCGGCGGCATGGGCGCGACGCGCGCTCTGGCCCTGACGCGGCTGGGCCTTCAGGAAGTCGATCAGCGACGCGCCCTCCAGTTCCTCGATCGTCCGGCCGGCAGCGCGGGCGAAACGGGCCGAGACGTTCTGGAAGCAGAGCTGCGTGTTGGTCTGCCAGAGCCAGTCCGCGTCGGAGCTTTCATATTCGCGGAGCAGCAGACTGACCGTCTGCTCGCGCTCCTCGAGCGCGATATCGAGGTATTTGCGCTGCATGAAGGCGCGACCATTGATCAGCACCATGGCGACCAGCGCCGCGGTATAGACGGGTGCGATCAGCACGATCAGCAGGTTTTCCGTCGTCGACAGCATGCGGGCCGCCGCGACGCCCATGATCAGCACGTAGGCGGCGGCCGCCGCCGGAATGGGCGAGAAGACGAAAGCGGCGCCAGCCATCATCGTCGCCGTGATCACGCACAGAGCGAGCTGCTGGCCGTGATCGGCATGTTCGAACATGTAGCGCGCCGGGAAGCACCAGACGAGGCCGATGAAGACAGAATGATAGGCGGCGCGATTGATCGTCTTGCGCGGCAGGAAGTGGATTTCCCGCCCGCGCAGCCGGCGTTGCTGCTGGGTGAAATAGTGCATCAGCAGCGAGACGCAGATCAGCCAGAGCGCCGTGACGGACGGTGCCACGCGTCCCCAGAGCATGTAGGCGATGAACAGGGCGTTGAAGGCCTGGCCCCAGGCCGCCACGGTCATGGCCGGGCGCATCGCGGCCAGCTGTGCCGCCCGCACACGTCCCCAGCCCCTCACACCGGGGGGCGTGGCGCGGTTGAACACTACGCGCCAGTCGAGCCGTGGAAGCGTCTTGTCGGTCATGGCACTCCAGCGCGGAGGCTTAACCAACAAGCGTTAGGGAAGGGTTATTTCACCCTTGTCTAAACCCCGTATTAACCCTGTGGCCTCAGGCGGCGATATCGTAGGTCTGGATCTCGCCTGACAGATAGAGATTGCGCGCTTTCGCCCGGGAGAGCTTGCCCGAACTGGTCCGGGGCAGGGAGCGTGGCGGGACCAGCTCGATCACGCAGTTGATGCCGGTGATCGCGCGCACCCGCTCACGGATCGCGTCCCGGAGCCGGCCGCGTTCCTCGATATCGGAGGTGCGGCACTGCACCAGCACCGCCGGCGTCTCCTCGCCGCCCGGCGTGGTGATCGCGAAGGCCGCAATGTCACCGGCCTTGAAGCCTGGCAGTTGCTCCACCGCCCACTCGATGTCCTGCGGCCAGTGGTTCTTGCCGTTGATGATGATCATGTCCTTGGCCCGGCCGACCACGTAGAGATAGCCGTTGGACATGTAGCCCATGTCGCCGGTGTCCAGCCAATTGTCGTCGTCGAGACAGGCGTCCGTCGCCTCCTCGTCGCGGAAATAGCCGAGCATGACCGAGGTGCCGCGGCAATAGACCTTGCCGACCTCACGCTCGCCGAGCACGCTGTCGTCGTCGCCGCGGATCGCGACCTCCATGTCCCTGACCGGCTTGCCGCAATTGACGACGGCGCGGTAGCGCTGCGGCCGGTCGCGTTCGCCGGCCGAGCCCCCCGCGAGCAGGGTCTCCTCGACCAGCTCGACGACGATGCCCTCGTTCGGCGGCATCACGGTGACCGCAAGCGTCGCCTCGGCCAGACCGTAGGATGGCAGGAAGCAGGTCGCGTCGAAGCCCGCGGGTGCGAAAGTGTCGACGAAGAACTGCATCACGTCCGGGCGGATCATGTCGGCGCCGTTGCCGGCGACCCGCCAGCGCGAGAGGTCGAAGCGGTTGGCGACGTCCGTCTGGCTGGAGACGCGGCGCGCGCAAATGTCGTAGCCGAAGGTCGGCGAATAGCTCATCGACTGTTCTTTGTTGCGCGTGATCAGGTCGAGCCAGGCGAGCGGGCGGCGCGCGAAATCCTCGGTTTTCAGATAGTCGACCGACATCTGGTTGGCGACCATCGACATCATGCAGCCAACCAGGCCCATGTCGTGGTAGAAGGGCAGCCAGGAGACGCCGCGGTCGCCCTGGCCGATATGCATGCTGTGGGCATGGGCGGCGAGGTTCGACATCAAGGCCTTGTGGGTGATCACCACACCGTGTGGAAAGCGGGTCGAGCCGCTCGAATATTGCAGATAGGCGATGTCGTCGGCCTTCGGCGCGTCGAGCGGGCAGGGCGCGACTTCGTCGGCGAGGAAGCTCGCCCAGTCCTGCGACTTGTAACCGGTCGCCGTCGCGGCATCGGCTGCCATCGGCAGGTCCGGCGGGAACAGCAACAATGCCGGATCCGAGCTGTGCAGCTGCACGGCGAGCTGGTCGATATAGGCTTCCTTGCCCCCGAAGGAGGTCGGCAAGGGCAGCGGCACCGGCCAGGCGCCGACATACATCGAGCCGAAGAACAGCGCGACGAACTCGGCGGCGGTCTCGGCGATCAGGGCGACGCGGTCGCCCTTGCCAATGCCACGCGCGTTCAGCCGATGGGCGACCCGAATCGCGTCCTCGCGCAGCTCCGCATAAGGGTAGACACGGGCAAGATTGGCGCGCGCGTCGTGGAAATTCATCCCCTTCTTGCCCTGGGCGACATAGTCCAGCGCCTCGGTCATCGTGGCGAAGTCCGCGTAACGGCGGGGCAGCTCGTCGTCAGTCGGCAACGGCGCAAGGGTCTGCGCGGCCGCGACATGCGGCTTTACCTGGCCATCATGGTCAAGCACGTTCGGCTGAATCCTTCCTCATGGGCCTCAAAGAGTCCCGAATCCCTCAGTTCAGCGTCTGCCCTACGAGACGAGGCGCGTTCATAATCCGGCTCGACTATGGCACAAACATGGCGATGAGTCATGATCGTGGCAGAAGGGTGAAACCGCCGCTCGACGCGGCAGGGCTTGAACAGGCCGCACTTTTCTATGCCGGACGCTATGCGACCACCCGGGCGAAGCTGGCCTCCTACCTCGGCCGCAAGCTGCGGGAACGGGGCTGGGCGGAGCCCCATCCGCCCCCGATCGAGGGCCTGGTCGAGCGGATGGCGGGGCTTGGCTATGTCGATGATCGCGCCTTTGCCAATGCCAGGGCCGGGGCGTTGACCCGACGCGGCTACGGCGCGCGGCGGGTCGGCGAGGCGCTGCGCGCGGCGGGGATAGGCGACGAGGACGGAGCCGAGGCGCGGGAGGCGGCGGAAGCGGACGCCTGGGACGCCGCTTTGCGCTTCGCCGAGCGCCGGAAGCTCGGCCCTTTTGCCGCCGTCGAGGCCGACAGGCCGGCCCGCGAAAAGGCCTATGCGGCAATGCTTCGCGCCGGCCACCCGCCGGGCCTCGTGCGGCGCATTCTGGCGGCCCGCCCGGGGGAAATCCCGCTCGCAGACAGATGCTGAACACACATGGTTCACAAACGCCGAATACGTGATAGGTTCGCCCTCTGATCTAGGGGGGTCAGGCGTAGCATGACGTCGCGTCCACAAACGCGGGTTGAGGGGGAGCATGCCTCGATGGCCGGGAGCGCAGCAGTCGCGCGTCCGCAGCCCGTGGCGATCGAACCCCATAGCGAGGCGCTCGTCCAGCTCACCGGCACGGTCAAATGGTTCGACGCAACGCGTGGCTTCGGCTTCATCGTCAGCGAAGAGGCCGAGGGCGACATCCTCATCCATTTCTCGGTTCTGAAGGAACATGACCGGCGCAGCCTTCCGGAGGGCGCAACGGTGGAATGCCTGGTGGCGCAGCAGGAGCGCGGCCTGCAGGCCCGCAAGGTCCTCAGCATCGATCTGACCCACGCCGTGGTCCCGGAAATCGTGCGCTCGCACGCCCCGCCAGCGGACCGGATCGATCCGGCCAGCCTGATCGACGAGGCCGGGGCGTTCGAGCCGGTGCGGGTGAAATGGTTCAACCGCCTCCGCGGCTACGGCTTCCTCGTCCGCGAGGAGGAGGATCAGGACATCTTCGTCCACATGGAAACGGTCCGCCGGGGCGGCCTGACCGATCTCATCCCCGACCAGTCGCTTCGGGCCCGCATCGCCAGCGGCCGCAAGGGCCCGCTCGCCGTCGAGGTGGAGCCGGCTTAGGCTTGCGCCTTCCTGCCCATCGGCGCTAGGCGCTCAGGCCATGGGTTTCTTCAAGAATCTGTTCACCTGGTGGGACGGCGCCACGCTTGGCACCGCCCTGTTCAGCTGGAAGAACGGCCGCAAGGTCGGCGAGGATGCGCTCGGCAACCGCTATTTCGAGGCGAAGAAGGCCGGCGGGCGGCGCTGGGTGATGTATGCGGGCTCGAACGACGTCAGCCGGGTCCCGCCCGAATGGTATGCCTGGCTTACCCGGCAGATCGACGCCGTGCCCGACGAGGCGCTGCCGCCGCCACCCAGATTCCTCCGCGAGCCGACGCCGAACCTGACCGGCACACCCGAGGCCTATCGCCCGACCGGCGCCATGGAGAAAGGCGGCCGCCGCCAGGCCGCGAGCGGCGACTACCAGGCCTGGACGCCCGACTGATCGCCATGCGCGGCCTCATTCCAAGCCTTGGTGCCGGGGCGTTGCTCGCGCTCGCCGCCTGCTCGCCGCGCGGCGCCGACGAGGCCAACCGCCAGCGCGAGGCCGAGATCGAGAACCAGACCGTCGACATCCCGCAGACCGTAACCCAGCTCGCGCCGGGCACGACGCCGATGGCGGAACGTGTCGCCGTGCTCGGCCTGCTCAACAAGCGCAACGGCCTCGAGCGCGACCTGACCCTGCGCCCCGGCCAGGCGGTGCGCGTCGGCGACGTGATCGTGCGGCTGCGCGCCTGCGAGACCACGGCGCCCTGGGAGGTGCAGCAGCTGACCGGCGCCTTCGTCCAGCTCGACGTGCGCGGCGCGGACGGCCAGTTCCGCCGGGTCTTTTCAGGCTGGCTTTACAAGGAGACGCCGTCGCTGAACGTGGTCGAGCACCCGATTTACGACGTCTGGCCCAAGAGCTGTGCGATGACCCATCCGGAAGGCGGCACGCCGGCGCCGGCGTCGCGCGCGGTGCTGCCCAGCAGCCGGTCCAGCGCCTCGAACTCGACCGGTCCGGCGCCGGAACCGGCGCCTGCCACGGCGACGCCGCCGGCCGCGCCGGGCCCCTCGCCGAGCGCCGACGCCAACAGCGCCAGATAATCCTTCTGGTCGATCTCCACCGCGCCCATCGACTTCAGGTGGGGCGTCATGAACTGGCAGTCGAGAAGCTGGAAATTGCCGACGATGAGCCGCGCCACCAGCCAGGCCAGCGCCACCTTCGACGCGTCGCGCCGCAGCGAGATCATCGATTCCCCGAAAAAGGCGGCGCCCAGCCGCACGCCGTAGAGGCCGCCGGCCAGCTCGCCGTCCTGCCAGACCTCGATCGAATGGGCACGCCCCGCCTCGTGCAGGCGGACATAGCTTTCCTCGATCTCGGCGTTGATCCAGGTGTCCTGCCGCTCGGCGCAGAGCCGGATGATCTCACCGAAAGCGAGGTCGCGGGTCACCTCGAACGTGCCGGTGCGGAGCGTCTTGCGCAACGTGCGCGAGAGATGAAAGCCATCGAGCGGAATGATCGCCCGGTGCCGGGGCTCGACCCAGTAGAGATCCTGCGCCTCGCGCCCGTCGGACATCGGAAAGACGCCGATGGAGTAAGCACGCAGCAACAGGTCGGGATCGAGCGTCTTCATGGCCTTCAGACTCTACCTGCCCGGCGGCAGGGTCAACTCACCTGGCCTTGCGGGTCAGCCGTTTCTCGATTGCCGTCCACAGCGTGAACAGCGCCTGAGCGGCCGGCGAGGCCGCCGGCAGGCGCCCGGTGCCGGGCGCAGCGGCGCTCATTGCCTCGAAGGCGCTGGCCATGGGAATGACCGGCCAGTCGGGTTGCGCCTCGAGCGCGGCGCGGTGCAGCGCGCGGCGTCGGTCGACCATGCTGAACACGGGGAGGATCGGGCCGCTTCGGAGCTTGTTCCGGTCGAGATAGGTCACGACCTCGTCCAGCGCCCGGCGCGAGAGCGGGGAGGGGATGACGGGCACGATGATGATGTCGGCAGCACGCAGCACCTGCTCGCTGGTCTCGGTGAGGCCGGGCGGCGCGTCGAGCAGGATCCGGTCATAACCGCGCCCGACATCGCCGATCAGCTTCAGCAGCCGCTTCTTCTTGCCGAGCCCGAACAGGAAGCGGTCAAGGCCCCGCAGAGAAGCGTCGGCGGGCAGCAGATCCAGTTTTTCGGTCCCGGTCGCCCGGACGAGCTTTGCCGGCTCGACGTCCTTCGCGAACACCGCCTGCGCGTCGCCGCGCCTCGGCAGGTCGCCGCCGAGCAGGAAGGTCGCGGCCGCCTGCGGGTCGAGATCCCAGAGCAAGGTCCGGCGCGCCGAGCGGGTCGCGGAGGCCCAGGCGAGGTTCACCGCGAGTGTGGTTTTCCCGACGCCGCCCTTGAGGTTGTAGACCGCGACCGACTTCATCGGGCCCTCCTGGACCCATATCGTTAAAGGATATCGTAGACCTTTTCCTTCGGCCGGGCGAGGCGGACCCCCTTTTCGGTTTCGACCAGGGGCCGCTCGATCAGGATCGGGTCCGCGGCCATCGCCTCCAGGATGGCGTCGCCGGAGGCGCCGGCAAGCGTTGCGGCGGCCTCTTCCTTGGTCCGCAGGCCCTCGGCGGGTGTAAGGCCGGCGCGGGCATAGAGGCGGGCGAGTTCGGCCTTGGACGGAGGCGTCTTCAGATAGTCGATGATGGTCACCTCCGCGCCGGCTTCCTGGAGCATGTCGAGGGTCTGGCGCGAGGTGCTGCAGCGGGGATTATGGTAGATCGTCGCCTTCATGGCCGGGTCCAAGTCCTTGTGAATCGCTGCTGAGGTGCGGCGGCTTTACCAGCCGCCGCCGCCGCCACCACCCCCGCCGCCGCCGGAGAAACCGCCGCCGCCCGAGCCGCTGCTCGAACCGGGCGCGGTCGCGGCGGAGGCGACGCTGCTCGCCAGCGAGGAGCCGACCGTGGTCGCGAAGAGTCCGGGATTGGACCAGACATTGCCGGAGCCGACATACCAGCCCATCGTGCTGCCCTGCCGGCTCGGATCCGCTGCCGCCGCGGCCAGCACCGCGGCGAACTTGCCGGCCCATTTGTTCTCGACGCCGAGTGCGATGGCGTGGGGCAGATAGCGCTCGAACAGCTCCGGTGTCTTTTCAGGCGGGTGCAGGACTTCGAGCCGGTCCTCCTCGGTGATCGAGAGATAGCGCTCGAAGCCGGCAATCTCGTCCATGACCTGCCGGCCCTCCTGCGTCGGCGCCGCCATCCAGACGAAGGCGGAAAGCGCGAGCGGCAAGGCGAGCAGGGGCACCAGCATCCAGGCCCAGACCGAGAAATCCTCATTCTGCACGGCGAAGACGAAAGCCATGACGACGAAGGCGGTGCCGCCGAGGCCGAGCAGGACGGCGAAGGCTGCGCGCAGCCAGCTCCCCGTCTTGCTTGCCGCGCGCGAGTTCACGCCGAGCGCGATCGAGCCGAGCATCAGCAGGAAGCCGAGCGCCGGCAGCCCCCGCTCGTCCGCGCCGGCATAGATGTCGGACAGGGCGATCATCATGCCGACGAACAGCAGGGAGGCCAGCAGGAACATGATTCCTACCCAGGCCCAGCCCAGATTCTTGAGGAAGTATTTGCCCTGATAGGCGTCCTGCAGATTCTCCAGCAGGGCCTTGCGGGCGGCGCCGAAATAGGTGTGGTTGGACTTGTCCATCTCGATGCTGTCACCGCCGGCGAAGAGGGCAGCGAGCATGCGGCGCTCGGGTTCCGGCATGTCGCTCGCGTCGCCGGTGCTGACCAGGGTGGTCTTCGCTCTTTTGAAGAAGCCTTTCTCCCCTTCCTCCATGCGCAGCTTGCGGTGCACCCCGCTGTCGACGATCGCGGCGGCGAAGCAGCGATTGTCGAAGCCCATGCGGCGAATGTAACGGATCGCCGCTGCCGAGAGGCCCTCCGGCGGCTGGAAGAGCGGGACGACGGTGCCCGGCACCGGCCCGCGGCCGGCCTTCTTCCAGGCATAATAATAAAAGAAACCGAGCCCGAGCAGCGCCCAGACCGCGGCGATGGGCGGCGCATAGTCCTGGAACCACAGCCGCGCCTGGGACGGCGGGGCCGGGGCGGCGACCACGCCTTTCTGCCAGCGCACGGCAATGGTGAAGCCCTCCTGGGGACGAAGTTGCGTGGTGGTGCCGATCACGATCTCGCCGGGCCGCTCGGACACGACGCGCGCGTCGGACGCTGTGGCGCCCTGGGCGCCGGTGTAGAAAGCGCGCTGCGCCCCGAAGGGGACCGCCTGTGGCAACCGCACGTGGACCTCGGCACTGTCGATCGGGAACACCCAGAAATTGCCGGTGACATTCCAATAGAGCTCGTCATAGCCGTCGAAGAAACCGAGCTGCCGCGTCGTCGTGTAACGCAGCACATAGGTGTGCTGGCCCCGGTCCACATAGGTGTCGGCGTCGCCGATCTTCACCCGGATGCCGCCGCGGATCCGCTCGGTCGTATAATGTTCGGACTGGCCATCGCGCTGGACGCTCAGGACGTCGAAGGTGACCCGGACCGTGCGCCCGTTGCGGGGGTAGCGGGTCGGGAAATCCCGGAAGATGCCGTGGCGGATGTCGTCGCCCTCGGCATTGACCCGGATCGTCTCGGTGACGGTCAGGGTGCCGTCCGCGCCGATGTCGACATCGCTCCGGAAGTTGAGGATCCGCTCGCCGGCGGCGGGCCCGAAATCGCCGTCGCCGAAGCCGTCGGTGCTTGAAGGCGGCTCGGGCGGCGCTTCGGCTTCAGTCGCTGGCGCGTCATCCGTAACCGGCTTGGAAGTCCAGCCCGGCGCAGGCGCGAGCAGGCTGAGCGCTGCAAGCAGCAGCGCCAGCAACGGCCTCGTCAGGGTCATCGCTTCAGGCCTTCGCGGCGCCGAACTGCACCTTCGGCGCCACCTGGATGGAGGCGTCGGTGTCGGTGTAGAATTCCTCTTCGTGGAAGCCCATCGGCCGGGCGATCAGCACGTTGGGGAAGGACTGGATGCGCGTGTTCAGATCGCGCACCGTGGCGTTGTAATAGCGCCGCGCGCTCTGCAGATCGTCCTCGATCTCGGTCAGCTCGCTCTGCAGCTGCTGGAAATTGGCATTGGCCTTGAGGTCCGGATAAGCCTCCGCCACGGCGAGCAGCCGGCCGAGCATTGCGGTCATCGCATTGTCGGCCTGCGCGGTCGCAGCCACGCCGCCCGCATTCACCGCGTCGCCGCGATGGGCGATCACCTGGTTCAGGGTCTCGCGCTCGTGGGTGGCATAGCCTTCCACCGTGCTGACCAGATTGGGGATCAGATCGGCGCGCCGTCGGAGCTGGACGGTGATGCCGCTGAACCCCTCCTTCACCAGCGCGCGCAGCCGGACGAGGCCGTTATAGATGGCGACGCCCCAGAGCAGCAAAATGATGATGATGCCGCCGATGACAACCCACGCAATCCAGCTCATGCGATGACCTCCCCGAACAAGTCCCTGTCTCATAGGACGGGCGGCGTGGAGGGTAAAGTGAGGCGAGGGGCGCCGGCCCGGTCAGATGCCGGCGCGCGCCTTCCTTCCTGGCAGGAGCTCCCGCGGGCAGAGCGCGTGGGCGCAGGTCATTCCGCCCTGCCGGTCGTGGTCGGCGGGCGGGGTGGCGGGGTCCTCGCCGCCAATCGCAACCAGCCGCGGTCCCTCGGCGGTGCACATCGGGATGAGATGAAGCCCGGGCGCTGCCGCCGACAGGGGTGCGGTCAGCTGCATGAGGAGCGCCGGCATCGCGAGCGCAATGCGCAGCGGCGCAATATGGCGATGGCTTCTTCTGCGCCCCGACATCCGCCCCACCCCTGACTCCCCAGAATCGATGAAAAGCTAGCAGAAGACAGGCAATTTCGCAAAGATGATTTCCCCTTCTGTTCATAGTGCTTTCGGCTTGGCGCTTGTAGCAATCAGGTATAGATTTCCGAGTCGCGCAATTATTATTTCAGCGACTTGCGCCAGGCATTTGCGGGCTAGCTGATCGACGCGCCGCGTCGAAGGGAGGCTCGCGCCCAGGGGAGGGAAAAATGGCCGCACCAGCGAAACCCGGCGTTCGCCGCTCGCTTGCCGACATCCAGGCCGATTACGACGCGGGCAATAAGGGCGAGCTGGAAGCGCTGATGCGCGCCTGGCAGGGGATCAAGGCGTTGCCGCCGTCCGACCCGAACAGCTTCTTCATGCTGGGCGGCTTTCACGGCGAACCGTTTCGCGGCCCCGGCGCCTGGGCCAACACCTGGTGGGGCGGCTATTGTCAGCACGCCACGGTGCTCTTCCCGACCTGGCACCGGGTCTATCTCTACAAGCTCGAAAAGGCGCTGCAGAGCATCCCCGGCTGCGAGAGCGTGATGCTGCCCTTCTGGGACGAATGCAGCGCGGACTCGCAGGATAACGGCATTCCGCGCGCGCTGACCGACGAGAAGTTCGAGCTGGACGGCGTGCTGATCGACAATCCGCTGCGCTCGTTCGTGCTGCCGGTCGCGATCGTCGACCAGGTCCAGCAGGACAATGCCAACGACCCCAACAGCCCCAGCTACAGCAAACCGCAGGGCTATGAGACCGTCCGTTATCCGCTGTCCGGGCTGGTCGGGACGCCGCTCGACCAGCAGGCGAGCGAAGCGCACAATGCCGGCTTCCCCAATTATGCCGCCAATGTGAAGACGCTGGACGCCAATATCATGGCGTGGCTGACGATGCCGGTCTGGGGCACCAAAAATGGCCAGCCTTACGAGCGCGGCCTGGTCGTCCAGCAATTCACGCAATGCATGGATGCGCCGAACTACACCTTGTTCTCGAACACCACGTCGATGCGCGCGTGGAACGCGGCCAACCCCCATGAAAAGCCGGTGGTCGCGCTCGAATCGCCGCACAATTACATCCATCTCGCGGTCGGCGGCTTCGATATCCCGGTCTACAATGCGTCGCCGATCAGCGGCGCCAATGGCGACATGGGCGAGAACGATACCGCCGCGCTCGACCCGATCTTCTATTTCCACCACTGCTTCATCGATTACGCCTTCTGGATCTGGCAGCGCCGCCAGGGCGCGACCAAGGGCTTCAGCATCGACATGCAGGACCCCGGCGCGTCCTATGCGAACAACCAGCCACCGGCCGGCGCCAACCAGGGCGACATGCTGACCATGGAGACGCAGCTGATCCCGTTCACGCGCGACGACGGCAGCTATTACGTCAGCAACGACTGCGTCGATATCGAAGGCCAGCTCGGCTACACCTACGGACCCGGCTCGCTCGACGAATTTGCGGCGCCGAAGGCGAAGGTCGAGGTCCTGTTCGCCGCGGCGGAGCCGACACGGCGGGTCAGGGTCAGCGGCATCGACCGCTCCAGGATCGCCGGCTCGTTCATCATCGCCGCCTATACCGAGATCGAGGGCGTTCACCGGCTGGTCGGCGCGGAGGCCGTGCTCAGCCGCTGGAACGTGACGGGCTGCGCCAATTGCCAGACCCGGCTCAAGGCGGGCAGCGAGTTCCAGGTTGCCGCCGCCACGGCGGACAGCGGCGTGCAGGTTGTCGTTCACACGCGCAACGGGCCGATCGGCAATGTGCCGCCCATGTTCCAGTCGGCGGGCCAGCTCAGCGCGATGCCGACCCAGGTTGAGGTGCCCTTCAGGGTGGAGATCATCTGAGCGCGGGAGGGAAGAACCGATGCCGCGGATATTGATCCCGCTCTACCAGAAGTTCGACCTGCTCGACCTCTGCGGGCCGGCCGAAATGTTCAACTGGGTGCAGCCGTTCGGCAGCTACACGGTCGATCTCGTTGCCGAGGTCCCGGGCCAGGTCGTGGCCAATAATGGCTTTGTGTTCGAAGTTCCGAATGGCCTGCCCGCGCAGCCGACTCCCTGCGACGCCCTGTGGGTGCCCGGGGGTTCGCCCGACCAGCTCAACCGGATCATCAATGATCCGCAGCAGCGCTATCTGAGCTTCATCAGCCGCCAGGCGTTGCAGAGCACCTGGGTCTGCTCGGTGTGCGAAGGGGCGCTGCTGCTGGCGGCGGCGCGGCTGCTCGACGGCTACACCGCGACCACGCACTGGGCGTTCATTCCCTATCTGCTGCAAAATTATCCGAATGTGACGATCGCCGATGGTCACCCGCGCTTCGTGGTCGACCGCAACCGGCTCACCGGCGGCGGCATCTCGTCGGGCCTCGACGAGTCGCTCAAGCTGATCGAGTTGCTGAGCGGCACCGCGGCGGCGCAGGGCGCCCAGCAGACCGCGCAATATTATCCCGATCCGCCGGTCAGCAGCCAGATCCCGAACGTGATCACCTCGCCCATGCCCGGCTAGCGGGCGCCGGCATCGTCTCCCTTCCAGTCCCTGCGACGAGCCGAACCGGATTCCTCCGAAACGGAACTTAACCTGCGTCAAAGCGTTGCTGCGGGATCAGAGGGGTTTTTGGGGGGCGAGTTGTTATGGCCAGCAGAGCAGCGAGCCAGCCGCAGGAGCCGGCTCACTTTTACCGCTACCGGACCGCCGCGTTGGTGGGGCCCTGGCGCAAGACCGCCAGGCAGGCAGTCCGCGATGCGGTCCGCGCGCATCTGGTCCGCCGCGACGGACGCGACCGTCAACTCCTGCACTGGCTGGTGCCGGGCCGGATCGAGGAGACGGAGGCGGACTAGCCCTCTTCGCGGGCCAACCACTCCTCGAGCCATTTGATCGTATATTCGCCGGCCTGGAATTCGGGGTCCTCGATCAGCCGCTGGTGGAGCGGGATCGTGGTCTTCATGCCCTCGATCACGAACTCCTCGAGAGACCGTCTGAGGCGGCGGATCGCACCCTGCCGGGTGGTGCCGTAGACGATCAGCTTGGCGATCATGGAATCATAATAAGGCGGCACCCGGTAGCCGGCGTAGAGGCCACTATCGACGCGCACATTCATCCCGCCCGGCGCGTGATAGCTCTTCACCTGGCCTGGCGAGGGCGCGAAGGTCTTCGGGTCCTCGGCGTTGATCCGGCACTCGATCGCATGGCCGCGGAAATTGACATCCTGCTGGCGCAGGGTCAGCGGGTGGCCATCGGCGATGCGGATCTGCTCGCGCACCAGATCCAGGCCGGTGATCGCCTCGGTCACGGGGTGCTCCACCTGCAGACGGGTGTTCATCTCGATGAAGTAGAACTCTCCGCCTTCCCAGAGGAATTCGATCGTGCCCGCGCCGCGATAGCCCATATCGGCCATTGCCTTGGCGCAGATCCCGCCCATCCGCTCGCGGTCCTCGGCCGAGAGGATCGGGGAGGGGGCCTCCTCAAGCACCTTCTGGTGGCGGCGCTGCAGCGAGCAATCGCGCTCGCCGAGATGGATGGCATTGCCCTTGCCGTCACCGAACACCTGGAACTCGATGTGGCGCGGGTCGCCCAGATATTTCTCGATATAGACGGTGTCGTCGCCGAACGCGCTCTTCGCCTCGCTCCGCGCCTGGCTCATCTGGGTTTCGAGCTGGTCGGCTGTAGTCACCACCTTCATGCCGCGGCCGCCGCCGCCCGAGGCGGCCTTGACGATCAGCGGGAAGCCGGTCGCCGCGGCGACCTTGCGCGCTTCCTCGATGCTGTCGACCGGCCCGTCCGAGCCCGGGACGAGCGGGAGACCAAGTTTCGCGGCAGTCAGCTTCGCCTCGATCTTGTCGCCCATCGTGGTGATGTGCTCGGGCTTCGGCCCGATCCAGACGATGTCGTGCGCCTCGACGATCTCGGCGAAGCGGGCATTCTCGCTGAGGAAGCCGTAGCCGGGGTGGATCGCGTCGGCATGGCTGATCTCGGCCGCCGAGATGATCGCCGGGACGTTCAGATAGGAATCGCTCGCCGGCGGCGGGCCGATGCAGATCGCCTCGTCGGCGAGACGGACGTGCATCGCCTCCGCGTCCGCGGTGGAATGCACCGCCACCGTCTTGATGCCCATCTCATGGCAGGCGCGGTGGATGCGGAGGGCGATCTCGCCGCGATTGGCGATGAGGACCTTTTCGATGGCCATTATTCGATGATCGCCAGCGGCTGCTCATATTCGACGGGCTGGGCATTCTGGATCAGGATCTGCTTCACCACGCCCGATTTCGGCGAGGGAATCGGGTTCATCACCTTCATCGCCTCGATGATCACGAGAGTGTCGCCTTCCTTCACCTTCGCGCCAACGCTGATGAAAGGCGCCGAGCCCGGCTCGGCCGAGAGATAGGCGGTGCCGACCATGGGTGACTTCACCGCGCCCGGGTGGCTGGCCGGGCTGACCTCGGGGGCGGCAGCGGCCGGAGCCGTGGCCGGCGCGGGTGCCGGCGCCGGGAAAG
>JADMIO011602890.1_pt1 | contig 30389 bp, 14 predicted proteins | sample 8958161 | NCBI WGS metagenome assembly JADMIO01 (sample SAMN16585339, study PRJNA669376) | soil metagenome | isolation source: Crop rotation soil | place: USA: Cullars Rotation, Alabama | collected 2011 | reverse complement strand
AAGATTCGCCGGGACGCAAAGGAGAGAACTGCAGTGATGAATATTCTTGCGCCTTAGATCAAAACTTAGCACCGTTGCGTGAACCCGGATTATTTCACGCAGAGCAGCAAAGATTCGCCGGGACGCAAAGGAGAGAATTGTAGTGAGAACATCCTTGCGCCTTAGATCAAAACTTAGGGCCGTTGCGTGAACCCAGATTATTTCACGCAGAGCAGCAAAGATTCGCCGGGACGCAAAGGAGAGAATTGTAGTGAGAACATCCTTGCGCCTTAGATCAAAAACTTAGCGCCGTTGCGTGAACCCAAATTATTTCACGCAGAGCAGCAAAGATTCGCCGGGACGCAAAGGAGAGAATTGTATTGAGAACATCCTTGCGCCTTCAGATCAAAAACTTAGCGCCGTTGCCTGAAATCAAAGTGAGGCCGCCAGATCGCTCCACCGGCCTTTGCGTGAAATCGATAACACCAGGCGGAAACCTATTAATCATCATCTTTTTCTTCCACCGATTTTACAAAAGCGCTCCTTCGCGGGGCCGGCATCACGCTTTCTTCCCCTTTAACCGCTTTCCAGATCACCTGGCTGAACAACAGATCGGGTGCCCGGTCTTCTTTGCTGAAATCAAATGATTCGCTGAGCGCTGTGCTTGCCGTGCGTCTTGTGTTTCTTTCATTGAGATCAATATTCGACGGTACCGATATAAAAGGCGAAAGATCCGGAACAGGTGTAAAACATTTATACATGGACGGGGCTGCTGCATCATACTGGCTCATCGGCGGCAGACCTAATATCAGTTCTATCGTTCGCAACAATGACGATGTGGAATACATCGAATGATCGACATATCTTCTTTTTACAAATGGCCCGGCAACATATGCGGTGGAACGATGTGCATCCACATGATCCGGTCCGTTCTGCGCATCGTCTTCTACAATAAACACCACGCTTTCCTTCCATACAGGGCTATGGGACAGATATTCGAGGAATAATCCAACACCCCAGTCATTGTCCGCCACATGTGCGAAAGGTGTTGGCCTTCCGACATTCAACCCTTCTGTATGATCATTAATAATACGCAGCGTATTTAGTCGCGGCAAAGCGTTCGCCGCAACCAGCGAATCAAAATCCCTTTTCCATTGATTAGCTCTTGTTGTATCTCTTACCTTTTGATCCCAGCTGGTATAGTAGGGGCAAAAATGATCTTTCAAAACGGGAATGTTGGGTTTGTAATCATCGGCAAACTCACCATAGGTGCGGTAACTAACACCTGCCCGTTTGCAGTAATCCCATATAAATCCCCTGTCAGGGTTGGCAATTTCGCGATTGCCTTCTGCATCGTAATCACCCCCGCGGTGACCATAACTGGTCGGCCATGTTTTTTCCAGGTAATCATTGGCATTGGCTGCAGTGCTCCAGTTGTGACCGTCAGCGCTTACCTCACCATCTACATAAAAATTATCCATCAATACAAATTCACGGGCGATTTTATGCTGGTTAGGCGTTATCTTCTCTCCGAACAACACGAGGCTTGTATCGCCGTTTCCTTCCGGCATATCTCCCAATACCTGGTCATAGGTCCGGTTTTCCTTGATGATATAAAACACGTATTTAATCGGCGAACGATCACCGACTTTCATCGGCACAGGATTACCGGGTTCTCCTTTGGCGTGCAGTTCCTTTTCTTTTGTATAAGGCGTGTTATCATAAACCTGCTTTGAATACCGGGAAAGCTGCGCCGCGGACGGCTCGTTAATAATACTCATGGTTCCTTTCAGCAAACCGGCGATATATTGCGTCTCATCATCTTCATTGTCTGCCTGCTGGTAATTTACATGTTGTCTCCGGCCGGTAGGATTGGGACCGCGTGGGTTGGCAAACGACTGGAAGCCCTTGCCATTGCTGACAAATATTTTTTTACCGATCACTTTTACATTCGTCGGGTACCAGCCGACAGGAATAAAACCCCTGGCTTTACTAAAGCCCGGCTTGCTGACATCAAAGACAGCCAGGCAATTATTATCTGCATTGGCAATGTACAGGGTTCGCTGATCTTCACTTAACGCAACGCCATTGCTGGCGGAGCCTGTTGGCGCATGGGGATAAAGGGCCGCATTCAGTACTTCAATGACCTTTCTTGCCGGGACATCGATGACGGATACAGAATTGTCACCGGCATTGGCAACAAAAAGATATTTCCCGTTCTTCGACAACAAAATCTCGTTCGGGTTCTCGCCAACATCGATTGATGAAATAATTTTCCGCGATACGATATCAAATACCAGCACTTTCTTACCGCCCCACAAAGAAATATAGAGCTCTTTCTTATTACGTGATAAAATGCAGGTATAAGCCGCTTCCCCCAGCGGCTGTTCCAAAATTATTTTTTTGCTGAACAGATCGACGAGATATAATGAATTATTGTCTTTTGTTACGACGAACATTATTTTGCCGGCATCATCCAATTCAATACCGGCCGGAGAAATTTTTGTGGGCCATTTGGGGCCGAGCTTGATCGAATCGACCAGCCTTAGTTTTCTTTTTTCTATCGCGTATTGCAATATCCGGTTGTCGTTCCCTCCGCTGGCATATAAATATTTCTCGTCGGCGCTGAATTTTATCCCATACCAGGATGCGGGTATGACAATATTGTCGATCACCTTTTCAGCAACCGGGTCTATCAATTGGATGCTCTGCACACTTTGGCCGTTGTTGGTAACCGCGATTAATTTTTTCGAAGAGGAAACAGCTATGTTGAGAGGAAGATCACCCAGGCGGAGCGATCGTCCCGCCGGTGAGAGGTCCCAGCCATTGGGCAGTTGTACTTTTTTTACAACCGGTGACTCTTTGGACCACTTTTTTTGTGCCCCGGCAAAAAAGGGAAGTAAGAAAAGCAAAGAGATGAATAAAATAGTTTGTCTCATGCGGGATTCGTTGCGTTTAAACTCATCAAAGTTAGCTTTAAAATGTTCGCCGGGACCTCCCCGCTTTTACCTCATTATTAATGTATGCTTCCCCAGGGAGCTTGCTGCACCACCATGGAACTCCCATGCTAACCAAACGTGAAAAAAACGGCATGAATAGTCTCGCAGATTAAATCATACTCTGCGGATTGTCAAGCGTAGGCAGGATAGTTCAGGATGATTAATTCTGTTTTAATGTTAAACTTTATTGTCATTTAGGATTGCTTATTAAAAACTGCTGTATGAACCTAAAACTTCTGTTTGCCAAGAGCCTAGTTCTGTCTGTTTTGTTTTTTATTTTCTCTCCGTTGCTGACCAATGCGCAGCCTTTAACCACCATCACCGGTAAAATAACAGATGAAAATGGCCGGGCTGTTCCGAATGTGACGATCCGTGTCAAAGGAACGTCCAACCAGGCATTGAGTGCGGATGACGGAACGTTCAGGATTACCGGTGTTAAAACCAGTGATGTGCTGGTGTTCAGTTCTGTTGGTTACCAGGAACAGGAAGTTCCTGTGAAAAATCAATCAGTAGTAAACCTGAAGCTTGACATTTCACAAAAAACGCTGGATGATGTGGTGGTGATCGGTTATGGTACTCAAAAGAAAAAGGGAGTTACGGGAGCTGTTTCAACATTTGATGCAAGAAAAGTAGAAGAACGACCTGTGCAGAGAATTGACCAGGCGCTGGTCGGCCAGCTCGCCGGCGTAACCGTTAAGCAGACAACAGGCATTCCGGGTAAAGCTTTTAGTGTACAGGTACGCGGATCCGGATCGATCAGTGGCGGCAATGAGCCTTTATATGTACTGGACGGGTTTCCATTGTCCGTTAACTCCAGTAATGTAACAAACGGAAGTTTTTCAACGGGCAACCCGTTGGACAATATCAACCCGAATGATATAGAAAGAGTGGAGGTGTTAAAAGATGCAGCTGCTGCTGCCATTTATGGATCGAGAGCTTCCAATGGCGTAGTGCTGATTACTACCAAACGCGGAACTACCGGTAAGGCCAGGATCAATGTGAACGCCTACATGGGTTACAATGAAGCAGCTAAAAAATTAGAGATGATGAATGGTGACCAGTGGATCGCACAGGCGATTGAAGTGATCAATGCGCAGTACCTGGCCGCTTTTCCCACGGCGTCGGCAAGTGATGACTATGCTACACGGCTGGCACGGGTTGGAACATTGAATGCTAATTATATCCCTGACCCCAGATGGACACAACCGGGTCACCCGGGACTGGCCTACATAGATTGGCAGGATGCGATAGAAAGAAAAGGAATGATGCAGAACTATGAAATTTCGGCGAGCGGTGGCACAGATGCTGTAAGGTATTTTCTTTCGGGCAACTATTCCAACCAGGATGGTTTTGTAATGGGTCTTAATTATAAAGCATATTCGTTGCGCGCAAATGTAGAGATCAATGCGTCGAGCAAGTTGAAATTTGGATTGAACATCGCACCTACATTTTCTATCACGCAAGACCCGGGCATAGATGGAAAGGATGCTATCTTTCACCAGGCATTAAGCCTGGCGCCGGTGCAGGAGGATACGGTGGGCCTGCTGGTTAATACGGGAAAAAATTATCAATATATATGGAGCAGCAGCACCAATTCGCCCTATGGTAAATTAAAGTACAATATTGGAACCACTAAACGCTATCGTACACTCGGTACCGTGTATGGAGAATACCAGATAATAAAAGGATTGAACTTCCGCACCTCGGTCAATTTTGATAATACAGACAATATCGCTACGACTTACGTTCCTTACATCACTACGGGTATAACAAATATCCTGACCAATACCAACCCGAGGATATTCAACGGGTCAAATAATTTGCTGGCTGCCACTTCCGGCACCTACCGAAGTTACAGGCGACAAACATTTGTAAATGAAAACACCCTTACCTACAATACTATCATTAAAAAAGATCATAGTATAAATGTGCTCGCGGGGTACGCGTACAACTGGGACCGGTTTGATCAAAGTTCAATAAGTTCAAATGGCGGATTTACCAGCGCTGTGATACAAACATTAAACGCTGCTGCCGCCGTGACCGGTAATACTACTTCAACCCAAAGTGTTTTGATCTCCTGGTTCAGCCGGTTGCTTTATTCTTACAAAGACAGGTATTTTTTGTCGGCCAGCATACGCAGGGACGGATCCTCCAGGTTTGGAATAAATAACCAGTTTGGTACGTTCCCATCCGCTTCATTGAAATGGATCGTAACGGAAGAGAACTTTATGAACACCATACCGGTCATCAGTGATCTGAAATTAAGAGTATCCTGGGGAGTGAACGGAAACAATAACCTGCCGAACGATTATGCGGCCATTGCAACGATTGGCTCTTTTGGATATGTTCTCGGCACGCCCGCAACAGTAATCGGTCAGGCACCCAACGTACTGGCCAATCCTGATCTGAAATGGGAAAAGTCGCAAACCTATGATATCGGTTTTGATTTCGGGATATTAAAGAACCGCATCACGGGATCATTTGATTATTATAATAAATTAAACACAGATCTTTTATTGAATGTGCAGGTTCCTACCGCAACGGGATTTGGAAGCTACCTGTCCAATATCGGTTCTGTCCGGAATATAGGTCAGGAATTTGAGCTAACCACACGCAACATGACCGGCAGATTTCAATGGACCACTTCCCTTAATGTAACACATAACACAAATAAGATTGAATCCCTGGCAAAGGGTCAGACCCAGATCATCATCCCGAATGGATTTACCGTGTCTGATGCCATTTTGCGTGTGGGATCACCAATAAACAGCATCTATGTTTTGAAAGTGTTGGGATTATTAACAGCCAAGGACATCTCGGACGGAGTGCCGCGTTATAACGGAACTACTGAACAGCCCGGCGATTTTAAATTCCAGGATATAAACGGTGATGGCGTAATCACAGAGGCGGACAAGCAGATCGTTGGACATCCAAACCCCGACTGGACCTATGGCATAACCAATACATTCCGTTATAAAGATTTTGACCTGAGCTTCCTGGTGCAGGGGCAAACCGGTGGTTCAGTATACTCTCAACTAGGCAGGGCGATTTCCCGGCCGGGGCAAGGGAGATCGGATAATCATACAGCGTCCTTTGTAAACAGGTGGTATTCGGAATCGAACCCGGGAGAAGGAAGGTTTGGAAAAGCTTATTCGATTTATAACAACCCCATCACCTCCGCTACTGACTGGCTTTATTCATCTGATTATATCAGCGTCCGTAACATAACCTTAGGATATAATTTATCGAATGTATTTAAAAAGAAGTTTGTTCAGAATGCCCGGATTTATATGACGATGGAGAATTTCTTTAGCCATGACAAATATGTTAACGGATTAAATCCTGAAGCAGCTAACACTGCCGTCAGCACCAATAGTTCATACCCGGAAGCAGGCGATTATGGTGCAATGCCGCTGGCAAAGTCACTGATATTCGGAGTAAATATTACATTTTAACCACCCTAATTAATTTAAAATGAAAAATACATCGATTATATCCATTATAGCTTTGCTGGCCTTTGCCTCGTCGTGTACAAAGAAGCTGGACCAGGTACCGATCTCAACGGCTACCACATCAACTTTCTACCAGCAACCAAGCGATTTCATACAAGCCGTCAACGCAACATACAATGCGTTGAGAGGATATCCCGACAGGTCTTTATTTCTTTCAGAAGTACGTTCCGACAATATTTATCCAACCAATGATGTGGGTCGCGACCCTGATCCTATCAATAATTTTTCCCTGGGTATTGCACCCAATGTTTATGTGGAAGAAGCGTGGACCGCAAATTTCAGCGGTATATTCAGGGCCAATACCGTTCTTGATCAAATTGCAAAGAATGGCAGCTATGTTGGTTCAGCCACGCTGGCAACAAGACTGACTGCCGAAGCAAGATTCCTGCGCGCCTTTTTTTATTTCGATCTTGTAAAATATTTCGGTAAAGTGCCGATCATCGATCACCCGGTGACAGCCAGCGAAGCAAGTACGATAGTAAGAAGTCCGGTCACCGATGTATATGCTTTTATCATCGCTGATCTTCAATTTGCGATCGCAAACCTGCCGGCTAATTTCAGCGGCGCATTTCCCAACTATACGGCATCTGATGTCGGTCGTGCTACCAAATATGCCGCTGAGGGATTACTTGCAAAAGTGTATATGACGCGTTCAGGCCCCACTTACAGTATCGAAGGGCCGGGCCTGGGGCTGAGTGAATGGAACCTTGCTTTGCCTTTGTTACAGGACATCATCAACAGCGGCCTTTTTGTTTTCAATCCTGCTGTTTACACATTTCCTGTACCAGCAACCGGTATATTCTCATACAGCAATCAAAGTCCGGCCGCAAACAAGGAGGCGATATTCGATATCATGTACCTCACCGGCCAGAACCCTGTCCTGGGAGCTACATTTCCGTGGCAACTGGTTCCCCAGGCTTATTTCAATGGATTTGCAGCCGGCAACCCGTCACTGGTTGGAGCGCTTGGAACACCTTCCGTATCAACCAACCTCTTAAATTTTTATTCGACCGCTCCGCTGGATGCACGCAAGGCGCCATTCCTGCACACGACACCTTACAATAATTTAGGTGCTTTGGACCTGCATGCATTCTTCAGAAAATACCTGGATACGACAAAGGTACCTGCGAGCCGTTTTGACTGGGGCATCAACTTTATTGCTATCCGGTACACCGATATATTAATGCTGAAAGCCGAATGTATCTTACATGGCGCGCCCGGCACACAGGCTGATGTGGATGCAATCGTGAACCAGGTAAGGGCACGGGCCAACCAGCCGCCCATAGCCGGGGTAACCCTCGATCAATTGTTTGATGAACGCAGGAAAGAATTTGCCGGTGAAGGCTCACGTTGGTTTGACCTGCAACGAAGCGGCAATCTTATAACGATCATGAATGCATGGATAGCTGTTGAAGATGCGACACTGCATAAGATGAACCAGGTGACGCCTAATTTTATTATTTATCCCGTGCCGCAATCGCAACTGGATGCCGCACCCGGATTATATACCCAAAACCCGGGATACTGATTTTTTAATCGCAAGCAGAAGCAATCGTAATGGCGGTCAATTTTCGACCGCCATTTGCTAACAGGTAAACCAATCACCGGGAAACATAGATGGAGCGATGATTGATTTTTAAAACGGGAACGATTGCGTAAAAAAATTATCGTTTCCCGATAGTGCGGGATGAAAAGTCTTAATTTAACATATTACTATTGATTTAACTCTAAAACCAAAGCTGCTATATGAACTACACAACTGCACTATGCAGAAGTATGGGACTTCTCATATTTCTGATGTTTCTCTCCCTTTTCTCATTTTCTCAAAACAATTTTAAAGTAACTGGCAAAGTTTCCGACGAAAACGGGAAACCAGTTGAGGGCGCCACAGTAACGGTAAAAGGTACTACCACAGCAACGGCTACCCTGGCTGACGGCTCATTTTCACTAACGGCTCCCTCACGCAATTCAACGTTGGTAGTAACATCAGTTGGATTTGCTGAAATGGAAGTTGCCATTAACAACAAGTCAGAGGTGAACATATCCATTGCCAGCACGGCTTCATCTTTGACCGATGTTGTTGTGATCGGTTATGCAACAGTTAAAAAGAAAGACGTAACAGGCGCCGTTGCCGGAATCAACCAGAAAGACATCAGGTCACGCCCGGTCAGCAATGCCTTACAGGCGATGCAGGGAAAAGTAGCGGGTGTCGATATTACTTCCAATGAACGACCCGGCCAGGTTGGAAGCATCAACATTCGCGGGGTTCGTTCCCTGACTGCATCCAACACCCCGCTGTTTGTAGTGGACGGTATTCCATTGAGCACAGGTGGTATCGATTACCTGAATCCTAACGATATCGAATCGATAGATGTGTTGAAAGATGCATCCGCTTCTGCAATCTATGGTTCAAGAGGTGCCAATGGAGTCGTGATTATTTCTACCAAACAAGGTAAGGCGGGAAGACTGCAATTAGGTATTAACAGCTCTGTCACTATCGAAAATTTGGTGGATAAGGCACCGGCAATGTCAGCTTCAGAAGCTATTGATTTTCGCAGATGGGCCTATTATTATTCAAACCCTGCTGTATACCCCAGGGGCGATAATCCGAATATAAACAACGACCGGACCATATTTCTTGCTACCAGCGACCCGGCTGCCTGGTCTAATATCAGCAAAGGCTGGGTTGGAGGCAAATGGGATGGATCACTCGTACCAACTACAGACTGGAAGGGCCTGGTATCACAAAGCGGCCTGACACAGGATCATACACTGAGCGTGAGCGGAGGCAGCAATAAGATGAAAGCATATGCTTCCTTTGGATATTTAAATAATAAAGGCACTTCGATCGGCCAAAAGTTTACAAGGTATTCCGGCAAAGCAAGTGTGGATATCCAGGCTACCAATTGGTTTAACATGGGGAGCAACATGAATATTACTTACAGCATACAGGAATATGGCCAGTCTAATGGGGTAATCGGTGCCTTTGTCGGAAGCCCGGCTACAAGTATTTATGAATCTGCAAGAAGATTGTATACCTATGCAGTACCGTATGATTCAGCCGGTAACCGGGTGCTTTATCCCGCCGGTGATGTGGCATTCAAAAATGTGGTGAATGAATGGAATTATACGCAGGACCAGCGTAAAACACTCCGGGCCTTTGGTAGTTTATATGCACAGGTCGATTTTGGATCTATCCATCCCGCGCTCAAGGGATTAAAATACAGGATGAACTTTGGTCCCGATTTTTCTCAATACCAGGATGGAATTTATATTGATGGACTATCTGCTGCCAGCAGCGGTACCAGCTCTGCTTCTTTGCAAAAAGCACAGACCTTTTCATATACTATCGACAATTTATTGTACTATGATAAAGTAATAAGAAAACACAGTTTTGGTCTTACGCTGTTACAAAGTGCCACTAAATTCACAGCTGACCCGGTGAGCACCATTACAGGAACAGGTATCCCGTTTGCAAGCCAAAAATGGAACACGCTGAATCAATCGGTGATCCCCGCTGCCAACCTTACTGTAACCAAGAACTCTGATTTAATCGAGCGGCAATTGGTAAGTTATATGGCGCGGTTGAATTATAGTTTCGATGACAGGTATTTATTAACGGTATCCGCACGCCAGGATGGTGCATCACAATTTGCGCCCGGTAATAAATATTCTTTGTTTCCGAGTGCCGCAGCAGCATGGCGTATTAACCGCGAAAAATTTATGAGCGGAATAAATTGGATCAACGATCTGAAAATTCGTGCAGGGGCCGGCGTTACGGGCAATTCAGCAGTGGATGCCTATACTACAAAGGGAGCTATTACACCTTTGTTTTATCCTTTCTTAAGCGCAACTACTGCCGGTTCCCTTCCCTCTTCTGTTTTTGCCAACCAGGACCTTGGCTGGGAAAAAACGACCCAATATAATTTTGGACTTGATTTTTCTTTATTCAACAGGCGGCTTTCCGGAATAGTTGACGTATATACATCAAAAACCAAAGACCTGTTAATGGCCCGCAGTATTCCTACCGTTACAGGTTTTAGTTCTACGTTACAAAATATCGGGCAAACTGCGAACAAAGGCGTTGATATCAATATCAACACGGTGAATATAAACTCCAGGAACGTTCAATGGACAACAACATTCAATGCTTCCTGGCAGAAAGAAAGAATTGTTTCGCTAGCCAATGGCAAGCAGGATGATATTAATAATCTCTGGTTTATAGGCCAGCCTATCGGAGTAATTTATGGGTTTAAGGCTAACGGCTTATGGCATTTAGCCGATTCAGCAGAATATAAAAAATTTAATGCTAACCTTCCGCCGGCCAGCGCATTTACTCCGGGTAATGTGAGACCTGTTGACCAGAACGGCGATTATAAAATAGACGCCAACAATGACCGTACCATCGTGGGCTATACCCGGCCAAAATGGATAGTAGGTATGACCAACTCGGTTGTGTACAAAAATTTCGAATTTTCGATCTTTTTATATGGCCGCTTAAACTACATGTATAGCACGGGCGGCGAAGCCCAGGTAGCAAGATCCAGCACACGGGCGATCAATTACTATACAGAAATCAACACGAACGCCGAGTATCAAAAACCAATTTATTCAACAGGTACCGGGGATCTTTATTCTACTTCATTGGGATACAGGCAAGCCTCTTTCATCAAGATCAGGAATATTTCGCTTGCATATAATCTTGACACGAAGCTTTTGAAAAGAATGACCATGTCAAACCTGAGAGTTTACTTCCAGGTGGCTAACCCGGGAATGCTCTTTTCAAAAATCGATTTCTTCGATATGGACGTGGTTTCCTATACCTATAATCGCGGCTTTACAGTCGGAATTAATGCTGCATTTTAAAAAACAAAATATTACGGTATGAAAAAGAATAAATTTTTTATCCATATAGCAATCATTGCAGTTGTCATGGCTGCGGTTTCCTGCAAAAAAACGTTCCTGGACGAAAACCTTACTACTGCCAGGAGCCTGGAATTTTATAAAACCGATGCCGGTATTATATCATTGGTAAACGGTACATATCATTATGTATTCAGCCAGCCCTTTAATGGTGAATTTGCATATTCAAACATGTGCTATGGCACGGATGAATTTCACCTGGGAGGCGACAATTCAAATGCAGCCTATAATTCTTACGGTAATGGAATGGCTTCCATCATTCCTGCTGTTAACAGCAACACCATTACGGCCAATGCACAGTGGGATAATTTATATATAGGAATAAGTTATGCAAACCTGATCATTCAAAATGCAACTGAAAGTGCATCCACTGCCGACGCCATTAAGAAGACAGCTTTGGGCGAAGGCTACTTTTTCCGCGCCTATAACTATCTCAGGTTAGTCAGCCAATATGGCGCTGTACCCTTAAAAACCTCCCCCAGCACGTCCGTTGAACTGGAGTTTACCCGTACTGAACCCAAGGAGGTATATACACAGATCATTAATGATTTTACCCAGGCATATAACCTTTTGGGTAATGCGGGTGCTCCTGCTAAAATAACCAAAGATGCAGCCGCACATTTTTTAGCTAAAGCATACCTCTCACGCGCCAGTGAAATAAATGATTCATGGAATACGACCACTAAAGCGGCTGACCTGGCTGCTATTGTTCCATTGTGCGATGCAGTCATTGCCAACCATCCGCTGGCGCCAAACTTTGGGGACCTATGGAAATACACAGCTCCTGAAAGCGCAAACGAAAAACTAAGCGAACTGATATTATCCGCCCAGTTTACGCAGGATCCTTCCGCCAGTGGCTCCAATACACAGCATCTCTATTACGATGGCCGCTATGAAGATATACCCCAGATGCAGCGTGACCTCAGCGGCGACAGGCCTTTCAGCCGTTTAGCTACTACATATTATATGTACAGGGTGTATGATCTGATGAATGATTCAAGATTCTGGAAGAGTTTCCGGACAAAGAGCCTGGTCAATAAAGCTGCAGCCCCTTATGTTAATGGTGATGTAGGCCTGATGTATATAATTAATCAGCCGGGCGACCCAAGGTTGTTTCCTTCCTATAAAGTACTTAACACAATACCTTATGCAAGAACAGGAAGACCCATCGCAAATGTTTATGTCGCTTATCCTAACGGTACTACAAATGATGGTGCCTTATTTGTTGATGTCCGCTTTCCGTCTTTAAGTAAATTTTTTGATGGCTCCCGTGTAGGCGGGTTTAATGATGTCAGGGGTCTTCGTGATATCACATTGGCCCGTAGTGCCGAAACTTATTTAATTGCTGCCGAAGCCAAGATACGTCTTGCCAATATGGGTACGGGTACCTATGCTGATGCGTTGACCTATATTAACCCGGTAAGAGCGAGAGCTGAATATAAGGCAGGTGAAAATCGTACCGCCTATTACGATGGTGGTGGTGCCAGCAATGCAACCCTGCAAGCCGGGATACCTTTTTCTTATATGGCTGAAAATTCTTATTGCGAATCAAATAATCTTAATTTATTAGCACCCCCGAATACGGCAACAAGTTTGACTGTTTCAGGCATTTCACCATTGCCTGCACAGGATGAATATATCATTACAAAGCTGGGCTATACCTCTGCTTATGACAGGATGTTGTGCTTTTTATTGAATGAACGTTCAAGGGAGCTTGCCGGTGAATACCTGCGGTGGCAGGATTTGTCCCGCACCAAAACTTTGGTGGCCCGTGCAAAAGCATTTAACCCCGAAGCGGCTCCCAATATCCAGGATCGCCATTTGCTCCGGCCGATACCCCAAACATTCCTCGATGGGATCCAGGTAAGCGGAAGAGCATTAACTGCGTCTGAAAAACAGGCGATGCAAAATCCCGGCTATTAAGAAACTTTGATTACACTGATTTTCCGCAAGCAATCGTGCAAAGCAGAAAAGGGCTCCGATTCTTCGGGGTCTTTTTCGTTTAGTATGGATGAAATAAAAAAAATAACTTGTATAATGAAAAGAACGATCTCCCTCCTCTTACTGTTGTTGTGGCTTTGCTACGCGCAAGGTCAACAAAAAGCAAATGATGTCACTGCACCCTTACATACTATGCGGCCGGATTACCCGGTTCCCTATTCTGTTCCGTCGGAAAGCAATGTGAAAAATGTACTGGACAGGGTTTTTCATTACCTGGATTCGACAACACCGCCTGCATTTATCAATAAAGTTACCGGCGCGGTCGTAGCCGATGTTTCAAACCCCGATACGGGTATTGTATTTAAACCGGGTGATTTCCGCCTGACAAGTTATGAATGGGGCGTTACCTATGGTAGCATGCTGCTGGTAACCGAGACTACCGGGGATAAAAAATTTGCGGAGTACGCAAAGAAAAGACTAGAGATGATTGCCCATGCACTTCCTGCTTTCCGGGCATTGTATCAAAGGATCCCAAAAAGTTCAAACCCGTTGCGCCAGGTAATTGAACCAAAAGCACTGGATGACTGTGGCGCCATGTGCGGAGCCACGATTAAGATGCTCCGTGCCGGTGGTTCCATTGCTCTTCGCCCGATGATCGATAATTATATCAGCTATATCTCCAATGGTCAGCAACGGCTGACCGACGGTACACTGGCAAGAAATCGTCCCCAGAAAAATACATTGTGGCTGGATGACCTGTACATGAGTGTCCCCGCTCTTGCGCAAATGGGTAAACTGACCGGTGAAACCAGGTACTATGACGATGCCGTCAGGCAAATTGTGCAGTTTTCAGACAGGATGTTCAATAAAGATATCGGGCTCTATATGCATGGCTGGGTTGAAAACATGGTCCCCCATCCTGAATTTCACTGGGCAAGAGCCAATGGTTGGGCATTAATGGCAATGGTTGAATTGCTGGATGTATTACCGGCAACACACCCGGGCTATAAAAAAATTGTAAACCTGTTGCAGGCACATATAAAGGGATTAGCGGCCTGCCAGTCGAACAATGGGCTCTGGCACCAGTTGCTGGACAGAAATGATTCCTACCTGGAAACATCGGCAACAGCTATCTATACTTATTGCATTGCAAAAGCAATCAACAAGGGATGGGCCGATGCGAAAACCTATGGTCCGATGTGTTTGCTTGCCTGGAATGCTGTGACAACAAAAGTGAATGACGCCGGCCAGGTAGAAGGTACCTGCGTCGGAACGGGTATGGCTTTCGAACCCATGTTTTATTATTACCGACCGGTAAATGTTTTTGCCGCGCATGGATATGGTCCCGTCCTGCTTGCCGGTGCAGAAGTTATTCGCTTATTGAAAACACATTCATTTGAAATGAATGATAGTTCCATCCAGCTAAAGATTGAACGACCGCACCAATGAAAAAAAGTATTTTGTTATTCGCGTTATTGACCTGGTATGCCGACACAAAAGCCCAGGTCAACTCATTCAAATTTGATTTTGGTTCAGGTAAACCGGCGCCCGGCTATATTCAGGTAACGCATGAAACCAGGTTCACCTATCAAAAAGGATATGGCTTTGACCAGCAATCCGTCGTTGAATCCGTAGACCGTGGCGGAGATGCTTTGAAAGGAGATTATATTACCGCGAAAACCCCTTTTTATTTTTCGGTTTTATTGCCGGAAGGAAATTACGATGTAAAAGTTTTCCTGGGCGATACAAAAGCAACATCCGCCACAACGGTAAGAGTTGAAAACAGGCGACTGGTGCTGGAAAATATCCGGACCGCAACGGGCAAGACCGTTACCGAAACATTCACCGTTCATATAAGGGACAGCCTTATAAGAAATGAAAAAGGAGACCCGGTCAGTAAAGTGCGGTTAAAGCCAAGGGAGATAACCTACCTGCACTGGGATAATTTGCTTACCATTGAATTCAATGATTCGCTACCCAAAGTAGCCGGGCTGGAAATAACACCCAATAAAACAGCAACTACTATTTTCCTGGCAGGCAATTCTACTGTTGTTGACCAGGATCGGGAACCATGGGCCGCATGGGGACAAATGTTTCCGCGATTCCTCGTTCCATCCGCGGTAGTTGTCGCGAACTATGCGGAATCGGGCGAAACACTAAAGGCATTCAAAGGTGAACGACGGCTGGAAAAAATATGGAGCCTTGCTAAACCGGGTGACTATTTATTGATCGAATTTGCACACAATGATCAGAAAGAAGGAAGCAGTCATCTGGATCCGTTCACGACGTATAAGCAAACCTTAAAAGAATGGATCGCTGAAGCGAAAGGCAGGAAGATGATACCGGTGCTGGTTACGTCGATGCATCGCCGGAATTTTGATCCGGGCGGTCATATTGTAAATACATTGTCTGATTATCCCGAAGCAATGCGCCAAACCGCAAAGGAAGAAAACGTTGCATTGATCGATCTGAATGCAATGAGCAGGACGTTATATGAAGCCTGGGGGCCTGAAATATCATTAAAGGCATTCGTGCATTATCCTGCTAATACTTTTCCCAATCAGAAAGAGGAACTGAAAGATAATACGCATTTCAATCCTTACGGGGCCTACGAACTGGCAAGTTGCGTGGTAAGCAGCATTCAGAAACAAAGCCTGCCCCTGGCCCGGTTTATCAGGAAAGAAATACCGGTGTTTGATCCTTCAAAGCCTCTACCCGTTAATAAATTTTACTGGCCGCAAAGTGCGTTTATAAGTTCGGTGAGGCCGGATGGAAATTGATAAAAACATTATTGTATGGCAAAGCAACTGATCGTACTATTCTTGTTGACCTGCTCTTCAGCATTTGCCCAATCGCCGGTTATTCATGTTGACCTCAGCAAAGAGACAGGGGACATGAAACCTATATGGGCCTGGTTTGGCCATGATGAGCCCAACTATACCTACATGAAAGACGGGAAGAAACTATTATCCGAGCTTGCTGCGTTAAGTCCTGTCCCGGTGTTTGTACGCACTCATAATTTACTCACAACCGGCAATGGCCGGCCTGCATTAAAATGGGGATCTACCAATGTTTATACAGAAGACAGCCAGGGCAATCCTGTTTATTACTGGAAGATCGTCGATAGCATTTTTGACACCTATATGGCAAGAAAGATGAAACCGCTTGCACAAATCGGTTTCATGCCTGAAGCGCTATCCACCCATCCGCAACCCTATCAGCATAGCTGGCGGCCGGGCGCCCCATATAAAGATGTGTTTACCGGCTGGGCCTATCCGCCGAAAGATTATAATAAATGGAGAGAGCTGATCTATCAATGGGCAAAGCATTGTGTGGCCCGGTATGGAAAGAAAGAAGTGGAAAGCTGGTGGTGGGAAGTATGGAACGAACCGAATATCGGTTACTGGCAGGGAACTGTCGAAGAATACTGTAAGCTTTATGACTATGCAGCCGATGGATTACGCAGAGCATTGCCTTCAGCCCGGATAGGCGGATGTGATATAACGGGCGGTGGTTCAAAATTCCTTTCTGCATTTCTTGAACATTGTTTACATGAAACAAATTATGCTACCGGCAAAACCGGCTCCCCGCTGGATATGGTTTTGTTCCATGCAAAAGGTCAGCCCAGGGTAGCAGATGGTAACGTGGTAATGAATGTTGGTATACAAATGCGGAATATCCGCGACGCATTGGTGACAATAAATTCATTTGCCGCGCTTAAAAACATCCCACTGGTCATTGGTGAATCAGACCCCGAAGGCTGTGCAGCCTGTGGCATGAGTACAAACCCCGAAAATGCCTATCGCAACGGAACGATGTATTCCAGTTATACGGCTGCTTCCTTTGCCAGGAAATATTTACTGGCCGATTCTTTTGATGTGAATCTTACCGGCGCAGTTTCATGGGCATTTGAATTTGAGGACCAGCCCTGGTTTGCCGGCTTTCGCGACCTTGCTACCAACGGTGTTGACAAACCGGTATTGAATGTGTTCCGGATGTTTGGGATGATGAAAGGAAAACGTGTTGCAGTTGACGGCAATCGCATGTATAAGCTGGAAACCTTTGTTGACTCAAGTGTAAGGGGACAAACCGATATCGGCGCTATCGCAGCAAAAGATAAACGGTCGGCAACGATCCTTGTATGGAACTATCATGACGAAGACAGGCAAGGACCCCCTGAAAAGACCATGCTGAATATCGATGGCCTGCCTGCATCTGCTGTCACCATCACTGAATACCGGGTAGATAACGAACACAGCAATTCCTATGAAGCATGGAAGAAAATGGGATCACCGCAACATCCAACGGCTGAACAGGTAAGAATGCTGCAACAAGCCGGGCAATTGCAAAAGATGCACGACAAACCCCTTAAGCTTACTGCTAAAAATAAAATTGTTATCGGTCTTAACCTTCCAAGGCAGGGCGTTTCGTTGCTTAAAATAGATTGGTAGTTTAGTGTTCGCTGAAGCCTGCACGAAATTAATATCAAAAATCCCAGGCTGTTCACCGGAATGACCAACCCGGATCCGGCCCATTCCTCAGGACTGTACAGGACACCGGTGACTCACTAATACACTTACTTTATATCCTAAAGATTGTGCGATATGAAATCTTCATTACCCGGTTGTCTTACCACTGCCCTCATTGCCGCTTTTACATTGTTATCGCTGGCCGGTATTGCCCAGCCTGTGCTGGAAACAGGCGGTCAAAAAATGCCGGATGAATGGATCGACAAAGATACCAGGCACAAAGTGGTCCGTCTTTCCAGGATTGAAGGAAACAGCAACCTGAGTTTCTATTTTCACAACAATCCATTTATCGGTAACAAGATGGTTTTTTACAGCAGCAGCAAAAATCCTGCAAGTGACCAGAAACAAGAGATCTACAGCAACAACTCCAGGAATAAACAGATCTGGCTGCTTGACCTGTCAACATTCAAATCCGAGCAGCTTACTCATCAATCTTCACCGATGAATGGGGAGATCGTTCATAATCCCAGCGGCACCATCTATTTCCAGGTAAAGGATAGTGTTTTTTCCGTCAATGCCCGCACAAAAAAAGAACAGCTGGTCTACGTGTTCCCTGCGGATTTCAAAGCCAGCATTACAACGGTCAATGCAGACGGCACATTGTTGTCCGTGGCCTGGTCGGAGGACAAGGAGAAAGAATTGTTCCGGCAGAACCCTGAAAAGAAAGACTACTTTAATATTATCTATGAAGCAAGATTGCCGAGAACATTATTTACTGTCAATGTAAAAACAAAAGAGCTGAAAAAAGTATTTACGGACAGCGCCTGGTTAAATCATGTGCAGTTCTCCCCTGCTGACCCTTCGCTCTTGATGTTCTGCCACGAAGGTCCCTGGCATAAAGTTGACCGGATATGGACGATCAATGTCGACACTAAAGAAGTAAAATTGATGCATAAGAGAACGATGAACATGGAGATCGCGGGGCATGAATGGATCGGGCCTGATGGTAAGACGATCTGGTTTGACCTGCAGCAGCCCAGGAGCACAGCCTTCTTTGTAGCCGGTGCCGATATAAAGTCGGGCAAGGAAGTGAAATATGCTTTGCAAAGAGATGAGTGGTCGGTCCATTTTAATATTTCACCGGATCAAAAACTTTTTTGCGGAGATGGCGGCGACCCGGGACAGGTAGCTAAGGCACCCAATGGTGAATGGATCTATTTATTCAAACCAGAACGGGATCATTTTGTTTCCACGAAGCTCGTAAATATGAAACACCATAATTACAAGCTGGAACCCAACGTTCATTTTTCTCCCGATGGTAAGTGGATCATTTTCCGTGCAAACTTTGAAGGCATTGAAAATGTATATGCCGCGGAAATTAAAGAAAGCCCGAACGGTGGGATCAGCCCGACGCAGTAATCTGAACTTCTCAAGAAAGAGATAATGCATAGAAAATTATTTCACGCCGTTGCCGTTCTGTTTTTTGCCGCCACAACGAATGCACAAATAAAATGGCCTGCCATAACACAAACCACGCGGCCATGGACAAGATGGTGGTGGGAAGGAAGCGCTGTCGATACGATTGATCTTACCTGGAATTTAGAAAAATACCAGGAAGCAGGTTTGGGTGGAGTAGAAATAACACCGATCTATGGGGTATATGGTTATGAAAACCGGTTCATCCGTTTCTTATCGCCCGAATGGATGCAAATGCTGGTGCATACGTTGACTGAATCAAAACGTTTGGGATTGGGAGTCGACCTGGCAAATGCCACGGGCTGGCCCTTCGGCGGACCATGGATCACCGATGCTGATGCCAGTAAAACCATTTACTATAAAACGTATACGTTACACAGCGGCGAACAACTGAATGATGTTATCGCCTTTAACCAGGAAGCGCTGGTGCGAACAGCCAACAATAAACCCGCAGCCATCGACACCATCGCCAATCCTGTTTATGCAAATAAGAATCTGCAATCCCTGGCACTCGATCAGATTCAGTATCCCGGCAGATTGCCTTTGCGCTTATTGATGGCCTATTCAGATGTTGCTAATGTTCTTGACCTGACCGGTAAAGTCGATGCCAATGGAAAACTTAACTGGACCGCTCCCGCTACCGGCAGCACGTGGACATTATATGCTTTGTTTGAAGGGCTGCATGGTAAAATGGTAGAGCGGGCCGCACCGGGAGGAGAAGGATATGCGATCGATCATTTTTCTGCAAAAGCTGCACGCACTTATTTCAAACGATTTGATGAGGCCTTTAAAGGATATGATATTTCTTACCTGCGTGGATTTTTCAATGATTCATATGAAGTGGATGATGCAAGGGGGCAAGCCAACTGGACACCCGCTTTTTTTTCAGAGTTCAGCAAAAGAAAGGGATATGACCTGAAACAACAGTTGCCGGCACTATTCGGGAAAGACAATGCGGATAAAAACAGCCGTGTCATTTATGATTACCGGTCGGTGATCGACGAGCTGATCCTGGACGATTTTACAAAAGAATGGAAGCAATGGGGAGCATCCCGGAATAAGATCGTACGCAATCAATCGCATGGCTCACCGGCAAACACGCTGGACCTGTACAGCGTGGTGGATATCCCCGAAACAGAAGGCAATGATATTCTTCGTTTCAAATTTGCGACATCAGCGGCGAATGTTACCGGCAAGAAACTGGTCTCATCCGAATCAGCCACCTGGTTGAATGAACATTTCCTCTCGTCATGGAGTGATGTAAAAAAAGCCATTGATCTTTATTTTCTTGGCGGCGTCAATCATATTTTCTATCACGGTACGGCTTATTCACCCAAAGACGCTCCCTGGCCGGGATGGCTCTTCTATGCAGCCGTTCATTTTCAACCTGTCAATCCCCAATGGAAAGATTTTCATGTACTGAATGAATATATCACCCGTGTGCAATCTTTTTTACAAAACAGTAAACCCGATAACGATATATTGTTGTATTACCCGATTGCCGACCGTTATTCCGAACCGGGAAATGCTTTGTTGCAGCATTTCGATGGCATGGAAAGAAATTTTGAGAAAACAGATTTTGAACAGGTCTCGAAATGGATGGTAGAAAACGGGTACAGTTTTGATTTTTTTTCAGACAGGCAATTACAAAGCTTTACCAATGAATACAGCAATATTATCGCCGGTGCCAATAAGTACAGGGCCATTCTTTTACCGGGCAACAGGTTCATTCCGGAAGCAAGCATGAACAAGTTGGTTCAGCTCGCAAAAAACGGCGCCGCTATTCTCATCTACAAAGATCTTCCTTCAGACGTTCCGGGATTCAGCCACCTGGAAGAAGGCAGGAAAGAGTTAAATGCCCTGGTAAACCAATTACAATTTTCGCGTACCGATACAGCGTCAGAGGTCACCGATCAAAGTGTCTTCCAGGCAATGACGGGAAAAGGTAATTTTTTCCGGAGCAAGGACCTTGAAGTTTTGTTAATTGAAGCCTATGCACGAAAAGAAGAATGCCCGGCAAGAAAGCTTTCGGTTATTCGAAAAAAAAATAATGACGGCACGCTTTATTTTGTCAATAACAGAACGCCCCACCGTTTTGCCGGCTGGGTAACGCTGCAGGCGAAAGCGGCAACTGCTGCTATATTTAATCCGATGACGGGAAAAAAGGGCCTGGCCAAAATGAGACAACCAAGGAATGGTACGGAAATACTGCTTGCGATTGATTCATATGAATCACTGATCATTCAACTGTATAATAAGAAGCAAAGCGGCGCAGGATCTTATCCTGGCTATAAACAAGCAGGGAACCCGCTTGCATTAAATGATAATTGGTCAATTGAATTCCTTACCGGCGGGCCTGTTATTCCTTCAAAAATCACAAAGGTTAAGCCCGGCTCATGGACCGACCTGGAAGGTGAAGCTGTAAAAAACTTTTCAGGTACAGCCAGGTATTCAGTCCTGTTCGATAAACCAAAAGGAGCGGCGCCAACATGGATACTGGACCTGGGAACTGTACATGAAACTGCAGAGATAATATTAAATGGAAAAAAGATCACTTCATTGATCGGGCCCGCTTTCCAATGCGTTATTCCTGCATCCGCATTTAAACAAAAGAATAAACTGGAGATTATTGTTGCTAACCTCATGGCCAACCGGATTGCTTATATGGACCGGAACAATATTCCCTGGAAAATATTTTACAATACCAATATGCCCGCAAGAAGAAGGGAAAATGTAAAGAATGGATTGTTTGACGCTTCCGCATGGAAGCCACTACCATCGGGGTTATCAGGCCCGGTAACATTAACACCTGTCAGGATTGAATGAAATATGTTTGTTTATTTATTCTATTCAGCATCTGCTTCTGTAGCCAGGTGATTGCGCAGGATGCTCCAAAGCCATTATATGATGACCCGGTTTATCATGGCGCCGCAGATCCCGTGATCGTTTATAACAAACAAAAGAAAAAATGGTGGATGTTCTATACCAACCGGCGGGCAAAATTAAATGACAGCACGGGTGTGAAGTGAACCAACCTGTTAATATAGAACTGAAAATAAACTAACAGCATGCGTGCACAAATAATTATACTGTTTTTATTGGCAACTTCTCTTTGTCATTCCCAGCAAAAACAAATACAATATTTATCAGGCACAGACGCCAGGCATACAGTGACCTGGGATTTTTATTGCACTGCCGGAAGAAACAGCGGGCAATGGACGAAGATCGAGGTGCCCTCCTGCTGGGAACAACAGGGTTTCGGTAATTATAACTATGGCCGCGACAACAGGACCAATGGAAAGAACAGCCGTTTTTATGATGAAAAAGGAATGTACAGGCATCCATTCAAAGTACCTGCTTCGTGGAAAGGAAAAGAGATCAACATTGTTTTTGATGGCAGCATGACGGATACAGAAGTTAAAATCAACGGCAGGGAAGCTGGTATTGTTCACCGTGGCGCTTTCTATCGTTTTAAATACAATATCTCATCGCTGCTATTCTTTGATAAACCCAACCTGCTTGAGGTCACTGTAAGTAAAATGAGTGCGGACGCAAGTGTAAACAATGCTGAACGGCTGGCCGACTACTGGATATTCGGCGGCATTTTTCGCCCTGTCTTCCTGGAATGTATGCCCAAAGAATATATCGATCACGTGGGAATAGATGCCCGATCAGACGGACGATTTGCCATGCAGGTTTGGACGAATAACCTTAAACAAGCCGCTTCTGTTCTTACCACTATAACGGGCGCCGGTAGAAAGGTGATGTCAACCACAAAAAACAACATCTCAGGAACTGATAGCTTTACCCTTGTCAATACAAATGTAGCCCACGTCGCTGCCTGGACATCGGAAACACCGAATCTTTACAATGCTCATGTTGTTTTACAGGATGCGGCCGGTAAGACACTATATGAGCTAAATGAAACCTTCGGGTTCAGAACAATAGAAATAAAACGTGGCCAGGGAGTGTATATTAATGGCACCCAGGTAAAATTCAAGGGCGTCAACCGTCATTGTTTCTGGCCGGAAACAGGAAGAACGCTGAGCAACGATGAACAATTGATGGATGCGCAGCTTTTGAAGGAAATGAACATGAATGCTGTTCGCTGCAGTCACTATCCGCCCGATAAATATTTTTTACAGCTCTGCGACAGTCTTGGCATTTACGTGCTGGATGAACTGGCCGGCTGGCAAAAATTCTACAGCACTAAAGCCGGTGAGCCCCTGGTAAAGGAAATGGTATTGCGGGACATGAATCATCCTTCGATCATTTTCTGGGACAACGGGAACGAGGGTGGCACCAATAAAGAGCTGGATGATGACTTTGTAAAATGGGATTTTCAACAACGGCCCGTTATTCATCCGCATCACAGGCCGGGAAACCAGTTCAATGGTATTGATTGCAATCACTATGAAGACTATTACAGCACAGAAAAAATACTGAATGATTCGTTGATCTATATGCCCACTGAATTTTTACACTCACAGGATGATGGTGGAGGCGGAGCCGGCATGGAAGATTTTTGGGAATTGCACTGGAAGTCGCAGCGATCTGCAGGTGGATTTATATGGGCAATGATCGATGAAGCAGTTGCCAGGACTGATCTGAATAATGTTCTCGATGCAAACGGGCTGAATGCAAACGATGGGATACTGGGACCACACAGAGAAAAAGAAGGAAGTTACTATGCGCTGAGGAAAATATTTTCCCCGATTAAGGTAACGGGCTCGCCGGTAAGCAGCGGCCTGGCCGTTATCGAAAACCGCTTCTTCTTCCTCAACACCAATCAATGCAGTTTTGATCGGGAGCTGGCCGATTTCAGTAATGCGTCTGACCAGTCCGGAGGCTACCTGGCAAAACAAAAAGAAAAGATAGCCTCTCCTGATATTCCTCCAGGAAAGAAAGGGAACCTCGATCTGCACCTGCCTGCCGATTACAAAAATTACGATGCGCTGGTACTAACGGCAAGGGACAATTTTCAAAAAGAGATATATAAATGGATTTTACCGCTAAAAAGTAATCAACAGCTGATCGGTAAGCTTGTGGTGCTGAAAAATGATTCAACTTCATTAAAAACCACAGACAGCACTTATGTAATTAGCGGTGGTGAAGTCAGTCTTGTATTGGATAAACGATCAGGAAATCTTGTGACAACAAGAAATACCGCCAATGATTATGTCCTTTCTTTCAAAAACGGGCCTGTGCTTGTAAAGGGAGATGCTACGTTAACCGGCAGTAAAGCTTACCAGGATAACGGGGACCAGGTAGTGGAATTTACATACAATGGTAACATGAAGTATACGAGGTGGAAGATCAATGCGAGCGGGTGGACAAGCCTGGAGTATGAATATTCATTGGAAGGTGAGCAGCCGTTTGCGGGTATCAGCTTTAGTTACCCCGAGAACTATATATTATCAAGCCGGTGGCTGGGCAAAGGACCCTGTCGCCAATGGAAAAACCGGCTGGCGGGAACAGAGATCAATGTGTGGCAAAATATCTATAACAATACACAAACAGGCTATTCACCTGTAATATATCCTGAGTTTAAAGGATACTATGGTGATATTGCCTGGATGGAATTAAATACCGTGGAAGGAAAACTTTATATCGCCAGCCCGGATGACGGTTTGTTTATACGCCTGTTTGATTTTTACGGGTTGACAGGCAGTAACCGATCGTATCCCGAACTTCCGGTTGGCAACATTTCATTTTTAGATTGTATTCCCCCGATCGGATCCAAACTGGCGACCGGTCTTACTCTTAACACCAGGGTATATGGCCCGCAAAGTGAATTGAATCATTTGTCAGGAAATAAAAAACGAACGATCTGGTTTTATTTTGGACTGCCAAAAAAATGAATGGGCTATAAATCCGCGGGACAGACCGGTTACCATCATGAAAAAAATAATTACGATATCAATACTGTTGCTCATCGGGTATGACGCAAGCACACAGTCACCGGAAGATACAGGATGGTGGCATGGTAAAGAAAGAGTAATGCGATACCAGCCGGACGGTACCGACTTTGTGATCATAGATGGTAAAAGAAGATTCGTCAGGGCCCTTTACGGAACAAATACTGCGTTCCGTGTTGAGACGGGCGATCTTCCTGAATTCGCATTGTATATGCCGGGCATGGGCGGCAATTTTAAGTTTGGGATCATTGCCGGAAAAAAAAGTAAATGGCTGATCAACGCACAACACATTAAGGCTATTTATCGGCCGGGGTCAATGCTGTACGAGATAAACGACCCGATCCTCGGTAAGGGTACCATGTATATATCCGTGCTGGCCTTAGCCGATGGAGAAGGGATGATCATCAAAACCGGGTTTAAGAATGTAAGCGGCCCGGTAGAATTAATGTGGGCCTTTGGCGGCGCAAGCGGAAAAAAGTTTTCACGCGACGGAGATATCGGCGCCGATCCGGAATCATCTTTTTACCTGGACCCGGGTAACTGCAGGGACAACCTGTATTCAATTGCACGGAATTATTTCAGTTTATTATATGGAAGCGGAAAGGAATATACAGAAGAAGAACGCTATGAATCGCTGCGGTTGCCCGGCGCCGGCAACCCGGTGATAACGGATCAAAAGAACCTGAAAACTATTACCGGTCTTTTTCCCGGCGGTTCATCCAATCACCTGGCGGATGCTTCCAAACAGGAAACGCCGTATATACTGGATAACTCTTCTCCATCTTCGCTGACACCCGTCATTGCGGGAAAGATGAGGATAACAAACGAGGAAAAATATTTTCTTATCCGGAACCCGGGCGCGGGAGAAATTAAAGATTATAACCAACCGGGGCCGCTTTTCATCAAGGCAGAACAAGCAAGAAAGAAAATTGCGGACCGGGTTAAAGTAAATACACCGGATAAATACATTAATACTATTGGCGGCGCATTAAGTATTGCTGCAGACGCAATCTGGGAAGATCCTTCTTATCTCCATGGAGCAGTCGCCTGGCGTATGAGATTGAATGCATGGCGCGGCGCTTACGTGGCTGATCCGCTCGGCTGGCATGATCGTGCCCGGAAACATTTTTCCGCTTATGCATTATCGCAGGTAACTGACCCTCCCGCTTCAGGAGTAGTAATGGATACAGCATTGCACCTGGCGCGTCACCTCGAAAAAATAGGAACAGCACTTTTCAGCGAGGGATATATCTGCCGCAATCCCGGCGGCGACATCCGGGCGCATCACTATGATATGAATCTTGTGTTTGTGGATCAATTACTGAATCATTTCAACTGGACAGGCGATACTAATTATGTGAGACAGATGTGGCCGTTGATTAAAAGGCACCTGGCCTGGGAGAAAAGGAATTTCGATTCAGATGGTGATGGCTTATATGATGCTTATGCGGCTATCTGGGCAAGCGATGCGCTGCAATACAGCGGTGGCGGCGTCACACATTCTTCGGCTTACAACTACAGGGCTAATAAAACCGCAGCGGAGTTAGCCGCACTGATTGGAGAGGACGGAACAATGTATAAAAAGGAAGCGAACAAAATTTTATCAGCCATTCAAAAAAACCTGTGGCTGCCGCAACAGGGTTCCTTTGCAGAATATAAAGACCGGTTGGGAAAGCAGCTGGTCCATCCTTCACCAGGCTTATGGACGATTTATCATGCAATCGACGCAAAAGTGGCCGACCCTTTCCAGGCTTATCTTAATCTCCGTTATGCAGATAATCATATTCCTCATATCCCTGTAAGGGCAAAAGGATTTAAGGAAAAAGAGTTGTACCTGCTCAGTACAACCGACTGGCAGCCCTATACATGGTCAATCAACAATGTTGCGTTGGCAGAAAATCTCAATACTGCACTTGCTTACTGGCAGGGTGGCAGGAGTGAAGATGCATTTAATTTGTGGCGAAGCGCTGTTATCGAAAGCATGTATATGAGTGCAAGTCCCGGTGGTTTTGAACAATTGAGCTTTTATGATGCAATACGTGGTGAATTGTACCGCGATTTTGCAGATCCGATCGGTGTGGCAGGAAGAACATTAGTAGAAGGTTTGTTCGGCATAGAACCGGATGCCTTGCATGATACATTGACCATTCGACCCGGTTTTCCCGGAAAATGGAACCATGCAAGCCTGCAAATACCCGATGTGCATTTCGATTTCCGCCGGAAAGAAAATACGGACCATTATATAATAAGCCAGTTTTTTCAAAAGGACCTGACACTACAATTGCTGGTCCATGCCTTCAAAAGCGGGGTTGCATCAATAATGGTGAATGGAGTAAAAGCTCAATACCGGGAATTTTCTCCATCGGTGGGCGGTCCTTTAATTGTTATTACAGCCGATCCGGCTTCACAATACAATATTATTATACAGTGGAAAGGCTCCCCCATCATACGACCACGGCCAGAATATGTGATCTCTGATAATAAAAAGTTCGACCTGTCTTTGCCTGGCGCAAGTATTTTTGAAGTATATGACCCGCAGCACGCGATGGATTTGGTAACCATTAAAGACAATCATTTAACAGCTGTCGCTTCGGACAACTTTGCAGGACAAACGACGTTTGTCAAAGTGAACCAGGGATCATTCACCTGGTGGCAGCCCATACATTTATTACACCGGATACCTGTCACTAATTTCCGGATGGATTCAACCTATACTTATTCAACCGCTAAACCTATTACGGACGAAGTAGACCTCGCCGGTTATTTCAACGATAAGGTCACCCATATTTTTAAACACCAATACCTTTCACCGCGACCCCCGGGTCCAACTCTTCAATTACCCACACAAGGTATCGGCAACTGGTGTTATCCGTTAACCATGGCAAATATTGATGACAGGGGGTTAAGAAAACTGGCGGGACCGGGCAACCAGGTCAGCTACAATGATGATATTTCCTTTTCAACGCCATCCGATACCTTACTAAACAATATTCTGTTCGTTTCCCAATGGGATAACTTTCCTGACTCTGCGATCATACCTCTCTCCGGCAATGCATCCGGTATTTACCTGCTTATGGCCGGCAGCACCAATCCCATGCAGAGTCATATAACGAACGGGCTGATTGTTGTAAACTATAGTGACAACACTGCGGATACGCTGGAACTGGAAAACCCATTCAACTGGTGGCCCATCGAACAGGACTATTATACCGACGGATTTGCATTTAAGTCCGGTTGGGAAAAGCCAGACAGGCTATATCTGAAAGAAGGAAAAATTTCCAAAGGCCTTGCTTCTTACAGTTCGATCAGGGGCTTTTCCAATATGGCCATTGACGGAGGTGCTGCAACCATATTGGATATGTCTTTAAACAGGAAAAAAACCTTGAAATCGTTAACTATTTTTGCAATAGCCAATGATGTAATCATCGGGCTGATGGCCGCGACCCTTGTAAAAGAGTAAGACTGAGCTATGCAGAGAATGCCACTATCGTGAACCATCTCCTTCAGCCGCGGCAGAGCGAACTTTGTACAGTCCCGAACCCGGGAAGCCGGGTCGGTCATTATAAAATAAAATGATGAATATTTATAAAGCCAAAGCGTATTTTGTATTTATTAGTGTCTTTTATGCAAGCAACATTATTATTAGCAAAAACGCTGCGGCGCAAAAAAAACCAAACATCATTTTCATTCTTGCAGACGATCTGGGTTATGGCGATATTGGCTGCTATGGCCAGCAAAAAATTAAAACACCGAATATTGATGCCCTGGCAAAAAGCGGCCTGAAGTTTACGCAGTTTTATGCAGGCAGTGCTGTTTGTGCCCCGTCAAGAACATCTTTTATGACGGGCTTGCATACCGGCCACACACCGGTAAGAGGCAATAAGCCTTTCGGACCCGAAGGCCAAACCCCTTTGCCGGACAGTACGATCACCATTGCGATGGAATTACAAAAAGCAGGTTACACGACAGCTGCATTTGGAAAATGGGCGCTGGGATTTATCACAACCAGCGGTGCACCTTCTAAAAAAGGAATTGAAACATTTTTCGGGTACAATTGCCAGTCGCTGGCACACAATTATTACCCGGATCATTTATGGAGCAACGAACAGCGGGTTGAGTTCCCGGATAATCCGGCACATAACTCCACGTATTCACCGGACCTTATTCATGAAAAAGCCATGGACTTTCTTAAAAGGCAAACAAAGGACCGGCCATTTTTTTTGTATTTGCCCTACACGTTGCCCCATGCTGATCTGATTCCGCCGCATGACAGCATCTATAACTATTATGTGCAGTTATTCAATGAACAGCCGCTGAAAGAAACAGATCCACGTAATCTCAATAAAACGTTCGTTGAATTGTACCCGCATGCCGCATTTGCTGCCATGGTAGCCCGGCTGGATAAATTTGTCGGTGAAATAATAAAACTTGTGCAAAACAAAGGTCTTGCTGAAAACACATTGATCATTTTTTCGAGCGACAATGGCCCGCACAGGGAGAAAGGCGGCGACCCGGAGTATTTTCATGGCAACGGCGATTTTCGCGGGATAAAAAGAGATTTGTATGAGGGCGGTGTCCGGGTGCCTATGATCATGTGCTGGAAAGGAAAAATTAAACCTGCTGCGATAACGGGGCACGCTGCTGCATTCTGGGACCTGTTTCCTACTTTTCAGCAACTGGCAGGTATCCCCGTTGCAAAAAACACAGATGGTATTTCCCTGCTACCTTTACTGCTTGGTAAACCGCAAACCGATCACGAATATTTTTATTGGGAGCTGCATGAAGCCGGTGGCAAGCAGGCGGTCTTATGGAAAAACTGGAAAGCGATAAGATTAAATGTAAGTACGGCGCAGGAAGAGCCAACAGAACTGTATGATCTTTCGAAAGACCCGGCTGAAAAAACAAATGTTGCGGGGCAGCACAGCGATATTGTAAAAAGAATGGAAATGTTTATGAAAGAAGCGCATAGGAAAAACGACAACTGGATATTATTTCCATCTGAAAAATAGAGTTATGACCCGGTCATTAATAACAATCATCATCTTGCTGTCAGCATTACACGGCATGGCTCAAAAAGACACCGTATACCTGTTCTCCTATTTTAAAGACAATGGCAAAGATGGCTTTCCAGCACATTGGGATCCTAAGCTTAGAATTCCACGTGGACAAGTT